>Ga0172371_10012567_pt1 | contig 11138 bp, 6 predicted proteins | sample Lak12m_FD_114543 | JGI IMG/M metagenome (GOLD analysis project Ga0172371, IMG submission 114543) | Freshwater microbial communities from Kabuno Bay, South-Kivu, Congo - kab_022012_12m | ecosystem: Environmental > Aquatic > Freshwater > Lake | place: Democratic Republic of the Congo: South-Kivu... | reverse complement strand
TTTGAATCTGCGGCCATCGGCGTAATCGGCGGATTCGTCTCTTTGGATTTCGGGTAAACCATTATATAACTCCCCTGATTTCTTTGTGTCTCTGAGTCTTTATGGTTGCCTCATTCTTCAGTTGTGGAAGCGATCCCGCTGAACGATCACCCTTATAACAGGTTCACTGTGACCTCTGGGCCTCCAAGGTGAAGAATTCCAAACCTCCTTGTCGAAAGAGACCATCAAAAAGGCAGGCTCCATGCCACTTCCACCTTACCTCCTACCACCAAGGAGCTGATGTAGTGAGACCACACAACCTGTCCTTCCGTGACGGCAGGGTTCGCCCCTCCTTCGTGGCGCTCTATGGTCATGGGGCACCGTCCCTGGTAGACATTCCAGTCAACGAATCCAGCAACTTCCACTCCCTGGAACAGACCGAGACGGTACTCGCCCAAAACTTCGACGAAAAACCCTCTGTTCGCATTCTGTCTCCCGGTATGTGCATACGGGACTCCATTATTGTTGCACACATTGAGATGCTGAATGGTGGCAAACAGGAACGGGAAGCCGACGACCTGGAGATCCAGACCGCCTGGCCCCGGACCCTTGTGTAAACGAACTCCCACGTACGGCTCATATGCTGTTACCGTCGTCTGCGCCTGCATCCAAGGCACGGTAAACAGGTAATCCGGGTTCGGATCGCTGAAATTAGTAAGAAGAGACTCCAATCGAAACCCGCTCACCAGCGACATTTCGCCGGACATTCGATACAGCGTCTCGCCTCCGGCTCTATACATCTGCGTCTTGCTGCGACGCCATTCCCGGATTCCACGGGGGTTATCGGTCCACGTGAGCTCTTGGTCGGCCTTTGGATTGTTAGCGATGAGGTAAGAGCCGTACACTCTCAGAGCACACTGGTCCGCCAATCGGATCGGCAACGAGCCACCCACCTGGACTCCACTGAGTGGATAGACGAAAAAAGACGATACGCATGAACCGGGGAGAACGAGTCCATCGTACCCTACGTGAATTCGATGCGGGGCGGTCATCCAGCCCGCATGCAAAGACGCAGCCGACCATCGGTCTTGCCGGCCCGCCCATCCTCCGGTAAGCCACCGCTGTTCAAACGATGCGCCCGACATGGCGATTTCCGGGAAGCCAACGGTCTGTCCCACGGCATCCGAGACATGGATGGAAATGAGTAAACAGAGCAGACCGCAAACCGCAAACACACGTCTTGATCCCATAACCATACCTCACCCTTGGTGGTCACACTCGATAAAAAGACGCCATTCAAACCCAGGCTTACCACCATGAAATGTTCAGAAGCTGATGCCCGCCTCTTATACCAATGCGCTGTCAAAGAAGTGACAATGGGTGAAGCCGGTCCTGGCGGGTCTCCGAAGCGAAGTCAGGCTCCGCCGTCCGTAGCGGAGGAGATCTGCCAAGACCGCCAGTGAACCGGGCTCTCAGTGGCACTCGTGTGAAAGCGCATTGGTATTACACAAAGCCTTGTTCACAATCCCCGACTCTCGCACGCCTCGAGGTATTCGCCGGCACAGACCGGCAATGCCCTCCAAAACAGTCATGCCTGCTCTTGGGCACAACGAAGCATGAAAGTCTTCGGCTTCGGTCAACACTCCGTGGCTCCGCCCCGGAGAGCGGGAGAAAAGAGCGCATCGGTGCGCCATAATTTGGAGGGGAGCGGTGTTGTGGAACTGCCGAGAAGCATCGCCGGCCGGGTGGCAAACCTGGAATAAGGCTACCCAGGTCAACTGCGAGGCGTCCCATGCTTTCGGCAACATCACGGCTGCTTCGCCGCCGCCCCCTCCAAACCTCCCCATACGCGGACCCGCGACGGGTGCTGCTCCGAGCGGCCTTCATGAGAACCTCTTTGCTCCGTCCAAGCTCACCTGTGGACTTGACCGGATTGCTCCAGCTATCCCCGTTGTCGCAGATACCACTTGGTGATTTCCTCCGTCACGGCCGGAATCAGCGCCAATCCCATCACCACCCCCCATTCGGTCAAACCGAGCGGATGCGTGTCGAATATGGGTTGAAGGAAGGGCGCAAAAACGGTTGGCAGAAGCAGCGAAACGGAGAGCACAAACGCCCCCACCAGCCAGGGGTTCGAAAACACCCCGATCTGGAAGAGCGAGAGACGTTCCGAGCGACACGTGAAAGCACGGAACAACTCACACATGGAAAGCGTGACAAAAGCCATAGTCTCCGCGGTCTTTGCGTCCACGCCCTTCCAGTTGAAACTGAAGAGGAACAAAAACGGGTTGGCGTCCGCGGGGATAGCGTTGGTCGCCTGAAGATGCCAGACAAGCCCAATGGCAAACGCGCCGAGGGTCGCGAACGTCTGCGTGAAAGTCTGAATAACGATGCCCAATCGCACCGGACCATGGATGATGGGCTCAGTCTTTGGACGAGGGGGATGCCTCATGACGTCCGGATCCCCTTTTTCCTTGGCCAGAGCAAGGGCCGGCGCGCCGTCGGTCACCATGTTGAGCCACAAGAGCTGAATGGCCGTAAGGGGGCTGGGCAGGCCGAAGAGCGTAGGCAGGAAGATAATCATGATTTCCGCTACGTTTGAGGAAAGCAGGAAAAACACGAACTTACGGATGTTCGCGTAGATGATGCGCCCCTGTTCCACCGCTGCCACGATGCTCACGTAATTATCGTCGGTCAGCACCATGTCTGCGGTTTCTTTCGCGACGTCGGTGCCTGTAATGCCCATTGCAATCCCGATATCGGCCCGCTTGAGCGCAGGGGCATCGTTCACGCCGTCGCCGGTCATCGCCACCACGTCCCCTCGCTCTTTGAGCGCGTCGACGATGCGCATTTTATGCTCGGGATTGACGCGCGCGAACGCGTCGGTGGTCTCGATCGCCGCCGTCAATCCCGGGCCGTCCAGTTTGTTGAGCACCGTTCCCGACATCACTCGGTGCCCCGGCTCCAACAAACCTATCGCCTGTCCGATTGCCGCTGCCGTGTCCGGATAATCGCCGGTGATCATGATGGTGCGAATACCGGCTGTGCGAGCGTTCTCTATGGCCGGGGCCACTTCTGGTCGCGCTGGGTCGATGATGCCGAAAAGGCCGAGGAACACCAGGCTGTGCTCGACGACCTCCGAAGTGGCTTCCCGTGGCAGGGCATCGGCCACTCGGTACGACACTGCCAGAACGCGCAATGCCTCTCGCGCCATGGATTCGTTGGCCGCCAGGATCGTGGATCGGGAGTCCTCGCTGAGGGGCGCCACTTCGTCGTTGACCTGCTGGTAGTGAGTACACAAATTCAGGATCACATCCGGCGCGCCCTTGCATGTGGTAACGTACATGTTTCCCGATTTCTCAGAATCTTCGTGGAATGGACTGGCGTCCCGGCGTCGAGGACCGACCACGTCCAGCACGGTGGACATACATTTGCGCTCGGAGTCGAACGGAATTTCGCACACCCGCGGAAATGCTTCTTCCAGTTCCGGCTTATGCACGCCCGCCTTGGCTGCTGCCACCACAAGAGCGCCCTCCGTGGGGTCGCCCACGATTCGGCTGGCAGGGGTTTCCTCGTCGCGGGACTCCTCGAGGTAGGCATCCGTGCAGAGAGCTCCTGCCCACAGCGTGGTGAGCGCTCCGGGATAATCTTCCAAGTCCACCTTCTCGCCGTTCGCCGTGAAATCCCCTCGGGGCGAATAGCCTTCCCCTGTCACGCCAAAAGTGCGGTCATCGACCCAGAGCCGTACCACAGTCATCTGGTTCTGGGTAAGCGTGCCGGTCTTGTCGGAGCAGATCACGCTGGCCGACCCAAGGGTCTCCACTGCCGCCAATCGCCGGATCAAGGCATGCCGCTTGATCATTTCGCGCATACCGAGAGCGAGGGTTATGGTGACCACCGCGGGCAGCCCCTCGGGCACGGCGGCAATTGCCAGGCTTACCGCAATCATGAACACCTCGGTGATCTCCGCGGAGAAATGCCTCATGTACACCAGGAGACCGCCGTCGGGGGCCACGATGAGCCGAAGGTTGGTCTGGTTCAAGATGGCGACGAGGAACACCAGCGCGCAGACTGCCAGGGCGCCGTAGCCAAGCTGTCTGCCAAGCTGATCCAACCGCTGCTGGAGGGGTGTGGGTTCTGCCTCTAACGTTTGCAGCATCTCGGCGATAAGCCCCATCTGGGTGTGCATACCGGTGGCGACAACTATGCCGCGGCCACGTCCGTACGTGATCACTGTTCCCATAAAGGCCGAGTTGTGCCGGTCTCCCAGCGGGATGTCGGCCTCCAGAAACTTCTCGGCGTTCTTCTCCACAGGAACTGACTCGCCGGTGAGGGCCGCCTCCTCAATCCGCAGATTCACGGCTTCTACCAGCCGCAAGTCCGCGGGTACGTAGTTGCCGGCCTCCAGGATCACGATGTCCCCCGGAACGAGCTCTCGGCTGGGAATCGTCGTGCGAGATCCTCCACGCACTACGGTCGCATTAGGAGCAGCCATTTTCTGGAGGGCAGCGAGCGCCTCCTCGGCCTTCGATTCCTGGATCACGCCGACGATGGCATTGAGCAGCACGATGGCCATAATAGCGGCCGCTTCCACATAATCGCCCAGCAACGCGGAAATGACGCTTGCGACGATCAGCATAATCACCAGGAAGCTCTTGAACTGCTCGAGCAGCAGTTGCCAGAAAGGTGGGCGCGGAGACTCGCGCAACTCGTTGGGGCCGACCTCTGCAAGACGTTTTCTGGCAACCTCGGGGCTCAGGCCATGATCCAGGCGAACCGAGAGCTTCTCTGCAACGATCTCGGCCGAATGGCTGTGCCAGACCTCGCCTGGGTTGCCGTTTGTTCTGTTCAACGGGGGCTTCGACATCGCGTAATTCTCCTCACAACTCTTTTCTTGCTGCAGCGCATTGAGAATGGGCCGTGTGTTGCACCGGTTTCCCTGGAAACCCGGAAGATTCCTCCGCTTCAGGCGGGAAACCCGCGGACGGGCCGACTGACTTCGCTCCGGAGGCCGCCTGGGCGCCCGGTTGTTCATAGCGATCATTGCCGGCGGGCAGCAGTGTACGATAGGGAATTGTGGCATGCCGAGCTCGACACGAGGCGTGGCCCCTTGCGAAGAACTCGCTAAAAACTCCGTACCCTGTTTTCCATGCTGCCACGCATTATCTCCGAATATTGCGCATCATCGGTCTCCGGGCCGGTAGGCGCCCATTCACTCAGCATCTTGTGCATCCTCGATTGGTTCGACAGTAGTGAACATTCACAAACGATAGCGCATGTCGCACCGCAGGGGGCAACCCCTCGCGAGCCTCCGTGCCTCAGTCTCAATCCTTTCAAAATGCCTGGGCCCCCGTACGATTCCGGTCAAGACGAGCTCCCTTCCGTCGAACTCCACATCCAGGGTGGGCACAAAGGTCGAGGGGTTCAGAAAGAGCCGTGCCTTTACGTCCGCCGCTGCCGCTCTCATTCGTATCAGATTCTCCGCTTCTGCCGATTTGAGCAGGTCCCGTGCCAAGAGGCTTTCGGCCACATGAGCGATAATCTCTTCAATCCGTCGCTCACCCGTGTCAAAGACCTCATCAAACTCTGCGGGATCGTCCCACGACTTGCCGAAGAGCGAACAAATCGAAGCGGCTCTCTGCTGGTCCGTCCTCTTGGTCAGCCATCGTGCACTGTCGAAATCGATGGATTCCCTGAAGCCGATCCTCTCGATTCGGGCCTCCAACGGGGCAACCACGCGAATCCTGTATGCGTGGGGGATGCCCTTCAACAGAAGGTTCCCGCCTCTCCCCATGAGGGTTACGTTATCCGTCAGAGCGCATTTCAGGATGATGGATTGGAAGAGGGCTCGCCACGCGGCAAACAACCACCCGTATCTGTCAAGGAAACATGGAGGCCTTTCGTCAAGCTCTCTTCCATATTGTTCCCATGTCTCGTCTATGCTCTTGAGCACCAAAAGGAATTTCTGCTTGTCGATGTAGTCGTACCCCAGCGACGAGGCTATAGCCTGACCGATCTCCCTTCCTCCGCTACCGAGCTGCCTGGATATGGTGAGAATCGCCATACGGTCTCTCTTGGCCCGAATAATGAAGCGGTTCCGCCATTTCCGGGGGGGCGGCGCTCGGTCGCCACATGCTTCCCCGGCCCCAGCAGAGGTTACCCGTTCGGCTCACACGAGCCCCCCGCAGAGACAAAACCGCCGTACGATTCTGAAAAAGCCTGCCTTATTCGGTCGTTGAACGTACCTCACCACACATCCCCGGTCAAGCACAATGTTCTCGGCAGCCTCAGCAGGACACCGCCTCGGAACGATCGACCGATGGAAAAGCCTGGAAGTGGTTCCAAAAATCGTAATCGTTCGCCGCGTTCTCTGCGGTGAGCTCTTCTTTCCCGCTGAACGGTCACCAGCCGTTTCCCGGACAGGTACGAGCCGATTTCTGCCGCGAGAGACCCGGGCGATTGTGCTTGACTGAAGGAAAGATAGCGAGGTAAGTTCAGCAACGGTTGAAAACCCGTTTGTAATGGAAGGCTGCCGCCATATCCTGTCCTCGGAACGACATCCGAGCCGAACCGGAGCGTACTTCGGCTTTGACGGACCATCGACCGGCTGCCCACGGGTGTTGAGCCCGCGGGATAGGGTGATGGCAGCATCGTTCGGAATCACATCTCAATTCACATTTTCACCAACGTTGCACGGGGGTAAACTCATGAGATTCACATCCAACGCGGTTCGGATCCGGCTCTTGACGGCGCTCTTTGTCCTGGTTCTCATCGCGGCGGCGACCAACGTGAGCGCAGAGCCGATAACTCAACTGTCGGGTGTGCCGGGGCTGGAATCGCTGAAGAAATACTATTCCCTGCCTAACTTTGCCATCGGCGGGAAGTACGACTTTGCCAAGGAGGCCTCGTTTGAACATGGTGGCGCCGGGGGAGTGGCTCTGGAATCCCTGGGCCGCGAACCGCTGCGCCTGTCTTATATCGCGGTAGGAACCCCGAAGCGCGACAAGGACGGCAAGATTGTCAACGCGGTAATCATCAGCTCCTATTACTCCGGTGATTCGTCGTTCATGTATTTTTTCTGGTATGACGGGCAGAAGGGAAACGGCTTCGCGGAGGGGCCGGTGGTCGGACCGGGCAAGCTGATCGACACCGACAAGTATTACGTGATATTCCTCGATGCTTTGGGGCTCTGGGGGACAAGCAAGCCCAGTGACGGATTGGGAATGAAGTTCCCGCGATACTCGATTCTGGATTGCATGCAAGCCAACTACCGCCTGCTCAAAGACCACCTCGGGGTAGGTAAAGTAAAGCTCGCCACCGGAGTCTCGATGGGGGGAATTCAGAGCTACATTCTTGCCGTGCTCCATCCTGATTTTGTGGAAGCAATCATGCCCATTGGCGGTCTCGTGGCGACTGACTCGGTTTCGCGGTGGCTCTTCCAGCTTATGACCGCCGGAATGCAGAGCGACCCTGTCTGGCAGAAGACCAAAGGGGATTACTACTCGCTGCCAAAGAGCCAGCACCCCAATAAGGGCATGATGTTCGGATGGTCGATTCTGGGGCAAACCGGATTCAGCTTCGATTTCCGAGTGAAGCAGAAGTGGGACGAGGTCAAAAAGGAGGTATTCTACTGGGAGCCCGAGGGTGACGAAGGCGCCAGCCTCGTATCCAAAGCCAAGGACTTCGATGTGGACGACCTGCTCTTCCGAAATCAGGCGCTGGCGCCCTACGACATCAGCGACCTGCTCGGCAGGATCAAGGCAAAGACCCTTATCCTGCACGTGAAGAACGATCAATGGCTGAGATACGTATTGGCTGAAGAAGCTGCCTCGAAAATCAAAGGAGCAAAACTGGTGGGCTATGAGCATCCACTAGCTCATTATGCGGTATTCCGCGCGCCGAACGTGTGCAAAGAAGCGGTAGTGAGCTTCTTCAATGAAATAGGAATGAAGTAGACGGAGCAATATGCGGCGCCGCGCACCTTGCGCTTACATGATTGTCAGTTTAGACGGGAGACGCAAATCCGTCCGGTGGAAGTCATGGCGCCCCGTTCCCGAAGCTCCCGGGTAGGGGCTGCAAGCAAAGGACTCGGCGCCGTCGGTTCACCCCCACGATTAAGCGCCTGGATTACGGCGGCGGTTCACCCCCACGTGCGTGGGGACAACTTTTTATCCATCTTGAGGACATTTCGGACGCCCGGTTCACCCCCACGTGCGTGGGGACAACGTATTCGGGGAGTGGACTTCGAGAGCGTTGGTCGGTTCACCCCCACGTGCGTGGGGACAACGTCCCGCAGCACATTCGGGCAGGGATGGAGACCGGTTCACCCCCACGTGCGTGGGGACAACCTTCACGTGGGCGTGTCGTTCCGCGATGTGCGCGGTTCACCCCCACGTGCGTGGGGACAACCGCGTGGAGGCTCCTGGTTGCGGGCTGGAGACCGGTTCACCCCCACGTGCGTGGGGACAACAGCTTCTTCACCCTCAGCAGGCGTCGTCGTGGCGGTTCACCCCCACGTGCGTGGGGACAACCTCAATGTCAGCCCGATACGGTATCGGGAGGCCGGTTCACCCCCACGTGCGTGGGGACAACTCTATGCCACGGATTACTGGGTGCTGCCAGCACGGTTCACCCCCACGTGCGTGGGGACAACCGAAGGTTTTGACCGCGGCTGTCAATGGTGACCGGTTCACCCCCACGTGCGTGGGGACAACGAATTCAAGGAAGAGGCTACGTAGGGGCGCCGCGGTTCACCCCCACGTGCGTGGGGACAACCGAGGTCATGGGCAACGGCGGCGCTCAGAAGCTGGTTCACCCCCACGTGCGTGGGGACAACCGCGCAATCGCCTCCGAGGTTGTCTTGAGAGACGGTTCACCCCCACGTGCGTGGGGACAACTGCATCTCTTCAGTTGTGCCGCGTGCCGTTGCCGGTTCACCCCCACGTGCGTGGGGACAACGAAACGCCGAGGCTAAAGAGATTGATGATTCTCGGTTCACCCCCACGTGCGTGGGGACAACCGCTTACTATGACTGCTTTAAGGATACTTGGACGGTTCACCCCCACGTGCGTGGGGACAACAAGTAAACTTAGAGAAAGATTATCTTCTAAGTCGGTTCACCCCCACGTGCGTGGGGACAACGTTATATAGTCCTCGCCGCTCTCAATCCAAGCCCGGTTCACCCCCACGTGCGTGGGGACAACACTGCCATCGATATGGCCGCGAGTGCGCTTATCGGTTCACCCCCACGTGCGTGGGGACAACGGGCGACCATGCCATCTGGCCTTATTGCAAACCGGTTCACCCCCACGTGCGTGGGGACAACTCCACGACGCGCTGCACGCTCCCCACGCCTTGCGGTTCACCCCCACGTGCGTGGGGACAACCTCCCCAGGATGAGCTCCACCTTTGGGGGCCGCGGTTCACCCCCACGTGCGTGGGGACAACAAACTTCAAAGGATTCGGATACTTTCCGGGTCCGGTTCACCCCCACGTGCGTGGGGACAACCCCGTCGTAACGTATAGTCATGGTCTCTCCCTCGGTTCACCCCCACGTGCGTGGGGACAACTTCTACTCGTTCGCGGCAAATCACCTCGAATACGGTTCACCCCCACGTGCGTGGGGACAACTGCCATGACCTGTGTTTGATCGACCTTCAGCCCGGTTCACCCCCACGTGCGTGGGGACAACCTGAGCTTCACTGGCTGCACAGTGACTTCAACCGGTTCACCCCCACGTGCGTGGGGACAACCCGAATTTCCGGGCCACCCGCTCGCGGATTTCCGGTTCACCCCCACGTGCGTGGGGACAACCAAGCATCCGCTATTTCTAAGGCGATTGCCTACGGTTCACCCCCACGTGCGTGGGGACAACTTCTCTCCTACCGCCTTGAGAACCTGTCGTTCCGGTTCACCCCCACGTGCGTGGGGACAACTTCTCCGCACCGTCCATATCCGACCAGAGTGCCGGTTCACCCCCACGTGCGTGGGGACAACACGCGCGCCAGATTGCGTCTCAGTGGATTTCTCGGTTCACCCCCACGTGCGTGGGGACAACTCATGAGAAAAAGCCCGGAAACACTGGGCCAACGGTTCACCCCCACGTGCGTGGGGACAACTGAACCGGGGGGCGTCTCGAATCCGGGGGTACCGGTTCACCCCCACGTGCGTGGGGACAACACGATGTTCCTGTGGTTATTGCGCTTGATAGTCGGTTCACCCCCACGTGCGTGGGGACAACCGGCTCCTGGTTTTTCGCAGGTGAGAGACATTCGGTTCACCCCCACGTGCGTGGGGACAACGCTCATCTCTCAATCTTTTAGCGACACGGGCTCGGTTCACCCCCACGTGCGTGGGGACAACCTCAACATACGTCTTAGCCATTGTCGTAACTCCGGTTCACCCCCACGTGCGTGGGGACAACTTCTTCAGCTTTTCCTCTGGTTTCGTTGGTATCGGTTCACCCCCACGTGCGTGGGGACAACTAGGGGGGCCATCTCAGTTACAGGACGAAGGAGGTTCACCCCCACGTGCGTGGGGACAACAAGGTCGGACTCTAGGAGAACAACAAATGCGCCGGTTCACCCCCACGTGCGTGGGGACAACGGCTTCAGGGCTGCTAGAGACATGGGAATCTCCGGTTCACCCCCACGTGCGTGGGGACAACCAGAGTAGCCATTCCAATTCTCCTTGGTTATGCGGTTCACCCCCACGTGCGTGGGGACAACAAACTCTTCAAGCACTATATCTTGGCCACCTTCGGTTCACCCCCACGTGCGTGGGGACAACTAAACATTAAGACGAAAGGCATCGTTGGTGATCGGTTCACCCCCACGTGCGTGGGGACAACCTTTTGCCCTGGTAGATGAATCGCTCGGAACGCGGTTCACCCCCACGTGCGTGGGGACAACGTCCTTCCCGGCGTCGGAGTCCTTCCCGGCGTCCGGTTCACCCCCACGTGCGTGGGGACAACGCCTTCTCTAGTTTTTTTTCTTGAGCGGTGTACGGTTCACCCCCACGTGCGTGGGGACAACGACAACCGCCTTATTCTCAGCTTCAAAGGAGGCGGTTCACCCCCACGTGCGTGGGGACAACGCGGTGAACGTCGAAATGAACCGCGCAACCCGCGGTTCACCCCCACGTGCGTGGGGACAACATCA
>Ga0172371_10012565_pt1 | contig 11139 bp, 10 predicted proteins | sample Lak12m_FD_114543 | JGI IMG/M metagenome (GOLD analysis project Ga0172371, IMG submission 114543) | Freshwater microbial communities from Kabuno Bay, South-Kivu, Congo - kab_022012_12m | ecosystem: Environmental > Aquatic > Freshwater > Lake | place: Democratic Republic of the Congo: South-Kivu... | reverse complement strand
GGCATGCCGAATGAGAGTCCATGACACCCATCCAGCGGCGGCGCGAAGGATGCCCTTCTCGCTGGTTGAGCTGCTTACGGTGATGGTCATCGCGGCCGTCCTGCTGGCCGTGTCCGTCCCCGTCGTCCTGAAGCTGACCTCCGGCTCGAGCGTCGAGGCTGCCGCCCGCATGCTGGGCGCCCAGTTGCGGCTGGCGCGGCAGGAGGCCATCACGACCCGCAAGAACATCGCCGTCGTGTTGCCCACCGTGGACTGCGGTTCGGACCCCACCGCCTACATCGGCTTCCGGCCCTGTGTCGTCTTCAACGATGGTGGCACCTGGCGTTTCGACAAGTGGGTGGCGAATGCGGCCTGGAGCTACGTGCCCGCCGGCGCCTGCATCGCCGAGGCCGACGACGATGGCCCCACGGCGGCGGCTCCCCAGCCCGACCTCATCGACCGCCCGGGCGGGTTCACCACGGTCAGCCCGCCCGCCGCGGGCCCTGGCGCCTTCCTCTTCACGGTGCCGGTCCGAGCCATTGTCTTCAAGCCGTCCGGACGGCTCACCTCCCTGCAGCGGGATGTGACCATCGTCGAAGGGGCCATCCCGCCCGGCGCCACGACGCCCTTGTTCACCAACCAGCGGAACTGGGTCCACATCGAGGTCAACCAGTATACGGGCAGGGTCAGATTCATCAGGCCTGAAGATCCTTTGAGCTGAGCCGGGCGCCGCCGCACGCGACGCGGACCCCGGGCTGGATGCCAGCCTTGACCAGAGGGTGAGTGCAGCGATGAAGCGATCCCAGTTCAACATGATCGAGGTCATGCTCGCCCTCGGGGTGGTCGCCATCGGCGTGGTGAGCGTGCTCGCCCTGATTCCTGTCGGGCTGAGCAGCACCCGGGACGCCATGGCCGAGACCTATGCCGCGAACGCGGCCGAGCAGCTCCTGCACTCCGTCCGCTTCACCATCGAGCAGAACTCCGCGAACTGGACCGCCTGGGTGATCACCCCCAATGGCGCCGGCGTCTCCTGGGACACGAAGCCGGCGCCCGCGGACTTGGTCCTGGACACGGGCCTGACGGGCGCCGGCGCCTTCGGCGGCAGCACGCGCGGCGCGGTGCATGAGCAGGACGAGCACCATGTCTACAAGGTGGTGGCCTACCGGGACGCCAACAACAACGGAGAGTTCGACGGCCCCACGGCGACCCCGGCGGAGCCCCCGGACTTCCAGTGTGTCGCCGCGGTCTGGGGCGAACAGGTGGCGACGGTCGCCTGGACCATCGCCACCAGGATCAACGTGGAAGTCAGTTGGCCCGGGGAGTTGCCCTATTCCAGTCGGTACAAGCGCGTCTACTCCCTCGAGGTGTTCAATGCGAAGAACTGATACCACCGGCGCGGGGCGGTGCTGCCAGCCCCGGGTGAAACGGGCCTTCACCCTGGTTGAGATGCTGGTGGCGATGGCGGTTCTGGTCGTGCTGATGGGGATGTTGTTCACCATCATCAGCGAGGCCCAGAATGCCTACAGCCTGGCGGATAGCAATGCCCAGACCTACGAGAAGGCGCACGTGCTCTTCGAGCAACTGTCACGGGACCTCCGCAGCGGCCTGGCCAGCAGCGTCCCGGGGCGCGAGGTGCCCATCTGGGTGGCCCCGGCCGCCGGCCCCGGCAGCCATCAACCAGGTGCCGCTCCGCCGCAGCCGAACGCAGTCTGCCTGGTGTCCGCAGGCGATCCCTACAACACCAGCGGCCTGGCCCGTACCAACAAGATCCGCTATAGCTTCCACACCTACACGCTCGACCTTGCTACCTACCCCAATCCCTTTGTCGTCACGCGGTCCATTGACCCGGAGTTGACCGGTAGCGGGCCCAACACGAACTGGGACTTCTACACCGGTACGGCCGCCAACCAGACGCTTCCCGCCAGCGGGGTGCCCGGGTGGGTGACCAACTCGGGCAGCGCCCGGGCCCTGATCGGCGGGGTCGAGATGTTCGCCATCGAGCCGTACCCGGCGACGGCCACGGGGACGAGAAACGTGCTGCCCCAGGCCTTCACCGTCACGGTCACCCTGGTGGACGAGCGGGCCCTGGCCCTGCCTGCAGGACCCCTGCGCACCGAACGCCTCAACCAGAGCCGGCGGACGTTCCGCAAGATCATCTTCGTGGGCGGCGAGGGCTGATGCTCGCCGTCCTGTGCCCGGAGGTCACGGACCCATGCGCAAGCCCATGAACAAGGCCGCCCGACGCCAGCGGGGCGTGGCCTTGCTGATGACCCTGAGCATCCTGGCCCTGATGCTGATCATGGCCATGAGCTTCGCCTACTCCAGCAAGACGAACCGCATCTCGGCGGGGATCAGCGCCGACCTGCTGCAGGCCCGCCTGATGTGCGATACCGGCCTTTCGCGGGTCCTGGCCGCCATGAAGTTCTCCTTTGCCACGGGGAGCGCTCAGGATGCCGTCTACCCACCCACCTGGGCCACCAGCCCCTTCGGCTTCCGTCAGTACGGCACCTCCGGGCAGTATTACGCGGTCAGCGAGGACCCCAGCGCGGCCAACATCGACACCAGCGGGCTGCCCAACGACCTTCTGGTGCCGGACCTGGGGGCCTTCCTGGCGGCTGCCATCCCCGCCGGTACCGCCAAGTGGCAGCACATCAAGCAGGATGTGGACCGGACCGGGCTTCCTGCGGCCCAGTGGCCCCTGATCGGGCGCTTCGCCTACTTCGTGCTGGATGAGAGCGGCAAGGTCGACGTGAACGCGGCCCTCACGCCCGACTGGGAACCCTTCGCCTTGTCCTATGACGCCAATGGCAATGGTTGGCCGGATGCCGGGGACCGCTACTACTACCATGACCTCGACAACAACGGATCCTGCAACGCCGTGGCCGAAGGGGCCGAGCTCAGGATCGGGGCCTCCCTCGCCGAGGTCGTGGTCCCGAATGCCTTCAAGCCCAACACCAATGCCAGCCTCGCCGCCGCCTTCCAGCACCCGTCTCCCTGGGGCGACGCCACCGGGGGCATGCCCATCGCGCCGACCGTCGACCGCGATGGGAACGGGGTCTATGACTGTGCGCGCTGGTTCTCGCTGCAGCACCTGTTCGAGGGGGCCTTTTCCAGCGTGGCCCTGGCGCCGCTCATGCCGCAACCCTACCTCACCTACGCGGCCGACAGCCACGACATCGAGGCCTTCTACGATGCGACGGCCGGGGTCGACTACCACCGCTTCGACGTCACCGGCAATGCCTGGGACCCCGACAAGACCAACGCCGTCAACGGCTGGGATGAGTTGCGGCGCGGAGCCTGGACAGGCCTGGCCGCCGTGCAGTGGCTGGACTCCGACGCCGTGGAGTTCTGGGATACGGCCACTCCCGGACAGGTGAACACGGTGACCGCGGTCCCGGGTGGTACCGGCGGGATCGCCTGCGCCAGTGACCTGATCGCCGACCAGAACCAGCGCTACGAGGTCCTTGCCAGTCTCATCGACTACAACGATACCTGGAATGCTGCGGACCCGGTTGATCCCGCGACCTGCGGCGATACGGATGGCGACGGCAAGTGGGACTTTGTCGGTCTGGAGATGGCCCCGTACAACAACGAGGTCCTGTTGCAGGTCGCTTACACCTGGCGTCGCTGGCCGGCGGGAAATGAGCTGGGGATCTTCCGGCTCAACGCGGAAGTGGAGCTCGTGAATCCCTACGACGACCCGGGCGCGGCGTTCCCCCCCGCCTACCCGCCGAACTACCCTACCCAGGTGTATGTGCAGGTCAGGGCGACCGTCGACTACGGTGGGGCGGTTCCACCCGGCATGAGCACCGTGATCGTCTGGGGCGGCACGGGGACGGTCCCCGGGCACAGCTATAGCACGGGCAATGGGGGCGCGGCACCCATTCCATTGGTGGTCACGTCGGGGACCAACGGCGTCACCTGGGATGAGACGAGTAACCCGGGGTGGAACCCCACGATCCCGCTGACGGTGACCGAGGTGGAGATTCTGACGACAGCCGGGGCCGCGCCAGGGGGTGCGCTGCTCGACTACTCGCGCTGGACCGGGAGCAACGGGGAGCCCATCGACTCGACGCCTAACGTCATTGCGCCGCAGGTCCGCAGCGCGGCCCTGCAGACGAACGATCCGCGCTGCAACACGCGTCCGGCGAACTGGGCGTGGACCAACCCCAACAGTTGGCAGAACGACGCGGGCGTGGGCGACATCGGCAACAAGAATGCCCTCGTCGACTTCTCGGTTGCCGGGGCTGACCCGGGCGAGAATGTCCCGGGGAACAATCCCGCCAATGCCTGCCCTTCGGACGATGGCGGCCTGTCGACCTGGTTTGTCCGGAATGGCCCCATGCGCTCGCTCTGGGAGGTGGGGGCCATCCACCGAGGGGAGCCGTGGCGGACCGTGAGTCTGAGGAGCTTCTCCTCGGGCGACGCTCGCCTGCTCTCACAGTGCAAGGTCGGTCCCTGGACCATCACCAGCGGCAAGTTCAACGCGAACTCGCCGCTGCCTTTGGCGTGGGACCGGGTCCTCGGCAACATGCCCCCGAGTCCCCGGACGCTCCAGTACGACGACCAGTACACAGACACGACGACCGGCACCCGGGACATCGCGGCCACCGGGGCGACGGTTACGGGCGCTGCCATGCGCCTCACCGAACGTGGCCAGATCGCCGACCTGGCGGTCCTCATAGAGGGCTCCCGTGACCGTGAACTGGAGTCCACGGTCGGTCGCCTGGCCAACCTGCTGACGGTGCGCCAGAACTACTTCGCCGTGATCGTGAATGGGCAGTCGGTCAAGGACCTGGGGGCCAATAACCCAGGGGGGGATAGCGTCTGCGAGTATGAGTCGGGTCTCTACTGCCGCATCCTGGCCGAACAGAAGATCATCGCCACGGTCTATCGCGACGCGCTCCGTAACCGGTTCCGCATCGAGCGGGTCGAGTACCTGGAGGAGTGACAGCCATGGGCCACACGCTTCATCCGGGACGGCCGCGCGGCGGCTGGGCGGTTCCCCTCGCCGCGGGCTTCGTGGCGGTGGCTGCCCTGGCCCTTGGACCGACCTGCCTGGCCGATGGGCTGTCCGACGTCCAGAAGCAGCAGGTTCAGGTCGACATGACCATTCTGGCCAAGCTCCAGGCCTATAGCCTCGAGCAGCAGTTCAAGATGGTCTATGGCCTGGTGGCCAAGGCCAACGAGCGGGACCGCGACCGGAACCGCAAGTACGCGGAGCAACTCCTCGCCAAGGCCGAGGAACTGCGGACGCGGAACGACGCCGGATCTCAGGAATACCTCAAGGCGGCGAGGGCCCACAAGCTTGTCTCTGATGTCAACCACAAGATTGCCAAGGCCTTCGAGGAGAATGACCAGCAGAAGATGGACGATGGGATCGTGGAGCTGGACGCGGCGCTGCAGCAGGCTGGCAAGGTGACCGGCAAGCCGGTGGCCCGTGACTGGTTCACCCCGGCGGAGGCCGAGAACTACGCGATGGCCGAGATTACGAAACGGCGTCAGGCTGCCCAGAACCCGCAGCAGAGGGTCCAGAAGTGAGGGCCGCAGGGGTCCTGTTCATGGCCCCCAGAGGTCCGTCTGTAGAGTGAGGCGCCGGGATGGCGCTGGAGAGGCGTGATGGCAATGACACGTGGCCAGACATGCTCGGTCCGGCAGTTCACTCTGATCGAGGTCCTGAGCGTCGTTGCCATCATCATGGTTCTGGCGGGCCTGCTGCTCGGGGTGGCGAAGGTTGTCACCGGGAATGCCAGCGAGGCCAAGGCCAAGGCCATGATCGAGAAGGTCATGTTCGCCATGCAGGAGCACTACCAGGATCGGGGTTACTATCCCCGCATCGAGAGCATCACCTCGGCAGGGACCTTCTCCGACGGCGCGGACGTCCCCCTGGCCTTCGACTACGACACCTTCTCATCGCCCACCCTGTTCCGCGTCTTCCGCATTGGTGCCCCCAGTGCCGGTCCACCGCAGCCCACGTGGGCGACCTCGTGGCCGACGTTCCACCACTCCCAGACCGGCCAGGCCTACATGGAGAACATGCAGAGCGCACTGCGGCAGTCTGACCCGGCCTGGCCCTTTGCCCCACGGACTATCTGCCTGCACCTGGATCCCTGGCAGAAGGCCTACTACTACACGACCAGCGGGGTCGGCAGCGAGGGATTCCGGGTGTGGTCCATGGGCCCCGACAAGACCAGCGGCACCGCGGACGACATCTGCAGTTGGAAGAAGCGCTGAGGAATGCAGTTCATAGCGAGGAGCAGACGACCATGACCGTTCACAGGACCCGGTTCACGCTGGTGGAGTTGCTGGTGGTGATCGCCATTATCGCTGTCCTGGCAGGCTTGCTGCTGCCGGCGCTCGCCGGCGCCCGGGAGCACGCCCGCAAAACCAAGGCCAAGGTCGAGATGAGCGGCATCAAGACCGCCATCACCGCCTGGCAGCAGGACTACGGGACGCTACCGCTGACCGGCATCGGTACGGCCACCGACTACGAGGTCAGCCAGAACCTCAACCCGAACCACTACGACCTGCTGATCTGGACGCTCCAGAACTACACGTCGGCCACGCCCGGGGGCCTAACCGTCACCAACCCGCGCAGCAAGGCCTACCTCGATATCGATAACTCCAAGATGCTGGCCCGGGACACCAATCCCAGCACCAAGCACCCATTCTTCTACGACCCCTGGAGCACCCCCAATGCCTTTACGGATGACGGTTCCGCGGCCAGCCCGACCTACGCGCTGAAGCCTACCGGCACCGCTACCCGCTACCACATCGTCCTGGATCTCGACTACAACCACCAGATCAGCACCGGGCCCTACGAGACCGTCTTCGGGGACGTGGCCATCTGGGCCGAGGGCAAGGACCAGGACGACGATAACGGCGGCAAGGGCGACGTGAATCTGTGGGAGTGAGGTCCAGGCATCTGGACGGCCCTCCTTCGCCGGCCATCCCACTACCCCACTCCACCGCGGCAGGTGGATTTCTGTCTACCCGATGGCTTGACGCCAACAGGAAGAGGTAGTATCGTTAGCCTGTTAGTGGCGCTGAAGCTGGACGACAGGGCCGGTGCGATGCTCATGAGCAGGGGAGTCTGCAGGCAGAGAGGGGAACAGGGGATGCGTGCTCTAGTCTGTCTGACACTGCTACTGACGGCCTGTGCATTCGGCGATCTGCTGTATACCAACTACCCCGTTGCCGTCCCGCCCTCGTCGCTTTACATGGGGGACCCCCTTGGTTACGATACCGGCTATGCGGTCCAGTTCACGGTGAACGACGGGGACGCGACGCAGGAGTGGGTGGAGGTTGAGTCACTGACCGTCAGGGTCCTCGGTTTCGATGCGGGCGACCATCTCGTCGGCTACGGGCTTGACCTGTACCTCGTAGAGGACTTCACGCCACCCGCGCTCCCCGCACCAGTCGCCAATGGGACCTTCATTACGGCAGCGGAGGCCCCGCCGGCCGGCACGTGGGACGGCAGCGACCAGACGATCGCACTCGGCGCCGGCTCTCGCCCGCTGATTGCCGAGAACACAACCTACTGGTTGGTTGGCCATGTCACCGATCCTGACCCCGAGGCCCTCTTCCAGTGGTACCGGTCCAGCGCTGCGGATATCTACAGAATCGCCCAGGGTGACCCCCTCCTCGGCTTCACCACGATCCCCCTTGCTCTCCGGATGCCGCTCATGCGTCTGAACGGGACCTTCACTGGCGTCCTTGTCCCGGAGCCGGCCTCCCTCGGGTTGCTGGCTCTGGCTGGCGCGGCGGCCTTGGGCTGGCGCAGACGCCGGGCCGCCTGAGAGGCAGTCTCGCCAAGGATCGCACACAACGCCGGGGCACGCGCCCCGGCGTTTGGCGTTTCCGGACTGAGGGTGGCCAGGTGGGGGAAGGCTCCGGCTGCCGGCCCGGTGGCCGGCGGAATGTGGGAGGGGCACTCCGTGCCGCGACTCCGGGGCCACGCCCCGGTCTCCCCGGATCGCCGCGCCGGAGCGCGCCTCCCACCTTGGGGGGCCTGCCGGGCCCTTTGCGGATCGCCGCGCCGGAGCGCGCCTCCCACCTTGGGGGGCCCTGTCCGCCCGCCCGCAGGGCGTGGCGCCCCGGCGGTCCGCAGCCCCGCGTCGCCCCCGCCAAAAACCGCGTCCGGCATCTTGCGTCCCAGGGATCGGCATATAGAGTAAGTATAGATCGGCAACGAATTACCGATAAGTGCGGCGAGCTATGCCGATACGACGGCAGGGGTTCGCAGAGCGTCGGGCGGGCACAGCGGAAAGGGGCACGGGGATGAACTACGTTGACCGAGTCATGGCCATGGTGGAGCAGCGGAACCCGGGCGAGCCAGAGTTCCTGCAGGCGGTGAAGGAGGTGTTGGCGTCGCTGGGTCCGGTGCTGGCGCGGAACCCGCAGTACGAGAAGGCGGGGGTGCTGGAGCGGCTGGTGGAGCCGGAGCGGCAGATCATGTTCCGGGTGCCGTGGCTGGACGACCGGGGGCGGGTGCAGGTGAACCGCGGTTACCGCTTCCAGTTCAACAGCGCGCTGGGTCCGTACAAGGGCGGGTTGCGCTTCCATCCCAGCGTGACCCCGTCGATCCTGAAGTTCCTGGGCTTCGAGCAGGTGTTCAAGAACTCGCTGACGACGCTGCCCATGGGTGGCAGCAAGGGCGGTTCGGACTTCGATCCGAAGGGCAAGTCGGACGCCGAAGTGATGCGGTTCTGCCAGTCGTTCATGCTGGAGCTGCAGCGGCACATTGGGGCGGACACGGACGTGCCCGCGGGGGACATCGGGGTCGGCGGTCGCGAGATCGGTTTCCTGTTCGGCCAGTACAAGCGCATCCGCAATGAGTTCGTGGGGGTGTTGACGGGCAAGGGGCTGAACTGGGGTGGGTCGCTGGTCCGGCCGGAGGCCACGGGCTACGGGGCGGTGTACTTCGCCCAGGAGATGCTGAAGACGCGCGGCGAGAGCTTCCAGGGCAAGGTCTGCACGGTCTCCGGGGCCGGCAACGTGGCCCAGTACACGGTGGAGAAGTTGCTGCAGTTGGGGGCCAAGGTGGTGAGCCTGTCGGACGGCGACGGGACGGTCCACGATCCCAAGGGCATCGACGCCGCGAAGCTGGGCTGGGTGATGGAGCTGAAGAACGTCCGTCGTGGCCGCATTCGCGAGTACGCCGAGCAGTTTGGGGTCGAGTATCGCGCCAAGGCCCGTCCGTGGTCGATTCCGTGCCAGGCGGCGTTCCCGAGCGCGACCCAGAACGAGATCTCCGGCGAGGACGCGAAGACGCTGGTCGGCAACGGCTGCTACGTGGTGGCGGAAGGCGCCAACATGCCCAGCACGCCGGACGCGGTGGAGGTGTTCCTGAAGAAGGGCATCCTGTACGCTCCCGGCAAGGCGGCCAATGCGGGGGGCGTGGCGACCTCGGGTCTGGAGATGAGCCAGAACTCGATGCGGCTGAACTGGAGCCGGGAGGAGGTGGACAACCGCCTGCACCGGATTATGGTGTCGATCCACGACGCGTGCGTGAAGGCGGCCGCTGAGTACGGCCAGCCGGGCAACTACGTGATGGGCGCGAACATCGCCGGCTTCACGAAGGTTGCGGACGCCATGCTGGATCAGGGCGTTGTCTGAGCGGGGTTTCCGCCGCGGTTGCAGAGCCGTGGCCGGGCCTGACGGAACGCACGGTGTGCCGGACGGGGCGCAAGTCCTGTCCGGCGCACTGGCGTCATGGTCTGGCGTAGGGTGAGCGTGTCTGGGTACCGCAGGCGGAGTCGCCGCGGCGGAGCGCGCCTCCCACATTGCCGGGCTCTGCCCGGTGGAGACGCGGTGGGCCGCCACCGCGGGCGGCGGCGATCCGTCCCGCGGCCGCGGGACGGCTCTTGCCCTCCAGAGGTGCGGCGTGTGTCGAGGGCCTGTCGGCGGCGGCGATCCGTCCCGCGGCTGCGGGACGGCTCTTGCCCTCCAGAGGTGCGGCGTGTGTCGAGGGCCTGTCGGCGGCGGCGATCCGTCCCGCGGCTGCGGGACGGCTCTTGCCCTCCAGAGGTGCGGCGTGTGTCGAGGGTCTGGAGGGCAAGCAGAGGGCTGGCTCGGCCAGTCCGGCGCGCCGCCGGTATTCGATGGAGCGGACGGTGGTATCAGTTGTCGGGAGCACGGGGCGCATGAACCGCATTCTCGCCAAGCAGCAACTGTCCGAGGACGTCTTCCGGATCCGGATCGCGGCCGCGGATATCGCCCGGGAGCGTCGGCCGGGTCAGTTCGTGATCGTGCAGCGCGATGAGCTCAGCGAGCGGATTCCGCTGACCATCGCCGATGCCTGTGCGGCGGAGGGCTGGATCACGCTGATCTTCCAGGCGGTGGGGCAGGGGACGCACCTGCTGGCCGAGCTGGCGGTTGGCGAGGCGATCACGAACGTGGTGGGGCCCCTGGGGCAACCCACCGACATCCGCAAGGTCGGGCACGTGGTCTGCGTCGGTGGCGGCATCGGTGTCGCGCCCATGTACCCCATTGCCCAGGCGATGAAGCAGGCGGGCAACCGGCTGACGGTGATCACCGGGGCGCGGACTCGCAGCCTGCTGATCCTACAGGAGGAGATGGCCGCCATCGCGGACCGGTTGGTCGTGGTGACGGACGATGGCTCGGCGGGGCGGAAGGCCCTGGTCACAGTGCCGCTCAAGGAGCTCTGCCAGGAGACGCCGCCGCCCGACGAGGTGGTGGCCATCGGGCCGCCCATCATGATGAAGTTCTGCGCCGAGACGACACGGCCGTTTGGCATTCACACGGTGGTTTCGCTGAACACCATCATGGTGGATGGTACCGGCATGTGCGGCGGTTGTCGCGTGACCGTGGGCGGCAAGACGCGTTTCGTCTGCGTCGACGGTCCTGAGTTCGACGGCCACCAGGTGGATTTCGACACCATGATGCGGCGGCTGGCGGCCTATAAGCCGATCGAGAACCGTGCGCACGAACAGTGCCATCTCGAGATCGCCGCCCGGCAGCTTCCGCAGCGCCCGTCGTGACAGAGGCACCATGAGCCACACTCACCCTCACGCCCTGCAGACCCAGGCCGAGGCCCTGTTGCACCAACTCCAGGCCAAGGACGGCCGGTTCACTCCCAAGGAGCGCCTGGCCATCCCGCCGCAGACGATGCCGGAGCAGGACCCGGACGAGCGCCGG
>Ga0172371_10012562_pt1 | contig 11140 bp, 8 predicted proteins | sample Lak12m_FD_114543 | JGI IMG/M metagenome (GOLD analysis project Ga0172371, IMG submission 114543) | Freshwater microbial communities from Kabuno Bay, South-Kivu, Congo - kab_022012_12m | ecosystem: Environmental > Aquatic > Freshwater > Lake | place: Democratic Republic of the Congo: South-Kivu... | reverse complement strand
CGCTTATAAAAAAGGCTTCCTAACTGCAATGGACAAGTATCAAACTGATATTCTTTTTGAGTTTGACGCTGATTTACAACATGATCCTCGTATTATTCCCGCCATGCTCAAGCAAATTGAAAAGGGATCTGATTTAGTGCTTGGCTCTCGCTACATCCCCGAAGGTGGTATCCCTAGTTCCTGGCCAATGTATCGTAAGTTTTTATCAATTGTGGGTAACCAGTTTATTCGACTAGTCATGTTTCGTCTTCAAATCCATGACTGGACTACCGGCTATCGCGCCATTACCAAACAGCTAACTCAAAAAATTGTTCCACTTATGAATAATGCCGCCTTCACCGGTTACACCTGGCAGATCGGCTTCTTAGTGAAATCAATTCAAGAAGGGTATAAAGTATCTGAAGTTCCATTCGTTTTCCGTGATCGGACATTAGGGCACTCCAAATTAGGCCCTGAATATATTATTAATACCATGAGGTACATTATGAAAGTTCGCCTTCAAGAAATTGTAAATAACCGTATATTCAAATTTGTCGTGACCGGAGGAACGGGCACTTTGGTGCAAATTGCCGCGCTCTACCTATATCGCTTTGTTATGCCCTACCAACTCTCCAATTTCCTTTCAATTGAAACCGCAATTGTTAGCAACTTTACCCTAAGCAATCTCTGGACTTTTGCCGATCGCAAACTTAAAGCTAGTCAAATTCCTCTTAAGTTTCTTCAATTTAATCTAGCCTCGGGTGGCTCTATCGTCATTCAGTTGATCATCGCCTTCTTGGGAGAACGTTTCATTGGTCTTCACTATCTATTGACCACTCCAATAATTCCAATTCCCATTGATACCGGTTTAATCTTCTCCGCAACCGGGATTATCATTGGCATGTTCTGGAATTTCTTTGCTTACTCCCACTTTGTTTGGAAAAAGAAATAACTTACTCTACTTTATACAAGCTTGCCGCTGAGTTGGTGGTAATTAGTGATAGTTTTGTATTACACTTTTCCCAAGGATCAATTTGCGTCTGCTCCCCAGCAATGTATATATACTCGACCTCGGAGAGGACGCTACAATCACTATTTTTCACCTTCCACTCTCGCTCTGTGTAGTCTATTCCGACCAACCTTGATTGCACACTATCATTAAAATAGGTGAGCTTGCCACTATATGCGGCAACATACGCTGATTCGTAGCGATGGTAAAGTGGGGCAGGTGCATAGGGGAGTCCCACCTCATTTCGAGCGAGAGGTAATGCAAGAACTACCCCCTCCGGTTGCTTTTTTAATTCGGCAAAAATAGTCTTTTCTTGATCGCTCACATAACTGCCCGGTGGGTATTGGGTGAATACGCGCCAAGTATCTATTGCATTGGGGAGACATGAGATGACAATGACTACTCCCGCAATACTTCCTAGTACTTTTGATCTCACACTCCACTCACTCATCTGTTTAGCAGCCAAAACTCCTGCCAAGAAAAATCCGTAATACAAAAACTGCACGGTATTCCACCATTCCCCACGCTGAACCAAAAATACATTTGCCAAAATGGCTACAATTATAGTTAGAGCAATACTCCACTCGTATTTATTCCACTTTTTGATTCCCAGTAAGGCAATAATTCTGAAGCCAAAATTAAATACAACAAATATTCCTAGGGCAATTATCGCCGTAACTACTTGCTTAATACTCGAATCAGAGTATTTGGCCATCGCTAATTTTTCGAAATAAAAAAGTGATTTTTCTTCGATAATTGGATACACCGTCGCGAGCGGTTTGATCAACATTATCGCCCCGCCCCCTACCTTGGGTTGATAAAAGATGAATACAGCAGTCAAAATTGCAATTCCTGCAATTAGAATCCTTTTCCAATTCTTATACAGCACAGAATGAATAACCACCAAAGCTAGTAATACTGCCCCTCCGTAAAATTTCAGTCCCATTGCCAAAAATAACACAACTCCTATTAATATTTCTTTACGATAATTTTTCTTTGGATCTCCCAAAATGACTAGGAGATATCCCAAAATCGGGAGTGTGTAGGCGAACTGCAAATTTGTTAACATCACTGGTGGCTGCATGGAAAGAGTCGAGCTACTCCCTAACCAACTTCCTTCATGCCATAACGTCAAAACATAGCTTAGTGAGTTACTAAAAAACAACCAAAAAAGTAGCCATCGAAAATACGACTCATCTTTGGGGCGATATTGGGTGGCGAATTTCCGCCACACCACAATCATTAACACAAACCAAATGACTGGCAATATCTTAAAGTACGAAATACTTGCTGGGATGCCGACTAAGGTTAGTAAATATAACGGGTAGTCGATTAACCAGTTATATCCAGTGAGTTCTTCCCCACTGTAGGTAGGCATTCGAATAGAGCCATTTTCAAATGCTGCATTAGCCAGCGCCATGTGCCAAATTCCGTCATGCTCGTGTACACCCCAGTAATAATCTCCACACCGCTCGTTATAACAATATCTGCTCCCACTAGGCCACATCACAAGCATTTGAGTCACAAAAGCGATGGCAATTATTAGCGTCGTCAGCCATCCCCACTTCATAAATACTTAGTCCAATCCGCAACTACTTGGTAATTGGACAGAACAAACTGCCAAGCGTATAAAAATATTGGAATCACTAAAATATAACCTAGCAACTTTACCACTTTATTTGGGATGATCTCGCTCCATCCCGCTATCACGAATGGCATAATCGGGATGCTGTAACGCGCCAAGTCTCGGTGCGCCACACAAAGTGTAAAAGTCGCATACAAGATTGCAAAAAGTGTAGCTGCCGAGAATCCCTTTCTTTTTATAAACAAAAATATACCTGTGACCATAAAAGCAGTTAAGTACACAATATCCTCAAGCCAAATTTCGCCGACCCAGGGCATATTCGAAGCAAATACTGCGAATGGATAATAAAGATTAATATTCCCCCCGACTTGGAAATAGCTCCAAAAACTCCCAAAAACAAATCCGTAATACACCCACAGTCCCAGTAGTGTGAGCGGGATCAGTAAGTATGGTATAAATTCTTTAATTTTTTCTAACCATGTACCACGTACCATGTACCATGTACTAAAAAAATATGCCATAAACAAGATAATCCCAGGACTCCTCGTTAGTACCGCCAGACTCCCCATAATCGCCGCTTCCCAACGTCTTCTTTGGTTATGGAGCAGTAGCGAGGTAAGCACAAAAAAGATAAACAACATCTCGTTCGACCCTACCGCTCTAACCGCCAGCATACGAGCAGGGAAAAATAGAGTAACTATCGAGAGTAAGACTGTTACTCGTCCATCTTTGGTATACCAATCAAAGAACCAATACAAAACCAGAGCCAGTAGGATATTGCTCGTAATAATTGCCAGGAGTAATGCGTTGGGTCCGGTCGTAATTGTGTCGTATACCCTGATTAAAATTGGCAGTCCCGGATAATGGGCCGAAAAGTATAGTGGTTTCCTCCCCGAAAGAACCTCTTGGTAGTCTCGCTCAATTAGTTGTGGATCATATGCCGTCTTGGCTACTATTAAAAAATTTAGACCATCAAAGTTTTGTACGATCCGGTTCATTCCTGTCCCATTCCAACCCAACTTAAACGGTGTCCAAAATAACAATAGCGACAAAACAGCGACAAATACTACCACCACCCAATGCTTATTTATCATGCATCCATTATACTCATAATTGTATGCGCGAAGTAATCCAAGAACTCAAAACCAATAAACTCTTACTTTTTCTCTCAATTCTCTTCTTTTTCCTCTCCCTCTCGTTGATCGTCACTAACGGGCTTCGCAGTTGTTGGTGGGGAGAATGTGGACTTTATATTGGCCAATGGCACATGCATGACGCTCTCTGGCATATTAGCATGCTCAAGTCAGCCTTTAATACAATTCCCTTTGCCCATCCATTTTTCGCTGGAGAAAACGTTTTTGGCTACAATTATTTTATTGACCTGATATTATTCGCATTGACCAAAATTGGCCTTGATCCTTTCTTTGCTTTTTTCCGTTTTCTTCCCACCCTGATTTCTCTCTTTTACATCACCATGTCCATCAAGTTTGCTCTCGTCTTTTTTAAGACCAGAGTTCAAATTAACTCAGTTATTTTCTTCCTGTTTTTTGGAAGCTCCCTCTCTTATTTTGCTACTTTGTATGCCGGTGGCACTTTCTTTTACTCTAGTATGCGTGGGTTCCCGGTCATTACCTCGATCCAGCCAGGGATGATGTTTCTTAACCTTCAGTTTGCGCTTTCGCTCCCACTAATCCTCCTCACCCTGATCCTTTTTAAACAATCTAACAAAACTATTTCCGCTCTCTGGTTAATTCCTCTGATCTTTGCGATTTCTGGGCTCAAGTTTTATGGTGGCATTGTTCTTTCGCTCATCTTAGGTGGTATGATTCTCCTTCGCATAATCAAGAAAGATCACCTTTCCCTCCGCTTTCTCCAGCTAGGAGCCATTCTGCTTGGTGATTTGCTCGCTCGCGCCCTTTTCTATAGCAAAAGTGGGGGGGACGGCTTTCCTTTTGCTTTTTGGCCCTTGGCTCTCCCTCACGTCTTACTTGATGACCCCATACTATTTAATAATCACAGCTGGACTCTTGCGCGCTATTACCTCTACGAAAATGGGGGATGGCGCTCCCCCCGTCTGTTAGCTCTCGAATCCTATACAGTTTTTTTGCTGGCAATCATGAACTTTGGCACCCGTTTGATCGGGATTTTGGCTCTCGCTTTCCAAAAAGTTCGGATACTCCTTTCCCTCGATGATTTAGTCATTATCGGCGTCATCATTTTTACTTTTCTGATGCCTACACTCTTTGTTCAAGATGGTGGCTGGTTCAACACCATGCAATTCCTCTACTACGGTATCTTTTTCGCCAGTATCTATGCAGGACTTGTCCTATCTCACCTAGTTTCCATAAATAAAGTTTGGTCAAAAATTATTGTGGGAGTAGTTATTCTTTTGACGATTCCCAATAGTGTTGAGCAGCTTCGTTACTTAACTGCTCCCCAAAATCTCATCCCTGATTCTGAGCTTGCAGCACTTGCAAAACTTGCGAAAAGACCTGGTAAAGTTGTGTACATCAGTAATCCAGAACTCAAAAATGCGGTTGTTCCTGCTCTATCAGGGAAAATTGCTTATTATCTCGATGTTGACCAGCTCATGGTTACACATATCGACTACGAGACAAGGCGTCAAGAGATAATGAATGTCAGACCCAATAACATCCTCAGTCTTCCGGTTGATTATTATTACATCTACAAAACTGATGAAGGTGGTCCAGCTTTGATTGACACACTCTCGCAATCCAGCCAAGTTCGACTCCTCACGCAAACAGAGACTCTCGCAATCTTTGAGAGGTGATACAATTTTGCCTATGACCACCTTTCGCAAACTAAGCAGTCTCTCGATCTTTTTCCCAGCATTTAACGAAGCCGAAAATATTCAAGAAACAATTCTCGATGCACTTCATTTTGCCCCTCTCGTTGCCAATAAGTTTGAAATTATTGTAATCAACGATGGTAGCTCTGATTCGACCGGGGCAATCGTTCAGGCGATGGCTGACTTCAACCGTTCTATCAAGTTAATCTCTCACACTCGCAATAAGGGTTATGGTGCCGCCGTCAAAACTGGGCTCAAAGCCGCCCGTTTCGACTGGATCTTTTTTACTGACTCAGATCGTCAATTCCACTTTGACGAGCTGCCGCGTATCGTTAGTTTGCGTGATAAGGCAGATATTATTGTTGGGAGAAGACTTAAACGTCGTGATCCGATCCTCCGGATTATTCTTGCCCAAATTATGCTCAAGTACTGGAACCTTGTACTCTTTGGCCTTTCGATGAAAGATGTCGATTGTGCCTATAAGTTAATCCCTGCCAAATATATTCGCTCAATTAAACTCGTGACTGATAGTGCCATAACTGTTACAGAATTAATGGTCAAACTTAAACGTCAAGGTCGCACATTTTACGAGACTCCCGTTATTCACTATCCACGGAAACGTGGCAATCAGACCGGGAGTCATCCCAGTGTGATTTTGCGTGCCTTCCGTGAAAGCTTTAAATTATGGAAAGAATTAAACAAAAAACGGGGATAATTCTCAAAATTGCCTTGGGAATTGTCTTTGTAGCAACTGTGATCACTCACCTCGTTGCCGTTCAATATACCTATATTTTCCAAAATGATGAGGCCCGCGACGTCTTGATTGCACTCAAAATGATCCAGAGTAATCGACCCGTTCTCCTGGGTCCTGAGACCTCTGTTGGCAACATGTATCTCGGACCTTTCTACTACTATTTAATGGTTCCGGCACTTCTTCTTTCTAATCTTGATCCAGTCGGCCCTGCCGTTATGACTGCATTATTTGGTATCGTCACTACGTTCCTGATTTACTTGCTTGGTAAGCGCTGGCATAGTCCGACCGTTGGTGTGATCGCCGCTCTTTTCTACGCCATTTCCCCGATTATGGTGCACCACTCTCGCAGTTCCTGGAACCCTAACGTCATTCCTTTCTTTGTTACTCTCATCCTCCTTCTTCCCAATCTTAAGAAACCGCTTTGGCAACTTTGCTTTGGTTTGTTGACCGGTATCCTCTTCCAGCTCCACTATGTCGCTCTCATTCTTCCTGGACTCGTCTTTCTCGCGTCTTCATATGGTTATCTTAAAGAACGACATTATTTCAACTTCCTCAAGTTTTCGCTCTACACTCTTCTTGGATTTCTTATTAGTTCTTCGCCCTTTTGGCTTTTTGAACTACGCCATAACTTTGTAAATAGCACTGCCTTTATAACCTACTTAACAGACAAAACGAGTGTCACTACCGTCTATCCTCCTTATCTTAATCGCCTCTTTAGTAATATCCGGCTATTTATTAACGGTACGCTCTATAGCGCTTCCCTAACCGCCGCCATTCCTCAGCTTGTTACCTGGATCGGGGGAATATTGTTTGCGCTCACCCTCCTTTTCCGCACCTCTCTCTCCAACACGTATTTGGCCCTCTCCCTTCTCCTCTTATCTCTCCTCAAAGAAAATATGAATATCCATTATCTTGCCTTCCTTTTCCCTCTTACGGCAGTTTGGTTTGGCTCTCTTTATTCTTTGCCAAAAATTCCTCGTGCTACTGCAATAATTCTTTCTCTCTACTTAATTACTCATTTCTATCCTTCTTTCGCATATGCGCTTAGTCGGACCGAAAATGCCCCCATCAAAAGGTCGTCAGAGACAGCTACCTATATTGTCAAAGAAGCGGCTGGCCGTCCCTACAACGTTGTTGGTTCCCAGGGCACTTTCACTAATACTATTTCTTATTTTCTGGCTATTTCCGACAATCCTCCCAAAAATGATCTCCAGTCTCTTGTTTTTGATATCTGCACTGGTGGTCCATGTGGCGCTGACGAAGAGACAACCGTCCTACTCTTTTTGACTGGGCCCTCCCATCCATCACTCATCGACTATCTGGGACACCCTGCAATTAACGAATTCAACATCCCACGTCGAATTATTAAAAATGAATGGGTCACTTATGACATATATATTGCTACCATCGAACTGCAACCCTGATAAAATACTATTATGAAAACAGACATAACTATTCTTATACCCAACTACAACGAAATCGAAAATGTTAAAAGCGGAGTTCTTGCAAAAATAGCTATCTATCTAAAAAATGCCAAATTTTCCTGGGAAGTCTTGATTTCGGATGATGGCAGTAGTGACGCCAGCGTCTTAATGATCAAAGAATTCATTCTCAAAAATCCTCGTTTTCGTCTCGTTTATAACCAACATGCTGGCAAACCATATGCGCTCAGAAGTGGTATCAACGAAGCCAAGGGGCAGTATGTGCTCTTAACAGACATGGATCAATCCACTCCGATTACCGAGCTCGACAAATTACTACCTTGGGTCAAGAAAAGTTACCCAGTAGTTATCGGTTCTCGTGGCGCAAAGAGGGCAGATAGTACTGCGATCCGTCAGCTTGCTTCGGTCATCTTTCTCATCGTTCGTCGCCTCATTCTTCTTCCTGAGATCAAAGATACACAGTGTGGCTTCAAATTGGTCAAAACTTCCCTGGCCAAGCAAATATTTTCACAAATGCGTTTATTTGGTCGCGTGAACAACGCTGTCGGCTGGAAAGTAACTGCGTACGATGTTGAATTGTTGCATATCGCCAAAAAACTAGGGGCGAAAATTAAAGAAGTTCCTGTCATGTGGAAAAATGAGGATAAAACCCTCGGCAAATCTCGCAATTTTGTCAAAGAAAGTCTCGAGATGCTTTTTGAAATTCTTCGTGTTCGCATCAATGATATGCTCGGCAAGTATGATAAATAGATTAGTTCCGAACCTTGCACAGCGAGTGTTCGGAACTTTGTTCCTTATAGCCACTTTTACTCTCTTTATCTATAGCTATGGTTTTATCGACTTCAATCTAACACTCTCCTCTAATCCCGTATTTTTAAATATTATTGCCCCACTCCAGCACCTTGTTTATTTTGATCGTCCTCTCTCCGCCCAACTCTACCTCGCCATATTTGTAGCCCTATTCGTTTTTTACTGTGTCACTGTGTCACTGTGCCTGCCTTGCCGGCAGGCAGGTCAATGTAAGTCCTTTCCCTGGAAACTCTTTCTTCTAATTATCGGGATTCTAATAATTAGTTATCCTATGCTTAGCTACGATGTTTTTAACTACATGTTCCATAGCAAAATTCTCTGGTTCTATCATGCCAATCCTCACACCATTGCCCCTCAAGAATTTACCAATGACCTATGGCTACGCTTTATGCGCTGGGTGCATACTCCGAGTGCTTACGGTCCGATTTTTACTGCTATCGAATCTCCAGCATATTTGCTCGGAATAGGGAAGTTTGTCCCAACACTTTACCTTATGAAAGCGACCATGGCTGCTTTTTTTGTTTGGGTAATTTATTTGGTAGGTAAGTTAGAGGGAGTCCGTGCCCAGCTCTTGCTCGCGTTCAATCCATTCCTCTTACTCGAACTGGTTGTTAACGCCCATAACGATGCAGTAATGATAGTCTTTTTGTTGTATGCACTTTATTTACGTAAGAATAAACAATTAAAATTTTCGTTTCTCTCTCTCGCTCTCTCAATCGGAGTTAAGTATATAACTGCGCTCACTCTACCCCTTTATCTAATCCGTAATCCCAAATACAAAAACCTATTCGTTACTCTCATTCTCCTTCTTCCCGTACTATTCTCACCTGGTCGTTTCCAGCCATGGTATTTGGTTTGGAGTCTCATCCCTGCGGCGCTTATTAATACTTCTTGGTCTCGTCTCTGGATTATGTTAACAAGTATTTCTGGTCTCATTTATTACATTCCATTTGTTGCCACCGGCTTCTGGAATAACTCAATTTCCTTTGTCTCAGCAATTCTATATCTACCAATTATTTTGACAACTATTTACTACTATTGTCGGATATATAGATTAAAAAACATATTGCCGACATCGGCAAAATGGTCAAAGTAGATCAAAGTATGACAAATCTTCCTTCAGCAGAATAGTTTAGAAATTAAAACCTAGTCTATAATGAATTAATGATCAAATTTTGGCCTGACTTTACGCGCAAGCAATGGTATCTGGTACTAGCTCTCATTCTTGCCTATCTTGCAACCCGTCTCTTCCACTTAACGAGTCTCCCCATCTTCGTCGACGAGGCCATCTACTCTCGCTGGAGCCAGATCGCCCTGCACGACGCCTCCTGGCGCTTCATCAGTTTGACCGACGGCAAGCAACCCCTCTGGGTCTGGGCTTCCATGTTGCCACTTAAACTTTTTTCCGACCCGCTATTTGCGACTCGTCTTACCTCAGTAGTCTCTGGTCTATTGGCCATGCTTGGACTCGTATACTCTGGTCATTTGCTCGGCAACAAAAAGCTCGGATTTATCGCTTGTTTTCTCTACCTTATCACTCCCTTCCTTTTCTTCTACGATCGCTTCGCCGTGATGGAGAGCATGCTAGCTGCCAGTGGGGTGTGGCTTCTTAATCTTGGCATTCTGTTATCGCTTACCCTCCGCCTAGATGTTGCCCTGATCTTGGGACTCTTCGGTGGCCTCGCTCTCCTTGTTAAGTCTCCGGCTCTGATCTATCTTCTTCTTATCCCCGTCTCTTATCCCTTTTTGACTCCCAACAAACTCAAATCCAAGTCGACCCTGCAATTTTTGATTTTATTCTTCATAGCGCTTGGTCTAGCTGCCGTCATCTATAACATACAACGTCTCTCTCCCTGGATGCACATGATTAGTGATAAGAATAATGATTTTGTGATTTCTCCCATCCGCATGTTAACCGAGCATCCCTTCCGCATCTGGCAAAACTTTGCTGATTCCATGAATTGGTTAATGAGTTATATTACGTTCCCCGTCCTTTTAGCCTCTATGTTAGGAGCTGGCTTACTTTTTCGCAAAGCCAATAATCTTTTCTTTGTAATCTCGGCTTGGTTCTGGGGACCCTTAATGGCTACCGTTATGATGGCGATGCTTTTTCGCCCCCGCTACATTCTCTTTGCCGCCCCCTTTGTTCTTTTCTACGCCGCCTATGCACTAAGTAAACTAGAAGGGAAAAAGCTCGCTTTCGCACTTTCCGCCCTGACCCTGCTCCCGCTTAACTTTATGTATCGTGCCTACTTCACCCCACTCTCAATGCCTCTGATCAAAGCCGACTCAGACTACGTCTCAGGCTGGGCAGCGGGTAGGGGTGTCAAAGAAATTTCGGATTGGCTAGTTAATCGTGCCCAAGAAAATAGTGCCGAACTCGATGTCTTCACCGAAGGTACTTTTGGTTTGCTCCCACACGGTTTAGAGCTTTATACCTCTCCTCGCACTACTCATGTGCGGATCTCGGGACTCTATCCAATTATGGCCATCCCACCCTTATCTGTTCGTCAAAATGCCGAAGTTAACAAAGAAACGTACTTTATCCTCAATAATTCACAAGTCCAAGAATTGCCTCCCAACTCGATTGAGATTCTCTCTTTCAAAAAAGCCGACGACAGCTATATTCGGCTCTATCGTATTAGCCCATGAAGAAATTCATTCTGGTTCTAGTTGTTATTCTTTCCTTGCTTCCACTCTTCAAGCCAGGGCTATTTAACGTTCATGACCCAACGAGCGTAGTTCGCTTTTT
>Ga0172371_10012561_pt1 | contig 11140 bp, 11 predicted proteins | sample Lak12m_FD_114543 | JGI IMG/M metagenome (GOLD analysis project Ga0172371, IMG submission 114543) | Freshwater microbial communities from Kabuno Bay, South-Kivu, Congo - kab_022012_12m | ecosystem: Environmental > Aquatic > Freshwater > Lake | place: Democratic Republic of the Congo: South-Kivu... | reverse complement strand
TGATGTAGTGGTTGAGAATGAAGTCAATCCAGACGCAAAGCAGGCTTATTTATTGTATGTTACGATCAGGATTATTGAAGGCAAGAAATATCTCGTAGGTTCGGTTATTGTGCAGGGGAATAAAGATATCACTGAAAAGGCCATACTCAGCCGTTTAAGTGAATGCGTTACCGGCAAGGTCTTTAGCGCGGATGCGATGAAAAAAGATATCACCAGCATCCAGGGGTTATATTTTGACCGTGGGTATATATCCGCGCAGGTCCAGGAATCTACTATAGTCAATTCGGATACCGGGCGCGTGGATATCACATATTCAATTATTGAAAACCAGATAGTTTATGTGGACAAAATTAAAGTCCGCGGGAATATTAAGACCAAGGATGTGGTTATCCGCAGGGAGATGAGGATTCATCCCGGTGAAAGGTTCGACGGAGAGAAATTGCGCCGGAGCAAGGAGAGGCTGACAAATTCAGGTTTCTTTGAAGAGGTGAGTTACGATACTGAGGATACTCAAACTCCAAATAAAAAGAATTTAGTAGTTGATGTGAAGGAAAGCAAGACCGGGGCTTTTAGCTTTGGAGGCGGATACAGCACGGTGGATCAGTTTGTGGGTTTTGTGGAGGTTGAGCAAAAGAATTTTGACTGGAAAAACTGGCCGTATTTTACCGGCGCAGGGCAGGATTTAAAGGTGCGCGCCTCAATCGGTAATTTAAGCAATGGTTTTGATTTGAGTTTTACCGAGCCATGGATGTTTGATTACCCGGTTTCTTTCGGTTTTGACTTGTACCGCAGGACGCACGACAGGGATACTGATACAGGTTATGGCTATGATGAGAAGGTTACCGGTGGAGATATACGTTTAGGTAAAGAGATATCCGAATATTTAAGAGGGGATATTATGTATCGTTTGGATGAAGTGGATTTAAGCAACCCATCCGATAATACTGATTCTGAACTGACGGATGAAATGGGCACGAATCTGATCAGTACACTTTCCCCAAGCCTGACTTATGATTCCAGGGACAATGTCTTTGATACCAGGAAAGGTAATTTATTAACCGCTACTTTTGACTTTGCCGGCGGCCCGCTTGGCGGAGACAAGAATTATACAAAGTTTTTTGCCAGGGTATCGCATTACTTTCCTATGCCCAGGGGCGCGGTGCTTGAGGTAAGAGGTAGGCTCGGTTTAGCCCAGCCCTATGGCAGCACGAATAAGATTCCTATTTATGAAAGGTTCTTTGCCGGCGGCGCTTATACAATAAGAGGATATGAAGAAAGAAAAGTAGGCCCGGTTAGTACTAATGATCATGATCCTGTCGGCGGCGCATCAATGGCAGTGGGTAATGTAGAGTATACCTATCCTTTGTTCAGCTTTCTCAAGGTCGCGGCTTTTTTTGATGCCGGTAATGTTTGGGAAAAAATAGGAGATATGTTTTCAAATAAGAATGCTAATGGCGTGGAGAATAGCGGAGGGATTAAGTCTAGCGTGGGTTTAGGTCTGCGTATTAAAACCCCGATTGGCCCGATTATGTTGGATTACGGTATCCCGTTTGATAAAGAGCCTGGCGAGAGCGATAAGAAGAGTGGGCAATTCCATTTCAGCGCCAGTCATGGATTCTAAAAAAGGAGGAGCAAAGATGAAAAAAATGTCGATAGTTTTAGGGGCAATGGTCATTGCTTTAGTTTTATTCGCAGGCAGCGCGCAGGCAGCGGATAAATTCGGTTACATTGATTTGAGCCGTACCTTCAGCGAGTATAACAAAACCAAAGGCTATGATAAAACTTTGAATGATAAAGAAAAGGCTTATACAGATGAACGTGACAAGAAAGTAGCGGAACTCAAAGCCCTCCAGGATAAGTTTAATTTACTTAATGATAAGGAAAGGGAAGCCAAGCGCGGTGAGCTTGAAACAAAAATGAAGGCATTCCAGGATTCTGACCGAAAGATGCAGGAGGCTTTGCGTAAAGAGCAGGATGAAAGAATGAAGGAGATACTTAAAGATATTGAAGATGCGGTGAAGAAATACGCTGAAAAAGAAGGCTACACTATGGTCTTTAATGACCGCGTGCTGGTATATCAGAATAAGGCCTTAGAGATTACGAACCAGATTATTGAGGGCCTAAACAAAAACAGCAAGTAGGTTAAATATTGCCAATGCTGCATAAAACTTTAAATGAAATAGCCAAGTTAATTGACGGCAAAGTTGTCGGCGACGGGGATATCCTGATTACCGGTATTTCGGGGATTAAAGAGGCGGCCGAGGGGGATATTACATTCCTAGCTAATCCCAAATACAGCCCGCTTATGGAGAAGACCCGGGCCGCGGCAATTATTACTTCAACCGAAGCCCAGAAAACCTCAAAGCCGGTTATTCTAACCGAGAATCCTTCTTTAGCCTTTGCCAAGATTATTTCTATGTTTATGCCTGATGACGCCGGTCATCCCCAGGGTATAGATTATACCGTGGTTATGGGCAAGAACGTGACTTTGGGCAAGGATGTGGCTATCGGCGCTTATGTGGTTATCGGTGATAATGTTTCTATCGGTGATAAATCTATAATTTACGCCGGCTGTTTTATCGGCCACCACACAAAAATAGGCAGCCAGACTTTAATTTATCCGCATGTCTCAATACGCGAGCGGATTAGTATCGGCAACCGGGTGATTATACATTCCGGCACCGTTATTGGTTCAGATGGTTTTGGGTTTGCTACGATCAAAGGCTCGCACCATAAGATTCCCCAGGTGGGGACAGTGGAGATTGCCGATGATGTGGAGATCGGGGCAAATGTAACTATTGACCGCGCTCGTTTTGATAAAACCATGATCGGCCGCGGAACTAAAATTGATAACCTTGTGCAGATTGCCCATAATGTGGTTATCGGAGAGAATTCATTGATTGTCGCTCAGGTGGGTATATCCGGCAGCACGATACTCGGCAATAACGTGACTTTAGCCGGGCAGGCGGGTTTAGTCGGGCATATTACTATCGGGGATAACGCGATTGTCACCGCGCAATCCGGGGTAGCTAAGTCCGTGCCTGCGGATACTATGGTTTCTGGTTACCCTGCCAGGCCCTTTATGACTACTCAAAGGGTAAATGCCAGCCTTCAGAATTTACCCAAACTCTTTGACCTGGTTAAGGAATTAAAGAAAAAGGTTGAAGAGCTGGAAGCCAGATTGAATAAAAAATAATGGAAAAACAAAAAACAATAGCCAGCCAGGTTTCGCTTTCAGGAACCGGCATACATACAGGTAATAAAGTAAATATAACCCTTAAGCCCGCGCAAGCGGGTTCCGGGGTGACTTTTATCCGTACGGATATAGCCGGCACTGTTAGAATTAAGGCGGATGTGCAGTCGTTTCTGGCGGCTAAATTCAGCCGGCGCAGCTCAATCGGGAATAATGAAGTTGAAATACAAACGATAGAACATCTTATGGCTTCAGTCTCCAGCCTGGGTATTGATAATATAGATGTGGAGATAGATAGTAATGAGCTTCCGGGTATGGATGGGAGTTCAATTAAGTTTGTGGAGGCGCTTGAGAAAGCGGGGATAGCCGAGCAGGATAAGGAAAGGTATATCCATCTGATTAAAGAGCCCATATCTATTGAAGAGGGGGGTTCTTCAATTACCATTGTTCCGTCAAAAGAATTCAGGATTTCATATACCCTGGATTATGACCACCCCTTGTTAGAGGCGCAATTTTTAGAATTATCTGTTAATGCGGAGTCATTTAAGGCCGAGATTGCCCCGGCGCGTACCTTTTGCCTGGAGAGCGAGGCCTCTGAATTACAAAGCAAGGGGTTAGGCCTGGGGGCTAATTACGAGAATACCCTGGTTGTCGGCAAAACCGGGGTAATCAAAAACAATTTGAGGTTTAAAAATGAATTTGTCAGGCATAAAATACTTGATTTGATTGGAGATCTTTGCCTGGCGGGTTGCCCTATCCGCGGGCATGTAATCGCCTTAAAGAGCGGGCATTCATTAAATTTAAAAATTGCCCAGAAGATTTATGAGCAGAAAACAAAAACGCAAGGAGCTAATGCTATGGAAGGAATTTTAGAAGTCAATGAAATTATGAAGATCATCCCGCATCGGCAGCCCTTTTTGTTTGTGGACAGGATAACCCATTTAGAAAAAGGCAAGCGCGCGGTGGGAGTTAAGAATGTAACTATAAACGACTACTTTTTTAAGGGACATTTTCCCGGCCATCCGGTAATGCCTGGAGTAATTATTGTTGAGGCGATGGCCCAGGTAGGCGGGGTATTGATGCTTTCCTCTGAAGAAAATAGAGGGAAGTTAGCTTTCTTTTTATCCATTGATAACGTAAAATTCCGCAAGCCGGTAGTCCCGGGGGATCAGTTAGTCCTTGAGGTTGAGGCAATAAAAGTAAAATCAAAGACAGCCCAGGTTCGCGGCAGGGCTTTAGTAGACGGCAAGGTGGTAACAGAAGCGGATTTTGTATGCGCCTTAGTGAGCGATTAAATATGCAGATACATTCCAGCGCTATAGTCTCCCCAAAAGCAAAAATAGAACCCAGTGTAGTTGTCGGCCCGTATAGCATAATTGGCGATAATGTTAATATCGGGGCTGATACTATAATTGGCTCGCATTGCGTAATTGAAGGAAATACTGCTATCGGCTCCGGATGCCAGGTATTTACCGGCGCGGTTATCGGCAGCAAGCCCCAAGACCTTAAATTCAAAGGCGAAGATGTTTTTCTGGAAATCGGCAGCAATAATATTATCCGCGAGTATTGCACCCTTAATCCGGGTACCGGCCAGGGCGGAAAGACAGTTGTCGGGGATAATAATTTATTAATGGCTTATTCGCATGTTGCCCATGATTGCCGGGTTGGCAGTAATTGCGTGCTGGCAAATAACAGTACTTTGGCCGGCCACGTTACTATTGAAGACAGGGCGGTTATCGGCGGGCTTGTGGCGATCCATCAATTTGTCCGGGTTGGTATGCTTTCTATTATCGGCGGCTGCTCTAAAGTCGTTCAAGATATTCCTCCGTTCTCCACTTGCGACGGGCATCCTGCGCGGGTTTATGGCTTAAACCTCATCGGCCTGAGGCGCAAAGGTGTTTCTCGTGAATCCATCAAGCAAATTGACCAGGCTTTTAAATTAATATTTAATTCCGGTTTATCCGTAAAACACGCTACTGAAAAAGTGGAGAAGGAATTAACTATAACTGAAGAGATAAGCTATCTGGTTAATTTTATCAAAAGTTCAGAACGCGGCCTGGCTCGTTCCTGCCGCTAAATTAAAATAGTATGTTCCCTCGCTTAAACACTTGAAAATTTCTTTGAAATTTTCGGCGTAAGCTCGGGATAAATTCGCGCATTGACTTACTCGTACTATCGTACTCGTAAGCCAAGCGCTCATTTAATGGAAAAGATTGGTTTGATTGCCGGAAACAGGAAATTTCCTTTGCTTTTTGCAGCAAGCGCTAAAAAGAAAGGCTACGCTGTCATTGCTGTCGCTATTAAAGGCGATACCTCGGCTTCTATCAGAAAATTAGCTGATAAGGTATACTGGCTAAGGCTTGCCGAATTTAATAAAATTTTCACCATATTCAAATCCGAAGGGATTAAGAATGTAGTTATGGCTGGCCAGGTTAGCCCATTCCGGTTATTTAGCAGAGAGATTAATAAAAGCGAGGAGTTAAAACAGATATTAGCCAGCCTGAAAGATAAAAAGGCAGATACCTTATTTGGCGCTGTAGCTCAAAGGTTAGAGGCTGCCGGATTTAAGCTTATGGATTCGACTACTTTTATTGAAGAGCATTTACCCAGGAAGGGCACGCTTACAAGGCTTCAGCCGGATTTTGATACCTGGGAGGATGTTTACTTTGGTTTGAACCTGGCAAAGGCCGTAGCTGATTTGGATATTGGTCAGACAGTTGCGGTAAAAAGCAAGGCAATAGTTGCGGTGGAGGCTTTTGAGGGTACGGATAATTTAATCCGCAGGGCAGGTAAAATCGGCCGCGGTAGAATTGTGGTGGTTAAAGTAAGCAAACCAAAGCAGGATATGCGTTTTGATATTCCCGTTGTGGGGTTAAAAACCATAAAAAGCCTGGTTAAGGCAAAGGCCAGATGCCTTGCTTTTGAGGCGGACAAGACATTGTTTATTGATAAAGATAAAAGCCTCAAGCTTGCTGACAAGAAAGGTATTTCTATCGTTGCTGTGTAGGTAGTATTAATTCACGCATTGACTTACTCGCACTGCCGTGCTCGTAAGTCAAGCGTTTATTAAACTTCTTGACATCGCCTGGTTGTGGTGTGAAAATAAGCATATACAAAGGAGGGAATTATGCCACGTTTAGCTGGAACAAAACTAACAGAATTTAAGTTATACGCCCCCGGGGCTAAGAAGGTTGTGCTTGCCGGAAGCTTCAATAACTGGAATACCAGTAAATTACTTGCCAAAAAAGATAGTAAGGGTAACTGGATGGTGAAAGCTGGCCTTAAGCCGGGCAAGTATGAGTATAAGTTTATTGTTGACGGCTCATGGGTAAATGATCCTCGCTGTACTTCCTGCGTCGCTAACTCGCTTGGGACTCATAATTGTGTTGTTGAAGTAAAGTAATTGAATTTTTTATGGATTGTCAGCCAAACCAAAGGGCGCTGCTAAATAAGTAGCGCCCTGTCTATTATGAAATATATTTATGGCCCGATAAAATCACGCAGGTTAGGGTTATCTTTAGGTTTGAGCCTTAGCCGGGATAAGAAATGTAACCTGAATTGCATCTATTGCCAATGGGGCCGGACTCCGGAGGTTGTCTCCGAAAGGAGAGAGTATGTAGGGGCCGAAGAAATCATCCTTGAGTTAAAAACCTGGCTTAAAAATAACCCCCAACAAGCCAGAAACCTGCGCTTTGTCACTCTCTCCGGTTTAGGAGAGCCCACGCTGAATACCTGTATCGAGGAATTAATTAACCAGGTAAGAGAGGCAACCGGAGCCAGTATAGCCGTAATCACGAATTCCACGCTTTTAGGCGATCCGCTGGTGCGTAAGTCAATTATTGGGGCGGACCTGATCGTTCCCTCTTTAGATTCAGTAGATCCTGAAATATTCAAGCAGATTGACCGCCCAGGCGTTGGTATAAAATTAGATGAAATCATTAATGGTTTAGTTGCTCTACGCAAAGAATTTAACGGTAAAATTTGGCTTGAGGTAATGCTTGTATCAGGAGTGAATGACGATATCCAGCATATCAAGGAATTAAATAAAATAATTCAACGCATAAATCCAGATAAGATTCAGCTTAATTCTCCGGTGCGTTCAACCGCGGAAAAGAATGTCCTCCCTGTTGAAAAAGCCAGGTTAGAAGAAATCCGCCGGCTTATGGGAGATAAAGCAGAAATTATTTGACGCGCCTATTGCCTAATGGATAAGGCACCAGTCTTCGGAACTGGTTATTGGTGGTTCGAGCCCACCTAGGCGCAAAAGCCCGCATATGGACAGTATTTACAAGAAAGTCCGCCTTTTAGTTATATTTATCCTTTTGCTTATAAGTTTGGCCTCCGTCAAGGTTAGCGAATCCCTGTCTGGGGGGAAGAAACAGGTTCTTATTAAAGATAATTCTTTCTTCGTGGAGTTGGCGGAAACAAAACAGGAGAAAGAAAGTGGTTTAATGTTTCGTGAAAGCCTGGCTCTTGATTCAGGAATGCTATTTATTTATAATGACGAGGAACGCAGGTCATTTTATATGAAAAATACGTATATCCCTTTGGATATAATCTGGGTTGATAAAGAAAAAAAGGCGGTTTTTATAAAGAAGGACGCCCGGCCTGGTGATTCAAATGATTACGAGACTGTCTATCCGCAGGAAAAAGCGATGTATGTATTGGAATTAAATTCCGGCGCTTCAGATAAGGCCGGGCTAGAAGTAGGGGATATGCTGCAATTCTAGTTATTTTTAATATAAAGTGGTATAATTGATTAAAAGGGGGCGTAAATGAAGACAATTATCTTTTTCTTATGTTTAGCTTTGGCCGGATGCGCCACAATCTCAAAAGATGGCAGTGCGCTTAAAAAAACAGTTAAGCCGGCGGAGATAGCGCAGCCTGAGGTTGTTATTGTTGATCCCAAGGAAATAGATGAGATAATCGCTGTATTCAGTGAGGCGATTAAACACAAGCCTGATTATGCGGGCGCTTATTATAACAGGGCAGCTGCTTATTATCATAAGCACGATTATGATAAAAGCTGGCAGGATATACATAAAGCAGAGGCATTGGGGATTAAGGTTGATTTAAAATTTATAGAGCTGGTTGAAAAGTTGAAAAAGGCTTCCGGTAGAGAAAGGTAATTGCTATAACAAATGCCCGGTTATCTTTGCCCTCATTGCAAAAAGCCTATTTATGATGATGACGCTTTGCTCTGCCTCTATTGCGGGGAAAGCCTTGGCCGCAGCTCAGGCTTCCTGGGTAAATTAAGGCGCCCCAAACATACGGCAATACTTATAGTTTTAGTAATTATAATACTGCTGAGTTTTGTAATATTAACAATTCTATAAGCATGTTATTTTGCTAAAAAATAGTTGATTTTAAACCATAATGGCGGGATAATAATTTTATAGTTGGCTGTTTAGATGCCGAAGGAGAAGCAGATGAAGAAAAAAACCATAATATTGCTGAGTATAGCCGTTGTTATTTTAATTGCAGGGTTTTTCCTGGCAAAGGCCAGCTTGAGGGGAGAAGCAGCCTTTAAGTCGAATTACCCGGCCGGCCAACTGCGGGAAACAGGCAGGACAAAAGACGGTAAGCTTAACGGTTTATTTAAATCATATTACCCAAGCGGCCATTTAAAATTAAAGATGACTTATAAAGACGGGAAAAAAGAGGGAGCTGCTAAATTTTATTTTGAAAGCGGTAAGCTACAAGCAAGGGTAACTTATAAAAACGACCAGTCAGATGGCATATCCAGATTTTATTTTGAAAACGGTAAATTACAGGCTGAGATGGATTACAAAGACGGGAAATTGGATGGTGTTTCTAAGACATATAAGCCATCGGGTGAGATTATATATATTGATACCTATGAGAACGGAGAGTTGAAGGCCCGGAAACCTCATAGCGCAGCCGCTTCCATATAGAGATATCTTCAAATTATTGACAGCCTGTTTCTAGGTTAAAACCTGCCCTCCGGATGCAAAACAATAATTCAGGCAAAGTAAAAGTTACTTTCAGGGAGAAAGTCTCTCTGCTCATATTTAGTTTCTTTCTGTTTATTATACTGTTAGAAACAGGGCTTCGTCTGGCTGGGTTTATCCTTTCATCCATACAGGAATATAGAAACCTGCAAAGCGCAAAACAAAAAGGCGCCTACCGGATTATGTGCGTAGGCGAATCTACTACCGCAGGCCAATATCCCGCTTTTCTTGAAGAAATATTAAATCAGCGCAATATCGGTATTAAGTTCAGCGTAATAAATAAAGGTGTCACTGCGATAAATACTACATTAATTCTGGCTAACCTTGAGTCTGATATTAACAATTATCGTCCTGATATGGTAATCGCGATGATGGGGATAAACGATTCAGGAAAATTTGTCAGTTGCGGGGTAACGGCCGGTTCAAAGGCAGAGGTTTTTTTAAAATCACTGAGAATCTATAAGTTGGCAAGGCTTATTTGGCTGCATATGCTGGCTAAAGCAGAGGAGGCTAAGGTTTATTCCTCAAGTAGGGGGTTAAAAGAATTTCATTCAGAGGTTATTACTATTGAAAATTCGTTAAAGAAAAATTTGAGTCTGGGCGCCGGGGATTACCGGGCGTATCTTAATCTGGGGTTATTTTACCGTGAGCAGGGAAGGTTTGTTGAATCAAGAGAGGCATTTACCAAGGCATTAGAGCTAAGTCCTAATAACGAACAAATATACTTTGAATTAGGCTGGTTTTATCGTAAACAAGAGGATTTCCCCCGGGCTGAAGAGTCGTGGAAGAAGGTTTTAGAGTTGAATCCTAAAAGTGACCTGGCCTATAGTGCATTAGCCTGGCTTAACCGTAAGCGGGGCAATTTTGTTCAGGCTGAGGCATTATCAAAAGAGGCGTTGAAGCTGAATCCGGAAAACGATCTGGCATATAATACGTTAGGATGGGCTTACTGCAAACAGGAGAAATTCATCCTGGCTGAAGAGGCATTTAAGAAAGCCGTACAGCTTAATCCTAAAAAGGTCAAGGCATATACTGAATTAGGGCAATTTTATCAAGATCAAGGTAAATTCAGCGAGGCCAGAGAAATATTCAGTAAAGTTTTAGAGTTGAATCCTAAAAACGACCATGCCCGGGCAGCGTTGCCGTTGCTCTATCAAAAGATGGGTAAAATGGAATTAGCGCAAGAATATGCCAGGCAAGCGGACAGATTGAAGTCAGAATATTACAAGCCGGTTACGGTTTATAATTATCGTAAACTTAGAGCAATTTTAGATAATAAGGGGATAAAATTTGTTTGTATGCAATACCCTGTGCGCAATATTAAGCCATTGCGGAAGATATTTGAAGGCAATGAAGAAGGCATTATCTTTGTTGATAACGAAAAGGTATTCAAGGATGTCTTGAAAAAAGACGGCCGGGCGAAATATTTCAATGATATGTTTAGCGGGGATTTTGGGCATTGCACTGACGCTGGCAACAGGCTTCTGGCGGAGAATGCCGCTAGCACAATATTGCAGGAAGTATTTAACGATTTCCTGGATTAAAGCTATCCCAAGCTATTTATTGTAAATTGAAGTTGCAAACTCAGCGGTTTTAAGTTAGAATACTCCTTAATCTTGGGGCCATTAGCAGCTCATCCTCCTGCGGAGGATTTCGCTAATGGAATGTATAGAAACTTGAGATCTCAGGGCCATTAGCTCAATTGGCAGAGCAGGACACTCTTAAACCGTCCAGGAAAATTTTCGTAACTGATTGCATCTGTTGTAACTACAAACTCCGTTAATAAGTTACGGAGTTTTTTGTTTGATGGCAATTAATGTGAATAGATGCCAAAAACTACCTCCGATGGACACTTTTTGGACACCAAAAAGGGTTGATTTATAATTTAATAGCATTATAATAATACTATGCCCGCAGTAAACCTTATTACCAAAAAAATAATATATGCAGTTGATTATGAACCCGCCTTTTCTTT
>Ga0172371_10012560_pt1 | contig 11141 bp, 11 predicted proteins | sample Lak12m_FD_114543 | JGI IMG/M metagenome (GOLD analysis project Ga0172371, IMG submission 114543) | Freshwater microbial communities from Kabuno Bay, South-Kivu, Congo - kab_022012_12m | ecosystem: Environmental > Aquatic > Freshwater > Lake | place: Democratic Republic of the Congo: South-Kivu... | reverse complement strand
GCCAACGAAGACCTGAGCGCCAAGCTGAACACCGGCTACGAAGTGTGCGTATATACGAACCACAAGCACATCCTCAACCCTGCGACGGGCGATTACGACGCGAACCCGGTGAACACGATGAGCCGCCAGGGAATCGACTTCCAGTTCGCATCGGACGGCGCGGCGTTCGAGATCCGTTTGCTGTTCAACGGAGGTGCTGCGACGGTCGAGCTGAACAAGGCGGACGCCAAGAACGGCTGGAGCAAGACGACTCACTCGATAAAACTCGGCGGGCCGGTCAAGGGCGGCAAGCTGCTGGAGCTCAAGATCCCCTTTGCATCGCTGGAGATGGCATTCGGAGACCCGCTGGAGCTGCTCATCGTCGCTGCGGACGGAGCCAAAGCCATCGACACCGCTCCGTTCCTTGGAAGCAAGGTCGTGTTCGAGGACCAGACCACGATGGTCTACGTGACCTTCGAGTGCGACGTAACGGGCAAGCTGCTTCCAATAGACACGTACACGGACATCATGACACCGCCGCCGCCTGCCGGTAAGGGGATCGTGTACATTGCAGGAGATCAGGACCAGCTCGGTCAGTGGATCCCGAACAAGATCCCCCTGGTCGATGACGGCGTAGCTCCCGACGAGAAGGCCGGCGACGGCAGGTGGACCGCTGTCTTCGGCTTCGCACCGGGAACCAGTGTCCACTACAAGTACACCATCGGCCTCCCGAAGGATGAAGCCTCCTGGTCAGGCTCCGAAGAGTTCCCCCTGACCGAGCGCGCCGTCGATGTCACGCAGGACCCGAAATACCACAAGATGATCGTGCATGATATCTTCGCGGACCGCCCCAATCCATCCGGGACGGCAGGGCCGAATACGGAGATCGAGCTTATCGAGTAGGCACATCCGCCGGGGCCGCGATGCAGGCTCTACCGGACTACCAGCCGGACCATTCTCTTCTTCCCGGCGCGAAGGATCGGGGACGCGGCCAGTGTGTCCGCTGACGCGGAGGCGCCGACGTCGGTGATCGGAGTCTCTCCGAGCCTGATGCCGCCCTGCTGAATGAGGCGCTTGGCCTCGCCGTTGCTGGGAGCGAAGCCGGCGAGCACGATGAGCTCGGCTACCCGGATGCCGGCAGCGGCCTTGTCGCGCGGCACGATGGCCTCGGGCAGGTCGGCGGAGGTTGCGGAATCGGTTCGGCCCGCGGCCGGCGACCTGATCGTCGACGACGTCTCGATCTTCCCATCGGGATCGGCGGAAGGATAGTGCGCGGCCGCCGCGAGATAGGCTTGGGCAGCGGCAGCATCGCCATGCACGATGCGGGTGATCTCGAAGCCGAGGATCTCCTTGGCCCTGTTGAGGGCCGGAGGCTCCAGGCGACCGAGACGAACGCACTCGTCAACCGGCAGGAACGTGAACAGCTTGAGGAACCGCTCGACGTCGCGATCTTCCGTGTTACGCCAATACTGGTAGAAGTCGAACGGTGCGGTCTTTTCCGCTGACAGCCAAACGGCGCCTGCGACCGTCTTGCCCAGCTTGTTGCCCGATGCGTCGGTGAGAAGCGGGAACGTGAGGCCGTGCGCATCCGCTCCCGTCATTCTTCGAACCAGGTCCGCGCCGGCGACGATGTTCCCCCACTGGTCCTGGCCGCCCATCTGGAGAAGGCAGCCGTGGTCGCGGGCGAGCACGTAGAAATCGTATGACTGGAGGAGCATGTAGTTGAACTCGAGAAACGAGAGTCCGCTCTCAAGCCTGATCTTGTAGCTCTCCGCGGCCAGCATCTTGTTTACCGAGAAATGGCGACCGACGTCGCGCAGGAAGTCGATGTAGTTGAGGTCGCGAAGCCACGTGGCGTTGTCGACCCAGATGCCGGCGTTGCCGTCCAGGACCAGAAACCTGGAAAGCTGGCTCCGGAGATGGACCGCGTTTGCGCGGATGATGTCCTCGATGAGCATCTTCCGCATCTCGGTCTTGCCGCTGGGGTCGCCGACCATTGCCGTGCCGCTTCCCAGCACCGCGATCGGCTTATGCCCAGCTTTCTGGAGGTGCATCATGGCCAGGATCGGGATGAGGCTTCCTGCGTGGAGGCTGTCCGCTGTGGGGTCAAAACCCACGTAGAAGACGGCGTGCCCCGAGTCCAGCAGGTTGCGGACTGCCTTCTCGTCCGTACATTGATAGACGAATCCTCTCAGCAACAGGTCGTCGTATAGTCCGGTCATTCCTTGGGTCCGTCGTCGTCTTCCTTCCCGGTCTCTTCCGAGCGGACGCTGTCCAGGTCCTCGGTAATCTCGCGGGTGACTTCCGCGGTCAGCTCTTCGAACCCAGGCTGGTCGGAGACTGAGAAACGGATGAGTGCGACCGTGATGTTGTCTCGGCCGCCGTTGGTGTTCGCCATCTCCACCAGCCTGTGGGCGGCTTTGATGAGCGAGGCTTCCTCCTTGAGCACCCGCTCGACCTCGGCGTCTTCGACCTCGCCGGTGAGGCCATCGGAGCAGAGGAGGAACGATTCGCCGGGCCGAGGTTTGAGCGTCTTGAGGTCCACGTCCACGGTCCCCTTCATGCCGAGGGCGCGAACGATGATGTTCTTGTGCGGGAACTTGCGCTCTTCTTCCGGTGTGAGGCTGAGGGTCCGCCGGAAATCGTTCAGCAGCGAGTGGTCCTCGGTGAGTGCGGTCAGCTTGCCCTCGAAATACGAGTAGCAGCGGCTGTCGCCCACGTGCGCGACGTATAGCTGGTTGTTTGCGAAGTACGCGCCGACGGCGGTAGTGCCCATGCCGCGGAGGTTGACGTGAGTGGAGCTGGCCTCGAAGATGCGCTGGTTGCCGAGCTTGATGGCGGTGACCAGGCGGTTGGCGTGATAGTCGTCTTCCTTTCCGGTCTTGAACGGCCAGGTGATGTCCTCGTCCTGCGCCGTATCCACAAAGAAGGTCCTGACCGTCTCGACCGCCAGCTTGCTTGCGACTTCGCCCGAGGTGTGTCCGCCCATCCCGTCCGCCACGACGAACAGGTTGTACTCGGGCATCATCAGAAGAGAGTCCTCGTTGTGTTCCCGCTTGCTGCCGACGTGTGTATCTCCGGCGTACTCTACCCTCATCCGGTCGCCCGCCTCCTCAGACTTCGCGCAATATAGCAGCAACCTTCCCCCAGATCAAAACCTTTAAGTAAGGAGATCTTTTTCCCCCTCGCGATGGGGGACAGGGCGAGAGGGCTTTGGCCGCATGAACCTTTTTTTTGCTTGACCCGCGGGCGGACCGGTGGTAACAAACACCGTCTCTGTGCGGTCTTCAGCACGGGGCAGGTATTGACAATTGTTGAGTGTCAGGCGCGTAGTTCAGTGGGAGAACGCTACCTTGACGCGGTAGAGGTCGGCGGTTCGATACCGCCCGCGCCTACGAACAGGTGGTGGAAAGACGACTTGAATACGAACGAGCCAAAGAAGACGGACGAGCCGAACGTAGGACGTCAAATCCGTGCGCCCAAAGTACGGGTCATCTCCGACGAGGGTGAGCAGGTGGGCATCCTCGACTTGAGGGACGCGCTCGCCATGGCGGATGAGAAGGGGCTGGACCTCGTGGAGGTGAGCCCCCAGGCACGGCCCCCGGTGTGCAAGCTCATGGACTGGGGCAAGTTCAAGTACGCGCTGAAGAAGAAAGCCGGAGAGCAGAAGAAGAAGACGCATCAGATGCAGATCAAGGAGATCAAGATGCGTCCAAAGACAGACGAGCACGACCTGACGACCAAGACCCGGCACGCCAGGGAGTTCCTGGAAGAAGGGCACGGCGTCAAGTTGACGCTGAGGTTCCGCGGCCGCGAGATCATCTACGCCGAAGGAGCCATGGAGCAGCTTTTCAAGGTAGCCAACGACATCTCGGACCTGGGCACGATCAAGAGTCATCCCAGCCTGGAAGGCCGCGCAATGTCTATGGTGATCCTTCCAAAGAAGAACTGAACCGGAGCGCTGGAGAAACACGATGAAGACCAAGGCAAAAACTCACAAGTCGAGCGCAAAAAGGCTGCGCGTGACACGCACCGGCAAGGTGCTCGCGGCAAAGGCGTTCAAGAGCCACCTGCTTGCGCACAAGGCCCGCAAGCGGAAGATGCGGCTGAAGAAGACCAGCATCCTGGACAAGGCAGCAGTGGGTCGGATCCACAGGATTCTGCCCTACGCATAGGCAACATGTATCGGGGGGCGCCGCAGGACTTCGAGCGGTGAGATCCTCAGTAGGAGGACAAGATGGCTCGCGCAAAAGGTGGTGTAAAAAGTGGGCGCAGGAGAACCGCGCTTCTCAGCCAGACTCGGGGGTACGTAGCCCGCAGGAAGAACGTCTACCGCATAGCGCACGAGACGTTTCTGCGGGCAGGCGTGTACGCGTACAAGGGCCGCAGGCTTCGTCGACGGGACATTCGAGGGCTCTGGATCCAGAGGATCAACGCGGCCGCACGCGAGGCCGGTCTGAAGTACTCGACGCTCATCAACCTGCTGAAGAAGACGGGCGTCGAAATGGACCGCAAGGTGCTGGCTGACCTGGCGTTCAGCGATCCTGCTGCGTTCAAGGCAGTGGTCGAAACGGCAAAGGCGAAGGCCAAGGCATAGGGCTTGGCGCCTGCGGAGGACTCCGTGAGAAAGCTTGACCTTGCAAATGCGGTTCGTGAGCGGGTGGGCGGGCTCTCCAAGAAGGAAACTTCGGAGCTCATCGACAGGCTGCTCGAGACGATCCGGAAGACCCTGGTCAAGGGAGACGAAGTCAAGATCGGTGGCTTCGGAACTTTCTCCGTTCGGCAGAAGCGTGACCGGAAGGGGCGCAACCCGCATACGGGCGGAGACCTGATGATCACTGCTCGTCGTGTGCTGACCTTCCGGCCCAGCCAGTTGCTGCGGGACCGGTTGAATCCCTAGACGGGTTCCTGCATGGTCCCGAAAATCCCGGACAAGTATTTTTTCAAGATCGGCGAGGTTGCCAAGCTCGCTGAAGTCGAGCCGTACGTCCTCAGATACTGGGAAACCGAGTTCGAGTGGCTCAACCCGGAGAAGAACAGGAAGAACCAGCGTGTCTACTCCAGGAAGGACGTCGAGCTGGTCCTCCTGATCCATCTCCTGCTGCATAAGAACCGTTACACGATCGAGGGAGCGCGCATGGTCCTCAGGGATCTGAACGAGGACTGGGCCGCCGGCTTCGACATGCGGTTCGATAGGCCGGACGCTCCGCAAACCGGGGCCGTGACGGGTGCGGCCGCACCCGCCGGCACTGACGTCATGAGCCGTGAGATCGAGCAGGCGAAGAAGAAGCACGCCCAAGCGGAGAAGGACCTCAAGGATGCCAAGCTCCGGGGCCTGGAAGCTGCCGCGGCCCTGGCCGAAGAACGCAAGCAACACGATCTGCAGATGTCCGCTGCGCTTGCCGAAGAGCGCAAGAAGAACGAGCAGCAGATGGCCGCGGCGCTTGCCGAAGAGCGCAAGAAGAACGAGCAGCAGATGGCCGCTACTCTCGCCGAGATAGCAGAGCATGTGGAAGCAATGAAGGCCCTTGCGGAAGAGGAAGAAGGGCCCCGCCCCGGACCGTTCATCGGTCAGGGGAATTAGAGCGCCGTTCCGGCTCCATCCATGCGCCCGAATCGCACGCAGTCGCACACGGTCGGCATCCACAGGCTCGGGCTCTACTGGCCCGCGTGTGCGATCTCTGCCCGAACGCTGGCGCCGGTCAGGGGGCAAGACGTGCAGAAGTTGGAGAAGGGGCTCGGGGTCCGCTCGTTTGCAGTCCCCTACCCTTTCGAAGACGCGGTGACGATGGCTGCGAATGCAGTTACGGACTTGCTCTCCCAAGGCGTTGATCGGGCAAGCATCGGCAGGCTCGCGGTGGCTACCGAGTCGGCATCGGACCATGCGAAGCCCGTCGCCGCGTGGGTCCACGGCTGCGTCGGCCTTGGTCCCACCTGCGAGGCATTCGACGTGAAGTTCGCGTGCGTTTCCGGAGCTTACGCGCTTCTCGACGCTCTGCGCATTGCCAGGGATACCGGGAAGGAAGCGATCGTCGTAGCCACAGACATCGCGGTGTACGGCAGCGGCTCGGGCAGCGCCGAGTTCACCCAGGGCGCGGCGGCGGTAGCTCTTCACGTGCGCCGTGACCCTGATATCCTTGCAATCGATCCCGACTTCACCGGCACCTTCACCCGCGACGTGGACGACTTCTTCAGGCCCGCGGGCAGGGAGACTGCGATCGTCCGCGGCCATCGCTCCGTGGAATGCTACCTGGACGCGCTTGCGGCAGTGGATGACTACCTCTCCCGGGTGAAGAGCGGCAAGTCGGACGATGCCAATCGCCTGGGGAGCGGATTCGATGCCATGGTTTTCCACGCGCCCTACCCTGCCCTGCCCAGGAAGGCGCTGCGCAAGTTGCTGGAGAAGTATCCCGCTTCCGAGTCGAACCGAGCAAGCCTTTCGGCTGCGTTGGAAGCTGCGCTCGTGCCCGGCTCGCTGCTTGGGAACACCTACACGGCGTCGTCTCTGCTTGCCCTCACCGCGCTGCTCTGCTCGCCCGGGGGTGCCGCCCCTGTCGCCCAAGCCACGGACGGTGCCGGGAAGAGGCGGGCCCGCTCCCAGGGCGACTCCGACCAAGGTGCAGTCACGCCTCACGGGCCCATGTTCGCGTCCGCTTCCGGCGCCCGGTGCGGCGTGTACGTCTACGGGAGCGGGTCGAGCAGCAAGGTTTACTGCGGCGTGGTGAACGAGAAAGCGCCTGGTGCGCTCGCACATCCGTACTCCATGCTGCGCCGCCTCTCGGATCTCCGCCAGCTCACGGTGGAGGAGTACGAATCTCTGTTCTTCGCCAAGAAGCTTCCGTGGCCCGAGCTGCCCCGTCCATACCGCGGGTTTGCGTTATCCGCTACTGCGCCCGACGGCTACAAGACGTACGCGCGGGGGCAGACCGGCCGGCGTGCGTAGGTCTTCGGTGGCCGGTAGGCCGGCGCCCGCGTTGCGATTCTGCTTGACACGCACTTGACCGCCGCTACAATCGGCGCCGCATGAGGCGGGTGTATGCCCGACGTTCTTTTGATGTTGAGGTTTCCTTCGCCGGAGAGATGGCCGAGTGGCCGAAGGCACTCGCCTGCTAAGCGAGTGGGTGTAACAGCCCCGTGGGTTCGAATCCCACTCTCTCCGCCGGTGGTGTGCGGCCATAGCTCAGTTGGATAGAGCAGCGGTCTACGGAATCGCAGGTCGGGAGTTCGAATCTCTCTGGCCGCGCCAATCAGCTTGAAGGTGGGAACGTAAGGTGCGCTATTCGTCTGCACAGTGTCGCGCGTTCATGCGTGAAGCGCTTGCCGAAGCGCGGCGTGCGGCGGAATTGGGCGACGTGCCCGTGGGCTGCGTGATCGTGGAGGACGGCGAGATCATCGGCCGCGGGGCCAACGAGCGCGAGGCACTTGCCGATCCGACTGCCCATGCGGAGATCGTCGCGCTGCGGGACGCTGCGGCCCGCAAGGGGACCTGGCGGTTGGACGGCTGCGTGATGTTCGTGACCTTGGAACCGTGCCCGATGTGTGCCGGTGCGCTGGTCAACTCCCGCATCGAAACTTTGGTCTACGGCGCCACCGATCCCAAGGCCGGCGCATGCGGCACGCTCTTCTCGATCCCCACGGACCCACGCCTGAACCACACGTTGGAAGTCGTTCCCGGCGTGCTTGCTTCCCCGTGCGCAAGGGCGCTCACCGCCTTTTTCAGAAAGCTGCGAAGCTCGAACCGGAGCAGGGGCCCATCGTCGGGTCCGTTCGGGCCGTAGCTTCGTCAGTACATCATGCCGCCGCCCATTGCGCACATGGGCATTCCGGAAGCGCCCATCATGGACTGGTTGGTCTGCGCCATGTGTTCGAATAGCGCTTCCATGGCTGCCACATGTTTGGCTTCTTCCTCGTGGTGCTCGGCCATGGTCGTTGCAGCCGCGAGCGCATCCGCGTGGCGATCGATCTCGTCCATCATGTTCTCGATGTCGTCCATCATGGCTTGTGCAGCGCCTGCGAAGTTTGAGCCTGAATGACAGGCCATCATCGTGTCCATCATCCCGCCCATGCCGTCCATATGCTGCTTCATGGCCGCAATGTATGCCTGATCCTCCGCTGCATATTGGGCCGGATCTGCTTGATCCCCCTGTGCCGCCTGGTGCTCGTGCAGGGTGCCTTTGGCCACTTCAAGGGAAAGCCCAAGCTCCTCGTGTACATCCGTAGGGTCGTGATCCGCGCACCCTACCGCGGTCATAAGCCCCGCAGCCACAAATGTTTCGATTCTCATTTCCGCTCTCCTTTCTTTCGCTCCGGGGACGCTCCACTTCCCTTTCGGGCGGGACGCTCCCCTTTCCCCGTTCGAGAACCTGTGCACGGAATCCCGAAGTTGCAACCGCTGCCGACATCTGATCACGGCCGCCACCGTCGCTCCCATTTCATCACGACCTGCCCGGCTGGAGGCGATAGTCCTTTTCTCTTGCATTGCCGGACAAGTTGACTCTAACATGCGGGAACAGGTCAGCGCCTGCGGCGCAGGGCATCTGATTAGAAGGGGGACAGGATGGCTTCCAAGTACCATGTCGATGAATCGAGACGGTGGCTCCAGGCGGACGCAGGGTGGCCGGAGGACGTACCGAAGAACCTCGACTTCCCGATCATCAGCCTCGGCCAGATGTTCGACGAGTCGGTGCAGAGATACAGGGACAAGCGCCTGGCCTGGTTTCTCGGCACGTGGATGACTTACGGCGAGATGGCCAGGCACGTGGACGCGATGGCCACCGCGCTCCACAACCACGGCTTCCGCAAGGGCGACGTGCTCGCGCTGCTTCTCCCCAACTCCTTCCAATACATAATCTGTTATTACGCGTGTGCGAAGCTCGGCGTAGTCGTCACCGGGATCAATCCGACCTACAAGCCGGGAGAAATCCTGCACCAGCTCAAGACCGTCAACGCCAAGGGGCTCGTGGTGCTCGACGCCCTGTACGAGAAGTCGGTGGACCCCGTTCTCTCACGCTCGGGCGTGGAGTTCCTGGTCCACACCGGAGTGGGCGACTTCCTGCCCGGGGTGAAGCAGTTCCTCGGGAAGCTGCTCAAGAAGATCCCGACGGGCCCGGTGCCGCGGCACTCGATCCCGTTCCAGACTCTGCTCAAGACGCAGCCCAACGTCCCCAAGGTGGACATCGACCCCGCAAACGACACGGCCACCTTCATCATGACGGGAGGCACCACGGGAGTTCCGAAGGCAGCGATCCTGACCCACATGAACTGCGTGTCCAACGTCATCCAGTCCCTGTCCTGGCTCTACAAGCTCACGCCCGGCATGTGCAACCTCGGCGTGCTGCCTTTCTTCCACTCCTTCGCAATGACCTGCGTGATGAACATCACCATCCGCGCAGGCGGCTGGATCATGATCTTCCCGAAACCGCCGGCCATGGAGGAGCTGTGTCAGACAGTCGAAGAGATCGGGGAGAAGAACAACACGATCTTCCTCGGGGCAGAGGTCCTCTTCGCGAAGATGGCCGACTACATCGAGGCAAACCCCGGCAAGCACAAGCTCAACGATCGCCTGCTGCACTGTATTTCGGGCGCAGGTCCGCTGCACCGTCCGGTACAGGAGAAATTCGAGCGCCTCACGCAGTCGAAGCTCGTAGAGGGCTTCGGGCTTACGGAAGCCGGCCCGGTCGTGAGCGCAGGCCCCTTCTACGGCAAGCGGAAGATCGGCACCATCGGCTTCCCGTTCCCCGGCACCGAATGGAAGATCATGGACATCGAAACCGGAACGCGTGAGCTTCCGCCCGGCGAGCAGAACATCGGCGAGCTCTGCGTCGCAGGCCCCCAGGTGATGAAGGCATATCTCAACCGGGACGAGGAAACCAAGGACACGCTGAGGGCATTTCCCGACGGCAAGACGTACCTGCTCACGGGAGACCTCGGCTTCATGGACGAGGATGGCCAGATCACCATCAGGGACCGCAAGAAGCAGCTCATCAAGTACAAGGGCTACAGCGTGTTCCCGAAGGAGGTCGAGGAGCTGGTCGGCGGCCACCCGATGGTGAGCGAGGTCGCGGTGCACGGCCTCCCGGACCCGGACGCGGGCGAAGTGATAAAGGCGTGGGTCGTGCTGAGAGAGGATGCCAAGGGCAAGCTCTCCGAGGACGAGCTCCTCGCCTGGTGCCGCGACAACATGACACACTACAAGGTGCCCAAGCACATCGAGTTCCGGAACGAGATCCCGAAGTCGCCCGTAGGCAAGGTGCTGCGCCGCGAGCTCGCTGAAGCGGACCCGATCTACAAGAAGTACATGGCCAAGTGATCTGCGGTGGGCCCGCTATCTGAACGCGCCGAAGCAGCCGCGCTGCTTGCCCGAGAAATGTCCGGCACAGTCGAGACGAACGTCCCGCTTCGCACCCTCACCACGTTCGGCATCGGCGGCCCCGCTGCCATCCTGGCGATTCCGGCTGACGTGAAGGACGTGCAGCTCGTGATCCGAGTGTGCACGGAAACTGGAACTCCGCTCTACGTGATGGGCGCGGGCTCAAACGTGATCGTCCCCGACGAAGGGGTCGACGGAGTCGTGCTGCGCCTATCTGCTGCGACGCCCGCGTGCGCGGGCTTTTCGGAACCCTCGGTTACAGCAGGCGCGGCGGCATCCAATCCAACTGCTCGTGCGCTTCTGGCCGAGCGCAAAGGCCAGGGGCTTACGCACCTGGCTTGGTGCGACGGCACCATCGTGGCCGGCGCCGGGGTTTCCGACGCTCGGCTTGCAGAGCTTGCGCTGGATCGCTCGGTCACGGGGTTCGAGTGGATCTACGACATTCCCGGAAGCGTCGGCGGTGCGGTCTTCATGAATGCAGGCAACGACGAAGGCGACATGAAGGGGAACCTCGTGTCCGCCAGGTTTATCAACCGGGCCGGCCAGCTAGTCGAGCGATGCGTCGGGGATCTGGGCATGGATTACCGTAGCACGCGCTTCCAGCACGAGCCCTGGCTCATCGTCGAAGCAGTGCTTTCCGCGAACCGCACCGCGGACAAGGACACGATTCGGCGAAAGATGAACGCGATCCGAAACAAGCGCCGCTCCAAGTTCCCGGAGCAGACGCTCTGCGCCGGCTCGATCTTCAAGAGGCCCAAGGGGTCCTTCGCCGGCAAGCTGATCGAAGAAGCAG
>Ga0172371_10012553_pt1 | contig 11144 bp, 15 predicted proteins | sample Lak12m_FD_114543 | JGI IMG/M metagenome (GOLD analysis project Ga0172371, IMG submission 114543) | Freshwater microbial communities from Kabuno Bay, South-Kivu, Congo - kab_022012_12m | ecosystem: Environmental > Aquatic > Freshwater > Lake | place: Democratic Republic of the Congo: South-Kivu... | reverse complement strand
CTATGAATCTGATCCTGTTGGGCGGCCCAGGCGCGGGCAAAGGCACGCAAGCCAAGAAACTCATCGACAAGTTCCAGATCCCCCAGATTTCCACCGGCGATATCCTCCGGGCGGCGGTGAAAGAAGGGACGGAAATGGGCAAGAAGGCCAAGGAATACATGGATGCCGGGAAACTGGTGCCCGATGAAGTGGTCATCGGCATCATCAAAGACCGCCTGGCCCAGCCCGATTGCAAGAAGGGCTTTATCCTGGACGGTTTCCCCCGGACGGTGCCCCAGGCCGAGGCCCTGGACAAGGTGCTGGCGGGATTGGGTTCCAAGATCGACCACGTGGTGAGCATCGACGTGGACGAAGAAGCGCTGGTGACCCGTCTCACCGGGCGGCGGACCTGCAAGAACACGGCCTGCGGCCAGATGTTCCACGTCAAGTTCACTCCCCCCAAGAAAGCGGGGGTATGCGACAAGTGCGGCAGCGAGCTTTACCAGCGGGACGACGACAACGAGACCACGGTGCGCTCCCGGCTGGCCACCTACAACCAGGCCACCGCGCCCCTCATCGGCTACTACGCCGCCAAGGGGCTGGTACGGCCGATTAAGGGCGTGGGGGGCATCGACGACATCTTCAAACAGATCGTCAACATTGTGGCGGGAGCCGGCTGCAGCTGCGGCTGCAAGCACTAAAGCCTTCTGGCGTCTGGTGTGAAATAGTCTCACGCCAAGACGCCAGGGCCCTAAGGCGCAAAGGCGCATATGATTCTGTTGAAGTCCCCCCAGGAGATCGCCAAGATGGAGGTGGCCAACCGCATCGTGGCCGAAATTCTGGAGGGGGTGAAGGAAAAAATCCAGCCGGGGATCGAGACCCGGGAACTGGATGAGGCGGCGGAGGAGATGTGCCGCCGGCACAAGGTGCAACCGGCCTTCAAGGGCTACCGGGGCTATCCGCGCTCCATCTGCGTGTCGGTGAACGAGGAGGTGGTCCACGGGATTCCCGGACCGCGCCGGCTCAAGGCCGGAGACCTGGTGAGCCTGGATTTCGGGGTGAAGTACGACGGCTACTATGGGGATGCCGCGCTCACCGTGCCGGTGGGGGAAGTGGACTCCGGGGCCCGGGCCTTGATTACGGTCACGGAAAAATCCCTGTACGCCGGCATCGCCATGGTCAAGGCGGGCCATCGCCTGTCGGACATCTCCCACGCGGTCCAAACCGTAGTGGAAGGCGCCGGCTTCGGGGTCATCCGGGAGTTTGTGGGGCACGGCATCGGCCGGTCGCTCCATGAAGACCCCCAGATCCCCAATTTCGGCCCCCCGGGCCGGGGGCCGACCTTGCAGGTGGGGATGACGCTGGCCATTGAACCCATGACCTCCATGGGTTCCTGGCAGGTGCGGGTTCTTCAGGATGGCTGGACCGCGGTCACCCAGGACGGGTCCCGGGCGGCCCATTTTGAGCATAGCGTGGCGCTGACGGAGAACGGCGTCTTGATTTTGAGCCGGCTCTAACTTATATTTGAATAACCAGTTGAAATAACTATAAAGACACGGTAGATGCCTAAAGAAGACGCCATCGAAGTTGAAGGGACGGTGGTCGAGCCTCTCCCCAATGCCATGTTCCGGGTGGAGTTGCCCAACGGACATAAGGTCCTGGCTCATATTTCCGGGAAGATGCGGATGCACTACATCAAGATCCTCCCGGGAGACAAGGTTATCCTGGAATTGTCGCCCTATGACCTGAGTCGAGGGCGCATCGTCTACCGGGTCAGATAGGACAAAACTATGAAGGTCAGAGCGTCAGTGAAACGCATGTGCGCCAAGTGCAAGATTATTCGCCGTAAACGGGTGGTGCGGGTGATCTGCGAAAATCCCAAGCATAAACAGCGGCAAGGCTAAAGGGAGGAAAGGAATTGGCCAGAATCGCCGGGATTGATTTACCCCGAAACAAAAGAATCGAGATCGCCCTGACATATATTTTCGGCATCGGGCGCACCACCGCAACGCGGGTGCTCCAGGAAGCGAAAGTGGACCCGGGCACCAAGACGGCGGAGTTGACCGACGCGGAAATCACCAGCATCCGCCAGGTGATTGACCATACCTGCAAGGTGGAAGGGGACCTGCGGCGGGAAGTCTCCATGAATATCAAGCGCCTGATGGATCTGGGGTGCTACCGGGGCCTGAGGCACCGGCGGAGCCTGCCGGTCCGGGGCCAGCGGACCCACACCAACGCCCGCACCCGTAAAGGCCCCCGGCGCAGCGTGGTGGGCAAACGCAAGAAGGCTTAAGGAGGGGTGATGGCCAGAGCGCAGACACGCACCAAAAAGAAAAAGGAAAAGAAGAACATCCCGGTGGGGGTGGCTCACATCAAGGCCACCTTTAACAATACTTTGGTGACCATCACCGACCCGGCGGGCAACGTGGTGTCCTGGTCCTCGGCGGGGGTCCAGGGATTCAAGGGGTCCCGGAAGGGGACACCCTTCGCGGCGCAGCTGGCGGCCCAGGATGCGGCCCGGAAGGCCATGGAACACGGCATGCGGAACGTGGATGTCTTTGTCAAAGGGCCGGGCGCCGGCCGGGAAGCGGCGCTCAGGGCCTTGCAGTCAGCCGGCCTGAGCGTCAACCTGATTCGGGATGTCAGCCCGATTCCCCACAACGGCTGCCGCCCCCCCAAACGGCGTCGGGTTTAAGGAAAATGAGAAAAATTATTCTCACGCAAAGGCGCAAAGGCGCGAAGAGGTAATAGACAGTGGCGAGATACGTGGGACCAGATTGCCGGCTTTGCCGGCGGGAGGGCATGCAGCTCTACCTCAAGGGGGATCGCTGTTACACGGATAAATGCGCCATCGAGCGGCGTCATTATCCGCCGGGGCAGCATGGCCAGCGCCGGAGCAAGCTTTCGGACTATGGCATGCAGCTCCGGGAGAAACAAAAGGTGAAACGGATTTACGGCGTCCTGGAGAAGCAATTCAGCAGTTACTTCGAGAAGGCCGAGCGGCAGAAAGGGGTGACCGGCACTAACCTCCTGGTTTTTCTGGAGCGCCGGCTGGACAACATCGTTTACCGCTTGGGGTTCGCCAACTCGCGCACCCAGGCCCGGCAATTGGTCCGCCATAACTTTATCAAGGTCAACGGCGCCAGGGTCAACCTGCCTTCTTACCTGGTAAAAACGGGTGATGTGATTCAGGTAACGGAAAAAGGCCGCAATCTGCCGTTGATTCGGGATGCCATGGAAGCGGTGGCTCGGCGGGGATGCCCCCCCTGGCTGGAGTTCAACAAGGAAGAGGCCCAGGGACGGGTGGTGATGTTCCCCACGCGGGAAGATATCACCATGCCGATCCAAGAACATCTCATCGTGGAGCTTTATTCCAAATAGCACCATGATCCTTTATGTTCCCGAACTCTGGCCCAGAGGCCGAGGCGTTCTTGCGGAGACGCAGTTGCCGCCGCGCCGGCCCCAACCGGTTGGAATTGCGGGACATAAAAGCTTAGTAGTTTTCTGAGGAGCCATGATCCACAAAAACTGGACCGAGATTATTAAGCCCAAACGGCTGGAAGTTGACAGTGAGACCCATAATCGCTTTTATGGCAAGTTCGCCTGCGAACCCCTGGAACGCGGCTTCGGCACCACGTTAGGGAATGCCCTGCGGCGGGTCTTGCTTTCCTCCCTGCGGGGATCGGCCATCACTGCGGTCCGCATCAAGGATGTGTATCACGAATTTTCCGCCATCCCCGGGGTACTGGAAGACGTCACCGAGATTTTGCTCAACCTGAAGCAGGTGCGGTTGAAGATACTTTCCGAAGGCCCCAAGATGCTGCACCTGGAGGTCCGAGGCCAGGGGGAGATCAAAGCCGGAGACATCCAGACGGATGGCATGGTGGAGATTCTCAACCCCGAGCATCACCTCGCCACCCTGGCGGCGGACGGCGAATTAGCCATGGAGATGACGGTCAAAGCCGGCAAGGGGTTTGTGCCCGCCGAGGCCAATAAGGAAGAAGATCAACCCATCGGCTATATCCCGTTGGACGCCAGCTTTTCTCCCATCCGCAAGGTCAACTACGTGGTGACCCAGGCCCGGGTGGGGCAACGCACGGACTATGACAAGCTGACGCTGGAGGTCTGGACCGACGGCAGCATCACCCCGGAAAACGCCGTCGCCTTCGCTGCCAAGATTCTGAAAGAACACTTGAGCATGTTCATCAACTTCGAAGAGGAGCCGTTGGGGCACGAAGAGAAGTCGCTGGAAGAGCCGCCGACCTTCAACGAGAACCTCTATCGCAGCGTCAATGAACTGGAGTTGTCGGTGCGGGCCGCCAACTGCCTGCGGAACGCCAATATCCGCTATATCGGCGAGCTGGTCCAGAAGACCGAGCAGGAGATGCTGAAGACCAAGAATTTTGGCCGCAAATCGCTCAATGAGATCAAGGAAATTCTCATCGAGATGGGGCTGCACCTGGGGATGAAGCTGGAGAACTTTACGCCCCCGGATCAGATGCCGGAAAGGAAGGAAGAAGTCGCATGAGACACTTAAAGGCCGGCCGGCGCCTGTCCCGGACCACGGAGCATCGCCAGGCCATGCTCCGGAATTTGGTGACCGCGCTGTTGGACAAAGAGCGGGTCGAGACCACCCGGGCCAAGGCCAAGGAGGCCCGCCAATGGGCGGAGAAAGTCATTACCCTGGCCAAGCGGGGTGACTTGCACGCCCGGCGCCTGACCCTGGCGGTGGTGCGCTCCAAGAAGGTGGTGGCCAAACTTTTTGGCGAACTCAAGGAACGGTACCAGGACCGCCCCGGGGGGTATACCCGGATCATTTCCCTGGGGATCAGGCTGGGGGATGGGGCCCCCCTGTCCATCCTAGAGCTAGTGGATCGCCCCGAAACTCTCCCCAAGGCCAAGAAAAAGAAGGCCGCCGAAGGCTAACCGTTTTCACGTCAAAGGGGGCGGAGACTTAACAGCCTCCGCCCCCGCCGATTTTTCTCGGGGCCGGTCCCGGGACGGGCCCCGCACTGGATCATTGCCGGGCCCAGGCCCGGCCTTTTTTGTGCGCCGGCCCGGGCAATCCGGGCATGGGGGCACTTCCGCCGGCGATTAATTATCTTTTATAAGGCCTTAATTATATTAAAGATATCTAAAATATGTTGCGGAGCGCAAAAAAGGATTGACATCTATAATTTCTTATACTAAGGTGGCTCGAAATAAATAGGTACTTCTACCTAATTCGACATCAGTAAAGTTACCCTTTTTCCCTAAGTAAAATTACCTAGACAGTGAGGTATGATCGTTAGCAGGCTTGGTTGAGCCTTACCGGCCAAGTGCCCGGAGCTAAAAATCGACTTTTAGTTCCCTTCAGGATTGTCCCATAACAAAGGAGGTTCTGGATGGTGAATCGTCTATTGTGGTGCGCGGCATTAACCTTGGCCCTGACCTTTTCTCCGAAACTGGCTTTGTCAGTCCCCACCACGACGGCAAAAAAGAAATCTGCGAAATCACAGTCGAAGGTTACCAAGAAAAGTAAATCCAAATCCAGCCGCAAGTCGAGAGTGTATAGGACTTCCCGGCACGAAGAGCAGGACGTCGTCGAGTCCTCCATGGTTCCCAGTTACCACCGGAGCGGGGTAACGGAAACCCCGCCGCTGATGAAGGTTATCCCCCAGCGGGACGGCCGCTTCCTGCTGGAGCCGCTGGCTCCCAAAAAGACCATAAAAACTCCGCTTACGCAGCCGCCCAAGCAGGAGGAGCGGAACGATCGTGTCTCGGCCGTGTCGCCGCAATATAACCGGTTTGAGCCCTGGGATTTTTCTGAGCTGATCCTGAGCCAGGCCAAGGCCTACCAACATGCCCCGTATGCCCGGGGCGCGACCCTGGAGAACAGCAGGGCCACCGATTGCTCGGGTTTTGTGCAATTCATCTACCATGGGTTTAAAATCGATTTGCCCCGCTCCAGTGCCGAGCAGGCCCAGGTGGGGAAGGTCGTGACTCGCCAAATGGATTTTTCCAAGCTGCTGCCTGGGGATCTGCTCTTCTTCCGCCGGGGCGGTTATGGGGTGGGACATGCGGGCATCTACCTGGGTGAGGGCAAGATGATCCATGCCTCCAACCACCGGTACGGAGTGACCATCACTGATCTGCGGCAACCCTACTATGAAGGTACCTTCGTGGTGGCCAAAAGGGTCTTTGAGGTGAGGTACCCCAACTGACGGCAATATTTCAAGGCCGTTATCGTCAAACCCCGCCATTTAACGCCAAGCATCGCTGGGTAAGGAGCCCAGGGCGCACCGCCGCGCCCTAAGGAATTGGGGCCGGCTCAAGACCCGGGTTGCCTGGGCCCGCACCGTTCTCCCGTCTTTGAGACCAATCCCTTGATTTATCAGTCGTTCTCGGATAAATATATTTGAGTGCGGCCGGACGGGCCGGGCCCATGCGGTTTGGGGGGCACAGGGCGCGGTGCCCTTACAATTACATTGAAAAAGATTATTGGCAGTCGTGATATATAGTTGACCGCGGCGGGACATCCTTGGGGAGACGGGAACAGCCGGCCGGGATCAGCATACGGTTGGGGGGGGAGGATGGAGGACCGCGCCTCACTTGAAGAATGGGAAGTCCGACTGAAAGAGCGCTACCCCATGCTGCGGTATTTTACCAAGCGTTCTTTCGGGGTCGAAATCGAGTTTTTCGGGCTGAAATACCACATTTCCGCCGGCGACCTGGCAGTCATCCCCCCCTACAAGATCATGAACCGTTCCCCGGAAGGGACCTTGTTGCCCCAGGTCTTTCAACAAGGGGGCATTGTCCTCAACGGCTGTTCTCCCGGCGAGGCCCCGTACGAAACCTGGTCTTTCGTGGTGGATGACTCCATCAAAGGGGCCGGCGGCAGTGAACTGGTGAGCCCCATCCTCACGGGGACCAGGGGGCTGGTGCAGCTCTATGAAGTTTTCCAGCTCTTGAGGAAGTTCCCGGAGATCCAGGTGAATGAAACCTGCGGCTTCCACGTCCACCACGGGGTGGCTCCAGAAAATTTCGGCAATGGGGAACTCTTCCAGCTGCTCCGCCTGGTGGCGATATTTGAAAATTATATTTATCTGTTATTGCCGGAAAACCGTCGCCACGCCGAGACCTGTCGGCCCCTGGAAATCGATCTCTATGAGTGGTTTCGACGGGACGGGTCAGAGCGGCGGGCCCCTCTGGTCAAAAGCCTCTGGTATTCCCCGGAGAACCGGGATGACGCCAAAACGCCGCGTCACCGCAAACTGCACCCCACCCGCTACCACGGCCTCAACTTGCACTCCTACTGGTACCGGGGGACCATCGAATTTCGCTATTATCCCTCCGTCCTGGACCAGCCGGAAGAGCTGATGCAGTGGATTATTTTTACCCAGTTTCTGGTGGAATGGGGCGCTGGGCGGCGGCCGAAATTGGAATATGTGGCTAATCCGAATAAGTGGTTGAATACGTTATATAAGATTTACCTGGGGACCGGCATGCTGGACCAAATCCGGTTTCCTCGGGGAAGCGGGAGGAAAGACGGGTAAATGACCACCTCTGGACTGCAAACCCATGATTTTCTGGTGCGGTTGAAGAAGGCGGAGGATAGCCTGCCGCCCTTGTTGCTAGAATTGGCGACGGCGATGCAGCGGATGATCGAGGCCATCGAGCGCCCCCAACTGGAAGACATTCAGGGCTTGCAGGACCAGATGCGCCGGTTGATCGGCGACCCGCAGCGGCTTCGGGAGATCTGCGGCACGGAGGGCAAGCTCTGCGGCCAATGCCCCTTTGGCGCCTATCTGCCTTCCGGCTTCCCCCATGCCTCGGAGAGACAGGCCCTGTGCCTGCCCTGGATCGTTATCGTCCACCCGCAGCCCCAGGCCAGTCCCGGCTGCGGAGGCCCAGGCTGAAGTCGGCTGTTCCGAAAAGTTCGAGGTTCAAAGTTGATGTGGGGTGCGCACGGCGAACGAAGGCAAATCACCCTGATAGCGGTTGATAAAAGTTTTCTCGATTGGTCAGTTTGAAGCGTAGGGGCACGGCGGCGCCGTGCCCCTACAAAACTTTTGGCAATCCCTATAATATTCCCAAACAGAAAACAGACTGTGGAAATCAGAAAACGGCATTAACCCGGCCGGGCGGCGCCCCGGGTCCCCAGGAAGGCGTAAAGGTCTGGCAGCCGGGCCGCGGCCGGGTCCGGGGGGAGGTCCCACAGCACCAGGAGCATGGCCCCCATAACCCCCTGACCCCAGGAGCAGCTGCATTTAACGGTGGGCTCCAAGCGAGGCGGACCCAGGATTTCGGTGAGCCGGGCGATGAATTCCCGCCCCCCGGTGGAAGCCGGGACATTTAAGGAGACCTGATCGGAGTAGAACGTGAGGGAAAATTCCACCTCGTCGTCCGTCGCGGCCGGCTGGTCCCGACGGGCGCGGCCTTCCACGATGGCCACTTTGCGGCGTTGTTCTTGGTTATCCAGGGCGATGTGCCAATCTTGAGGCATGGAATACCTGAAATACGGTTTTCGGTTTTCGATAACAATAAAGCAGGATGGTCAAGAAGCAAGGCGGTTGTCACCACAAAAAATGAAAATGTTGAATCGTCGCTCCACCCTGCCTGAGATTTATTTTTCCAAGAAGAAGGTTTTCCGCCAGCGGTGGTCGCCGCTCAGGGCATGGAGTAAAACCGCGCCGCCATGGATGGCGAGGAACGCCACGATGAGCCACAGGCCCAGTTCGTGCATTTCCTTGATGACATGCACCAATCCCCCGGCCTTGCGCCCCGGGGTGAGGAAGAGCGCCATCAGGCTGCCGGTGAGGGCCATCCAGGCGAAAACCGCCAGGCCCAAGGTCTGGACCACTCCCGCCAATCCCTGGTGGGCGGAGCGGTCCGGGAGTCTCAGCCTCAGGAGGGTCAGGCAATCTTCCCCGGCCAGCTGGAGCCGTTCCGGGGTATAAGGCACCCACTGGCTGAACCGGGCTTCCCGGGGGCCATAAAAGCCGTGCCAGATCCGCCAGACCATGAAAAAGGTGACGGTCAGGCCCAGCCACTTATGGAGGCTGAATCCCAGGTGGTGGAGCCTCTTGTAATCGCCGGCCCACAGGCCGGTTATCAGTGCCAGGATGGCGAAAACCGCGAGGCCCAGGTGGATAGCCCGGGTAAGTTCGTCCAGTTCCGGTCTGGCGGTGGGAGGCGTCGTATCGTTCATGGAGAATCTCTCCTCATGCCATTGCCAACTTGAAGAAGGGGCCCGGCCGGGGGCTCAGATCACATCAGCTCTTTGAGCCGGGCGGCAAATCCCGGGATCTGCAAGGCTTCGTCCACCCGGCCCAGCCCCAGCAGGGCGAAGCCTCTCCCCATGACGGCTTCTTCCAGTTCCGGGGCTACCTTCAGGATCTTGTCGAACACCGCCAGGGCCTCGTCATAGTGCTGGATCTCCGTCAGGGTGGTGCCCTTATAGACCAGGGCCTCCATATTGGCAGGGTCCAGCATCAACGCTACATTGTAACACTCCAGGGCCTTTTCGGGGCGGCCGGCCTCGACCAGCATGCGGGCCGCGTCCAGGTAAGGCTGGCGGGGGTCATCTTCAACTCCCCGGCGGGTTTCGATATAGGCATTGAGGATGTGGTCGCTGGCGTCGGAGAAGGCCGGCATGCCGTGGCCAGGGAGGAGAAAGTCTACAGGGTAGGGCACCAGGCGGGCCAGGGAGGCCACCTGTTGCTCCATGCTGCCCAACTGCTCATCGGCGTCCGCCAGGATGTTCTCCGTGGGACTGCTGGGGAATACCGTGTCGCCGGAAAAGAGGATGCGGTTATTGTGCTCGTAGAGACAGATGTCACCCTTAGTATGACCGGGAGTAGGGATGACTTCCAGGAGATGGGGCCCCACCGGGAGGCGCTCGCCGCCCCGGAGCATCACCACCTGGTCGAGGCGTCCGGCGCGTTCCATGATCTTCATGAAGGGGACGTTGCGAAAATTGATATACGGCAGGGTGTCCATGTGGCCGTAAACCTTGGGGTTGCACCAATCGAAGAGCTCACCCATCCCCCCCACGTGATCATAGTGACAGTGGGTGAGGAACAGGCGTTCCAGGAGGGAGATATCGAACTCCTGGCTCAACTCGTGGAGCAAGCCGTAATAGTTGCCGGCGTCAATGAGGGTGCGGCCCTCATCCAGGACGTAGACATTGCAGCTCATGCCGGCTTCTTCCACCCACCAGATACCTTCCAGCTTGGGGTCGTATTCGCCCAGATGGATCATTGCTCCTCCCGAGGTTTTTTTATCTCACGCAAAGACGCAAAGGCGCAAAGAAGCAAAGGCGCAAAGAGGAAATGCGGTCAATCGGCCAGGGGCTGGCCGAGGATGTCGCCCAGGCGCCGGAGCATCTCAGCCCGCGAGGCTACGGGGAAGCGCCATTCCACCAGCAACGAGGCGCCTTCTTCCTCATCCTGACGGCCGCCCACCTGGGTCCGGGGCGGCTCTTGCGGCTGGCCCAGGAGCTCAAAAAGATGGTCCAGCAGGCGCTCGCCGTCGAAGTCCCGACTCACCTCCAGGGAGAGATAATCCAGGCCCATGACGGCGTAGAAGCAGAGCTCGTCGTAATAGGGCCGCTCGTAGGGCGGGTAGGCGTGGCCTTCCAGGATGAGTCGGCGAGGGCGAGCTTCCCGATGCAGGATGCGAAATTTCCAGTCTCCAGCCACGGCGGCGGTCCTATGCAGAATTGCCAGGATTTTACCCGGTTTAGGGGCGGATGTCAAACGCCCAGGGTTGGAGGAGCTGAGGCCGTATATGCTGATGCTCTTGCGTCAGAACATGCCAAAGCCACTGCGTGGCCGCCGCCTAATGGGGACCTGTACCATTATTCACAAATCCGGGGCCGGAAGGCTTGACAGTAATGCTAATACTAAATAAAATTATTAATTCCAGAGGCTTCTTACAAATTCCCTCGCTGATTTACGAGGTCGTAAGGTAAGGTAGAAGAGATGAAAATGTATTTGATGACCCCGGGGCCGACCCCGGTCGCCCCGGAAACCCAGCTGGCCATGGCTCAGCCCATCATCCACCACCGCTCGCCCCAATTTATGGACATCATGGCGGAGGTGCGGGAGGGTCTGAAATATCTGTTTCAAACGGAGCAGGAGGTGCTCATCTTCACCGCCACCGGCACCGGGGCCATGGAAGGG
>Ga0172371_10012552_pt1 | contig 11146 bp, 7 predicted proteins | sample Lak12m_FD_114543 | JGI IMG/M metagenome (GOLD analysis project Ga0172371, IMG submission 114543) | Freshwater microbial communities from Kabuno Bay, South-Kivu, Congo - kab_022012_12m | ecosystem: Environmental > Aquatic > Freshwater > Lake | place: Democratic Republic of the Congo: South-Kivu... | reverse complement strand
TCTACGCGGTTGAGGAACTCGGGCCGGAAGTGGGCCTTGAGTTCCAGCTTCACCACCCGCTCGAGCTCGGCCTCGTCTTTCACCGACGCTTTGCCGCCCGCATAAAACTCCTGGATGACCGGCGAGCCGATGTTGCTGGTCATGATGATAATGGTGTTGCGGAAGTCCACCGTCCTCCCCTGCCCGTCCGTGAGCCGCCCATCATCCAGCATCTGCAAGAGGACGTTGAACACGTCGTGGTGGGCCTTCTCGATTTCATCAAACAGGACCACGCTGTAGGGCCGGCGACGCACCGCTTCGCTGAGCTGGCCGCCTTCCTCGTAGCCGACGTAGCCGGGCGGCGCGCCGATGAGCCGCGCCACGGTGTGCTTCTCCATGTATTCGCTCATGTCAACGCGCACCATCGCGTTCTCGTCGTCGAACAGGAACTCGGCCAGCGCGCGGGCGGTCTCGGTCTTGCCGACGCCGGTGGGGCCGAGAAAGATGAATGAGCCGATGGGCCGGTTGGGATCCTGCAAACCGCTGCGGGAGCGGCGAACGGCGTTGGCGACCGCGGTGATGGCCTCGTTCTGCCCGACCACGCGCTGTTCGAGCCGCTCTTCCATTTTGATGAGTTTCTCACGCTCGCCCTCGAGCATTCGCGAGACCGGAATACCGGTCCAGGAGGCAACGACTTTGGCGATGTCCTCTTCGGTGACCTCCTGGGTAAGCAGGCGCTGACCCGCGGGCTTTTCGTGCAGGGCTTTCTCGGCGGCGCTGAGCTTCTTCTGCAGTTCCGGCAGCCGCCCATACTGGATCTGACCCGCGACATTGAGATCGTTGCGGCGCTGGGCCTGCTCGAGCTCGAGTTTGGCCTGCTCGATCTGGCTGTTGACGATGCTGACGGCGTTGATGGCGGCCTTCTCGTTCTGCCACTGGGCTTTGAGCTGCTTGGATTGCTCCTTGAGGTTGGCGAGATCCTTCTCCAGCTTCCAGAGCCGCTCGCGCGAAGCCTCGTCCTTCTCCTTCTTGAGCGCGCTCTGCTCGATTTCCAATTGCTGAATTTGCCGCTCCAATTGATCAATCTCGGTTGGCATCGAATCCAGCTCCATGCGCAGGCGTGAGGCGGCCTCGTCAATCAGGTCAATGGCCTTGTCGGGCAGGAAGCGATCGGCGATATAGCGATGCGAAAGGGTGGCGGCGGCGACCAGGGCCGAATCTTGGATGCGCACGCCATGGTGGACTTCGTAGCGTTCCTTAAGCCCGCGCAGGATCGCGATGGTGGCCTCGACGCTCGGCTCCGAGACCAATACCGGCTGGAAGCGGCGCTCCAGCGCCGGGTCCTTCTCGATGTGCTTGCGGTACTCGTCCAGGGTGGTCGCGCCGATGGCACGCAGTTCGCCGCGCGCAAGTTGCGGCTTCATGATATTGGCGGCATCCGTGGCGCCTTCCGCCGCGCCGGCCCCGACCAGCGTGTGCAGTTCGTCAATGAACAGGATGATCCTGCCCTCGCTGGAGGCTATCTCCTTCAGGAATGCCTTCAGCCGGTCCTCGAACTCGCCCCGATACTTGGCGCCGGCGATCATGGCACTCAGATCCATAGCCACGAGGCGTTTGTTCTTGAGAGTCTCGGGCACGTCCCCGCTAATGATCCGCCGCGCCAGGCCCTCCGCGATGGCGGTCTTGCCCACGCCCGGTTCGCCAATGAGCACCGGGTTGTTCTTGGTGCGCCGGCTCAGCACCTGCATCACGCGGCGGATTTCGTCGTCGCGACCGATCACCGGATCAATCTTGCCCTGCCGCGCCAGGGCGGTCAGGTCGCGGCCATACTTTTCCAACGCCTGGAACTTATCCTCGGGATTGGCATCGGTGACGCGCTGGTTCCCGCGCAGGTCGGCCAGCGCCCGCAGGACGAGGTCACGCTTGAGCCCGTGCGCCTGGAATATCTTCTTGAGCGAAGGACCGGCCTCGTCCAGCAGACCGAGCAAGAGATGTTCGGTGCTGACATAGTCGTCCTTGAGCTTGCCGGCTTCCGCCTGCGCCGCGTCCAAGGCTCGTTTCAGGCTCTGGCTGAGGAACACGTCCGAAGAGCTGACGCCCTGGACCTTGTGGCGGCGGCCAAGTTCCCGTTCGAGATCCGGCTTCAGCTTGGCGCCGGGCACACCGATCTTCTCCAGCAACTCGGGAGTTAGACTGTCCGACTGGCCGATCATAGCGAGCAGGAGATGCTCACCGTCAACCTCCTGATGCGAAAAGCTGTGAGCAATGCTCTGCGCCGCTTGCAGCGCTTCCTGCGACTTAATGGTGAAACGATCCAACTGCATACAGACTATTGATATCCCTTACGCGGGTTGCGTCAAGCGCCACGCGGCGGTCGAACCGGGCCACGGCAGCCCCCAACAGCCACGGCACCCACTCGGGGATCTGGACGGCCAGCGGGAGCAAGGGGCAAATTTTCTGCGTGCGTTTCCCGCAAAAACTGCTTTAACTCGGCTGCATGACAATCTGGCTTCTAGCATTATTGTTGATGGCTTCGGTGGCGGGGGTGGGATACCGGCAGGGCGGTGTGCGGGCGGCGTTCTCATTGGTGGGCATTCTGCTGGGCGCCCTACTAGCTGCGCCCCTGGGGAAGTTGCTCCGGCCCGTGCTTGCCGCGTTCGGCGTGAAGCATTCGCTGCTGGCGTGGTTGCTGGGGGCGCTCATCGTCTTCGTGGTGGTTTCCATCATCTTCAAAGTGGCCGCGTTCATGGTGCACCAGAAAGTGGACGTGTTTTACAAGTACCACGCGGGCGATTTGCGGCTGGCGCTCTGGGAAAGGCTGAACCACCGGCTGGGCCTGTGCCTCGGCCTGGTCAATGGTGCGCTTTACTGCATCCTCATCGCCGCGGTGGTTTACCCGTGCAGCTATTGGAGTTTTCAATTTGCATCACCCGACAGAGACCCGAGATGGATGGGAATTCTCAATCGCCTGGGAACGGACATGCAGAGTACGGGCTTTGCAAAGGTTGCCCGGGCCATGGACCCGGTGAAACCAGTGTGGTATGAGGCAGCCGACCTGGCAGGCCTGATCTACAACAACCCGCTGAGCGAAGCGCGACTGGCGCGGTACCCGGCCTTTCTCGGCTTGGCTGAGCGGCCGGAATTCCAGGAAATTGGCGGCGACACGCAGTTTACCGAGTTGCGGTTGCGCCGGATGCCAATCATGGATTTCGTCAACCACCCCAAGATCCAGGCCATAATCAACAATCCAGACCTGCTGCGTCTGGTCTGGACCACCGTGGTGCCCAACATGAAAGACCTGACGGCTTACCTGGACTCGGGTAAATCAGCTAAGTACGACCCGGAGACAATCCTTGGCCGCTGGGACTTCGACGTGCCGGTCGCCCTGACCATGTACCTCCGCACCAAGCCGAACATCTCCTCCCGTGAAATGCAGAAGATGAAGGAATGGTTTATTGCAGCCTTCTCGAAAACGGAGTTTGTGGCGAAGACCGACCAAAAGCTTACTCTGAAGAACCTGCCTGGGGTTCGGTCGCCAACTGGGGCGGCGTCAGCCTCCGGGCCGGAGACACTCCAGGGTCAGTGGCAAAGTCTGGATGGCGGCAAATACCAGCTCAGCGTTTCAATGGGCGGCAAAGATGCACAACTGGCGGCAGTGGTGGAAGGAGATCGCCTTACAATCACGGGCGAAGGAATGAACCTGGTTTTCAGCCGGGAGAATTGACGCGGCCCAGACATACGCCAGCGCAACGTTCTGATTGGCAATGGCTTGGCAAACGGAAAGCAAGCCGCAGGTTAGCAGCTTGCTCCATCGAGCGAAGGAAGCGGCCTTTCGTCAGTTGCCCCCGGAAAGTCTCAAGGGGGAAAGTGGCGCCGAGGCGGGTTGTGCACTCGGCCGTGGAACCAAGCCAAAGATGCTCGCGGCCGAAGACTCAGCGGCCATGGACTCAGGCAGGGCGCTGGCTTCCGGCCCCGAAAAGCTTAGTGCTGCCGGTGTCACCAGCAGCGGCTCAGTCGCAACGGAGGCATTGGCTATCTGCATCGGGAGGGTGATGGTGGTGTCGGTTCCAGCCACGTCGCGTGGTTGAACATCCACACCTCCGGAATAAACGACCCCGCCAATCAGGAGTGCGCAAACCGCCGCGCCGAATGCGCCCGCCATTACGGGCTTGGTTTCGAGGGCTGCCCATAGTCGCTGCAACCATGGAGCCTCCCAGAACAGGCGTTCGAGGGGGTTCTCCTCAGCCTGGTCGCCCGCTTTAATGCGGGCAATAACCTGACTGGAGAAATCGTTGAAGTAACCCGGCGGAGGCTGCTCGTGGCGCTTGAGCGCCAGCAGTCGGCGCAATGATTCGAAGTCTTGGCTATCCTGACTCATATTCACTTCACGTAATCCGACAGATATGCCTGCAATTGTTGTCTGGCATAAAACAACCGCGACCGCACCGTGCCGATATTGCAATCCATAATCTTCGCAATTTCCTCATGCGACAAGCCCTGCACATCATGCAATGTGACCACTAGTCTATGGGGCTCTGACAGCCGCTGCAAGGCGACGTTCAATTTTTCCTGGAGTTCCGTTAACCCCACCTCGCGGCGCGGCGTCTTCTCCGAAATCAACGCTACTAGATCGGGATCATGTTCGGCGTTGAAGTCCAGATCGTCCAGGCTCATCGCCGCCTTGTGTTTGCGCTGCTTGAGGAAGTTAATGGTCTTGTTGACCGCGATCCGATAAACCCAGGTATAAAAACTGGAGCCGCCCTTGAACGATTTGAGGGCGTGAAAGGCCTTGATGAATGCCTCCTGGGCCAGATCGTTCGCGTCCTCATGGTTGGCCGTCATGTGATAGATGGTCGCATAGATGCGCTCCTGATAACGGCGCACTAATTCATCGTATGCCCCCAGGTCACCTCGCCGAGCCCGTTTAACCAAGTCGGCCTCTTCGGTGGGAGCCGGCTCGGTCCTGGCAGGAGCGTCATCCGGGGCATGGGAGGTCTTGCGACTCGCCGGCTCGGTCATAATCATAGGCTGGTCTGCGACACGGCCCCCAATGCGGCCGTCTGGCACGCCAGGTATTCCGTAAGACGAACCAACCCCGATCGGCCATGGGAGGACGGCAGAAGCCGCAAGCATTCGCGCGCCCGTTGCAGGTGCTGTTGAATGACTTCCAGGGAGGCTGCCAGCGCGTCATACTTGGCCAGCAGTTCAGCCATTCGTTTCATGGCACCACCCTGCCAGTCCGTCACCAGTTCCCGCAATCGCGAGCGGTCCGAGGCATCCGCGCGCTCCCAAAGCACTAGAACCGGCAAAGTCAGCTTCCCGTTGGCAAGATCCGTACCCAATGACTTGCCGGCGGCGGCTTCTGAACCGAACAAGTCCACGCAGTCATCATAAACCTGGTAGGCTGTCCCAAAGGACAACCCGAACTGACGAAGCGACTTCCGCTGCTCGACCGCCGTGCCACTCAGCTCGGCGCTCAGCTCGCAAGCCAGGGCGAAAAGCTCGGCCGTCTTCATCTCCAAAACCTTAAAATACTGCTCCCGGGTAAAATGGAAGTCGCGCCGGTGGTGCGTTTGCAGAATCTCGCCCGAGACGACGGTATTGGTAGCCGTCGCCACGGCCCGGCAGATGTTGGGACTGGGGAAACTCGCCGCCAACTTCAGCGCGTGCGCGAACAGACAGTCACCAAAGAGCACCGCGACTTCGTTGCTCCAGTTTGCCGCCAGCGTAAGCCGTCCCCGACGAATTTCCGCCTCGTCAATGACATCGTCATGGACCAGCGTCGCGAGGTGCACCACCTCGATGATCACGGCGGCCGTTACGTGGGAATCGTTGACCTTGCCGAGAGCGTTGGCCGCCAGTCCTACCAACGCCGCCCGGAGATGCTTGCCCTGCCCGTTCAGCGCATAATCGGCGTAGCGGCCGATGTCCGGATCAAACGCCTCGACCTGCTCCGCCAGCCGGCGAGCGACTGCCTCAAGAAACGGCTCAACGGGCTGAATAATCCGTTTCCAGGAATCAGCCGTTTCGGCATTGAAACCGTCGCTGGTTAGAGCGGGCGCTACTTTGGAATCAGCCGCAAACATGTGCGCGAAGTTTAAGGTTGCCAAGCGTTCAAGTCAAATCTCTTATCTTCCGCAGGGAGTGTGCCAGCATAGTAAGCGGGAATCTCCCGCCTGCCAGTCAATTTCATGCGGTGATAACTTACCACAAACGACTGGGGACGCCCGGACAAACGCCAGGGGACTCGCACCGGCAGACAATTGCCTCTCGGCGCAGGCCATAGTAGTCTACCTCCAAGTGGTAAGACACCCGAATTCATTGGGAACCAGGCCCGGCTCCCCACAATTTCTGCATTTACCCGTTTCGGAATCGAGAAAACTGGCTATGTTGCTGTCATGACAATGCGCGTCCCAAACCTCCTAACCCACACAACACCTGGCAGTTTTGGCTGATTCACCCGCCCTAACTCTAAGAATCGCTCCCCGCCGTGCCGACCTTCGCTTCTCAACTCGCGGAACTGCCCGTCCTCAACCAGGTGACGGTCCCCGATCTCTGGCAGCAGCAGGCTGTCACTGCCATGCGCGAGGGACAGGACGTGGTGGTCCAGGCGCCGACCGGGGCCGGCAAGACGCTGGTCTTTGAGCTCTGGTCCAACCAGGGCAAGAATCGCGGCCAAGCCATATACACCGTGCCCACCCGCGCGCTGGCCAATGACAAGCTCGCCGAATGGCGCACCCGGGGCTGGGATGTCGGCATCGCCACGGGCGACCTGGCAGAGAACCTCGGCGCGCCGGTGCTGGTCGCTACGCTGGAGACGCAGAAGAACCGCCTCATCCAAGGCGACGGGCCTGCCCTGCTCGTCGTGGACGAATACCAAATGCTGAGCGACAGCGACCGCGGCCTCAACTACGAGCTGGCCATGGCGCTGGCACCACCGCAAACCCAGTTGCTCCTCCTCAGCGGCAGCGTCGGCAACCCGCAGGATGTCGTTAAAGGGCTGAACCGCCTTGGCCGCAAGGCGATCTTGATACGCCACGAGCATCGGCCGGTGCCGCTGGAAGAGGTCTATGCCAATAACCTGAGTTACCATGTGCCGAACGAAATCCGCGGCTACTGGCCCCGGCTCGTCGCCAAGGCGCTAGCCGAGGACCTGGGGCCGATTCTGATCTTCGCCCCGCGGCGCCAGGCTGCCGAATCCATGGCCGCCGAACTCGCGCGCCAGTTGCCGACACCCAATCCACTCGCGCTTAGCACCGAACAAAAGCTGGTAGTCGGGGACCACCTCGCCAAGCTCCTAAAAGCCCGCGTCACCTACCACCACAGCGGCTTGAGCTACGGAGCCCGCGCGGGCGTGATCGAACCGCTCGCCAAGGCCGGACAGCTTCGGGTAGTCGTCGCCACCATGGGCCTCGCCGCCGGCATCAACTTCTCCTTGCGCAGCGTCGCCCTCGCCGGCGACACCTACCGCCGCGACGAGGCCGAGCAAATGCTCAAACCCGAGGAACTCCTGCAGATGTTTGGCCGCGCCGGTCGCCGCGGCCTTGACGAAACGGGCTTCGTGCTGATCACGCCCAACGAACTGCGCCTGCTGGACGCCCACCCCTGCCACCTTTCCCGGAGCACCGCCGTGGATTGGTCCGCCTTGCTCGGGCTGATGACCGCTGCCGCCCAGCAGCGCCGCGACCCATTCGGCGAAGCCGTCCGCGCCCAGGAACGCCTGTTCACTATCAAACCCATTGTGCTCGGCGTGGAGGAATCCCTGCGCCATCCCCAGGTCCCCTGCGGCCTCCGGACCGATGCCGAGCGCGCCCGCCACGTCCGCAAGCGCGTCCGCGAAATGCTCAACAGCCGGGGCGAGTGGGAAACCATGCGCGAGCCGATAAGCAAGCCGGTGCGGGAGATTGTCGCGCCGGAAAGCGTGTTGCGTGTTGCGTCTTCCGTGTCGCCACCCACCTCCTACACGGACCACGCATCACGCACCACGGCCGAGCCGCCCCGCTTTCTGCCCATCCTCTCCATTCCCGCCGCCCTCGAGAAAGTCGGCACCGGCTCCCTCTGTGTCCTGACCGAGAACGAGCAGGGCAAAACCTACGGCCGCGCCCTGACGGTCGCCGACCGCCTGGGCCAGGACCGTGTCCTGCTCGCCAAGTGGATCCGCCGGCTCACCAACTGGAACGGACGCCAGGTGTCGGTGCCGCTTTGGGAGGAGAAAATCGTGCCGCTGGTAAAGGAAAGGCTGGCACAGCAGAACACCCCCGTCGTGACCCTTCAAAACCAGGCGCAGCGCATCGTCGCGTGCGTCAGCATCGCCGACCTCACCCTGCGCGTGCCCGTGGACCGATACGGCGTTGCGATCTGGAAGCCCGTCGAGCGCGAGGTCCTGCCCGCTGACTGCGCCCAATGCAGCCTCGTTCCTGTCTGCCGCCAACTCCCAACCAGCACGGGCGTCGCACTGCTCTGGCGGCGGCTCGGCCTGGTGGATGCCGCGGGCGTGCCCACGCTGCGTGGACGGATGGTCAGCTTCTTCAGCCAGGGCGACGGACTGGCCATCGCTGCCGCGCTGGAGGATGAAACCTACCCGCTCGACGAACTCATTTACGACCTTGCCAACCTGGACGCCGGGTTCCGGTTTGCCGGTGAAGACATCAACCGCTGGGGCGGGCGACTGGGCATTGTGTGCCACGAAAAGTATGGCCTCCAATCCATCCCCGGTTATCTCGAAAACGGCGTGCCGCCCAAATACGGCGCCGGCGCCGAGCAAATCGTCGCCTCCGTCCACAAAAACCCGCTCGCCAAGCAGACCTGGATCACGGACCTGCTCGGCCCCGGGGACATTGACCGCGTCATCATCGAATGGCGCAGCCTGCTGCGCCAGATCGCCCACGCGCCCGACCTCGAATGGCTCCGCTGGCGCGCTTTACAGGCCATGGCCAGGACCATCCTCAACGAGACCGAGTCCCCTACCCTGACCAACCTGCCCCCACTCGAGTTCCACCAGACTCGGCGAGTGGACCATCGCCTGATCCTGCGTCGGCACTGACAGGTCATGGTTTACCCGCTGGGCACGAAGCGATTCCAACTGACGAAATCCCCGAGGCAGTTCGCAGCGCGCCGGCGAGTCTGATCGGAGACACACCGTATGCTCACCGCATACTCGCCGTATACACACCGTAGATAACATTTGCCCCCACTCTACGTAAGTTGCTGTCTTGAAAACACTTGCGTCAAAAGGCATGCGAGGAGTGCTAGCGAGGCGGATGAGTTCGCCGCTGGTCTGCGCCCGCTGGGGCGCTCAGGGTACTCCGGTTGCTGAGTCCAATCATCTCGGGCGTCTTCGCGCGAAAGTATTCCAGCCAGCCCCGAATGAGCGCACCGCGCATGTCCGTTTTCCCATTGGAGTAATCCTCGATCGTCTTGCCCCAATAGAAGCCTATCCAGCCGTCGGCAATCTGGCGTGAGCCTTCGATAAAGGCGTCCAGTTCTTCAAGGCTGCACTTCAGCGGGAACATCTCCTCGACAACGAGCGGTTTGCCGAAGTCGTAAACTGCCAGCGCCGCCTTCGCCTTTGCGACTTCGCCCTTCTCCGGATAGAAATGAACACTCACGAAATCCAGTCCCTTGCCGGTCTCGGTGGAAAAGAGAGGTTTGGCGCCGGGGAAAGTCAGAGCCCAGGGTATTTCTCCCACCGTGATCATGTGCCGCTGATCGCGAGCGCGGATCGCCGCAACGAGTTTCTCCACCCAACTCCTGGCGACCTGCTCCCGGGTGCGTCCGGCGAGATCGAGCGTCAGGCGTTGCACGAAATTCTTGCCCCCAAACTCGCCGGCCAGCCATTCGGTCTCCTTGCGGTCCGCCCCTGGCAAGATCGGCTCGTTCATGAGGTCGTAACAGAAGATCGCCGGGCTCCGCGCGCAGACCCTGGCAACTGCGTCCCAAAACACCGCTTGAACCTCCCACCGCTCGGCTTCACTCATCGCGTCGTACCATTTGGGCACGTCCGCCTTGTGGTAGCACCCGAGTCCCGTGATATCCAGGTAAAGACGGGTGTCTTCTGCCAGGCGCACTAAACGCGCCAGACGTTTGAGGGCTGCCGCGTCGGTCTTTCGCGGCGCCTTCATGAACTTCGCAACTTGCAGGTGAATGCGGACAACGTTGGCGCCCAGCGCCTTCATTTCCTTGAAGTCCTCCGCCACGACAGACCACTCCCGGTCCCAGTAATCCTCAAGCAACCGGCCCGCATCGTCGTGGTCGTAGTTGAAGCCCCACGCCACAAACCTGCCGCCGGATTCACGGCCGACGAAGTGTGTGCCGTCCTTGCTGGGACAGATCCATTCGAGTTTTGCGCCCGCCCTTGGCGACCCGCGCTGGTCTTGTGCTCCGCAATCCGTCGTCCAATCAGCGCAAATCAAAGCTGCCGAGGCCACCAGCAAGGCTTTGGCACCCGCCAGACGATAGGTTGTCGTACTTGTGTTCATACGTTTCGGCTCCGCAATTAAGGTCTAGCTCACCGATGACGGTCCCCTCCTGGACCGTCCGAATTGGTCAAGGACCCCGCGGAGCCGCCATTCGGCTCAAGGAGTTGCTGGAATCTGCTCTTGGCAAACCCTTGCACACTACCGTCACTCAGTAATGTCGTATGGCTTCCGTCGGGCATCAGAGCATCCATCAGAATCATTCCCGGGTGGGTTTCATCAGCATTGAGGAACACGGTGACTTCGGAGGCACCAAATTTCTCAAGCACGTTGGAGCCCAGGTATCCCTGTGCAATGAGTTGGCTAAAGGTCACCGTCTGGGGCAGGGGTCTGTGAGCAGCGCAGAAATTCGTCACTGCCGCCAGAATCTGTTCGGCGTCAACTGCTGTCACCCGTTTGTTCACGAGCCCAACCAGAACCACGAAGCACACGACAGCAACGCCGAATGTGCTCGCGGCAATGATGGCGAGTCTCTTACTGGTTGTGACCCGGGTAAGCATTTCAACGTTCTGGGTCAGACACGCCGGACACTGGCTCAGGAACAACAGGAAGGCGTAACCCGGCGTCGCCTGCACCCAGCGGTTCGGTCCTCATTCTCTCAGCCCTCCCACGACTTTGCCGTCGTCGTCCACAACCTGATCATCAACGATGAAGCGCCAAGGCTCGCCCCCCCGGCGTGTGATTTCCGTACC
>Ga0172371_10012551_pt1 | contig 11146 bp, 9 predicted proteins | sample Lak12m_FD_114543 | JGI IMG/M metagenome (GOLD analysis project Ga0172371, IMG submission 114543) | Freshwater microbial communities from Kabuno Bay, South-Kivu, Congo - kab_022012_12m | ecosystem: Environmental > Aquatic > Freshwater > Lake | place: Democratic Republic of the Congo: South-Kivu... | reverse complement strand
TTGGGGCGGGCGTGGTGCGGGCACGCCCGCCCCACAACTACGCTTGGCTCCGGCAAAATTTGGTGCGGGCAAATTTTGCCGCTCCAAAGAACAAAAATCATAAATTTTAGAAAGCAGATTTTAGTTTAAAATAGGCTATTTTAGTGTTAAAATACCTTTGAATAAATAAGATATTCTTACACTGTCTAATTTATACCCTGTGAGGTATAAAGTCAAGTTTTATCTTCTTTAGATAGGTGGTTAATGGATAAGAAGAAATTAGGTAAGAAAATTAAATTGGCCCGTATAGAGCTTGATTTAAATCAAACTGAACTCGCCGATAAATTGAGGGCTAAACAAAAGAGTATATCGCGGTATGAGAACGGAATTTCTGTTCCGTCTTTGGAAACTCTGGTTAAGATTTCCAAGGTTCTCAAAAAACCAACTGCGTATTTTCTTGACGAATAGAAGAGCGGGTATATTACATAATAAGATGGAAGTTTAGGAATAGCATGGCCAGCAAGAAAGACTTGTCCGAAAGAGATATTTGTACCCAGTTTATTTTACCCGCCCTCATTAAGGCTGGGTGGAATATCGAACGACAGGTACGTGAAGAAGTATCCTTCACTAACGGGCGTATATTCGTTAAAGGCGAAAAGACTGTTCGTGGAGAACGTAAGCGTACAGATTTTATCCTCTATTACAAACCAAATATTCCTATCGCAGTAATTGAAGCAAAAGACAATACTCACTCCGTTGGTGCTGGCATGCAGCAAGCACTAAGATATGCTGAGATTTTAGATGTCCCGGTCGCTTTTAGTTCCAATGGCGATGGATTTGTTCAGCACGATCGTTCTGGCTTTTCTTCCTTAGTTGAAAAAGAGCTAACAATGGACAATTTTCCGTCTCCTGACGAACTCTGGATGATGTATAAGAAATACAAGAACATAGCCACTCAAGAGCAAGAAGAAATTTCTTTGTTTGATTACTTCTATGATGGTTCCGGGAAGACCCCTCGGTATTACCAACAGATTGCGATTAATAGAACCGTTGAGGCGATAGCGAAGGGACAAAATAGAATTCTGCTTGTTATGGCCACTGGAACAGGTAAAACCTACACCGCATTTCAGATTATCTATCGCCTATGGAAAAATAACAGAAAGAAGCGCATCCTATTCCTGGCCGACCGCAATGTTCTTATTAACCAGACCAAGAGAAATGACTTTAAGCATTTCAAAGATAGAATGACCATTATCAGGAAGAAGCATATCGATAAAGCATATGAAATATATCTAGCACTTTATCAAGGTCTTACAGGTTACAATGAAGACAAGGATGCCTATAAAGAATTTAGCAGAGACTTCTTCGATCTTGTGATAGTCGATGAGTGCCATAGAGGTAGTGCCGCTGCCGACAGTGCATGGAGAGCAATCCTCGAGTATTTTAGTTCAGCTACTCAGATAGGTCTTACTGCTACTCCAAGAGAAACCAAGGAAATATCAAACATCCAGTATTTTGGAGAGCCTATTTACACTTATACTCTTAAACAAGGCATTGAAGATGGTTTCTTGGCACCATATAAGGTTATTCGAGTAGGTATTAATACGGACCTTGAAGGATGGCGCCCGGAAGTTGGTAAGACCGACAAGAACGGTAATGAGATTGAGGACCGCATTTATAATGTCAAAGATTTCGATAAGAACCTCGTAATTGATGAACGAACGAAGATTGTAGCTCGGAAGATCTCTGAATTCTTATCAAAGACTAATCGTTTCGATAAGACCATAGTTTTCTGCGTTGATATCGAACACGCTGAGCGAATGAGGCAAGCTATTGCTATGGAGAACTCTGATTTAGTCCTCGACAACTACAAATATGTAATGCGTATTACTGGTGACGATGATGTGGGTAAGCGTGAGGTTGATAATTTCATCAACCCTGAAGAACGCTATCCAGTTATTGCGACCACGTCTAAACTAATGACAACAGGCGTTGATGCACAAACCTGTAAATTGATTGCCCTCGACTCCAACATACAATCTGTCTGTGAATTCAAGCAAATCATCGGTAGGGGCACTCGCATAAACGAGGAATACGACAAGACATTCTTTACGATAATGGATTTCCGTAATGTAACTGACATCTTTGCCCGTCCTGACTTTGATGGTGACCCAGTTATGATAAAGGAAGTTAAGGGTGAGGACAAGCTCACAGACGACGATATTAACCCCGAAAAGGACGAAGAAGTTATTGACCCAGAAACCGGGAAACCTGTTCACTTTGAGGGTAAAGACGAGAAGGATAGCCCAGTTGTTCTTCCAGAGGCAGGTGCTATTGTCGATGAACCGAGAGCAAAGATATACGTTAATGGTGTCGATGTTTCCATTCTGCATGTAAGAACCCAGCATTTGGATATAAATGGTAAGTTAATCACGGAAAGTCTTAAGGACTATACGAAGAAAAGCATTCTAGCAGAGTTCCGTTCCCTTGATGAGTTTCTCGCCAAATGGAATAGCACGACAAAGAAGAAGGCTATAGTTAAGGAGTTAGAATCCCATGGGATTATTCTTGAAAATCTTGCAGCAGAGGTTAAGAAAGACTTAGATGTATTCGACCTTATATGTCATATAGCTTGGGATATGCCACCTCTTAGTCGTAGAGAGCGAGCCGACAGAGTCAAGAAACACAACTATTTTACCAAGTATGGTGATAAGGCTCGCACTATTATAAACGCATTATTAGATAAATATGCTGAAGAAGGCATTGAGAACATCGAAGACCTGTCGGTATTCAGGGTTGAACCGTTTAGTCAATTCGGGACTCCTATAGAAATATTAAAAATTTTCGGGGGAAGGGACAAATATATGCATGTTGTTGAGGAACTTGAAAAGGAACTATATATGGTGGCTAAATGAAGAATATTGGAAGTATTATTAAGACTATCCAAAATATCATGCGCAAAGATCCCGGTGTATCTGGGGATGCTCAACGGATTGAGCAGCTTGGATGGATGATTAGTCTGAAAGTTATCGATGATAAACATAAAGAAATTGAGGAAACCACAGATGGGTATGTTTCACCAGTGCCTAAAGAGCTTCAGTGGCGTAAATGGGCGGCTAATGATGAAGGAATGACGGGCGATGAACTCAAGAATTTCATTGATGGGAAATTGATTCCAAAATTAAAGAATCTCGATGTTAGCTCTGGTGACAAGTGTGCCAGTATTATTCGTAATATTTTTGATGGTATAAATAACTATATGAAAAACGGTACAGTTATACGTCAAGTTATCAATCAGCTCAATCAGATAGATTTTAACAGTTCTGAAGACCGACACGTCTTCGGTGATATTTATGAGACGATTTTACGAGACTTACAGAGCGCTGGTAATTATGGAGAATTCTATACTCCTCGAGCGCTTACAGAATTTATTACTGAAATGGTAGACCCCCGTCTTGGGGAAAAGGTTTTAGACCCGGCATGTGGTACGGGCGGTTTCTTAACAAGTGCTATAGAGAATATTCGAAAGCATCACGAGGTTAAAGGGGTAAGGGAACTTAAGGAGCTCGAGAAGACAATCCATGGCATTGAGTATAAGCCCTTACCATATATGTTGTGTGTCACTAATCTTATTTTGCACGATGTAAAGGCTCCCACCGTTGATTATACGGATAGCCTTAGTCGCGAATATACGTCTATAGGTCAGAAAGACCGAGTTGATGTTATTCTTGCAAATCCTCCTTTTGGAGCTTTTGTCACAGATGGTGTAGAAACGAATTTTCCTATGAATTTCCGGACGACAGAAAGTGCAGATCTTTTTCTAATTTTGATGATTCGTTACTTAAAAGACGGCGGACGAGCCGGTATTGTGTTACCAGATGGTTCGCTTACTGGTGATGGCGTTAAGCAGCGTATCCGTCAGCATTTCCTTGAAAACTGTAATCTCCACACCATTGTCCGTTTACCAAATTCGGTATTTCAGCCATATGCAAGCGTAGCTACTAATTTGTTGTTCTTCGAGAAGGGTAAGCCTACAAAGGAGATTTGGTGCTGGGAACACAGGCTACCTGAAGGTGTGAAAGCGTACAGCAAGACTAAGCCTATTCAGAAAAGTGAATTCGACAGTCTAAAGAAGTGGTGGAAAAAGCGGAAAGAAGGTGAACAAGCATGGAAGGTATCAATTAAAACGATAGCGGAAAATGGTTATAGTCTTGATATCAAAAATCCGCATACGGCCGAAGAAGAACATTTTTATTCGAGTCCCGAGATTGTTTCTATGCTTCACGATTCATTCCGTAAGAGTGATGAGCTTCTCAATATCTTGAAGAAGGAGTTTGGGAATGCTTGAGCGAAAGAGAACATGTATCGGACAGCTCCTGAAGGAAAGAGAAGGTCGTTATTCTCCCGATGATAAGATGTTGTCCGGATTAGAAAGGCTGAAAAAGATTAACTTCTCTGGTGAGATACATATCTCTAATAGGGGTTCAAAGACCGATATGATCATAGTTGAACCCGGAGACCTTGTGATATCGGGTATCAATGTTGCGAAGGGAGCCGTAGCTGTCTATCAAGGAGAAAAACCTATTACAGCTACTATTCACTACTCTTCATATAAGTTTGACAAAGAACAGATAGACATCGAGTATTTCAAGCGGTTTGTGAAAAGCCGATCTTTTATTCAAGCCTTAGAGGTGCGTGGTGGTATCAAGACCGAAATTAAACCTAAACATTTTCTCTCCATAGAAATTGATTTACCGGATATTAAAGAACAACGAACGATAGTTTCTTTCTTCAAGAAAGTAGAAGATGAGATTGAGGAGTTGGGTTTTGAAATATTAACCCAGTTTCGTTATCTTGATATACTTCGTCAAGCCGTATTACAGGAAGCGATTGAAGGTAAGCTTACAGCCGAATGGCGCAAGCAGAATTCGCAGCTGATTAGTGGTGAGAATCATGCGTCAAAACTGCTTGAAAAAATCAAAGCTGAAAAGGAGCGATTAATTAAAGAAAGCAGAATTAAGAGAGGCAAAAAACAAGCTCCTTTTAATCTGTCTGAAATTTTATTGAATATTCCAGAAGCCTGGAGTTATCCAGAGTTAGATGATATTACAAGGATTATAACGGATGGAACGCATCAGACACCAACTTATGTTGAAAATGGTAGGATTTTTTTGTCTGCTCAAAACGTTAAGCCTTTTAAATTTATGCCGGAGAGATCCCGTTTTGTTACGGAACAAGCTTATTTGGACTATACAAGAAATATTAAAGCGGAGAAAGGTGATTTGTTGGTTGGGCGCGTTGGTTCTAAAGGAGAAACCGCTGTTATTGATATTGATTTAGATTTTGCCTTTTACGTAAGTTTGGGCTTAGTTAAAACTTTTAAAGAATTGACAGTGCCGCAGTATTTAGCTATCGTTATGAACTCTCCATATGGTTTCAAATATGCATCAGGTAATATGAGTAGCTTAGGGGCTTCGGCCGGGAATCTAAATTTAGGACATATTCGGTCATTCCCAATTCCGTTACCTTCCTTTGCTGAGCAACAGGCCATTGTTGAGCAGGTAGATAAGTTGATGGTTATTATCGACATCCTGGAGAAGCAAGTCACCGAACGCAAAGAACAATCTGGATTGCTGATGCAGTCAGTCTTGCGAAAGGCGTTTGAACATAACCGTGCATAAACGGTTTATGGGATGGTCATCTTCGTTTATAGTTTGACTTAGTTGAGAAGTTTTTAATCGGATTAAGGATTTTAACTTTCAAGATTAGGAGGAGTAGTGGAGACCGATAAAGATTTATTACTGGCTGTAATTAAATTCCTTTTGCAACATGGCTATCCTGAGGAATCACTGGTAGTGGAATGGCCAATAGGGCAAAGATATCGTGCAGATTTAGCTGTAGTGGACCCAGATACTAACAAAGCTATAGCCTTATTTGAATTTAAAAGGGTTAAGAATCCAGAGTCCATGAAAATGGCACTAAGGCAACTTGAAGCTTATGCAAAGGCTATTGGGGATATCCAGGTTCCAACTTATGCAGTTTTTGGTAAGGAAGGGGAAGAGTCTTTTGAAATATACCACATTGAGAAGGGAGTGGGTGAAAAGGAAACATTATCACCTGTAGCTCTAAGGAGGATTCCCGATTTCTCAATTTTTAAGAATAGCAATATTAGAAAGTCGATTGAGCAAGCTGAAACTAAAAAGGAAAGAGTTGTTGATGACTTTCGTTTAGTTTGTTGGGTACTTGCGATTATAGTTATTGCATTGCTGGTAGGCGATTTTAAGGGTTTAATAAAGATTACACCCGAAAGATTAAGCTTAATCTTTTTAATAGCGATATTATTCGTAATACCTTTTGCAAGCAAGCTGAAATTTTTGGGCTTAGAGTACGAGAGGCTTAAAAAACAGGCAGGTAATTAAAGCGACAATTTACTAAAGGAGTATTTATGGTTGGAAGGATGGAGCGTGTTTCTTTGCGAGATGTATGGAAGAAAGAAGCGAAAGATTTTACATGCTGGTTATTTGAAAACCTTGAAGTTCTCGGAGAGGAACTTGAGCTTAAGTTAACGGCCGATGAGAAAGAAAAGAGTGTTGGTTCCTTTTCGGCAGATATTATTGCAGAGGATAGTATGGGGCAGAAGGTGTTGATAGAGAATCAACTTGAGAAGACTGACCATGGCCATCTCGGACAGATACTTACTTACATTTCTAATCTCGATGCAAAGACCGTTATCTGGATATCAAGCGATCCTCGAGCAGAACATATAAATGCTATTGAGTGGCTAAATGAGACAGGAAGTAACGTTAAGTTTTATCTTGTACAAGTGGAGGCATATCGAATTGGTAATTCCGAGCCTGCTGCTAAGTTTACTATTGTTACTGGGCCAAGCGAAAAGACTGAGATTGTAGGGGGTGAGAAGAAGGAGGAAGCTGAACGGCATCGTTTACGTTATGAATTCTGGAAAACTTTTCTTGAGAAGAGTAAGCAGAAAACATCCCTCCATGCAAATATTTCTCCCGGAACAGCTAATTGGATTGGTACAGGTTCTGGTATACGAGGCTTGGGATTTAATTATGCAGTTACCTATAAGTATGGTCAGGCCGAACTTTACATTGACCGTGGCAAAGAATCTGGAGCAGAAAATAAACGTATATTCGATGAGTTCTATTCTCATCGTACGGAGATTGAAAAAGAGTTTGGTGATAAGCTTAGATGGGAACGGCTTGATGACCGTAGGGCATGTAGAATAAGCAAACGCATTGACTCTGCCGGGCTTATTGATGTTTCTAAGCGTGATAAGCTTCAAATCGACATGATTGACGCGATGATTAGGCTTGAGCAGGTTTTTAAGAAACATCTCAGAAGTCTAAAGTTGTAAGGATAGTTTTTGAATATATGAGTTTTTTAAGGAGCTAGGTAAGGCATGCAGAGCATTAAAGTTAAAGTTAATCCGGTGTTATTGCAGTGGGCGCGAGACAGCGTTGGATTATCAATAGAAGATGTTTACCAAAAAACCAAGTTTAACCATGAAGATTTATCTGCTTGGGAGAGAGGAGTGGATTGTCCACGACTTACCCAGCTAAGGAATTTAGCTAAGTTATACAAGAAAGCATTGGTTTTCTTTCTTCTTCCAGAGCCACCCACTAAAGATCCTCACCCCATTCCTAAGGAGCTTCGCACTATCTCTTCTGCGAAGGGTATACATTTTTCGTATAAGACATTCTTGGCATTTAATCGTGCGCATACAACACAGCTTATTGCTAAAGATTTAGCAAGAAATGTTGGTTATTCCATGGAGCGCAAGTTTAATTACGTAACAACAGCCGTTAATCCTGAAGATCTGGCTAATGAGTACCGTAAGAAGTTTGCTCTCACCTTTGAACAACAGAAAAGCTGGCGCGATGGATATGAGGCGTTTGAAGAACTGCGATATATGATTGAAAGTCTGGGTATTGTAGTTACGCAAAGTTCTTTCCCACTTATAGAAGCTAGAGGATTTGCTTTAATAGAAAATGATTGTCCCGTGATTGTTGTAAATTCTAAAGATGCAATCAACGGACGCATATTTACATTGATTCACGAGCTTGCTCATGTGATGCTTCATGTAAACGACATATTTTTATATGACGATGAAGACAACTTTATTGATGGACATAAGGCAACGGAGAAATTCTGCAATCGTTTTGCAGGAGCATTTTTAATTCCAATAAAGGATTTGTTGAGTCATCCACTAGTTAAAGGTGCTACAAAAGCGACGCGCTGGGATGATTTAGCTTTAAATACTCTTTCGCGGCATTTTAAGGTTAGTAAAGAAGCGATTCTACGTCGATTAGTTGCTCTTGATTTAGCTAGTCAGCAATACTATCAGGCAAAACGTAAAGAATGGGAAGAGGCATTAAGAGGTCTGCCGAAGAAAAAAGGTGGAGGTAGGGCTGAACCTCCAAGAGATTGTATCAAAAATAACGGTAAGACCATAGTTTCTTTAGTGTTAGATAATTACCATAGTGGTTTTATCCGAGAAGCGGATGTGTCGGCATATTTAAATATTAAACCCAAACACTTACCTATGGTGGAGGCATTAGCAAGCCTGTAGCATGAAGAAATACTGTTTCGATTCGAATTGTTTTATTTTGCTTACTAATTCTTATCGGCGCAAGACTTTTCCCGCTATCTGGGAGAAGCTTGACCTTATGATAGAAGAAGGCTTGATTGCTTCTCCTACCGAAGTTTACTTTGAGACTGCTGACCGCGGTGACGAAATATCACAGTGGGTTAAGGATAATAAAGAGAAGATATTTATTGAACTTGATGAACAACAAATCGCCGCAGCAACAGACGTCTTAAGCAGGTATAGACGTTTACACGATATTAAGAAAACTAAATTCGACGCAGACCCATTAGTGGTTGCCCTTGCGCATAGCAATAAGCTTACAGTAGTAACTAATGAGAAGAAAACCAATATTAATAATGGAAAGCAAAATATTGCGAATGTTTGTGGTGTTTATAATATACCCTGCATTACGTTGCTTGATTTTTTTGATGAAATAGGAATTAATGAGGTAAAACAATAAGCTTAGGGTGTAAAATGGATGATTGGAAAGAAGGATTAGACGAAAAGCAACAAGCAGCTGCCACCCATATCGGTAAGCACGCTCGTTTGCTCGCAGGACCTGGTACGGGAAAAACGGAAACTATAACCCGTAGAATTCTGGCCCTTATAGTCGAACATAACGTAGACCCAGCAAATATATTAGTACTTACTTTTACAAGGGTTGCTGCTTATGATCTTAGGTGTAAAATCAAGTCCGCTTTAGACCCACTTAAAAAAGAATTGCCACGCATTTCTACTATACATTCCTTTGCTCTTAGACAATTAATGAGAAATTCGGGAAGAATAACTACTCTTCCTCAGCCATTGAGAATAGCTGACGATTACGATGAAAGGTCTATTATTCTTGAAGATCTAAAGGTTGATTTAGAGGATCATTTAAAAACAATTTTCCCTGATATCCCACATTCATTAGACAAGGTAAAAAAGCTTTTTGCTTTATTGTCTTCAGATTGGGAAACTTTAAGAATTGATTTAGAAGAGACGCAAAGATCCTGCCATGATGCAGAGTTTCTTGGGGCTTGGTCAAACCATAGAAATATTTTTGGATATGCACTTCGTTCCGAATTAATTTATCAATTAAAGAAGGCCTTAAATTCTTTTCCAGATTTTAATTTGGAATCTAAATTTTCACACGTTCTTGTAGATGAATATCAGGATTTGAATGCATGTGATTTAGCTATAATTGATGAGTTAGCTAAAAGAGGTTGTGAATTATTTGTAGCTGGTGATGACGATCAAAGTATTTATGGTTTTCGTTACGCTAATCCCAATGGTATTAGGATTTTTGTAGATAGATTCCAAGCAGAGCCATTAGCGTTGGAAACGTGTTTTAGGTGCGATAAATCCATACTTAGCATAGGTGAATTTGTTGCAAGCTTAGATTACACTCGACTTCCTAAAATTACAAAGCCCCGAATTGGTGCTGGCAATGGGGCTGTTAGACTTTTATGTTTTGAAGACCAATATCGAGAAGCTGAATATGTCGCAAAAAGATGTTCGGAATTATTTTCCAAAGGCGTTTCCGATATACTCATACTTATTCGTAGTGACCATCAGTCGAAAATATCGAGTGTTTTAGTCGAGGCATGCAACAGATATGAAATTCCAGTTGCAGTAAAAAATGAAACTGATCCTCTTGATGAAGGTAGCGGACGCTGTGTTTTAGCCATTCTCAGATTATTAATTGATGAAAGTGATGCATTAGCTTGGAGGACAATACTTCAAGAACAATGCGGAGGCGTAGCTGAAATTACTTTTAAATCTATCCGGGACATGGCTAGAGAAAAAGGGCAGAATTTTTATGAAATATTAAAGTCCATAGAAAGAGATCCGACATCTATTCGTAGGGGAAATTTGATCGCAGCAAAGATGACGGAAGTCAGGGGGTTAATTGGTACTTTAAAATCTCAAATAAAGACAATAGATGTATTAATTCATGAAATTGTAGGCGCGGTAATTAGCGATCCGATTCAACAGAAACTAGTGGAAGATTTTCTTATTAGAGTTAAAACAGAAGCTGCGACTGATGGCGTATCAGATCTTTTGCTGGCTTTAACCTCTTCATTCAGCGCGGATGAGCAGGAATTAACAGCAGACAAGGTTAATATTCTTACCATGCATAAAGCTAAAGGATTAAGTGCGGATGTTGTTTTTATCGTTGGGGCGGAAAAACAGTTCTTGCCAGGAAGAAGTATTGGATTAGCTGCAGAAGACGAGAGACGTTTATTATTTGTTTCTTTAACAAGGGCAAGGCACGAATTAAATATAACTTATTGCCAGAGAAGATTAGATCAACAAATGTGGACTGGCAGTGAGAGTGGCACACCACGAAGAGAGTTAACCCCGTTTTTGAAAGATTCACCTTTAAAGGCTGAAAACCCTTAAGGTTTTCTCTAGAAAGCTTTTACTTTTTAGCCTGAGGTTTAGCTAATTTAAAATCTGCTTTCTAAAATTTATGATTTTTGTTCTTTGGAGCGGCAAAATTTGCCCGCACCAAATTTTGCCGGAGCCAAGCGTAGTTGTGGGGCGGGCGTGCCCGCACCACGCCCGCCCCAA
>Ga0172371_10012549_pt1 | contig 11147 bp, 9 predicted proteins | sample Lak12m_FD_114543 | JGI IMG/M metagenome (GOLD analysis project Ga0172371, IMG submission 114543) | Freshwater microbial communities from Kabuno Bay, South-Kivu, Congo - kab_022012_12m | ecosystem: Environmental > Aquatic > Freshwater > Lake | place: Democratic Republic of the Congo: South-Kivu... | reverse complement strand
CTCTATATCGCCGGAGACAACGGCATCCAGGTGACGGTGGACCAGGGCAAGACCTGGACGGAGTTTTCCACCTCGGCGCCCGACGTCGTCGTCCGCGACATGGCGATCCAGAAGCGCGACCGCGACCTGGTCATCGCCACCTACGGCCGCGGCTTCTACATCGCCGACATCGCCCCGATCAAGGAGTTCAAGCCCGAGATCTTCCAGAAAGACGCGTACCTCTTCGATCCAGAGAACACCATCCGCTGGAACCAGTTCGAGCGGAGGGGCGAGACGGCCGGCGAGTTCGCCAGGGTCGCCAATCCACTGCCGGCCTCGACGATCTATTATTACCTGAAAGCCGACCCGAAGTCGGTCAAGGTGACCGTGAAAGACCTTGAAGGAACGGTCATGCAGGAAATCGCGGGCACGGCCAAGAAAGGCCTGCAGAAGGTCGCTTGGAACCTGAGCCGGGCGACGGCCGGCGCTCCGCCGGCCGGCCAGAGAGGAGCGGGCGGCGGCCAGCGCGGCATGGGCGGCGCCCGGGCGGACGCGGGCGTTTACAAGGTGACATTGAACGTGGACGGGAAGGACGTCGAAACGAAAAAGCTGAACGTCCTCCCCGATCCGTTGTTCAAATAAAAGAAGCAAGGCTCTTTGACTCTCGGCTGTGGCAAATGCCTAGAGGTGGATCTAGGAAGATTTTTTAGCTTTACGCTAGCGATGATCCGGAAACGGTTGAAGCGACCATGGAGGGTTTAGCCTTTCCGAGCCGTCCTTCGAGGGAAGCCGGTTCGGAAAGAAACCGGACGGCGAAGCATGTCTGAGCTTCCCGGCGCACTCCCGTATTTAGGAGGCCGGGAAGCGAGTTCTGAGCCGCCGAGAAGGGCGGCGAGGAAACGGCGTAAAAAACCCGAGAGGGAGCGAGGCCGATTCCGGATCAGAGCGAGAGGAGGAACAATGAGGCGAAAGATTTTGAAAGGCGCGGCGGCGATCATGCTGGCCGGCCTGGCCTTCTTCGGGCCCGGCCCCGCCGGCGCCCAGGATTTCACGAAGTATCACAACTACGCCGAGCTCTCGGCCCTGCTCCAGAACCTGGCCGCTGCGAACAAGGCCGTCGTCAAGCTCGAGTCCCTCGGCAAGACGCTGGAGAAACGCGATATCTGGATACTCCAGATCGCCAATCCCACGGGCGTCCCGGTCGCCGAAAGGCCGGGCGTCCTCGTCGCCGCTAATTTCGAAGGCGACCACCTCTTCGGAAGCGAGATGGCCCTTTTCATCGCCGATTACTTGGCCAAGAACGCGGCGTCGAACGCGAGCGTCAAGCAGCGCCTCGACGCGTGCGTCTATTACATCGTTCCCAGGGTCAATCCCGACGGCGCGGAATCCATGTGGGCTCCCGTCAAGTGGGCCCGCCGGACGAACGCTCGGCCTTTCGATGACGACAACGATGGCCGCATCGACGAAGACGGCCCGGACGACCTCAACAAGGACGGCGTCATCACCGTCATGAGGGTCAAGGATCCCGGAGGCGACTACATCATCGACCCCGAGGATCCCCGCTTGATGAGAAAAGCCGACGCGAAGAAGGGCGAGAAGGGCGAATACGCCCTCTATTGGGAAGGGATCGACAACGACGGCGACGGCTTCATCAACGAGGACGGGCCGGGGGGCGTCAACATCAACCGAAACTTCATGCACGAATACCCCTATTACAAGCCCGAAGCCGGCCGCACCATGGTCAGCGAACCCGAGACGCGGGCGATGCTCGAGTTCATGGTCAAGCACCGCAACGTAGCGGCGATCCTGACCTTCGGCGAGAGCGACAATCTGGTTGCGGCGCCGACGGCTTCAGGAACGCTGGCCGCGGCGCGGGGGATCGACCTCGAGACGTTCGCCGGCGCCAGCATCGCCGGGGCGAACAAGACCGGGATATTCCAAGCCGCTCCGAGCTTCGCCTTCGGCCGCGGCAGCCGGGGCGGCGGCGGAGGCGGCGGCGAAATGATGATCAGCGAGGAGATGCTCCAGTCCATCATGGCCGCCGGAGGCGGGGCGTTCATGATGGGCGGGGGAGGGGGCGGCCAGCGCGGCCAGCAAACGGCGCAACAGCCGACCAGCGCCAGGGCCCAGATGCCGGCCCGGGCCGCGGCGACGACCTACAACGCAAGCGACGTCGGCTACTTCAGGACGATCGCGGCAAAATACGTTGAGCTGACCGGTATCCGGCAGACGCTCCTCAACACGAAGCCCGAAGGCGCCTTCTTCTCCTACGGCTATTTCCAATTCGGCGTTCCTTCGTTCTCGACGCCCGGCTGGGGGCTGGCCGAAGCCGCTCGCGGCGCGGGCATGCCGGGGATGGGCCCCGGAGGCGGCCAAAGCCAGACGGCTCAGATGGCCTCCGGACAACGCGGCGGCGCGGCCGGAGCCGCCGGACAGCGGGCCGCCGGTTTCCCCGGCGCGGGATTCGGCGGGGCTTCGGCGGCCGCAGGGTCCGCCGAGGTCCAGGGCATCGACCGCCAGCTCCTCCAGTGGATGGACAAGGAGAAGGTCGATGGCTTCTCAGTCTGGACCAAAATGAAGCACCCCGAGCTCGGCGAGGTCGAGGTCGGCGGCTTCAAGCCGTACGCCTTCGTCAATCCTCCGCCGGCCAAGATCGCCGAAATGGGCAAAGCGCACGCCGAGTTCGCTCTCTACTTGCCGACGCTCTTCCCGGTCGTCAAGATCGTCAAGATCGAAGCGGCGCCCCAGGGCGGCGGCCTGTATCGGGTCAAGGCCGAAGTCGAGAACTCCGGCTTCCTGCCCACGGCGCTGACCCATGCCGTGACCGCCCGCTCGGTTAAGCCGACCATGGTCCAGCTCCAGGTCGCTCCGGAAACGATCATCAGCGGAAACCAGAAGACCAATTTCATCCAGGCCCTGATCGGGTCCGGCGGCCGGATGAAATTCGATTGGTTGATCAAGGCCAAGAGCGGCGACAACGTCGAGCTCAAGGTCGTGTCGCAGAAAGGTGGCTCGGACAAACGGGCCGTGATCCTGAAGTGAGGAGGCCGACGATGAAATTCGCCAAAACCATCCTTCTCCTGGCTGTCGTCCTGGCCCTCATCCCCCAGGGCGCGCTGACCCAGAAGAACCCGACGCCGCCCTTCAAGGTCAAGCTCGACTTCGACCGCTGGCACGACACGACCGACCTCTACGCCGATATGAAGCGGCTCGCCTCGGCTTTCCCCAAGTTCGTCAAGGTGGGTTCGATCGGGACGACGGTGACGGGCCGGGACATCATGCTCGTAACCGTCAACAATCCGGATACGGGCCCCGAGTTGAGCAAGGCGGCCTTTTATATCGAATCCAACATCCACGGCAACGAGATCCAGGGCGGCGAAATCTGCCTTTATACGGTCTGGTACCTGATGGAGAACTACGGCCGGATCGAGCCGATCACCCGGCTCGTCAACGAGCGCGTCTTCTACATCGTCCCGACCATCAATCCCGACGGCCGCCAGTATTTCTTCGACGGCGACAGCGGCAGCTCGCGGAGCGGGCACGTCCCCGTGGACGACGACAACGACGGCCTGTTCGACGAGGACCCGCCCGAGGACATCAACGGCGACAGCGTCGTCGCTCAGATCCGGAAATATCTCCCCGGCCAGGGGACCCACAAAATCAACGCCCTCGATCCGCGGCTCCTGGAGCCCGTCGCGTTCGGGGAGAAGGGCGACTACCTCCTCCTCGGCACGGAAGGGATCGACAACGACCACGACGGCCGAGTCAACGAGGACGACAAGGGCGGGTACGACGGCAACCGGAATTACCCCAGCGACTGGCAGCCCGCCTACATCCAGAACGGGGCCATGGACTATCCGACCCAGCTCCCCGAGGCGCGGGCCGAGGTCGAATTCCTGGCCGCTCATCCCAACGTGGCCGGCCTGCAGGCCTACCACAACAACGGCGGCATGATCCTCCGCGGCCCCGGGGCCGAGGCGACGGGCGAGTACCCGGCCGCGGACGTCCGGGCCTACGACGAGATCGGCCGCAACGGCGAGCGCGTCCTGCCCTTCTACCGCTATATCGTCATCTGGAGCGGCTTGTACACGGTACACGGAGGCACGATCGATTACTCCAACGACGGCTTGGGGATCATGTCCTTCTCGAACGAGCTCTGGAACGGGTCCCAGTACTTCACCAGTCCCGAGCTCATGGAGCAGCAGAAGGACCCCAGCAATCCGATCGCCCAGGGGACCAAGTCCCGCTTCTTCTTCGACGATAAGCTCGAGTTCGGCGCCCAGTTCCTGGAATGGAAGCCCTTCAAGCACCCTGATTACGGCGACGTCGAGATCGGCGGCACCTGGAGCCGCTTCACGAGCCGCGTGCCCCCGGTCTTCATGCTCGAGGAGCTCTGTCACCGGAACATGGCCTTCACTCTCTATCAGGCCGACGAGATGCCCAAGATCGAGTTGGGAGAGACATCGATAGACAAGCTCGGCGACGGCGTCTACCGGGTCTTCGTCGACATCGCCAATCCCAAGGTCACGCCCACGATTCTGGCCAAGGCCGCCCAGAACAACGTCGTCCGGCCCGACCTCCTGACCTTCGAAGGCCGAAACGCGCAAATCATATCGGCCAGCTGGATCGACAACAGGGCCCTTTACAAAGCCCGGCCGAGCGTCACCAGTTTCATCGACCAGAAGAACCTCAAACGGATCCTCCTCCGCAACGGATTCGCCGGCAAGACGAGCCGGACGATGATGTACTTGGTCAAGGGTTCCGGCGAGGTGACGGTCAAATACGACTCGGTCAAGGGAGGGACGGCGGCAAAGACGGTCAAGTTGCAATAAGGATAACGGGGACGTGCTCCGAATTCTCCCGAATTCGGTGCATGTCCCCCTGGCTTTCTCCGAATTCCCTCGAATTCGGCGCCTGATCCCGATTTCTCGACAGAGACGCGGATTGACAAGCGGGCCGTTCTCGTTTAAATTTGAACTCCCGCAGACGCCGAAGCGTCATCCCCGGGGAGGGAGAGCGGGCATAGCTCAATGGTAGAGTACGGGCTTCCCAAGCCCGGAGTTGTGGGTTCGAGTCCCATTGCCCGCTCTATCTCCCCGGTCCGGACGACCTCGCCTTCACCCTCGCCGGACGAAGGCGCGGCCGCGCGGCGCGGATATAAACAGACACATGCCCGGTATGTGTCTGCGGGGAAGCATAGGGATATGAAAACCTGGCATCTGCTCGTCGAGCCGGAGGCGTCGAAAGGCTCCCTGAACATGGCCGTCGACGAGTTCCTGTTTCGAGCGGCGGAGGAGACCGGCCGCACCTTCCTCCGCTTCTACCAGTGGGAGCGGCCGACGGCTTCCCTCGGGGCGTCCCAAAAAGCGGAAAAGGTCATTGACCTCGCCTTCTGCCGGGAGCACGGCATCGACATCGTCCGCCGGATCACGGGCGGAAAGCTCGTCCTCCACGATCGGGAGGTCACCTATTCTCTCTGCTCGTCGGACGAGGCGGCCTTCACCCCGACCCTGGCCGGCTCGTACAAGCTGATCTCGGGGGCGCTGGTCCTGGGTCTGGAAAAAATGGGCATCCGGCCGGCCGCTTCCGGTCCGGCGCCGCCGTCCTACGCGAAGAGCGACCTGCCCTGTTTCTCCCACCCCGCCCGCGACGAGATCGAGGTGGACGGAAAGAAGGTCATCGGGAGCGCGCAGAAGCGGACCGGAGTCCGTTTTCTCCAGCACGGTTCGATCCCCCTGGCTCACGATGAGCGCCTTTTGAAATCCGTCGCGCTCCGGGCGGGAGACCCGGCGGAGATCCGGATGACGTCGCTGTCGCGGATCCTGGGCCGGCCGGTTGCGTTCGGCTGGGCGGTCGAACGGCTGGCCGCCGGGTTCGCGGAATTCTTCGGCGTGCACTGCGAGCCCCTGGTTCTCGATGAGGACGGATGGGCGCGCATCCGGGCCCTCCAGCGGGACGTCTACGAGAACGACGCGTGGACGCTCGGCGGCGTTTCGCCCCGGCCTTGATTTGTGTTTTGTCCGGTGCTACCATGGAAGCGACGGACGCCGCGAGGATGCGCATGAACGAAGCCGAAAACCTCCTCAAGCTCGACCTCAAGGACCTGCCGGTCCTCAAACCCTTGGCCTACGACGACCTCCACCAGAAAACCCTGAAGAACCTGTATCTGGAGCTGGGGGCGGGGGCCGCGACCTTCCTCCTTTCGCCGTCGTACGCAGTCCTCCATCCGACGCCCAACGAGACGATCAACGAGCTCGTCACTCGGAAGGAGGAGCTGCTCGATTACCTCAAGGAATGCCTCATCCAGAATCTGGCCGCCTATTCGGTCCTGATTGAAGTCAACAGTTACTTCATCGAACAGAACAATTACCTGCTCCTGGCCCGGCTGCGGGAGAAGGATCTGGGCGGCCGGCGCTTCGAAATCAAGTTCTACACCCACGCCCCGATGGAGATCCTGACCCATTACCAGGACAAAATCTACATCGGCCGCGACTTCGTCGACATCTACAATTTCAAGCGGAAATATTTCGGCGTGCGGGAGCTCATCGCTTCGCTCCGGGAGCAGTCCGAGAAGCTCGAAGGCAAAGCATCGGAAAAGCTGCCCAAGCCGTTGGAATACAAATCGTTCTTCCAGGAGATCAAGGAATCCGTCGGCGAGATCAACACGGAATGCCTGGCGATCCTCGAACCCCTGCCGCCCTACCTCGATTTCGCCAAGCTCGGCGAGCAGGACCTGATCGACATCAACGCCCAGTACCGGTCCATCAACCACTATCTCATCGAGCTCCACGACGAGGTCGGGGAATTCGAAAACCTGTTGCGGTTCAAGATGGAAAAGGACTTCGTCCGCTACGTGACGAAGTACAAGAAAGACTTGACCAACCTCATCTCCTATTTCAACATCAAGATCAACGGGGCTCTGTCGCAGCGCATCTTTCATTTCCGGCACAAATAGCCGGACGGCGGCCTCGGCCGCTTTGTCACAGAACCCTCTTCTCTGCGATGCGGATGTCGGCGTACGTCGTCTTCAGGGTGATCGAGGGCTTGCCCGTCTCATCCTGGAAGGCCTTGGTCAGGGAGACGCCGTTCGTCTCTTCGAGGGCCGGCCGCTCAGAGAGGTTCCAGACCACGCGAGCGTTCTTGGTCCGGGCTTCGAAGGGAAATCGCCCGCCTGCGGGCCAGCCGAAGCGGATCGCCCCGTATTCGGCCTGGACGTCGATGGGGCCGGTCACCGCTTCGGGTTCGAGGACCAGGTCGCCGTGACTCATGCGGATGGTCGTCCGGCCGGTGAAGCTCAGGACCTCGACGTTCTCGTAGGAGGTGGAGATGTCGATCGCGCCGGCCGAGACGGATTCGGCCCGGACCTCCATGTTGGTTCCTTCGATCTTGAGGTCGCCCCGGATACCGCCGAGCTGGAGGCGGGCGTAGGTGTCGGTGACGGCCAACGGCCCATCGATCTCCTTGGCTTCGACGTCGCTGTGGTGGCTGTGTATGACGGTCGGGCCTACGTCCGTGAGAGTGACCGGCTCATAGGAGTTCTCGACGTCAACCCCGGCCTTGAGGTTTTTTCCCGTCACTTTCGAATGCGGTCCTTTGACGACGACTTTTTTGAGGACGTTTTCGATTTCGACGTCCGCATAGGAATTTTCGACGAAAAGCGCGCCCTCGACTCCGGCCACGGTGATTTTGCCGTGCGGCGCAGTGACGCGGCAGGCTCCCGAAGCGTTGAAAATGGACACGTCCTCATAACTGCTGGCGATGATCATCCTGCCGGCGACGTCCACGGCTTCGACTTGACCGTGGGGATTGGTGATGTCGGTCACTCCCGTCCCGACGGCCTTGACCAGTCCGTAGGAATTCCTGATCTTGATGGGGAAGCCCTGAGGAACGGAGATCTCGAAAAACGTCTCGAAATTCTTGCGCCTGAACGTGTCCCGGTTCGTGGACAGGACGAGCCCGGCCTCGGTCCGGTCGGCGGACATCTTCAACTGGTCCGCCACCTTTTGAGCCGCCTCCTGGCTCCGGCGGAAGATGGACTTCTTGAACACAATCGCGATCTTGTCGGTTTCCGTCGCGCGGACGATGACGCCTCCGTGGGCATTCATCACCTGGAGCTCCCGCGGCAGGGGACCGGAGATGTCGAGCGTGTCCTGGAAGACGTACTCCTCGCCCCGGCTGAGCGTGAAGAAGAAGTCATCCGGATGCCAGTCGAGATTGAGGTTGCCTGTTTTGACCTGGTAGAGGAGGACGCCGGCGGCGATGATTAAAAGGGCGAGGATGACCTCCCGGGCTTTCATGGCTAGGCCTGCGGCGCGGGCCCGGCGCCCGGTTTGTCCGGGCCGGACTTCTTTTCCTGAAGGCCGTTATAGACCTTAAGACCGCCCCAGACAATGAGGATGACGGGCCACAGCCTCCAGAGCGTATCCCAGACTCCGATATCGAGCCGTTCGAGGAGGAACAGCGCTCCGATGATGATGAGGATCAAGCCCCAGACGAGCGGATCTTTGCGGCGTGGATTCGACATGAGTCCTCCTTCAGTCCTTCTTCTTGGTGAAATAGTCGGCGATCATCTTCAGCCCGAGGACAATCACGAGCACGGGCCAGAAATCGAAGATCCGGTCGTAATCGAAGACCTCGAAATTGCTCAGGAGAAAGATGACGCCCAGGGCTATAAGGACGATCCCCCAGAAGACCGAGCCGGAGCGGAGCGGCCAGGCGGCTTGCGGGACAGCGGCCGGCGCCCCGAGGGCCGCGGCCGCCGCGGCGCCGTTCTGCAGGAGGGCCTTCTGGTTGATCGCCCTGGCCGTCTGCACGGCCTCGATGATCTGATAGAAATAGAAGCCGGCGAAGACGAGGGGGACGAACGGCTGCGGGCCGTGCGGGATGATGGAAATCAGGCCGGCCCAGATGACGAAGAAGAGGAGGGCCTTCGTCGGCTCGCCGTTGTAGAGCTGGCCCGCGCCGCCGAAGAACCCCGAAAGGATGCCGGCGGCCGCGGGCGATTTGGGCGGCCGTTTCTGGATGATGATCTGATCGGTCATGTCATGCCTCCATGGATTTATATCATTCGTCGCTCTTGCTCAGGGGATTGACCTTCTTGAGCGAGACGAGAACGTCATCGGCAAAGCCGCCGAGGCTGTCTGTGATCGACCCGGCCTTGGCGTAGAGTTTTTCGATCCGGCTGTATCCGAGGTGGAACTGGCGGCTGACGGCCTTGTTGATCTCGGCTTTGGCCGGGCTGAACATATAGAACGTGAAGAGGGTCAGGAGGAAGAGCCCCGCGGCGAGAACGGGCTGGAGCGCGGGTCGGAGCAGGACATCCAGGCCGAACCGGAATTTCCGGCGGGCCGGGACGGCATAGAGCGCCTCGCGCAGGGAGGCGGGCGGCTCGATTTCGGGAAAGCGGGCCAGGGCCGCGTCCGCGGTTCTCAGGGACTCCAGGAGCGCCGCGCAGGATGGGCAGTCCCGGAGGTGCCGTTCGACCTCGGCCCGCTCCTCGGGGCGGAGCTCGCCGTCCGAAAAAGCCGCCAACAGCTCCTCGATCCGGTCACAGATCATGGGCGCTCTCCTTGCGGTCGCGGAGGATCTTGGCCAGCTGCAGCCGGCCGCGGTTGATGCGGGACTTCACCGTCCCGACGGGGAGCCCGAGGATCTCCGCGGTTTCCTCATACGTCTTGCCCTGGATCTCCTTGAGGATGACGGCCATCCTCATGTCGTTGGGCAGGTCGTTCAGCCCGCTCCAGAGCAGGGCCCGGTTCTCCTCCTCGGCGAGGCCGTGCTCGGGGTCGTCGGCGGACGCCTCGGTCCGGACGTGCTCGTCGAAGTCGTCCCGCTGCTTCTTCTCCCATTTCGTCCGGCGGTACTCGTCGATGAGGTGGTTCTTGGCCAGGGTGAGGAACCAGGCCGTGAAATTCTTGCCGAAGTCGTATTTGGACAAGGAATGCTGGAGCTTGACGAAGATGTCCTGGGTCAGGTCTTCGGCCTCCTGGTAGCTGCCGGCGAACTGATACGACATGTTGAAAATCTTCTTAGAATAAAGGTCGACGAGCATTCTCCAGGCTCCTTCGCTGCCCTTCAGGCAATCTTCGATGATCGCTTCCAAATTCATTCACTACAACCCGATAGACGAAGTCCGGAGAGCGAAAGTTCCATGGACCCTCTCCTTATTTTTAAGGGGGGCCCTATCGGCCGACTCCCTTGTTCAAGAGGGAGGGACGGTCATTTTGGCCTCGGCAATACGGTCAGAGTATCCAGCGTATTCCCTTTGATATCAATGACTTTAAGGTCAATCGAAGCCGCCGTCACGTCGGCCCGGACCAGGGCGTCCTGGGGGGCGCCGAGAATGGGAAAGGCGTTTTTCCCCTCTTCCGGGGGGAATTTGAAGAGGCGGTGGTAATGACCGCAGACGGCCAGGTCCGCTCCGCCCTCGTTCAAGAGAGGGCCCCAGAGCCTGGTCAAGTGGTCGATGCCGTGGGCAAGCGCCCCTTTGCTCCCGCCGTAGGGCGGCATGTGAACGATGACGACCCTGAACGCCGCCCTCTTCCACGCCTCGGTCCGGATCTCCTGCTTCAGCCATTCGGCCTGGGCTTCCCGATAGCGGTCGAAGTCGGCCAGGCCGGCATAGACGGGCGAATCGTCGGGCTTGTCTTCGCCCGAGTCCAGGATGAGGAAATGGACCGGGCCGTGGTCGAAGGAATAATAATACCGCCCGCCCCGGGGCGGAAAGTAGTCGGCCAGCCGCCGGGCCAGGGCTCCGCGCGTATCATGGTTGCCCCGGACGTAGACGAAAGGGAGGTCGGAGGCGAAGCGGCCGACGGTGAAATCGAGGAATCCGCCGAAGATCGTTTCCTCGCCGTCGAGCGAGCTGAGCGTGTCGCCGTTGAAGAACAGGAGGTCGGCCGTCTCCCAGCCCGGCTGCTGAAACAGGCCGTTGAGCCGGAGTGCGTCGCCGTGGATGTCCTGGAAGACCTGAAAGCGGAAGCCGCGTTTTTTCGGGTCCAGGAGCCGGAAGGAGTGGATCTCTCCGGCGACGGTGTCCCCGTAGACGACCTCGTAGGGAGCGAACTGGAGGATGGCTTTGGAGACGACGCGGTAGCGATAGGGTTTCCCCGCGGCCAGGCCGCCGAGCGTGACCTCGTGGCGGGTCGTGTTCGCATCGACGAGGCCGT
>Ga0172371_10012547_pt1 | contig 11147 bp, 9 predicted proteins | sample Lak12m_FD_114543 | JGI IMG/M metagenome (GOLD analysis project Ga0172371, IMG submission 114543) | Freshwater microbial communities from Kabuno Bay, South-Kivu, Congo - kab_022012_12m | ecosystem: Environmental > Aquatic > Freshwater > Lake | place: Democratic Republic of the Congo: South-Kivu... | reverse complement strand
GGCGCCCTCGTAGGTCACCGTGCCTTCGTGCGGGCCGGCGGTGAACGTGATCGTGTTGTCGCCGGCCAAGAGCGCCGGCAACGGGGCTTGCGAATGCTGGATGTCATGGGCAATCCGCAGCGAGTCCAAGCCGGTGCCTTGCCCGTGCAGCTCGAACTTCAGCCGGTAGTCGTAGCGGCGGAAGCACCGCCTGTGCAGATCCAAGCGGTGTTCGCCCGCCTGGGCGATGGTCGCCACGGGCGTCCAGTCGAGGCCGTGATTGTCGCTGAAAGAAACGGCGATCGAGCCGCCGGAACCGATCGCGGCTTGAAGTCGTACTTCGCCGCTCAGGTACACATAGCTGGACGGCATGCCGATGACCAGCACGCCCGGCGCCGAGGCGTCGCGGACCTGGACGGCGGGGGCGTGTCCGGACTCGGCGGACGCAACCAGATTCTCGGCCGTCAGCGCTCCCCGGCGGAACTCGCCGTCGGCCAGGGAGACCTCGTACTCGTGCGTGCCGTTGCCGATCCGGCCTGGCGCCACGTCGCCCAACTGACGGCACATGGCCAGGGCGGACGTATCCTTGAGAATGCCCGGATCTTCGCCGTCGAGCATGTTCACGTGCAGGCCCTTGTTGAACCAGTTTCGCGTCAACCGCTCGCCCACGCGCAGCTGGACGTTCAATTCGTAGCCCATCGAGCCGCCGTAGTCGAACAGGTGGCCCTCGCAATCGTACTCCTGCATCGTGGACGGCCAGCCGTGCCAGCCGGCCGCGTTGATACCGCGGCGGTCCCAGAACTGATCCCCGGTGCCGACCAGCAGCGGCGGGCCGTTCCTCCAGCCCCCGTCGGCCGCAAACTCGCGAAGCCGGCCGTCCTTCATCCGGTAGCCGGGCTGAGCGGCGTGCCAGTCCTTTACCGCCTGCTGAATCTCGGACACCGAAGCGATTTGGCCGTTCGGGTTCAGGAAGTAGTTCATCAGCGAGCCGTCGACCAGGTGCCAGGCGCCGCCGTAGGACACCTCGGGGACGCTGTGCAAGTGGATCGCCCAGCCGCGGGCAGGCATCCCCAGGTACCGGGCCAGAGTCTCGACATGGCTGGCCGCACAGCAACACATGCCGTACCCGTAGACGTGAATCGTCTTGAACACGTCATGGACGTTGTCCTGAATCCATTCGTTGGGCGGCGCGGTCTGATGCCGATACTTGACCACGGTCCGCCAGATCGCGAGCACTTTCTCCTGGTCGGTCATGCCCGGTTGGATGCAGGATGCCGCCCAGGCGGCGGGACTGGAAACGTCCTCGACGTGGTTCGACAGCACCTTGACGTGGCTGACCACGCCCACCGGATTGGCATCGGCGGCGGCGCCCGGACGCGCCCACGCCAACGCGATGCAAAGCACCAGGAACGAGCGACACACGACATCCGACCGGTCGTTGCGGCCGGGACGCGCAGAGCAGGTACGCATGCGGGAATCTCCAGGCAGGGTGAGGGGGCCGGACTGGTTGCGGGAACAGGTTGCCAGCAGCGTGTTCATTGTCGCCGCCGGCGTGAACAGGTCAATGGTCGCGAGCGTCTCCACGGCGTAACACAAGAGGTCAAGCTGCTCCACGGGTGAGTCTCCGCAGCACTTCGGCTTCGACCCGGGCATCGTCCCAGTCCGGATGCTGATGGCGGACCCCCGCCGCGATCAGCCGACGGGCCGTTCGGTGGGCAGCGCCGATCATCTGGACTTTCTCGGCGGGCGTCTTGCGGCGCAAGATGTCCGCCATCGCTTCGTCCAGGACTTCGATTTGCCCGCTGTCCAGCCGCCAGTTCATGTCGGATTCTCACGCCACGCCGATTCTGTCGTCCCGTGAATGGCAACGCCGGCCGGCGCTGAATGGCCAGGCGACAGCGGCCCCCGTCAGATACCCAGCTTACCAATCCCATGCCGCCGGGACTACCACGAAGGGCGATTCCATGTCGGGCGATTCCACAGGATTGGGCTCATGCTCAACCAAGCTAGCGGCAGGCTGATTGCCAGCACGCATACCAGCAGGGCCCGCAGGCTGAACTGCAGCCTGGGGCGGCTCGGTTTTGAGGTAGCGGCTGTGGTGGCCACGTCGCGAGTCCTTGGGGCCGCGATCGATTCTGACACTCCGCAGTCAGCGGATCAATCTCTTCCTGCTTCTCTCCCTGCTTCTCCCTTGCCAACCGCCGCCTGCCAGTCGACAATACAACTCCGGATGCTCATGGTCCCCGCCGGCCCTGTGCGGAATGGTACGAAGGTAAGCGTGCTGGCAGCCTTGCCGCCATTGTAACCCGAAGCGTCAGCGAGGAATCTGGCCGGAAATCGATTCATCCTCGCTCACGCGTCGGGTTACGAAGGCTTCGCCGCTTAACCTCGTGCCATTCGGCCCTGGCGGCATGGCTTGAATCCGCTCTTGGGAGCTGACATGGGTGAGTCACGTCTTGAATCCAAGCTGGGAGTCATGCTTGTCTTTCGCTGTGCTGCCTGCGGGACTGTCATGGCTCTTGCGAACATTGTGCCATTCCTATTGACGCGCGGGGCCTACCGGACCGATGGCGTCGAAGTGGCGGGATGGCCCTTTCGCTGTTATGACTTCGGCGCGATCGGCGGCTACATGCACCTGTACCCATGGAAGATGGCGGCGAACATCGTGATCGCCGTCATGGTTTCTGTGGCGGCTGCCTGGGCTTTCCGCCACGGTGTGCTGAAGACGGTCCGGAGATGGGGGATATGGGGAACGCGGATGTTCCGGAAACTCCGAACCTGGGGTACGCCACACGCCGAGTGAGCGGCTGTGAACCCGCGATATCCGCCTGACGCGGCCAGCGGCCGCAACGAGGTCCGTTGAAGACTCCTGTCCGTACAACGAAGCCGCCGGAACTACTACGAGGGCGACTCTCCTGGACTTGTCCGGCAGATTGCCGTACAATTCGCAGGTGAAGTTGGCTTGGTCAGTCTGGTTGGCGGAGGCGTCATGAATTCCGGGCAACGGGTACTGCGGACATCACGTTTGGAGGCTCGAATCACGGCCGAACAGAAGGCGATGATCGAACGCGCGGCGGCCTACGAAGGACGCAGCGTGTCTGATTTCGTGCTCCACAGTGTCCAAGAGGCTGCCAAAGCGGTGGTGCGCGAGCACGAAATGTTGCGGCTGAATCGCCAGCAGAGCGAGACGCTGGTGCAGATGCTACTCGAACCGCCGGAACCGAACGCGGCGTTGCAGGAGGCGGGCCAGGAATACCATCGCCGGGTACGCCGGGCATGAGCGATTTTGTGTGCCAGTCGCTGGCGAAGCACCATGACCGCTGGTCGTTTCGCTGCGGCACTGCTGAACTCGACGATTATCTTCAGCATCGGGCCAGCCAGGACGTCCGCCGCCGCGCAGCCGCGGTCTTCGTGTTGGTGCCTGAAGATCAGCCGCAGCGGATCGCGGGCTTCTATTCGCTGTCATCCGCGTCCATCATCTTGGAGGAACTCCCCGCCGAACTTGCCAAGGCACTTCCTCGCTACCCGCTCGTTCCGGCGGTGTTGCTGGGGCGGCTTGCGCGGGACGTCAACTTTCCAGGCGTCGGCAGGCTCCTACTGCTCGATGCTCTCGCGCGATCGCTTCGGCACGCAGAACAAGTCGCGGCGGCGGTGGTCTTGGTGGACGCGAAGAACGAGAACGCCCGACAATTCTACGCGAAGTACGGATTTCAATCGCTTGGGCCCGACTCGCGGCGAATGTTCCTGCCGTTGAAAACGGTGGCTAAGGTGCTGGGGGTGAGTAGCTGAGCGATGTCGCGACGCCATGTCGTTCAGGGCTCCAGCCAGAGTTGCCTGGCTCGGATGACCCAGACCATTCCGAGCGTGGTGAGCAACAGCGGAAGCACACTTAGAACGCAAGCCGCAGTCGCCAGGAAGCGTGGCAGGCTCTTGCTGCGGAACGAAGCACCGAGACGACGGGTGCTGACCAGGACAAGGATCAGCATGGTGATCGAGAACGCCGGGGCACCGAAGCCATGCAGGACGATTTGAACCGGCCAACCCATCGGGCGTACTCATTGCAATCCGCGTCTGTCATCTTGGAGGAACTCTCCGCCGAACCGATTGCCTCGAGAGCCGACGCCGCCGCTTCGCGGAGCGTGCGGGATTCCGCCATCAGCAGTCCGCGAATCTGCGGAATGGCCGGCTTGGCGCTGTCTTTGAGCTTGGCCAGCGACTGCAGCGCCGCCAGCCTGACCCGTGCGGAAGGATCAGCGAGCGCCTCGGTGACGACCGCGACAGCACCGGGAAAGTGCCCCAGCAGCTCGACCACACCCGCTCGAATCTCGGCCTGGGGGTGTTTGAGGCCGGCCACGAGCAGGGCGGAGTCCTCGGATGCGATTTGCTGAAGTGCCGCGATAGCCTCCTGCCGGGAGTCTCCCCAGTTGCTGGCGAGCATCTCGAGCAGGACGGGAATGGCACTCCGAGCCTCGGGGCCGAACACCGCCAAGGCGCGTGCGGCGTCTTGTCGATTCGTCCACGGGTCCTCAAGCATCTTGGTTAGAATCGGAATTGCCGGCCGCGAGAAGCCGCCCGCCCGCCGCAGCGCGGTGCGCAGCAGTGCCCAATTGTCCTCACCGGACAGGCGGGGCAACAGCGGCAGGCATTCGCTCATTTGCACCGGCGCCAGCATCTTGTCCGGCGTCGCCGTTGCTCCCGACTCGATGACAACCGCGGCACATGCAAACGTCAGTGCATTCCCGGAGTCCGAGTTGGATCGCGCAAGGCGAAGCAGCGATGGAATCTGGCCCTGAGCTTTCGGCCCGATCAAGGCCAAGGCACCGGCTACTTCGGCCCGGATCCACGCATCGTCTTGGAGTGACTGGCCGAGAACGGAAAGCAGCTCGTCGTTTTGCGGTGCGATCCGGGCGGCGGCGATCGCGGCTGCACGGCGAGCCTCGTAGTTATCACACCGGTCATCGGGACCGAATCGATCGAAGGTGCCCTGCGTGTCTCGAAGCAGATCGAGAAGTGCTGGCATGGCGGACTTGGCCGATGGCCCGATAGCTCCCAAAGCCCGCGCCACGGTTCCGGCCACGGGCCGACAGACGCCCGGATGACCATCGACGTACATCGCTCGACTGTGCAACCGTTCGGCGAGCGTGGGAACGGCTCGGTCGGCTGCGGCGCCGAGCTTGGCCAGAGCTTCGGCTGCCTCGTGCTGGACGTTGCCTTCTTTGTCGTGCAGCGTGCGAGCCAGCGCGTCAACGACAGCAGGCGTGGTCGGGCGGATGGCCCCCAGGGCCGAGGCAGCAGTCCGGCGGACGTTGAAGTTCTTGTCGTTCAGGCTTCCCATAAGAGCCGGAATGGTCTGCTGGGGCTCCGACCGGATGCTTCCGAGCGCCTCGGCCGCGCATTGACGCACCAGCCAGTCGCGGTCTTTCAGTTGCCGGATCAAGGGCGTCACCGCGTCCTTCGCAGCGGGGCCGATGATCGACAAGGCGCAGGCGGCATTCGAGCGTGCCGCCGAACGCTTGTCCGTGAGGTAGGGTATCAGGAACGGCACCGCATCCGGCCCGATGTGGCCGAGGGCAAAGGCCGCAGTGACGCCCATGTCGGTTCCGGGCATATTCGTGGAGATCCTGGGGAGTTCACCCTCGCCGAGGTGCTCGACCAGCTTGGGGATCGCCGCCGTGGCGTCCTTGCCGATGGCCCCCAAGGCGTCGGCCGCGGCTCGCGCTCCGTCGTCTCGCGCGTCGAGCAGCGGAATGAGCCGCGGTACTGCCGGGGCCGCGTCCAGCCCCAGGTGTCAGTCTCCGTAATCGACGGAACAATTCGGCAGCAATTGACACAGCTGCTCGACGGCAGGAGTCCTGCGGTAGTTCGGCGTGAGTCCCGAGCCGCCGATGCCCAGCGTCCGCAAGTTGGTCATCCGGCCCAGCGCGCTCACGGACTGCTCGGTGACGTTCTGGGAGAGAAACAGGTTAAGGTACTCGAGATTGTACACCGTGCAGAACGGCACCAAACCGGCGTCGGACACGGAGGACGTGTCGAGCGACAACCGGGCCAAGCGGGGCAGCTGCAGTCGGGTCAAGTGCAGGAGGTAGGGGTCCGTCACCTGCCGGCCTGACAGGAGCAGCGTGTGCAGGCCGGCCAGCGGCGGCAGCGTCGCAAAGTCGTCGGCGGACATGTCCACATCACTCAGGTTGAGCCATTGGAGAGACTGCAGGGCGGTGAGATTGCGGAAGTCGCAGCCGGTCAGGTTCGCGCCCTGCAGCGAGAGTCCGCGCAACTGCGTCAAGCCACCGATCCAGGACAGGTCTGCGGCCCTCGTTTCCGACGACAAACGCAGCCAGCGGACGCGGCGCAGCCGGCTCAACTGCTGCCGGACGGTCTCCGTCATGGGGATACTCTGCACGTCCAAGAACTCGCGGCTATCGTGCTCCAGCGCCGCCGCCAGTCGCGGCGGCAGACCGGAGGTCGTCGGCTCGTCCGGGCCGTCGCGGAGCCAGTCGCCCAGCCCATAATGGGGCGGCGGCGTGTCGCGCAGACTGAACGCCGAGACGTTGTTGCCATCGCCGTACATCCGCTGATAGCTGACGCCATCGATCATCAGGTCCGGCAAGGCCTGACGCAACTCCTCGACGGCGGCATCGCTGGCGGGAGTGTTCTTGACGTTCAGGACCACCAGGGAAGGGAACTTGCGCAGCTGGGCCATGCCGGCGTCGTTCAGTCGGGTATTGTCCAGGTACAGGCGCGTCAGACACGGGACATTTCCCAGTTGCGCAAACCCCTCGCCGGTGATGTTCGTGTCGTTGAGATCGACGTCTTCGAGCCGTTCCAGCGACTGGAGGTGCGCGAGCCCCGCGTCCGTGATCCGCGTCTGTTTCAACTGCAGGAACTCAAGTTGCTTCACGGCTTGCACGTGAGGCAAGCCGCCGTCGCCGATGGCCGTATTCGACAGGTCGAGCACGCGCAGGCGAGGCAGGGAGCGGAGGTGAACGAGCCCGGCGTCCGTGATTTGCGTTCCGTCCAACAGCAGGACTTCCAGCCGGGGAACCGCTTTCAGGTGCACGAGTCCCGCATCGGTGATCGCGGTCCTCGACAGCCACAGATTGGGCAGTTGGGGCACGTGCCGCAGCTGCTCCAGCCCCGCGTCGGTGATCTTGGTGCCGGACAACACCAGGCGGTCCAGGTGCTTGAGACCGCGCAAGTTGACCAAGTCGGCGTCGGTCAACGGCTTGTCCTCGGCGAAGACGTCATCGACGTTCGGCGCGAACATGTCCGCGAAGGCGCCGATGGGGCCGTCGGACACGGACGTCGGCAACGGGCTGTCGCTGTCCACGCGGCGATCGAATTGCACACTCGCCCCGCGCTGCTGCAAGGCCCTCGCCGCCGCGCGCTGCTGTCTCCCCGATTGGCTGAGATAAGCCAGCCTGGCAAACAGGAGGCAGGCGAGAAAGGTGACCACCAGCAGGGTCTTGATACTGAACTGCAGCCAGCGGCGGAGGCGAGCAGGTTTCGCAACGTTTTCGCCGGACGACTCGCTCGCGTCACCAGCCCGATGCGTGTGCAGCCTGTCCGCGTCGGACATCGTTCCACCTTCCCAGACGAAGGCTCGCCATCCCTGGCGAACCGCCGCCGCTCCGGAATGCCCACGTCAGCCGAAAGCCGCTTGATTCTACCCGATCCGAGCCGAAGCGGGAACGGGGACGGATAGAATGCCTTGTCGGGCGCCATTAGAAATGTCCCCTTGCGTACCTGATCCCGGGATGGGGGCGGGCTGCGCTGACTCTGACTCTGCCGCTCCTGACCGCGGAACCGTTACGGCGGCCCCGGTACGAATTTGCCCTGGTCATTCTGGACGGAATCGAGCGGGACGCCGTGATAGGCACGCGACAGTGCGCCGATATTCCGCGCGTCGCCCGTCAGTTGGCTTACGGGCTGGGTGAGGCACGGCTGCAGCGGGACGAGCGAATCGGCTTGCGGCCTGGTGAAGCCGTACAGGCCGATGCCCTCTCGCAACGCAACGGGCACGATTGCCGTCGGGTCCTTGGCGTTCCAGTTCGCCAAGCACGTCAGCAGCCTCGTGTGCTTGCCGATCATCGGCTGCATCGCCTGCACACGCTCGATGTCCCCGGCCTCATTCATCAGCCAATCGATCTGCTGGTACATCCGGGAATTGACGACGTGCGGATGCGTGGGATCATGGCTGGACAGCCAGATGATGCACGCCGGGTTCGCCTCCTTGGCCGCTTGGTGAACGACTCCCCAGCAGCGATCGAGGGCTTGGCGACCGTAGGCCACGTCCTGCTCCTTCGTCAGCTTGTCTTCGCCGGGAAACGGCTGCCCCAGCAGCTGGGCGTACAGTTTCTTCTCGCATTCCAGCCACTGGCCGCCGGTCGCCTTCCGGTCGGGCTGCCACAGCCAGTCGATCATGAAACCGTCCAGGCCGGTCCTCCCCACGGCGTCGCGGATCGCGGCGTCAAGGTAAGCCAGGTATTCGTCCGTGTAGGGGATGTGCGGGGCGCTGGGAATCCCGTAGCTGAGTTCCGGGCGGTCCTGGCCCCATTTCGTGTTGGCTCCCAGGCAGAAGTAGCCCACGACGCGCAGGCCTTGTTGGTGCCCGATGCGCACGGATTCGGTCAAGAAGTCATGCTTCAGGCCCGGCTGTTCCGGCACGACGCCGTGCTTGTACCAGGCGTAACCGTTGCACGAGACGCAGAACGTCTGCATGACGTTTGCGCCCAGGGCCTTGTACCAGGCCACGTGTTTCGCCGGATCGGCATCGGCCCACAAGCCCGGCCGGGCAAACCCGTTCGGGCCGCCCTCGCCCCAATTGAAGTCGATGCAGTAGGCCTTGAGCGGCTCGCCCAGTTGCTCGCCCGCGAGCAGGAAGGACGGGACGGGCCAGAACAGCAGGATCAGGGACGACACACAGCGGCGCACCGGTTGGGGCATGGCGAATTCCATCCTGTACATGGTGTCAAGCGGGTGGGCGGGAATTGGGCGGCAAACCGGGAGTGGATTCCGCGGCGGGCCCGTACCGTCCTCGGACCGAGCGGTGTCGGGGGGAGCTTGGTCATTCTGAAGGAGATCAATCTGAGGAAGCTGTTTTCTGCCGGTCGCCCAGAGTCGTCCGCAGCCAGGCCACCAGTTTGTCCTTGTAGCTGGGATCGATTCGCTCCCACCCGCCCATGCCGTGGCCGCCTCCGTCGATGGCGATCAACTCGCACGCATTGCCGGCGGCTTGCATAATCGTGAACCAGGTGAACCCCGCCTGGCTCAACGGCTCGAACAGCGGCTTGATGAACGAGGTCTTGTCGCCCTGGGTGAATCCTCCGCCGTGGACCAGAATGCACGTCGGGAACGGCCCGTCGCCGTCCGGCACGAACGCATCCAGCGTCAGGGACGTGCCGCCCACGACGGCGAACTCGATATCCGTCTTCAACTCCGCCCGGGCCGGGACGGCGAGCAACAGCAGCGGCAAGACGTAACGCATGGCCATGATGGTACCTCGGGGCAAAAACGGCATCGGGAAAGTCAGCCGTGTGGTCGTCATTGCGCGGGCGTCGGCCGCCGGCGGCGTGCGGCCCAGGCGTTCAGTCGGCGCGTGTCTTAAGGCGGCCGTCCGCTTCGATCGTGAGCGGCAGGATCGCGGCCCGCTCGTACCAGGGCGGGCCGAAGTAGGTGGACCACCACTGCCCGGTCGCGTCCTGGAAGAACGTGTTGTGTCCGCCGCCGGGGATCGCTTCGTAACGTTCGCCGTAGGGGCCCAGCAGCTGGTTCGCCGTCGCCACCATGCAGCTGTAACGGCCGTCGATGCTCTCCGCGCAGGCGAAGTAGTAGCGGCCGCCGGCTTTGAACAGGAACATGCCTTCGTAGCCGACGTGATCGAAGGAATCGGGCCCGAAGATGCCGCGGCACAAGCCCGAATGGTGCTGGGGATTCGGATCGGCGACCGTCGTTTTCAGCCAGTGGTACGGCTCCGCCAGGCCGCTCATATCGGGCTTCATACGGGCGATCTTGCCGCTGTGCCAGAGGAAATAGACTTGCCCGTCGTCGTCCTCGAACAGCGACGCGTCGATCTCGTCGCCCAGCCGCTCGCCGGGCTGCATGTCGACATAGGGGCCCTCGGGCTTGCCCGATGTGCTCTTGAGCAAACCGCTGCCCGACGTCTTCGCCGTGCCGTCCCAGCCCGGCATGCTGTACGTGAGCCAGAAGGTGCCCTTCAGATAATGGATCTCCGGGGCCCACAACGGTTTCTTCGCCTGGCGGTACTTCTGGTGCCAGGTACTGCCGCCCGAGCGCCAGACGGTGCCCAGCGGCTCCCACGTCTGCAGGTCCGGCGACTTCCAAACGCGAATCCCGCTGTCCTGGTTATCGTCCCAGAATGGCGGACTGGTCCCGGTCAGGTAGTAGGTCCGGTCCGGCCCCGCGCAGATCGACGGATCGCGAATCGGGGTATCCATCAGTTTCCGCAGCCCCAGCGGATTCGGCTCCGCCGCCGAGGCCGATCGGATGCCGCCAGCGAAAACGAGGATCACGAACCACCAAGCTGCCTTGCGTCGCATTCGCGGAACTCCCCTGATAAAGGATGGACCTGCCTTCGTCTGCCTGACAAGAGACAAGCGAAGGCCACCGTCGTCTGGTAACAGAGCACAAGATGGCGAGCCAGGCAAGCACCCGCTGGGCCCGACCCTCGGGGCTTGACAACCGGATCCAAGAAGTGGTGGGTTGGTGCGTTGGGGGAGCCTGCCCGAAGCCGGCCTCATTTCGTGGCGCCGGTCTGGCTCGAATCGAGCAACTGATTCCAGCAGTGCGTCGCATAATACACGGGCGCATGGTCCTCCAGCCCCTTGGGGACCGAGGCGTCAAATCTCCCCGCCGTCCAATCATTCAGCCGCGTGATGACGGCGTTCAGCTGTCCTTTCGCGCGATCCTGAAGCAACTCACGCGGATCGATGCCGGCCGACAGTTGATGGTCGCTTCCAAAGTACTTGAGTTCCCCGACATGACAATAGAACCCCGGAGGAGGCAATTCGGTCACCAGGTCGGAATGGTTCACGACCCGGTAGGTGGGCTGACGATAGCGTGCCAGGAATCCGGCGTCGCCGACACGCGGCGCACCGAAGGTATAGACTCCGGCGGCCTTGCCAAATTGATCCGCCGCCAGCACCGCCAAGGCG
>Ga0172371_10012546_pt1 | contig 11147 bp, 10 predicted proteins | sample Lak12m_FD_114543 | JGI IMG/M metagenome (GOLD analysis project Ga0172371, IMG submission 114543) | Freshwater microbial communities from Kabuno Bay, South-Kivu, Congo - kab_022012_12m | ecosystem: Environmental > Aquatic > Freshwater > Lake | place: Democratic Republic of the Congo: South-Kivu... | reverse complement strand
GGCCATGACGTCCAATTCTTCCATACCCAGGAATTGGGCGTAATTATTCAGCATGCCGCGCCCCTGCACCGTAGAAGGCAGGTCGCTGAAACGTCCCTCTTCCAACGCCAGCAGGAATCCGCGCTTTAGATTGGTAAAATTCTCAATGTCCGCCAGGTTGAGGTCCATCATCCTGCGCCGGTTTTGCAGCGATAACCCGATCAGGTGGAAAATTTCTTCCGAAGTCTGCCCCTTGGCCTCTGCGCTCGATTCCCCGGCTGCTTCTCCCTCCTGGCGTGTTTTGGCGCCTTTCAGCAGCCCGGCCAGCGGTTTCCAGCGGGTGATGACAGCACCCAGCCCGGCGATGGCCTGTTGGAGCGATCTGCCAGGTTTTTGTTTTTCAGCGTCGGTGTCTCTAATGCCAAGATCCTCCGAGGCAGCAGTCTCCGCTTGAGGCTCTGCGTGCGGCAATTCTTCAGCCGGAGGCATCTCGACCGCCGCTATTGCTTCTATTTCGCGATCCGGCAGGGAGGGTTCCGGCGAGGTTTGGCCTTCCTTTCCCGGTGAAATTTCGGCGGGCATTTCTTCAGCTGGAGCAGCTTCTTCCGGAATGGGGGCCTTTTTTTCTTTTATTGGGAGCAGCTTTTTAAACCAAGGTGGCGCTGGCTTTTGAATTTGCCCTTGCGGTTGAGCGGTTTCGGTTGCTGTCTCGCTTTTTTCCCAGGCAGTCAGCAATTCTTCGTATGAAAGACCCAGAAATTCGGCATACAAACGCAGAAAGCCGCGCGCCTGTGCGGCGGAATGCAGTAGTTCAGGATGGTCGTTTTCCAGTTCCTGCAGATAGTTCAGGCGGATATGCGTTTCATGGGCGGCATCCGCGAGGCTGATGCCGAGTTCTTCGCGCGCGCTGCGCAACCGTTGTCCGACAGTTGGGATCATCTGATCTGATTATAAAAGGAAATGCAAAAAAACGCCGGCCTGCTTCATGCGAAACCAGGCCGGCTGTTAGTTGAGCGATGTCTAGGCTTCGTCAGCCGGTTCTTCCGGTGCAGCGGGTTCTGCAGACTCAATAGTCTCAGCAGGTTCAGCAGGTTCAGCAGTTTCGGCAGGTACAGCAGCTTCAGCCGTTTCAGTTGTTTCCACGGCAGCTTCTTCAACCTTGGCTTCCGCTTTTCTGGCGGATTTGCGGCCGGAGGGTTTTTCTTCTTTCTTCTCCTCGTCGCTTTCCACAATGACTTTGACTTCGGGTACCAGGTCGAATGTCAGGCGGATGCGCACCTTGTGCTCGCCTTCTTCGCGCAACGGCTGCGATTCCAGCAGGTGGCGATCGAGATTGCAGTGTAATTTTTCATTGACCGCATCCATGATCATCTGCTGCGTGATGGAGCCGTACAGCTTGCCGGTCTCGCCCACTTTGGCTTTAAAGGTGAGTTCCAGACCCTTGATCTGTTCCGCCAGACCGCTCATTTCTTCGTTGAGCAGTTCGCGCTGCTTGGCAGCCGCAGCCTGGATTTTTTCAACCTGCCGCAGGGCGCCAACAGAAGCAATAACAGCCATCTTTTGGGGGATCAGGAAGTTGCGTGCGTAGCCGTCGGCGACTTTTTTGACGTCGCCTGCGCGGCCGAGGTTATAGACGTCTTTTAAGAGTAAAACTTTCATAGGTCAAGCCCTTTCCAGAAGTATTTTCGATGCGAAGGGTACAACGCATCGAGCCACAATTTTACCATGAGTTACCGCAGGATTTGCGCGCTCGATGAAATTATCGATGAGCATGGAAAAATAATTCGCCGCTGCTGCGACAAGCTTTATAGCCGCTTGCTGAGATTGACGAAGCACCGGCTGCTGGCCTGCTGAAGTGGATGGATCCCATACCCGGGTAAATAGCGGTTACAATTCGCGCAATGGAAAGCAATTTCCTGCCGACCACCCCTGAAGAAGTCCAGCAGCGCGGCTGGGATGGACTGGACGTCATCCTGGTCAGCGGGGATTCCTACATCGACAGCCCGCTGATCGGCGCGGCCGTCATTGGACGCGTGCTGGAAGCGGCCGGTTTCCGCGTGGGCATCATCGCGCAGCCGGACACAACCAGCGCTCGCGATATCACCCGGCTGGGGGAAGCGCGCCTGTTCTGGGGAGTAACCGGCGGCAGCGTGGATTCCATGCTGGCCAATTACACCGCCAGCCGCCGCCAGCGCCGCCAGGACGATTACACGCCCGGCGGGCTCAACAACCGCCGCCCGGACCGCGCCGTGCTGGTTTACTGTAACCTGATCCGGCGTTACTTCAAACAAACCGCGCCCTTGCTCCTGGGGGGCATCGAAGCCTCCCTGCGGCGCGTGCCGCATTACGATTACTGGTCCGATAGCCTGCGACGCTCGATTCTGTTCGACGCCAAGGCGGACTACCTGTTATACGGCATGGCGGAGAGTTCTGTGCTGGCTTTCGCGCGCTGCCTGGCAGCAGACGGGGATGTGCGCGCCTTGCGCGGTTTATGCTATATCAGCCGTGATTTGCCCGAGAACACCAAAGAGTACCTGCAATTGCCGTCCTATGAGGCGGTCGCGGCCGACAAACAAACTTTCGCGCGCATGTTCGAGGTCTTCTACCGCAACAACGACCCGCTCAGCGCCAAGGGATTGATCCAGAAGGACGGCGAGCGTTACCTGGTGCACAATCCGCCGGCAGCCTATGCCAGTCAACAGGAGCTGGATGCGGTTTATGCCCTGCCCTTTCAGCGCGCCCAGCACCCGTATTATGAGAAACAGGGTGCGGTCAAGGCGCTGGAAACCATCCGCTTCTCGATAAATTCGCACCACGGCTGTTACGGCGAGTGCAACTTTTGTGCGATAGCCGCGCATGAAGGCCGCACGGTGCGCTGGCGCAGCCCGCAATCCATCCTGGCGGAGGCGCAGGCCTTGACGGAGTTGCCGGATTTCAAGGGATACATTTTCGATGTGGGCGGGCCGACCGCCAATATGTACGGGTTCGAATGCGAGCGCAAGCTCAAAAAAGGCGCCTGCCCGGATAAACGCTGCATCTATCCGCAGGTCTGCCCGGCGCTCAAACCCGATCATCAGCAGCAGCTGGAACTGCTGCGCCGCCTGCGGCGCATCCCGGGCATCAAGAAGGTCTTTGTCGGCTCGGGGCTGCGTTATGATCTGATCCTGGCGGACAAGAGATACGGCAACGCCTACCTGCGCGAGTTGGCTGAACATCACGTTTCAGGGCAGTTGAAGGTGGCCCCGGAGCACAGCCAGGACGCGCTGCTGGCCAGGATGGGCAAGCCAGGCCAGGCTGCCCTCTTGGAATTCAAGCGCCGGTTCGAAGCGCTTTCGCGCGCCGCCGGTCTGCGCCAATACCTGACCTATTATCTGATCGCCGCGCACCCGGGCTGCACGGAGGCGGACATGCGTGCCCTGAAAGCCTTTGCCAGCCGCGAGCTGCGCATTTCTCCTGAGCAGGTGCAGATCTTCACGCCGCTGCCCTGCACGTATTCAGCGCTGATGTACTACACAGAAAGCGATCCTTTCACCGACGAGAAGCTGTTCGTGGAGAAAGATATGGGGAAAAAGGAAAAGCAAAAACGAATTGTGGTAGAAATAAAACGTCCCTAATGTTTCGTGTCTTTCGGCGGGCAAGAATCATTGCCATAACTATCTTTATCTCGTATCCGCCCATCAGGTCGATGAATGACAACTTCTGATTGCTGATTTTTGGCAATCTCTTTTGCGATATCAATAGCCTTGCCTTGAGTATCAGTTTTCTTCGTAATCCGGCTATTCCCTTCACCACGCACCCCCCATTTACCTTCTCCGGTTTGCACAACATGTTGGTTTCTGCCCGCCATTTTTCACCTCATATTTGTAGATCAAATGCATAACTATACTTAATTATTTCTCCGTTCTTCGTCTCTTTATAACCTTTTTCTTCGTGTGAAAAATCCTCGATCGCTTTGGCAGAGAAACTCCTGAACTGATTATGCACTTTCCTGATATTGGTTTCTTCCATGCTATTGAAGGCATCTGTTGAATTAGGTTCTGTACTAATAATCACCTCTCCAAAAAAATCACCCACCGGTTGCAAATCCATTGAGATAGCGTGATCCACTTCCAAAATTGAATCAAGGAGAAGGCCATGCTTGTCCGGAACAGGGCCATAAGGAAGATGAGCATACCTCAACCCAGTAATAGATTGGTTTGTCTCTTTGAATGACTTGAAATCCACGTAAAATAGTAACTTCATTAATTTACTTTTATAGACGGGGTTCTGAAAAGTAAAGAACTTAATTAGATTAACCAATTTATTAAAACTGAATTCCCTGTTTCCAGTTTGAATATCAGGGTGCTTTCCGGTTGATATTTCTTCGAGGATAAAAGCTATTGTTCTTTCAGCCTCCAGTTTTGAAATCAAGCCTTCTCTTTTTTTCACAGATAAGATCTCTGTTTTTTGTTTAACAAGTTTTAACAAATTCATTGGATCAAGGACGAATTTCAGCAATTGGTCATGTGCCTCATCCTGAAGGGCGCCGTTTTCATAACGACTCAGTGTAATGTCACCAAAACCCAATAAACTACTTAGCTCCTTTTGGGTAAGCCCATAGTTTTTCCGAAAATTTATAATTTGAGATGGAAACACCATCCCTTTTCTACGCCGATATTCATCATAAGCTAACTTGTATGGATCAATCTCAGAATTCATATCCTCAAATTCAGACCCACAGTGAGGACACACAAGCATTTTCACCGAAATTTTAATTTCCTCATCCTTTATATTAAATTTTTCGACTTGAGTTTTTTCTATCCATTCGGCAATTTCTCCGCATTCCGGGCATAGTCTTTTCATTTTTTCTCTCTTCTTTTTTTATTTCTGATTTGGATAATGCAATGGATGGTCAGCAAAATGGAAGGAAATACAATATAGTGTCTCGATTAATTCTCCTGGATCGTTATATTTTGATATAGAGATCTTTATATAGATTTCCCGGCAGTTGATCCTTTTTCCAAAAACCCATATCTCCTCTGCAAAGGCGTGGCTTGGTAATGGCCCTTCTGAATAGTGCTCCACAGAAAGTGATTCAATTTCCCTTTTTACATCTTCTTTAGTAAATCCCAATTCAAGAATTGTGGCTTTATTTTTCGATGTTTTGGTAAGGTAGAAACTCTTTCTGACAGCATTTTTACATTTCAATAGAAATGTTTCAATGTCCTCTTGATTTGGCTTGGCCAATGGATTTCCTCAATGATCTCTATTGCTATCTAGAGCAGAAACATATTATCATATGATAATAATTAAGTCAAGATTTATATATTGATAATAATTCCTATCACAAACGTTATTCTCCCTATTTCTTTGCAGTAAAGTAACCAGGAAAATATACATTAGAATTGTTGCGGGTAATTTACCTCAACCTAAAAACTCTAGACCGAATCGACAGGGTATTATGGAACGATCCAAGACATATAGCGGCGTCCTGTGGGTACTCCTGGGAATCCTGGGTTACCTGGGTTTCCACGAATTCTATCTGATCAACGTGATGGCTTACGTGGGCCAGCAGAACATCTGGGATTCCAGGCGATATATCGCTTTCCTGGCGGCGAGCATCCTGGCGGCCGCGGGTTACCTGGCATACGGCTGCTTTTTCATCATGCGCGGCAAAACCAGTTTTCAAGATAAAAAACTGAATATCCCCATAACCCTGCGCTGGCTGGCGGCGAGCGGGTGCGTGCTGCTGCCGGGATTGATCAAATGGTTCCTGCCGCTGCCGGCTAACTTCATCTTCGGATATTGGCAGGAATTGCTGCTCATTTATGTCCTGGCGGCTATCGCTGGCTGGTTTATTTCCGCAGAAAGGCAGCCAGGCGGGCAGGCTTTACTGCGAACCGCCGCGCTGATGATAGCAGCGGGAGTCTTCCATGCCATTTTCTTGAAGATGTGTCAGGTGACTGATTATCCTTTCACGCTGTTCTGGTCGGAAGGCAACCGCTTTTTCGACTATTCCGCCCTGTTCGGCAGCTTCCGCTACATTGTGCCGGCTGGCGAAAAAGTCGACGCGTTCATTTCCTGGGGCATGCAGCTGCCCTGGGCGATCCCCTTTATTTTCCCCAATTTGAATATCGGCGTTTTTCGCTTGTGGTACCAACTTGTATGGATCGTCCCGGCGCTGCTGCTGGGGCTGACCGCCGCCTGGGTTAAACCGTTCCAAGGCAAGCTTGCTGCGGTCGCGCTGGCTGCCGCCGGCTGGACTTTCCTCTTCCTGGATCAGGGGCCGATCTACCCGCCGTTGATTCTGGCCGCCCTGCTCACACTGTTGGCGGTACGCGTGAAATTGCCGCTGGGTATCATTTTGGTCATCATCGCTTCTTTTTATACCAAACAATCGCGCTGGACCTGGTCCTATTCGCCGGGTTTGTGGGCGGCCATGCTGACGCTGTTGGAGAGCGAGCATCCGGATTTTTCCAGTGAAGGGTTGAAGAAGCTGGTTAAACCGGCCTTGCTGGGCGTCAGCGGCTATTTCGGCGGGCAAATCTTGCCGCCCATTGTAAAAGGCAATTCGCTTGCCGGGGTCAATTTCGTACCGGATGTGGTCGGCGCGACCACGCGCCAGCCTCTGCTGTGGGAGCGGCTGCTGCCCAATCCCACATTCCCGACCGGCATTTTGTATGGCTTGTTATGGGCAGCCCTGCCGCTCGTGATCCTGCTGGTTGCATTGACAATCTCGCGCGCGTGGAAAATCAACTGGCTGCAGGGTATTTCCGTGATAACCATTGGCGCGGCTTTCCTGGCAGTCGGGTTGATCGCCAGCGTCAAGATCGGCGGCGGCAGTAACCTGCACAACCTGGATAATTTCCTGGTCACGCTGGTGATGCTTGCCTATGCCGCGTTGGTTTACCTGCGCAAAACAGGCTTCACCATCCACAGCAAGCCATTTCTGTTGATCCTGGTTTGCATCGCGCTGGTCGCGCCGGTCACCTATGCCCTGCAAGGCGGGACGCGCCTGAACCTGCCTGGGCAAGCGACCACCGACGAGGTTCTTTCAGCGGTCACAGGCAGCGTTGACGATTACAAGGCGCGGGGTGAGGTCCTGTTCATTGACCAGCGCCAGCTGCTCACCTTTGGGATGATCAAGGACGTGCCGCTGGTGAGTGATTACGAAAAGAAATACCTGATGGATCAGGCCATGGCCGGCAACGCTGAATATTTCCAGGGTTTCTACCAAGACCTGGCAGCCGCGCGCTTCACCTTGATCGTGAACGAACCCAGCAACTTTATCATCCGCGGTTCCGAATCCTCGTTCGGGCAAGAAAACGATGCCTACGTGAAATGGGTCACGGTGGCGCTGCTGTGCACCTACGAACCCATCTACACCTCCCCCGAGGTCGGCATCGAACTGTTGGTTCCGCGCCAGGCGGTCCTGAATGACGCCATCTGCCAGGAAATGCTGCAATTGGCGACATCCAACTGATAAACAGGGCGAAGCTTGAAAACTCCAATCATCGGGCGTGATTTTTACCTGCAGCCGGTTCAGCAGGCCGCCAGGGCGCTGCTGGGCCAGCGCCTGGTGCGCCTGATCGACGGGGAGAGGGCAGCGGGTATCATCTTGGAAACCGAAGCCTACGATGGCGAGGCCGATCAGGCCTGCCACGCGCGCAGCGGGTTGACCGAGCGCAACCGCGTGATGTATGGGGAAAGCGGGTACGCTTACGTATATTTCACCTATGGCATGCATTGGATGCTGAATTGCGTGTGCGCGCCGGCCGGCTACCCGGCCGCAGTGCTCATCCGCGCCATCTTGCCGGTCGAGAACATCGCCTTTGTCCAGAGCCAGCGGGAAGGCGTAATCGAGAAGCGCTGGTGCGACGGGCCGGCCAAGCTGACCAAAGCCCTGGAGATCGACCGCCGCCTGAACGGCGCGGATTTATGCGACACTCGCAGCGGGTTGTTCATCGAGAAAGGGTTGGTCATCCCGGATGAAGCGGTGCAGCAAACCCCGCGCATCGGCATCCAATACTCCGGCGAACCCTGGGTGAGCCTGCCCTGGCGCTACGTGGTTTCAGCGGACGCCCTGCGCAGTATGCTGGAGATTTCAAGGATATAATCTATCCAGGCAGGTAAGCATGTCAGAAGAAACGAACACATACCCCAAATTCGCTTTCGACGCCAGCAAGGTGATCATCTACGGCGGGGGCGGTTTGAGCAAGATGATCATCGAGTCCGTGCGCGTGCTGGGCTGCTACCAAATCGCCGGCATCATCGACGATAACCTCCCCAAGGGCAGCGATGTGATCGGTTCGCCTGTGCTGGGCGGGGTTGAGATGCTGCCGGAATTGTTCAAGAGCGGCGTGCGGCTGGCGGTGAACTCGGTGGGCGGCATCGGCAATTACAAGGTGCGCCTGAACGTATTCCAGCAATTGGCGGAGGCGGGTTTCGTCTGCCCGGCCATTGTACATCCCACCGCGCACGTGGACCCCAGCGCGCGCCTGGAAGCCGGAGTGCTGGTGTTGGCCATGAGCTATATCAGCGGCAACGCCGTGGTGGGTATGGGCAGCCTGATCAACAACTCGGTGGTAGTTTCGCATGATTGTGTGCTGGGCGTATGCACCAGCCTTTCACCCGGCGCGATGACCGCCGGCGAGGTCATCATCGAGGATTTTGCCCAAATCGGCATGAACGCCACCATCAATATCGGTGTGCGCGTGGGGCGCGAATGCCGCATCGGCAACGGCGCTACGGTCAAGAAAGACGTCCCTGCCGGAACGCGTGTGTATGCCGGTGCAATCTGGCCGCCTTACGAACCTGAAAAGAAAAAGGAATTTACAGTTTAGTTATGTTCAAACGAGCAAGCGCAACCAACCAACCCGCGCCAGCCCAGATTGAACGGGTCACATCCGTTTTGGGCGAAGGCCTCAGCTGGCATGGGCGTATCAGCGGGCGCGGCGGCGTGCGCATCGAAGGTATTTTCGAGGGCGAGATCGCCCTGCACGGCCTGGTGGTGGTGGGAGAGTCCGGCAAAGTCACCTGCGAGAACGTGCGCGCCAATTCCGTGATCGTGGCAGGCGCTGTGCACGGCAGCATCACCGCCGATAAACTGGAAATCCGCAGCACCGGCCGGGTGTGGGGCAACGTGGTGGTATCCGCTTTTTCCACCGAAGAAGGCGCTTTCCTACGCGGCCAGGTGACCATGGAAGATCAGGTCGATCTGCAAATTGAAGAACCGGAAATTCAACCGGAAGAAGAATCACCCCATCAGAATGAGCAGACAGAAGCCGACCAGTAAATCTTGCGAGAACCAAAACACCCAGCGGATGCGAATGTCCGCGGAATAACCATCAGCCAACATCAAACAAGCAAAGCAATTGGGAGCAGCAAATGGCTAAATCCAAATATCTCGTCCCCATGTCCAGCCCTGAAATCGATGAAAGCGACCGCCAGGCTGTGCTGGAAGTCCTGCAAACCACCTATCTAAGCATCGGCCCGCGCGTAGTGGAATTTGAGAAAATGATCTGCGCATACAGCGGCAGCCGGCAGGCGGTCGCCGTCAGTTCCGGCACCAGCGGGCTGCACCTGTGCGTGCGGGCGGCGGGCATCCAGGCAGGCGACCTGGTATTGACCACACCCTTCTCGTTCGTCTCTTCCACCAACGTTATCCTGTTCGAGCAGGCCATCCCGGTCTTCGTGGATGTCGATCCCGCCAGCGGAAATATCGAACCGTCCAAACTGGCAGAAGCGGCGGCTGACCTGAGCAGCGGCGATGCGACGCGCATGCGCAAATGGCTGCCACGCAAGGGAGCGGAAAAACCAGGCCAGCTTCGGGCTATCCTGGCTGTAGATGTCTTCGGGCAGCCGGCCGATTATGACGCCATCCAAAAAACTGCCGCTCAATATAAGCTGAAATTGATCGAGGATTCCTGCGAAGCATTGGGGGCTGAATACAAAGGAAAGCGCGCCGGTTTGTTCGGCGATTACAGCGTGTTCGCTTTTTACCCGAACAAGCAAATCACCACCGGCGAAGGCGGCATCATCGTCACCAATGACACGCAAGCCGCTGAATTCATGGCCTCACTGCGCAACCAGGGCCGCGCGCAGGGCGATACCTGGCTGCAGCATACTCACCTGGGTTACAACTACCGCCTGGATGAGATGAGCGCCGCGCTGGGTGCTTCCCAGATGAAACGCATCGATGATCTTATCGACCAGCGCAACCGCGTGGCGCAATTGTATAACCAGCGTTTGTCCGCCGTTAAACAAATCGAATTGCCCTGCGTCGCCCCCGAAACCACCCGCATGAGCTGGTTTGTGTATGTCATCCGCGTGAAAGCCCCGCTGGATCGGGATCAGTTCGCCGATGCGCTGGAAGCAGAGGGCGTCCCCGTGCGGCCGTATTTTCTGCCCATCCACCTGCAGCCATACATGCGTGAAAAATTCGGTTACCGCGAGGGTGATTTTCCCGTCACGGAGGATTTGGGGCAGCGCGGTCTGGCGCTGCCGTTCTCCAGCTGCATGACTGGGGAACAGGTGGAGCTGGTTTGCGAAAAAATAGAAAAAATCGCATCCAGCAATTAATGAGCAGGAACAGGCATGGCTGAACACCAGGAATTCACACCTGCCAGAAGGCGCGGCGTGATCCTGCATGCAGGTCTGCTGTTATTATTCCTGACTGCCAGCGGCGGCTTCCTGCTGCTGGCAATGGCCCAACAAACGCGCGGCTTTTTCATCCTGTACCTGGTGGGATGCGCCGGCACGTTTCTACCCATCCCTCTCTTGCTATACCGCCTGTTCACGCTACTGCGGGCAAAATACGTGATCGACCGGGACGGGCTGCACATTCAATGGGGGCTGCGCACGGAGGATATTCCCATGCAGGATATCGAATGGCTGCGCAAAGCCAGCGAGATGCCTTACGATATCCCCCTGCCGCGCTTCAGCATCCAGGGCTCAATCATCGGTCCGCAAAGCACAGAGGAATTGGGCGCATTGGAATTTGTGGCCTCCGATTCACACAACCTGATGCTTGTCGCCTGCCGCTCGAAAGTGCTGGTACTCTCTCCCAAAGACATGCATGCATTCCAACGGTCTTTCAACCGCTTCGCCGAAATGGGCTCCATCGCGCCCATCCAGCCGCGTTCGGCCAATGTTGAACTGCTGTTGAGCAGCATCCTGAAAGATCGCTT
>Ga0172371_10012545_pt1 | contig 11148 bp, 14 predicted proteins | sample Lak12m_FD_114543 | JGI IMG/M metagenome (GOLD analysis project Ga0172371, IMG submission 114543) | Freshwater microbial communities from Kabuno Bay, South-Kivu, Congo - kab_022012_12m | ecosystem: Environmental > Aquatic > Freshwater > Lake | place: Democratic Republic of the Congo: South-Kivu... | reverse complement strand
TATGAAAACGCCACAGAGGCGATTAAAATTTTAAATGATTTCAGCCGAGTTGTTGTATGCAGCAATCAAATTGGCGTTGCCCGCGGTTTTTACGGATTAGAAAGAGTGAAAGAAATTAATCAATTTATCGATGCGCTTTTGAAAGAAAAGGGGGCTAAAATTGACGGTTGGTATTTTTCGCCCTATGTTGAGCGTAGCTGGGCTCAAAAAAACGGTTTGGATTTAAACTCTCCCTGGGTCGTAGATAATTTTCCCGAAACTAGAAAACCGGAGATCGGCATGCTGAAATTAGCAGCTGCTGATTTCGGTAAAGATATTTCTTTTTATAAAAAAATATTTATTATTGGCGATTCGCTTGACGATTTAAATATGGCTTTAAATAGCGGAGGAATCGGTATTTTCTTTGAAAATGGGAGAAACAGCCACTTAATTAATGAAGTGAAAGCCTTAGAATTATCCAATCCTGGTAGGATTTTTCGCATTAATAATTTAATTTCTGCGGCCGAAATAATAAAATCAAAGAGTTTAAATATTTAATTATATGGAAGATAAATATGCCGTTGATCTTCATAAAATAATGTTTCATCCCGAGAGACTGTCTCTTTGGATAAAAGCTGGAAATAATTGGGAGAAAGTTAAAAAAATTTACCCCATTTATGTTGAAATTTCCAGTTCCGGTCTCTGTAATCACCGCTGTAAATTCTGCGCTTTGGACTATTTGGGATATAAGAGCGGTTTAGCTGATTTTAATAATCTGAAAAAAGCCATCAAAGATATGGCTAGGGGCGGAGTCAAAAGCATTCAATTTGGTGGTGAAGGGGAGCCATTTCTCCACCCAAAGATAAAAGAGATTGTCCAATATACCAAATCTTTGGGAGTTGACATTTCTTTTACTACCAACGGAACTTTTATGAAAGAAGAAGTTTTAAGGGATATCTTACCCCTAATAACTTGGATAAAAGTGAGTATTGATGCCGGAAAACCCGAAACCCATATGAAAATTCATCGGCCGAAAGTTCAAGATTTTAATATTATTATAGATAATCTTAAAAAGGCGGTTCAAATAAGAAGAGCGACAGGCGCCCGATGCACTTTAGGCGGTCAGATGCTCCTGCTCCCTGATAATTACAAAGAAGCGGTAATGTTGGCTAAAAAATTAAAAAAAATTGGTTTGGACTATTTGGTTATAAAACCTTATTCCCAGCACAAAAAAAGCCTTACTCGAGTATATAAAAATATTTCTTATAAAAAATATCTTTATTTATCAACCGAACTGAAAAAATTGAACAGCGACAAATTTCAGGTTATTTTTAGAGAAAACACAATGGAAAAATTGGAGAAAGACCGCACTTATAAAATCTGCCATGCCGTTCCCTTTTTTTGGGCCTACATTATGGCTAATGGAGATGTTTACAGCTGCAGTAGTTTTTTGGGAGACAACAAATTCAAATTGGGGAATTATAATGAAAAATCATTTAAAGAAATTTGGGAAGGAGAAAAAAGAAAGAAACACTGGAAGTTTATCCGTACCAAAATGGACATTAAACAATGCAGGGAAAACTGCCGGATGGACGAAATTAACAGATATTTAGAAAAATTAAGCAATCCCCCAGATCACGTAAACTTTATTTAAATATCTAATGGACAAAGAAAAAGAAATATTTTTAAAGAAAAAAACCAACTTTATTAGAGATGAAGTTTTAAGGGTTGCCATTTCCAACGGCGCCGGGCACATTGCGCCTTCTTTGTCATGCGTTGATATCCTGACAGCCCTATATTATAATTGTATGTCTTATAATGCCCAAAATACTCTTTGGGAAGATAGAGACAGATTAATTTTTTCTAAAGCTCATGGTGCATACGCTCTTTATGCTATTCTGGTTGATTTGGGCATTATTCCGAAAGGGGATTGGGATAATTTCTACATAGAAGGAAAAAGCAAATTATGGGGATGCGTAGAACGACGACTGGAATACGGTCTTGAGGTCGGCTGCGGTTCTTTGGGTCACGGCTTGCCTATTGCTATGGGTATAGCTTTTGCCGCTCAGGTGCAAAAAAAGCCCTATTTTGTATTTTGCGTTGTGGGGGACGGAGAATTGGAAGAAGGAACAAACTGGGAAGCGTTGCAGTTTGGGATAAAAAAGGGTCTGAAAAATCTTATTATAATTGTTGACAATAATCGCTTGGCTGCTATGGATTTTTTGACAGATATTATGGACAGAGAAGAAGGAGATTTAATCAAAAGATTTCAAGGATTTGGATTATCTCCGATTATTTGTCCCGGTCATGACATTGTTAGATTAGTTGATTGTATCCAGGCGGCTAAAACCTCAAAAGAAGAGGGGCCCAAAATAATTGTAGCTAAAACTATAAAAGGTTTTGGATTAAAGTGCATGGAAAATGTGCCGAAATTCCATTTTCGTATTCCTTCCGAAGAAGATTTAAAAAAGGGCAAAACTTACGACTCAGAATATTAATATGGAAAATATCATCTTTAGAAAAGAAATTATTAATTATATTGCGCCAAATTTTCGTGAAGACGAAAAGTATTATTTATTGGTTGGCGATATGGGTTTTGGCGCGATTGATAAATTAAAAGAGGAATTCCCCGCTCGCGTTATTAATTGCGGAATTATGGAACAGGGGATGGTTGGAATTGCGGCCGGTATGGCTCTTGCCGGCTTAAAGCCAATTGTATATACGATAGTAAATTTTTTGGCTTTCCGGACGATTGAACAGATTAGGAACGATGTTGTTTTGCATAATATCAATGTGAAATTTATCGGCACAGGGGCTAACGATTATTTTAAATTTCTCGGCGCTTCCCACTGTTGTGGCCAAGACGATATTAAAATAATGAAATTAATTAATCTTAAAGTTTTTGATCCTTATACCGAAAAGAAACCATTTTCTGAAATTGTACAAGAATGGATTCGCGGAGATGAGCCAGCATATATAAGAGTATAATTATGACTTTATCTATTATAATTCCAGCTTTTAACGAGGAAAAAAACATTGAATCGACTGTTAGAAATGCGATTTCCGCTGCCGAAGGAAAATTCAGCGATTTTGAGATATTATTATTTGATGACTGTAGCCAAGATAACACGGGAATTATCGTCGATAAATTAAGAAGGGAAAATAGCAAAATTAAGGTTGTCCACAATAAGAAAAACGAAGGATTCGCTTATAATTATAAAAAGGGGGTAGAGTTGTCAAATAATGATTATGTTGCCATGGTGCCGGGAGATGATGAGATTTTAGCAAAGTCTGTATCAGAAATATTTGGTTTAGTTGGCAGGGCCGACATTATTATTCCCTATACAGTTAACCGCCATATTCGTTCCTTCTCTAGGAGATTAATTTCTTGTTTTTTTACTCTTTTGATAAATTTTCTATTTGGTTTAAAACTCAAATACTACAACGGACCGGTGGTGCATAAAAGAGAGTTGATTCAGTCAATAAAAATTGAATCAGACAGCTTCGCTTTTCAAGCCGAAGCACTCGTCCAATTAATCAAAAGAGGCAGCAGTTTTATTGAAGTAGGAATGTATATCAGAAATAGAAAATACGGAAAGTCAAAAGCAATGCGTCTTAAAAACATATTAGGGGTTTTGATAACGATAATTAAATTAGTTCAAAAAATTTATTTTTCAAAAAATAACAAAATATACCAGTTGAAATAAAATCAAGCCAATCATACTTCATATTAATTTTATTTTAAAAAAATGTACCAAGGATATTTATTTCTAGCAATTTCTATTTGTATCACTGTTTCAGCCCAGCTTTTAATAAAAAGGGGAGTATTATCGCTGGGGGATTTGGATTTTTCCATTTCCAATGTTTTTAATTTGATTCCCAAAATTGCCCAGAATATTTGGTTATTATCGGGATTATTTTTATTCGCAGTAAGTTTCTTTCTTTGGCTTTTTATTATTTCACGTCTTAAATTAAGTATCGCTTATCCAATTTCAACAAGTTTAAGTTTTTGTTTTATTATTCTGGCTTCATGGTTCATATTCAAAGAGCAATTACTTCCGATTCAAATATTGGGGATCATAATCATTATTGTTGGCATTTTTTTGGTTGCGAAGTTTTAATTTTTTATGGAATCTTTTTCTAATAGGAAACTTGTTCTTGTTGACGTTTCAATAATTATTCCTTGTAGAAACGAAGAAAAATTTATTGGGAAATGTTTGGATTCTATAATAGAGCAGGATTATCCGAAAGATAAAACGGAAGTTTTAGTTGTGGATGGAGTTTCGGAAGATGGATCAAGGAGAATTATTAAAAATTATTCTCAAAAATATTCTTTTATCAAGCTTTTAGATAATCCAAAAAAGTTTACACCTTTCGCTTTGAATGTGGGAATAAAAAATTCAAAAGGAGAAGTGATTATTAGGATGGATTCCCACGCAGGTTATGAAAAAGATTATATTTCGAAATGCGTAAAATACTTGCAAGAATATAATGCGGATAATGTTGGCGGGACAATGATAACTCTTGCCCGGGAAAATACGATTATTGCCAAAGCTATTGTTCTTGTTCTGTCTAATCCTTTTGGCGTAGGTGGATCTGTTTTTAGAAAAGGCTCTAAAAAGCCAAAATGGGTTGATACTGTTTTTGGCGGATGCTACAAAAGAGAAGTTTTTAACAAGATTGGGTTATTTAACGAAAGATTAATAAGGAGCCAGGATATGGAATTCAATTTAAGGCTAAAGAAAGCTGGCGGCAAAATTCTTTTTGTTCCAGATATTATTTCTTATTATTATCCGAAATCCAATCTTAAGGATTTTTTCTTCCATAATATCAAAGATGGGATTTGGGCTATTTTGCCTTTAAAATTTGTTAAAATTCCACTTAAAGCAAGGCACTATATTCCTCTTTTTTTTATTTTAACTTTGCCCTTGAGTATTTGGCCGTATATTTTAGTTTCTTTGTTTTTTTCAACAAAAATGGCAGTTAGTAAAAAAGATATTAGATTATTTTTTGTAATGCCTCTAGCATTTGGTGCTCGACATATTGGTTATGGCTTGGGTTCAATTTGGGGATTGATAAAGATATGGCAATAAATTATAAAGAGACATTTAAGATTTTATCTTTGATTCTTTTAGCCGGGGCAATTGCTTTTTCCCCGAGTTTTTCGGCTGGAACTTTATCGAACGAAAAAATCATTGAAATCAGAGTGGAAGACATTTTAATATTTGTTTTTGGTTTTTTATTAATCATTAGCTTTTTGACCTCAGGAAAAACAAAAGTAGAAAGGCCTCCTTTGTTTTTTCCCATTTTAATTTGGCTTGGTATTGGGCTTTTAAGCATTTTAATAAATTGGGCATTTTCAAATCTAAGCGTTGACAAAGGTTTTTTTTATTTTCTAAAAGAGCTCCAATTTTTTATTTTTTATTTTTATGTTTTTTGGTGCATTAAAAAAATAGATACGGCCAAGCTTTTGGTGAATTTTTGGCTGTTTTTCGCTTCTATCAATGTGTTGTACGTTTTTTATCAGATAGTTAGCGGTCTGCGACACGGAGAATACGGTACAGCAGCCATCGGAGAATGGGGAGTTTTTCCAACAGGGTCTTTTTTTCTTCTTCTTCTTATTTTTTTATTCAATCTTTTTCTTTATTACTTTTTACGTTTAAATATTTCCATACCGCAGAAAGCAGGTTTAGGAGTCTTGTCTTTTGCCCCCATTTTGGGAGTATTCGGCTCGGCTTCAAAAACTAATTTTGCTGCTTTAATTTTCGCTTTGTTTTTAACTTTTTTATTTTTATTTTTAAGAAAACTAGATTTTAAAGTAATTTTAGTTTTTATTTTAGCCATAGTTTTTATGATACCGACATTTTCTTTTGTCCTAAAAAACGTTCCCGATGTTATTAGGGTAAAAGAAATAATCCCTATTTTTTCCTTTAAGCCTCTTTGGGAAAGTTATCTGAATTCAAGGTTTTATGACGTTATAAAGCCGACATTTGAAGCGTCTCTTGAATCTTCGGCGCATCTTCCATTTTTGGGCATGGGAATAGGATACGTAGGAGAGGCTCACAACCAATACCTGCGTAATTTTATTGAAGTTGGTTTTATTAACAGCTTAATGTTTTTTATACTGATTTTAGCCATTGTCAGGCGATCTTGGCAGGGGTTTTCAAAAAGCCGTGACGGTTTTGCCGTTGGGTTGTCGGCCGGTCTTTTAACGACTACCCTGACCTTGCTTTTTCTTTCTTTTGCTGTCGAGCCATTCATCGTTGTCAAACCCATGTCTGTTTATTGGTTTTTTACCGGTATAACTATGGCTGTCTTGAGTTTAAATAAAAAATAAGGTATGCTAATTAAAATATTATGCCCAGCGATACAGATAATTTAAAAGAATCGTCAGAAAATCAATTAAAAGAAATAGATTTATTGGATTTTATTAGAATTATTAAAAAAAGAAAAAAGATAATCTTGGGATTATTTTTAATAGGTTTAATAACGGGAATTCTTTGGTACTTTTTAACTCCCTCAAGTTATCAGGGGACAATTATTTTGAAAATAGGAGGAATTGATAGAATAGCGGAAGCAACCGGTAAAAAGAGCATAGAATATTTTGAGAACATCAATGAAATTGCAGAAAGATTAAGAAAAGGTGCTTACGGCGATTATCCGAAAGTGGAGGTCATTAATCCTTCAAGTACGAATTTTATTGAAATTAGCATTGTCACAGAAGGGCGCGACAAAACAATTACTGTTTTAGAAAAAATCAAAACAGACATTTTATCAATTCATAATCAAAAAGCGAATGAAAAAAAAGAAGCAATAGACCAGGAAATTTCCTCTTTAAAAAACACGATAGAATCTTTTCAAAGAGACATTTCTTATGCTTTATCTCAAAAGGAGCAAATAACCCCTCTTAAATTAGAAATTTATAAGACAGAAAAACTCATCAACGACCTTGAAAAAGAAAAAACCAACATTTCAATGACTGAAACAATTAAGGGACCGGATGTAACAGAAAAGAGGCCGAATTATTTGACTATTTTCTTTGCGGCAACGCTAGGCTTATATATCGGGCTGACTTTAGCTTTTTTTATAGATTGGTTGGGAAAAATGGAAAAAAGATTATAAATAACTTTCATTCTGTTTTAATTTAAGACAATGGAACTCAGAAAACGAAAAGAAATTGAATATTATGATAATAGTGCAGAGAAGTTACTTGAAGATAAAAAGATAAAAAAAGGGGATTTTGAAGGATTTAATCCATTGGTCTTATCCAGTTTTCAATTTTTATATAAGCTTCTTAGCAGAAATTGCCAGAAAAAGACATTTTTGGATTTTGGCTGTGGTAATGGCGTTCATTCTGTTTTTCCTGTTAAAATGGGAGCAGAAAAGGTTTTTGGAATTGATTTGTCTGAATCCTCCCTCAAACTAGCCATAGCAAGGGCAAAAAAAGAGGGAGCTTTAGATAAAATAGAATTTTTAGTGATGGACTGCGAAAAAATGGATTTTCTAGACAATCATTTTGATGTTATTTTTGACGGAGGAACTTTTTCTTCATTAGACTTAAGGAAAGCGTATCCTGAACTATTTCGCGTTTTAAAGCCAAAAGGTATTTTAATCGGAATTGAGACATTTGGGCATAATCCCTTTACTAATTTAAAGAGAAAGATAAACAAGTTTATTGGTAAAAGAACGAGTTGGGCAACGGAGCATATTTTTCAAACTAAAGACCTAAAAGAAGCGGAAAAATATTTTAACGAAATTAAAGTTTATTATTTCCATTTAATATCTTGGTTGGCTTTTCCGTTTTTAAACTTACCAGGAGGAAAGATTTTTCTGAAGATTCTGGAAGTAGTTGAAAAACCTTTTCTCAAGATACCATTTCTGGGCAAATACGCATTTAAAGTAGTATTCGTTTTTAAAAATCCAAAGAAATGACAAAAAGATTATTTGATATTATATTTTCCATTTTTGGATTGATATTGGTTTCTTTGCCGATGCTTATAATAAGTTTTTTGATAAAAAGGGAATCGCCTGGCTTCGCTTTTTATCGTGGGGCAAGAATCGGCAAAAACGGCAAGGAATTCAGAATCTTTAAGTTCAGAACGATGGTGGTTGACGCTGAAAAATTGGGAGGGCCCTCAACTGCTGGTGATGATGCTCGTTTGCTGAAGATCGGTCATTTTCTGAAAAAATACCAGCTCGATGAATTGCCTCAATTGATTAATGTATTGAAAGGAGAAATGTCTTTTGTCGGTCCGAGGCCCGAGGTAAAAATGTATGTTGATATGATGGCAGACGAAGAAAGGAAGATTATTTATTCTGTAAGTCCCGGAATGACAGATTTGGCTTCTTTGTGGAATTTTCATGAGGGAGAAATTTTAAAGGGAAGTTCTGACCCAGAAAAAGATTATATGGAAAAGATAAGGCCAGAAAAAATACGTCTTCAGATAGAATATGTTAAAACCAGGTCTTTTATGTTAGATTTAAAGATAATCTTTAAGACGATAATAAAGGTGTTTTTATGAATAATATTACGAATTATAAAAAAATAGCTATCGAAGCCAGGAAAAAAGTGCTTGAAATGATATACAAGGCTCAGACGTCACACATCGGATCAAATTTTTCTGCGGTAGATATCATGGCAGTACTTTTTGAAAAAGCGGATTTAGATAAAGATAAAATAATTTTAAGCAAGGGTTGGGCGGCAGCCTCTCTCTATTACTTTTTATGGAGAAAGGGCAGGATTACCGAAGAAGAATTAGATAGTTATTGTCAAAAGGTAATATGCGACAAATGTAAAGGAACGGGCAAAAGGGATTAACTTTTGCAATTGGATTTGTTATAGTTAATATGTGCCAAAGGGAATTTATAAAAGAATAAAACCACCTTGGAATAAAGGCCGTAAAACGGTTCATTCTTTTATTTGCCAGACATGTAAACAGCAATTTTTTTCTAAAAGAACGAAAGCGAAATTTTGCAAACGTTCTTGTGTCAGGACAGGCACTCAATTCCAGAAAGGACAAAAACCACTGCGCCCATTTCCTAAAGGATATATTCCTTGGAATAAAGGTAAAAGAGAATTCATTAGAAAATTTTGCCTAACCTGTAAGAAAGAATTCTCTTTCTTTTTAACGGGTAAGGGAAGCAAGCGAAGAAGTCAGAAATTTTGTTCGCGAGCATGTCTTAGAAATAAGACACAATTTAAAAAAGGGTCCGTTGCGAGATTAGGAATTAAACATTTTGAAGAAACGAAGAAAAAGTTAAGAGAACTTGTTAAAAAAAAGATTGCTGAAAAGAAACATAATTTTGTTCAAGGTCACCAATTTGGATTTAGGAAAGGAGCGATTCCCTGGAATAAAGACAAAGATTTTGGGGGAACAGGGCATCTGACAAAAAGAATTTCTTGGTTAACGATTTATCGTAGATGGCGTTTAGCGGTTAAACAAAAAGATGGATTTAAATGTATAGAATGCGGGAATAGAAATGATTTAAACGTTGATCATTATCCGATTTCTTTAGCAGAGCTTATAAGAAAATATAAGATTGAGAGACCGCAAGAAGCCAAAGAGCACAGAGAATTTTGGGATATTGAAAATGGCAGAACGCTTTGCGTTTCATGTCATAAACAAACACAAACTTATGGGAAAAACATTGTGCAAAAAATGTAATGGTACCGGGAAAATATGGAGTAAATGGATTGGCCTTGCAGAGCCTGTTCATCCCGATATTGTATTTGGGACAGGATCTATGGGCGGAGGACTTCCGGCCGGAGTTGGTTTTGCTTTAGCAAAAAAATGGAGAAAAGAAAAAGGAATTATTTATGTAATAGAATCAGACGGGGGAATGCAGGTAGGTCAAACCTGGGAAGCAATCCAAATAGCTGCACAACATAAATTAAACAATTTAGTTTTGATAGTAGATGATAATTCTTTGCAGGCGATGGGCGAAACTAAAAAAATATTGAATATTCAACCTCTCGATAAAAAATTAAAAATTTTTGGCTGGAGTGTAAGAAAAATAAAAGGCCACAATTTTGAACAGATTGAAAAAGCGATTTCTGTTAAATCAAAAAAACCATTGGCCATAATTGCTAAAACGGTAAAGGGATACCCAATTTCATTTATGAAGGGGAATAATCTTTATCATTATAAAAAACTAAGCAAAAAAGAATATTTAGACGCTTTAAAAGAATTAAATGGGAAAAATTATTAAAAAAGAAGATTTTAGAAGGGTTTTTGTGGACACGTTAAACGAATTAGCGGAACATGATCCGAATATTGTTGTTGTTATCCCTGACGTCGGCTTTAACTATTTAGACGATCCCAAAAATAAATTTAAAGTTATAAATTTAGGAGTGACAGAACCAGCTTCTACAATTATTGCCGCAGCCCTTGCTTTAAGCGGTTATTCTGTTTGGCTTTACTCCATGATTAATTTCGTAACTTTTAGAGTGCATGAACAGATAAGAAACGCAATTTGCATGCATAAGGCTAATGTTAAGATTTTAGGGGTAAAAGGCAGCGAGGGGTACAAATTCTTGGGGTTTTCTCACAATCTATTATGGGAGACCGAAGAAATAGAATGGTTAAAAAAGTTGCCGGGCATGAAATGTTATTTGCCTAAAAATAATAAAGAAGTAAGAAAGGTTATTTTAGAGACCTACGAGATGAATTCGCCTTGCTACATAAGGCTTTAATTGTATAAAAAATCATATGAACTATAAAGTTCCTTTTGTAGACATTCCCAAGCAATATCAGAATATGAAAGAAGAGATTCTAAAAACCTTTGATGATGTTTTATCAAGGGGTGATTTAGTTTTGAGGAAAGATGTTGAGGAATTTGAAAAGAATATAGCTTCTTTTGTCGGTACAAAATACGCTATTGGAGTTAATTCCGGGACAGATACAATGTTTTTTGTTTTAAAGGCCTTGGGCGTTAAAGAAGGAGATGAGGTAATAACTGTTTCCCATACTTTTGTGGCTAGCATTGCCGTGATAGTTCAGACAGGAGCTAAACCGGTTTTAATAGAGGTTAAAGAAGATTTTACAATGGATATGGATATGCTTGAGGGAGCAATTACTCCAAAAACCAAAGCGATAATTCCCGTTCATCTTAACGGCAGAGTCTGCCAGATGGATAAGCTGATGGAAATTGCTAAGAAGCATAATTTGG
>Ga0172371_10012543_pt1 | contig 11148 bp, 13 predicted proteins | sample Lak12m_FD_114543 | JGI IMG/M metagenome (GOLD analysis project Ga0172371, IMG submission 114543) | Freshwater microbial communities from Kabuno Bay, South-Kivu, Congo - kab_022012_12m | ecosystem: Environmental > Aquatic > Freshwater > Lake | place: Democratic Republic of the Congo: South-Kivu... | reverse complement strand
GATAACCTTTTTATATATTATGCTTTACATAATAGTTAGGTGGTATAATGGCAGGCCCAGTTGTTTTGTATATTGATTCAAGTAGACCCAAAATTCTGAGAAGTACTTTTGAACTGTTAAAACATAATTATGGAGTTGATGCAATTTTAGCGAGAAGTATTCAAGATGCAGAAAAAGTTGTCGGCTCTCGAAAAATAGATTTCATAATATCAGATATTGTATTAAGAGATCATGCTCCAGATGTAGTTGGTGAATTCCTTGATAGGCAATTAGAACATAGGACTCCAGTAATTATCAGTACACTTACTCCAAGTTATACTGCAGACCTTGTTGCAAAATATAGGGAAAAAGATGGATTATTTGTTTTATCGGGGATTTTAGGTATAAAAGGAATTGGAGAAAAGATATCTTTAGCTTTAAAACTTGCTGCTGAAAGAAAAGGAAGATTAGTTGCTCCAGGTAAAAAACCAATAGGAAAAGATGTTAGACTAAGAAAAGAAACACCTAAACGTGTTATTAGAAAACCAACAACATTCAGACCAAGATAAGAATGATATGAGTTGATTAAATGACAACAACGTTTAAAGAGAAAGCAAAGAAAGCATTGTTTCTAGGGTCAAACCTTAAGACTTGGATTTTAGTTTGTGTTCTTGGAGTACTTTTGATATTTGTTTCTTTGTTTGTTGGCTTGCTTACTTATTTTAACAAAGCATCTAGTTTTCTTTTACAGAAAGCATCTGCAATTGTTGGATTCAACGCATCAGCACGTGTAATAATTGCTGCATTTCTTTTGCTGATTGGAGTTGTAGTTATTGTTTATTCTTTATACAAAATATACAAGTTCTTTTCAACTACAAACGATAATTTATTTGAAAACACGTACAATGAATCTAAATTGTCAAAAGGAAAAAAGATAGTTACAATTGGTGGTGGGACAGGACAATACACTTTGTTAAATGGATTGAAAGAATACACATCAAATATTACAGCAATTGTAACTACAATGGATTCTGGTGGAAGTAGCGGATTGTTAAAAACAGAATTTGGTGTTTTGCCTCCAGGTGATTTGAGAAATTGTATGATTGCATTGAGCAGTTTGCCTGATGATATGCGTACTATCTTTGGAAAAAGATTTTCAGCATCTTCATCTCTTAAAGGACATCCAATTGGGAATTTAATGTTAACTAAAATTGCTCAAGATGATGGATTTGAAAAAGCAATTGATAAAATGCAAGATCTTTTGCGTGTGCGTGGAGCAGTTTTGCCAGTTACTTATGATGGTGAAGTTGTTTTGATAGCAAAGACAGGAGACAAAAAGTTTGTTGAAGGGGAAGAAAAAATAGGAAAAGAAGCAATAGGCATAAAAGAGATTTTCTTGAACAAACCTGCAGAACCTAATCAAAAAGTTTTAGATGCTATTAAAGAAGCAGACTTGATTGTTTTGGGACCAGGCAGTTTATTTACAAGTATAATTTCAAATCTTTTAGTTGAAGATGTTTCTGCTGCAATAAAGAGGTCAAAAGCAAAAAAGATTTTTATAATGCCTGTCATGACTCAATATGCAGAAACACATGGTTTCAAAGCAGAAGATTATCTGGGATGGATTTCAAAGTATGTTGATGTTGACTATATCATAATGAACACAAGAAAGCCAAGTGAAGATATTTTGAAAAAGTACTTACCAGAAAACAAATTCTATATTGAACCTATCGCACACGATAGTAAAAAGTTCATTAAAGCAGATTTAATAAACGAAAAATCAATTGTCAGACACGACTCACAAAAACTTGCAGAAATTATTTATGGTTTGAAGTGATAAGGAATTATTATGTCTCCTGAGAAACCTGTTGAATTAAAAAGAAAAGTTGGAAGACCAAAAACAGATTTAAATATTTCGAGTTCTGAAAGAGTTGCGCGCATATTTGAAGCAATTGGACGATTAAATGGTAATATTGCTGCAGCGGCTCGCGAATTAAATATGACTAGACAAAATTTACACATCTTAATTAGAAGAAATCCAAAGCTCCTAGAACATTATCGACAACTATATGAGGCGAGGAACTGGAAAAAAGAAGTATTTCGCAAGATTGGTGGCTTTGAAGGAGCTATAAGATTAGCTGCAATTGAGAAATATTCAGGAGATCTTGCCGCAGCAGCCAAAGAATTAGACACATCTTATAACTCAATGTATGATTGGGTGTATCATAATCCCGAATTAAAAACATGGTTGCTCCGTTTACAAAGTGAGAATAAATCTGGGCTTATTACAAAAAAGAAATGGTGGGGCAGATTAGAAAGATTACTAGTTATAGAGCACAATTCAGGGAATATTACTGCCGCAGCTCGTGATTTGAAACTAACTCCTAATGCAATAGTAGGTTGGATTAACAGAAACCCTGAAATTGCAAAATGGTATGAGCGACTTATGTTTGAAAATTTGTGGAATCAAGGCACTCCGAATGCAGATACAATTCAAAAATATAAATCTGTAATTGTTGAGTGTTGTGGCAAAATTGGGCTTGCTGCAAAAATATTAGGTCTCAAAAGAAGTACTTTGCGTAAAGCTGTGCGATCAGGATATTTGAGCAAATGGTATGAAGAGATGACACATAAAAACAATTGGCCACGGTATAATGCAGATCAAATAGATAAATATTCATATATTGATGGTTTGCCAATCCTTAGATTGGTTTCTCAAGAAGAAGCAATGAATTATTATACAAAATATCTTGATTACTACAAAAATAATTATGGTGTTGATACTCAGACAGGTATAAAAATAAGTCCTTTGCTTAGATTTGAGAGATATAAATCTGATTTTGAAGATATACAACAAGTTTATTCTTATGCAATAGTTGACGCGCTAGCTAAGTGGGATAAGAAAATGGATTTAGATAAATTAGTTTTAGATAGTTTAATCTACTATGTTAAAGATTATTTTCGTCAAGAACGAGGATACAATTCCAAATTAGTTCATTTGGATCCTGAGATTGCACAAATCGTACAAATAAAAAAAGAATCTGGGCGCGTTGTAACAACTAGGAAAAAAGATTAAACTGATGTGATTTTAATGGTTAAGCTTTGTAGTGCATGTTTGTTAGGAATTAATTGCAGATATGATCTGAAATCAAATGCAAATGAAAAAGTAATTGCATTAGCTGAAAAAGAAGTTCTTATTCCTGTTTGTCCTGAACAATTAGGTGGACAATCAACTCCACGTCCTAATGCTGAAATTGTAAATGGTTCAGGAGAAGATGTTCTTGATGGCAAAGCAAAAGTTATAGAAGAAGATGGAAAAGAGGTAACTGAAGATTTTATTAAAGGAGCAAAAGAAGTTCTAAAGATTGCAAAACTCTACAACGTAAAAGAAGCAATAATGGTACAGAAAAGTCCATCCTGTGGTTGTGGATTGATTTACGATGGAACATTCACAAGAACAAAAAGAGAAGGAAATGGAGTAACAACTGCTTTATTAAAAAGAAATGAAATAAAAGTGATTAGTCAAAATGAGATCTAATTTCTTTTTGTTGAATCATGTCTTTTTGAAATTTCTTTTTTATCAACAACAAATACTTTGTCTGCTAACCCGCAGAAAAGTCCAGATTCTATTATGCCAGGAATTTCTTTTATCTTGAACTCTAAATCGTCGTAGCCGTATCCATCATATGTTTTCAGGTCTATCAAATAGTTTTGCTCTAAAGTTTTTACTGGTTTTCCATCTTCCATTCTTAATCTTGCTTTTCCAAACAAATCTAATGCAGACATAGTTCTCTTTAATCCGAATTTTGAAACTTCGATCGGAAACTCTGTTAATTTGTTATGAACATTGCTTGCTTCGACAAAGACATATAATTCTTTTGCATAGTATGCAATCATTTTATCACGAATTAAAGAATGAGTTGACAATTTTGTAAAATTATGCGCATTATCAACATAAGATGCAAATTCAATAGCCAAATCAATTTTCTCATTTACATCAGCTAATTTTAAATTGTAATGATGACAAAGCTCTGCAATTTCTAAAGAAGTTGGCACAACGTTAATACAGTGTGATTTCAATGCATTCTTTAATGCTAATTCTCTTATAACCTTAAATGCAATGTCACTTGTTCCTAATGCAATAGTCTGATTGTCTTTTATTTTATGCTCTAAAAAGTGTTCAATATATTTAGTACTTAACATTTAAATCATACAATAAATAGCGCTAACCTTTATAAATATAGTTATATTATATTATAAAACTGGGGGGCAAAGTATGGTTATAAAAGGAGAACAAATACAACAAAGACAATCAAGTCAGCAGTCTCAGGAATCTTCGCAATTGCAAGAACCATCATCAGGGATGCGAGACATTAAAGCAGTAAGTACTACAGTCATGTTGCTTTCTCAGAAAATGGGTTATTTAGTACGGAATGAAAAGGTATTGAGCAGAAACATATTGGTTTTGAACGATAAACTTAAAAAACTGGAAGAAATGTCAGAAATCAAAACAACAGGAGAAGAGCAAGAACTCTCTACAAATGAAATTGATCCTATAAAATCACAGCTTGAAGAAATAGACAGCAAAGTAAAAGAATTAAAATCAGAGCTTGACTCTTTGCACAGCCAGATTGAATCAATTGCGAGTTCTTTTGCAACAAAAGCAGAATTGAAAGAAATAAAATACCTTGTAGATGCAATTAATCCATTAGAGTTTGTTACTTACAGACAGCTAAAAGAATTAATGAAAAATAAATAAGAATATAATATCAGGAGCAAAAGTGTTTGTCATGAATTTTAGAAATGTAGGAATCTTTTTTTTACTGATTGTATTTTTTGTAAATCTTGTTGGTGCAGTAGCAATAAAAGATCTTCCAGACAAAGCATCAGAACTTTATCTTATTGATCCAACAGATTCAAATGAGCAGGTAACTGTTAATTCATCATCAAGAATAAATTGTGGTGAGATTTACTGGGTATTGCCTGTATCATATAACAATAGTTCCGCAACAAATTATGTTTTTATTTCTGATTCAAACCCTGATGAACTGGTTGATAATATTTTAGCAAAAGAATTGATAATTGTTTTGCGCTTTTATAATAATCTGCCAGAGCTGTATTATAATTCAAATGCAGAAAATTATCTTGACGGTTTTGTAAAAGATATTGATATTTATTTGTATAATCTGAGTTTGATGCGTAATGCTATTGATGATGCTGACCTTCTAAAACAATTAGATGTAGTCTCAGATGATCTTAATGGTTTACAGGATAGACTTATTTCTGCAGATAAAACAGTTGTTGAGCTTGAGGACTTGTCTTTTAAAGGAAATTATTCTTGTGATACAAAGGACAGTTTAATTGCTAAAGCAGATAGTTTTGATGCAGAGATTGATGCAATTGATACACAAATTAGTGAGATACAGAAAAATATTGAATGGTTAAGGAATAAACTGACTAATTATGATGATTTTAATATGACATTGGATGAGGCAGTTTACTTAAGTGACCTGCTTACTTTACCTCCTGCATTTGACGCATTTCAAGAACAAAAATTAAATTTTGATACATCTAAAGATATAATGGATCAGCTGTCATATAAAGACAAAGAATTTGAGCTTGATTTAATTGTTGATGCATGGAAAGTCAGAAAAGAAAGAGCATCTTTTTTAAAGCTTTACTTATCAAAAGATGATGAGATTCTTAAAAAAACAAAGAAAGAAACACAAAAAGAACTTTATACTTATATCTTGAATAATTATTCTAATTGGCAGAATCAGACAGATTATAGTATTTTCTTGAAAAATTATGATGAGCTTTTAACTTTGCTTAGAAAGAATGATTTTACTAATTCGAAAGGCAAATTAACTTTGCTTAAAGGAACTGCATACGATATTTATGCTGCAGGGTTTAAGAAAGAAACAATTAATACGGATGCAGAGCAGAAAACAGATTATACACTTTACATTTATATTGCAGTTATTCTGGTGATCTTATTTTTGATTCCAAAAATTTATGAATTGATAAAAAAAGCAATTAAACCAAAAGATGATGACAAAGATAATGAATCAGAAGTTAATGTTGATATTCCTATGAATTAGATAACTTTTAAAATCTTTCTTATTTATATATTGAGAGAGTTAGTAGAGAGTATTTTTATGTGTGGATTACAGTTAACTAATAAACAGAAAAGCGAATTAGAAAGAAAACATTATGGAATTGTTGGAAAACACTCTGCTGTGCAAGTCTGTGATTGGACTAAGAAAAGTATGAGGAATGAAGGTGAGTGCTATAAGAATAAGTTTTATGGTATTGAAACATTTGCGTGTGCACAAATAAGTCCAAACGCATTGTGGTGCGACCAAAATTGTGTTTTCTGCTGGCGTCCAGCTGAGAATATGAAACGCAAAGAAATAAAAGAAACTGTTGATACTCCTAAGGTTATTGTTTCAGATGTTCTGAAACAAAAACATAAACTTCTTGTCGGCTACAAAGGATACAAAAATGTTAACTTGAAAAAACTTGAGGCTGCTTTGAAAGAATTTCCTTCTCATTGGGCAATTTCATTAAGTGGCGAACCAACGCTTTATCCAAAGCTATCTGAATTGATAAAAGAAATAAACAAAGGAAAACCAAAATCAATTTTTTTAGTTACAAATGGTCAGAATCCTGATGCTATTGAAAAGCTAAGAAAGAAAAACACCCTGCCAACACAATTGTATATTTCTCTAACTGCAACAAATCAGAAACAATATAATAAAATAAATAGAGGAATAAGAAAAGATAGTTTTGCGAGATTGTTAAAAAGTTTGAGAGCATTAAGAAATTTGTCTACAAGAACAGTTGTGCGCTTGACTTTAATAAAAGGATTAAATACAGATCAAGAGAGTTTGAAAGGGTTTGCAAAAATAATTGAAATGGCACAGCCTGATTTTATAGAAGTAAAAGCTTACATGCATATTGGTTATAGCAGAAAAAGATTAGAAATGCATAACATGCCAACACATTTAGAAATAAAAAGATACTGCAGAGAATTGGAAAAGCATTTAAGATCATTTAAATATGAAGATGAAGATCGGCCTTCAAGAATTGTTTTATATATGAATACAGGAAGACATAGAGCAAAGAAAGTCCCTAAGAGATGGATAATAGAAAGACATGCTCAGCGTATTAGCAAAAACAAATTAACTGAATTCTTTATTTTCTTAATCACTTTAATACAAGGATTAATAATTAATGAGAAAAAGAAAGAAACAGAAAAAAAGATTGTAAATAAGAAAACAGGAATTAAAACAAGAATTACTAACGCAAAGTCAAAAACAAAACAGAAAGTAAACAAGTCTGCAAAGAAAGCTATAAATAAAAAACAAAAAAATAAATATATTTCAAAGAAACAGAATATTAAAAGAATTAAATTTAAGAAACAATAAATCTATTTTTAATATATAAAGATATGGAGGAATGAACATGTTTTGTTGTAGTGAAGACAAAAATTGTTGTGGATTTGGTGCAAAAATCTTTGGGCATCTTGTTGGTTTAGTTGGTGCTTTTATGTTAAGTTGGGGTTTTTTGTCTGTAACAGGAATTGCATCATGGAGTGCTGTATTTTCTAGTTTGTTCTTCTGGGGATTAGTTGTAATGTGTTTGGGATTTTGTATATTAAACTGCAAATGCAGTGATTGTTGTGATACTCAAAAGAAATAAGCAAATATAAATTTCATCCTGAAAAACTAAATTATAAATCAAATAATCCTATACATGAACTTAGTGAGTTTATTAAAATTTTGAAACAAAAAAAAATAACAAAAGGCAAGGTATTGGATTTAGGTTGTGGCAATGCAAGAAACAGTTCTGCTTTAGTAAAAGCTGGGTTTAATGTTAGTGTTTGATTTATAAATCTTTCCTTTCAGTATATATTAAAGTATATTAGTAGTTGTGTTATGACATAGCTGCGCTGTACGTTTTTTTTAAGTAAGATACAAAATCTTATCAGAAAATCAAACTGTTGCACAAATTTCTTTTGGGTGACTTTTAAGATTCATGATGTTTTTATGTTTTTCAAAGGTGTATTAGAATGGGAAAGATTAATAAACCAAGGGCAGGATCATTAGCATATTATCCGAGAAAGAAAGCAAAAACCATTGTTGCTCGATTTAGTAGCTTTAATGAAGGAAAAGATTTGAAAATATTGAATTTTTATGGCTATAAAACAGGTATGTTGCATATAATGGGTCTAAATAAACATAAAGGATCGCCATTGATGAATCAACGTATTGCAATTCCTGCAACTGTTGTTGAATTTCCTCCAGTAACAATTTTTGGTGTGAAATTTTATGCTAAAAAAGGAAAAAACCCTTATACATTAAAGGAATTCTTGTTCTATGATAAGGCAAGTAAATTTCTTAATAGACGAATTACAGGAGCAAACAGAGCAAAATCAAAAGGAGATGCTCTGAAAACAGCATTAGATTTTTTTGAAACAAATAAAGAAAAAATAAAAGATGTTAGATTGATTGTACATACTAATCCTCATTTAACTACAATTGGCAAAAAGAAGCCAGAGGTAATAGAATTATCGTTAAGCGGCAATGCAGAAAATAAAGTAAACTATTTCAAAGAGAAAGTAGGAAAGAACATCGAGATTGATGAAGTATTTAAGGAAAATTCTTTTTTGGATGCAAGAGCAGTTACAATAGGACATGGATTTTCTGGTGTAATCAAAAGATATGGAGTAAAGAGAAGAAGCCATAAAGCAGAAAAAGGTCCAAGAAAGGTAGGATCTGTAAGTCCATGGCACCCTCCATTAATAATGTGGACGGTTGCACGCCCAGGACAATATGGGTTTCACACACGTACTGCATGGAATCTGAAATTATTGAAAATAGTAAAACCAGAAGAGGTTGCACATAAAGCAGGCTGGGAAGGGTATGGTATAGTTAAAAACAAAGCAATTATTTTAGCAGGCTCTGTTCCAGGACCAGTTAAGAGAATAATTGCTTTTAGAGATGCAATAAGACCTGGCAAAGATATAAGACACGATATTGAAAGTGTGAGTGCAATAGTAATGTAATTCAGGAATGATTAATATGGAAGTAAATATTTATAGTCAAGATGGCAGTGTAAAAGGAAAAATAAAATTACCAAAGATATTTGAAACATCATATAGGCCAAGATTGATTCAGAGAGCTGTACTTTCTTCAGAGAGTGCAAAATTACAGCCTAAGAGTACAATGTATCATGCAGGAAGAAATTATACTGCAATTTATTTTGGAAAAAGAAATCACAGAAATACATTAATTAAACACAGTATTGCACGAAAACCAAGATTAAAAAACAGAAGACATTTAATTGAAGGAAATGTTGCAGGTATTCCTGGTGTAGTTAAAGGACCGCAAGCACACCCTCCTCATTCAAATAAGAAAATTGCAGAGAGAATAAACAAGAAAGAAAAACAAATTGCATTTTATAGTGCTTTATCTGCATTAACTAATAAAGAATTAATTAAAGCAAGAGGCCACATATTTTCAGATGTATTAACCTATCCAATAGTTGTTGAAAGCAAATTAGAAGATGCAGTAAAAACAAAAGAAATCATAGCATTCTTGAAAAAGCTTGGAGTTTACGCAGATGTTGAAAAGTCAAAGAACTCAAAAAGAGTTAGAGCAGGAATAGGAAAATTAAGAGGACGAAAATACAAACGCTCTAAATCTATTTTGTTTGTTACAGATAAAGACTGTGCAAAACTTCACAAAGCTGCACGTAACTTAGAAGGCGTTGATGTTGTTGCTGCACGAAATCTTAGTGTTGAGCTCTTAGCACCAGGAGGCAATGCAGGAAGACTTACTGTATTTGCAGAAGGAGCATTAAAGGAGTTAAAGTAAAATATAACTAACAAATATTTTTGGTATAGGTGAATAATTATGGAAAATTATGATATATTAATTAATCCTGTAATTTCAGAAAAAGCAGTTAATGGAATTGAGATTGGAAATAAGATTATATTCAGAGTTGCAAAATCTGCAACAAAACCAGAGATAAAAAAAGCAATGGAAGAAACCTATGCCGTTAAAGTTGATAAAATCAATATTGTAAATGACACAAAAGGTTATAAAAAAGCAATTATTAAATTGAATTCAAAATTCAAAGCATCTGAATTATCAAGTAAATTAGGTATGATATAAAATTAATGGAGACGATGATAAAAATAAATTTGCATATAGCTCTAAGTAAGATAAATTTTTATTACTTTGAATTCAGCGAGCAAAATTTATAGAATTACAACAAGCACATAAAATAGAATATTATATGGTGATATTTAATGAGAAGATTACATCAGCAGAGAAGAGGAAAAGGAAGTCCTAAGTATATATCAAATCAGAATAATGCACACTTTAAAGCAATGTATCCATTCAATTACACAATGGAAAGAATGAATGGAGAAGTTATTGATATAATGCATAATCCTGGAAAAGGTGCGCCTATTGCAGAAATTAAATTAGAAAATGGAACAGTGTTTTATACACCTGCATCTGAAGGCTCTTATGTTGGTCAGATTATTGAAGTTGGAAATAATGCGGCTTTAGGATTAAGTCATATTGTGCCATTAAGTTTAGTGCCACCTGGATTCACAGTTTATAATTTAGAAAGTAAAGCAGGTACTGGCGGGAGTTTTTTCAGAACTGGCGGTGCATTTGGATTAGTTATTAGTAAAGATGAACGCGGTGTTTTTGTTAAAATGAAATCAGGTGTGAAAAAATCATTTGATCCAAAATGTCTTTGTACATTAGGTATTGTCTCGGGTGCAGGCAGAAAGGAAAAACCATTTATGAAGGCAGGAAATAAAGCACATGCAATGCACGCAAAAGGTGGAAGAATTTATCCTGTAGTTAGAGGATATGCAATGAATGCATATGACCACCCTCACGGAGGTTCAGGTCACAATTCTGCAGGACGCCAGAAAAACAAATCAAGAATATATAGTGCACCTGGACAGAAAGTAGGACATATTGCTGCAAGCAGAACAGGAAGAAGGAAAAAGTAATGATAAATATTATATGGTGAATTTTTATGGTTAATTTTAAGTTCATGCTCGTCAGTGCTCGCAAGAACATTAAACAGAGCCATAAAAAAAATAAGGTGAATTTTTATGGTTAATTTTAAGTTCGTGCT
>Ga0172371_10012536_pt1 | contig 11151 bp, 10 predicted proteins | sample Lak12m_FD_114543 | JGI IMG/M metagenome (GOLD analysis project Ga0172371, IMG submission 114543) | Freshwater microbial communities from Kabuno Bay, South-Kivu, Congo - kab_022012_12m | ecosystem: Environmental > Aquatic > Freshwater > Lake | place: Democratic Republic of the Congo: South-Kivu... | reverse complement strand
GATCAAGAATTATGTAATCATGGCCAGCCGGAATTTGTTTGATGGCTCTTCGAACCAATTCGGTGGCTTTGCGGCAATACGCGGGCGGCGTATAAAAAGCGCCAAGCTCTTTTTTGTGTTGCGTATCGTTTAGCAGATCCATGATGTATTTGAAATCCTTTTCTTCGCCTTTCCACGGGAAAATATAAGTCGCGAAGTGCTTTGGCACGCGCAATTCCTTGAAAAATTTGATCTTATCGGCAGATGGATTTTCTTGGTAAAAACGATTAGCCCAACCAACGACGTCAAATAGGTCAATGTGTATCTTGGTGTATTTTTCCGTGTCTATAATTTCCGCAATCCGCCGCAATCCAGCCAAATTGCCATAGTCAATTTTTTCGGGTCTAGTTTTCGTGGTAAAATCGGCATTGTTTTTGCTGGCGGCGCCGGCGTAAGGAATTTCTATATGAGAAAGAAAATTTTTGGAACTGAATAGATAAGCTTTTTCTTCGTTTAGCGCAACCAATAATATCTGCGCCGGAATCGGATCACCTTTTATTCTCCTATGGCTAAGATATTTTATGGCCTGAAACAAAGCTTTATTAATATCTGAAATAGTAAGCTTAAATTCAAATAAAGTGCCTTTATATACGCCATCAGTATTGTGGGTAAGTTCAACATCAGCGCTGATTTTCAAATCGGTGAAAAATTTTATTTGCCCCTCACGTTCTGATAGAAATTTTTTGCTCATAATTATATTTCTATAAATCATCAATGTCTATCTTTGCCAACATTTTTATTTGTTCCTAAAATCCTTTATCACCAACCCGCCTTTAATCCTCTTCACCACAACTCTCTGTTTCTCGCGCCATTTGAGCTCCCGCGTCATTTCGACCGGCAGAGTCACCGCGAGGCTGGTTTTGCCTACCCGAGTTATTTTTCTGATATTTTTTTCTTCTTGTTTTCTGACAGACATATGTTTTGAGTAAGTATTTCCCGCCCGAGGCGGACAAGAAATACGTATTTAAATATGTATTTCGCTATTTTTTCGTATATTCGTATGAAATTCGCAATTCGTAAAAATACAAAAACCGCGCTTTCATTCTAGCACGGCTTTTGCGTAAGATAAAGTCAAACGACTTCACAAAAACTACACATTGATATCATTGACAACGTCGTCAATGCTCTTTCTGGATTCTTCTTTTCGCTCGTCTCTTCGCTCGCCCCTTTGCGAACCTTCCGGTTCGTTGATTTTGAGGTTCACCCGGGCGTTGTTCTTGGCTCCGACCACCCGAAGGAGGGTACGGATAGCCTTCGCTGTCGCACCTTCGCGGCCGATGATCATTCCCATATCCTTTGAATCAACGTCCAAAGTGATGAGAACTCCTCTTTCATCGATCGTCCGGTTGGCTTTGACAGCGTCAGGAGTGTCCACCAGAGCTTTCACGACATACTCCACAAATTCTTGGTCTTTTTCCATCTTTTTCAGTTTTAGGCTAATAATTTCGGAATTTGGCTGTTCGGATTTCGACCTTTGTCCCTCACCACTTCTTGAGGCAATTCTTCTTAATACTACGGAATAACCGTAAAAAGTGGTGAGGGACGAGACCCGCCATCTTTCCGCTTATTTTGCATTATATATAAATTCCGCCTTTTGTCAAACAAAAACCCCAACGCGATGCCGGAGACTTATTTCACCCTAAAATCGCTGTTTTTGAAGTATTTATTTTTCCTGGGTTTTCGTTTCAGCCGGCGCTTCTTTTGCTGATTGCTTTTCAGGCTCTGCATTTTTTTTCGCTTCTTCTTTTTTTTCCGACTTCATTTCTCCTTTCTTTTCTTCTACTGTTTCTTTTTTCTCTACGGCTTCTTGAGAAGCAGGTGCCTTTTCTTCGCTCGCCAAATCCTTAGCATCTGCGGGAGCGCTTTCAACCGGCTCAACTTCTTCTTTCTTTTTCATTTTCACTGCTCTTTTCGGCCCTTTGACAATTCCCTCTTTCACCAGGAGGTTATGGACCGTATCCGAGCTTTGCGCGCCCTTTCCAATCCAGTATTTTATGCGATCGGACTTGAAATTTTTTTCTTTGGTGTGGGGATTCAAAAAACCGAGAGCTTCCAAAAACCGCCCTTTGATCGGTGAAGTATGTTCGGCCACTACCAGCCGAAAAAAAGCCTTGTTCTTTTTTCCCCGTCTTGTGAGTCTTATTTTCAGCATCTTTGAGGTAAACTTAAAATACTTTGGCATTCTAGCCACTAAACTGATTTCTGTCAACGTATCGCTGAATCAGATGATGAAATAAGCCGGAAATGAAGATCACCTTATTCTTACGGCGTTTGTCCGAGTCACTTCTCCGACTCCATCAATTGTGACAGTCAAGGGATAATATCCCGTCACGCTGAATTCACTCATGTCAAAAGTGCATTTGATCTGCCGGCCGTTTTTTGAAACGTATATTTTTTGCGCCTGCTTGAACCCGAGCGTGCAGTCGGCTTCTCCGCTCCCCTGCCGGAAATTTCTCCCCCGCACGGTGAGCTTGAAGCTGTTTTTGTTCGCCTTGTATTTGATGGATTTTTTCTTGACACTCGTGATTTTCATCGTCCTAACTCTGGAGTTCTTTTCCACGGCCTTGAAGGAACTGAAGTGCCTCGGAGTGAAAGTGAGCGTGCCTGCGCCCACATCATATGAAATTCCGCTCAAATCCGTTCCTTCGATCGCCTTTCGCATTGTCTGGCCGTTCGAAACATATATATCAGGCTGTTCCTCGAAATCAAGGCCAAACATAGTAAAAGTAGTCCCGTAATTTATCATTTCCGGCACCATCGCCGCGTTGAGACTGATATAACCGTTATCAAACTGAATCATATTGTCGAAATTGCTCATGAAAAGAAAGAAGCGGTAGGTCAAAAAATCCACGGTTTGGGAAAAAGAAATTCTGCCCTCGCCGGTTTTTTGAAAATAAAGCCCACTCACGCTGTGCCAGCTTGGAGCGCTGAACAAACTGGAGACTACGCCGTCTTGCGCCATGCCAGTTTGCATTTCTGTCGGCATCTGGGCCAGCATTGTGCACATCTGGCCAAATCCCTGGGCCATTTCTTCGACACTGGGCCCGCCGTGTTCCCATTCTCCGCCTTGAGGATCGCCTTCCTCTTCCAAATCATCCCGATGAGCTTCTATATAGCTCAAAAGTGTTCCGTCCGCCGCCATTTCGTTGATCTTGTTTTGGCAGGCAGTCGCATCCGCCGGCGAACTCATAACGCTCAATACCTGCCAGAAAATATCGTCTTCGTCCGGCAGATCGCGATCATCCGGTCCGGCCGTGGCCGGCGCCGCCAGCGCCACCATGGCGAGCAGGGCAACACCTGCTAAAAGTCCCCTTTTTGCTTTTTTCTTCATTAGCTTTTGTTTTAATTATTAATGCTAAAAATTATAACACGAAAAGAAAATTATTGGGAACCCAATATTTAGTTTCGGGTTATGCGTTATGCGTTACGAGTTATACGACCTCAATTGAAATTCACTCGGATCGGATCGCCGGTCGAAGCGTCAATCGTTCTTGTTCTTCTTCCTTGCACCTTGATGATATATTTGATATTCTCGCCCGCTTCCAGATTCAGTTTTTTATACCAGCCACTCGCGCTCTTTCCGCGATAAATAACCCTTTTTTTCCATTTATATCTCTTGTTTTTCTTTTGAACCCGGTATTTTTTCGTGATAGTCACTTTTTTCGCGGAACTTTTTTTCTTGAGCTGATCAAAAATGGCCTTTTCAACTGTTGTCCCGGCCACCTGGCCATAGAGCGCCGTGTGCAAATCATCGCGGATAAGCTGATATATTCCGGCGCTCATCGCTTCTTCCCCGTGGCCCGTGAACATCCAGGCCTCGTCCCCGCCAATCATGAAAATGTTGGTCGCGTTCGCGAGCGCGTCTTCTCCGTTGCGGGAAGAATAATAATCCCACTCCCCGGTACTATTGTTGTAAATCGATATTCCGCCGGCATCGTCCGCTTCGCTTTCGTTTTCCAGCGCGATTATCCAGACCCGCCCGTCGGAATCTTCCTGAATTTTGATGACGCGGTTCGTGAAAATATTGCTATTATCTTTCGTCCAATTCGCCCACGTTCCGGCGCTTATGTTATATCGGAATACGCCATATCTCGTCCCCACCCAGACATTTCCTAAAGAGTCGACAAACGCGTCCGTCACGCCGTTTTTGAGCGCGACTCCATCCGCTGTCACATCGGATGAATTATACTGCGTCCAAGAGCCCTCCTTGAAGCGCCACACTCCCTGACCCTGATCTCCTCCATCAGGATTTGCAAACTCGTTTTCCGAGCTATGATATTGATAGAACCAAAAACTGCTGTCTGCTTCGTTGTGCATTCCCCAAAAATCAGCCCCTAGGTTTTCCGCATCCGAAAAAGGCCCGCCTGTATAGCCGCTGTCACTCCAAACACCCGCGGCAAAACTATATATGATCAAATAGAGGCGATTGTCCGAATTAGCAACCGCGTACAAAATATTGCTGTCGATACGGCTCCCAAAAATGTTTTTTATTTTCAGATTGCCCGTAACTCCCCCTACTTGTCCGGCAATGGCGGCAGAAGTTGTTGTTGTCCAGTTGCCATCCGACCCATATTTCAAAAGCGCCACGTTGGGATCCCTCCGGTTCGGCATCCAGACGTTTCCATGTTCGTCGGCATACATATTGAGAAATTCGATGTCGGAGTATCCGGCGGCGCTTTCAACTGTCGCGGTTTCGTCCGACCAGTTCGTTCCATCATACTTCACGATATGACGCACAAAACTGCTTTGGTCATTCATATCCACCCGGTCGTTTCCGTAGAGAAACCTCACTCCGTTCGAACTTTTGACCATATTTTCAAGTTCAAAGTGCTCCGGCAGGGCGTCGCCGCTCGTCGAACGAGTGTGCCGGTTCCAATAATCAGCCTTTGCGCTTCCGGCATAGCAAAAGGCAAAAACTATTGCCGCCAGAAACATGATTTTTGTGTTTGTTCTCATATTATCAATCTTAATAATTACCTTATATAAGCCTCTATTCGAGGTGAGACCTCGAATAAATTATCTCCTTGTCACCGTTTTTGTCACATTCTTTGATCCTTTCGTGGCATGACTGGCTTCAACGCGAATGGTATTCGCTCCCATTTCAAGACTCACGCGCTTGGCAAATTTTCCCTTTCTACCCACATTCACGGTCCCAATATCCGAGTTATTTACAATAAATCTAACCGTTGCGTTTTTATAAGTTTTCCCACTTACCCGCACGGTCGATTTTCGGACTCTTTTTTTGACATTCACCTTGAGTTTCGCCAATCTTCCCTGTTCAAAGGAATAGGCCTTCGCCTCGCTCACGTCAGATGCCGTACTGTGCGCTTCATAACGGACGTTTACTGAATCGCCCCAATTAATATCAAGATCTGTAAAAATCTGATCAATCGACATTTTCCATTCCTGCCGAACACCGACATTTGAAGCCGCCGAAATTCCAATCTCAAATCCCGCCCCGCCGAAAGTGGTTTTCAACGTTTCCGAGGATCTTCCGTCATATGAACCGTTTCCGTTGTCCTCGAAAATATATCCAATTGTGTCATAGCTTGAGCTGAAATCCCACCCCTGCGGATACTGAACATTGATAACCAGATAATAGTCATATGTCCCGTTTTTATCTTTGTCGACGCTGATCACCATGTCGTGATCAAAAGCGGCCGGCGCCGTGATGACATGCCCGGCACAGGGCGGAGATACGGAAAATTCTCCGTTGGGCGCCGTCGCCGGCGCGGCGCTTGCCGAAAAAGTATAATAATTTCCCGTTTCCCATCGGTAATCCATAAAATCAGTTCCCCGTTCCCAAAGCAGATACAAATAATTATTGTCGTTCGTCATCTTGATGAAATCGACCGCCAGCATATATTCGTAGTTCACTTTGCAGGCGTTTCCCGGATCGGTCATCTGCCAGGCATCGGTCGAAGTATTGTAATAATATGTCATGCCACTGGCTGAAAATTCCGCCGAGGATCCTGTAAAGTCTGCTTCGTCCACCAGTGTCGCCACATCGTCCCAATCGGAAAAATTTCCGTCCACATCGATCGTTTTGGCTCTTGAAAAGCCGGCCGGCGCGATCAAACCCGCGCTTAAAAATAAAAACAAGGCAACAGAAAAAAACTTTTTGCCTCGTTTGGTTTGCGCTGTTTTTTTCATTTTTTTGTTTTTACCCTTTTAAAAATATTAAAAACTTTCTGTTTTTCAAAGGCAAGCACCGGTTTTTCTTGTTTTGGGAAAATCAGCTTTTTTGCCGTAAATAAGCAATTATTCCAAACTCAAATTCCGGATCAGATTTTGGATTTTTTCTTTTTCCTTTTCATCAGAGGCCGTTTTCATTTTTTGAGCGAGAAATTCGTTGACGTTTTGGAAAGTTTTTCCGCCGTGTTCGGCTTTGTAGCTTTCGCGCGCCGCCTGAAAATCCCGCACCGCGTCTTCAAGATTTTTTCCCGCATAAAGGCTGTTGAAAGCGGTCGCCACCACATTTTCCACTTTGGCGCCGTATCCCGGATCGCCGGCATACATTTTTCCCGTTCCCCCTTCGGCTTTCCCCCATTCGATTTTTTCTTTCGCGTTTTCAACCGTGTATTCGCTTTCGCCGTCCGCCGTTCCGTTGATTTCCCGGCTCCATTTGTCCCCGACAAACTGCGCCCAGCCTTCCGACATGGCAAACCCGCGCGCCTGCTCGTCTGAAACCGCGCCTATTTTTCCGGAAAACCACCTGGCTGGATTGAGCCGGGACCGCTCGTTGTAGGTCGGCTGCCAGGGGTCGTCGTGCGGGCCTCCCGCGTGTTCGAATTTGTTACCCTCGCCGATAGCTTCCGTCATGGCGTGCCCCAGCATTTCGTGAACCGGCGTGTTGATGTCCCCCTCCACTTCGACATATCCTGAAGAAAATTCTACTTTATCTTTCGCGCCGAAGCGCCGCAAAAAATCAAGTGCCGGTGGAGTGTATTCATTCGCGCTTCCTTCCCAGTCGATGTTGAAATAGTCGTTGATGTCCGCGTCTTTCCCGTTGTTGAGAATTTTGGCGAGCTTGTTCAGTTTTTCCTCGAGATAGGTTTTCCAGTTTTCCCAAGTAGCCAAAACCATTTTTCCCTTTTCCATATTTTCCGAAGAAATCCTCAATTTTGAGCCGTCAGGTCCGGAAATATAGATGCTTTCCACTTCGTCGCTGTCGAATACAAGCTGCCCGTTCTTGATTTCCGCGTCCGCGACTTTTCCGTCTTTCATTTTTATTTTCACCTTCACGCCGTCAACAGGCTTTCCGTCCAAGCCCAAAATTTTCATGGTTTTTTTCGAATCTTTTTTCGGGGAAACTTTCTCTTCTTCTTTCCCGTCGGGGCCGCTTCCGTATTCTTCCTCAAAGCTTTCCGTTGAATAGTTGAGATTGGCGCTTCCGGCGAGGCCGTATTTCGCCTTGTTGTCGAATTTGGCGGAAATCGTCCCGTCCGGTTTCAATTTTCCGCTCCAGGGGCCACTGATACTCCCGCCCGTGTTCACTTGCTCTCCCGAAGCGGGATTTTTGTAGCTTGTCGAATATTTTCCGGAAAAATTGCCGCTGAAAGTCCCGTTCCATCCGCCGGAAAATTCACCGCTGAAAGTTCCGCTGTAGCGGAATAAATTGTTCCCGGCCGAACCGCTGAAAGTTCCGCTCGTCGCTCCGCCACCGGCCGGAAAGGAAATTTTGATTCCTCCGCTCTGCCTCACCGAGTCCTTTGCCGACCATCCTCCCTCGGCCGTGACAGCCCAAGCTTCGCGGGGAAAAACCAGCGACAGCGCGAAAAAAAGAACGGGCAGAAAAAATATTTTTTTGTTTTTCATAATACTTCAGATATTATTTGCTATTCCACCGTTAGCGCGTCTTCGGAAATCCAGGTTTTGGTCCGGGTCGTGCGGCCGATTTTGTATTTCATGGAAATCGCCGCGTCATAGCTTCCCCGCGCCCAGTTTTTGTTGTTCAGCACCGCACCCGCCACGGTGTTGCGGCCGCTTTTTCTCACTCTTGAAATTTTCAATTTTTTTCCGTTTATTCTGATAGTAACTTTTTTTTTCTTGGTAGAAAGATTCATGTCCTGGAAAGTGAAGTTCACTTTTCTTTTCGTTTTTTTGAGGCTATAGGCCACAGTCGCCGGGCTCAAAACGGTTTTGTCGAATTTCCAGACGACAACGCGGTTTCCTCCCACGCCTCCTCCGTCAAGGAAAGTCAAAAAAGGCTCGTTGGTGAATGAATCAAAAACAAAGGAACTTCCCACAACCGCGTCGCCTTCGCTGAAGCCCGCGCTCCCAACTGTTTCCCAGCTTGAACCGGTATATTTCATCACCGATGCCTTGCTCGACTGGCTGTCATCTCCAAAAGCAATGTGCGGCTCATTGGTTGAGGGGCAAAAAGCAATGGAAGGATCCCAAGCTGAACTTGAGGTAAACCGGGGATTTCCCACGTTTTCCCAGCTGGAGCCATTGAATTTCATGACTGTTGCTTTGTAACCGTCTGATCCGTCCTCGAAAACAACGTAGGGCTCATAAGTCGATGGATTGAAAGCGATAGCAATATAGCCGGCGTCTCCGGAGCTGAATCCAGCCGTTCCGACTGTTTCCCACGCGCTCCCGTTGAATTTTTTCACCACGGCTTTCATGGAGTTAGTCGAATCGCCATAAGCGACATAAGGCTCTCCCGTGTTTGGATTGATCGCGAATGAAAGCGTCACCAGCAATCCTTCGCTGAATCCGGGCGTGCCGACGTTTTCCCACGCTGTGCCGTTGAATTTCTTGACGACCACCAAGTTTTGCCAGCTCGAGTCAATATAGGCGGCATAGGGCTCGTCAGTCAGGGGATTGAAAGCCAGGCGAAGATAAGTGGCATTCCCGTCGCTGAAAGTTTCCTCTCCGACGTATTGCCAGTTCGTTTCGTCGCTGTATTTGAGCACCGACGCCTTCCCGCTTCGCGCCCCGTCCCGATAAGCGACATAGGGATCGCCGGAACTTGAGAAAGCTATTTGAGTATATGAAGCAGAAGCGTAGCTCATTCCCGGCGTTCCCACGTCGCTCCAGGAAGACCCATTCCATTTTTTGACAGTCGCCCGCCAGTTGTTGGTGTTGTCGCGATAGATGATATAGGGCTCATGCGTCAAGGGATGAAAAGCCAGCATAGGACTGCCTCCGTCTTCGCCGAGAACGCTTGATCCGACATTCTCCCACTCCCCACTCGCGGCTTTGGCTGGAAAAAATCCGGCGCTAAAAGCAAAAAATCCCAGCGCAAAAACGCCGAGAATAAGAAAAAGGATCTTGTTGTATTTTTTTCGCATTTTTTTGTTTTTGTCGTCCCACACTATTTTTTGGCGCGGGTTTTTACCTCTTGCGTAAATTATACCACAACTTCCAAAATGGGCGCAAATAGGGAAATTTTGGATATTTTTTGCTAATTTTCCCCTGCCATTTTCAAAATTTCGTCAAATACAAGCGGGAATTCAAAAAATCCGTTGCCCGCATTGAGATGTTCGCCGTTGGGGACGATGATCAGTTTAGCCCCCAGTTTTTCTTTCAATAGTTCACCGTGCTCCAATGGAACATACGGATCATTGTCAGAGTTGATGACAATGAATTTTTTCGCCCTACTCCTTATTTTTTCGTAATCAAAGGATGTGGTAAAAAAGTTTTCAAGCTCTTCGATGCCGATTGATTTCGCCACTCCCGCTACAAGAACCACTCCGCCGACACTCTTATCATTCGATGATGATTCGAGATAGCGTAAAATAGCCGTCACTCCCAAGCTATGCCCAACGAGAAACGTATTTTCGTCCGGCTCGCCAACTATCTTTTGAAAATGCGAAATCCACTCGATCATTTTTGGAAAATCGGCATTCGGCATCTGCGGCACTGCAACTTCAAAGCCCTTTTTCTCGAGCTTAGTCTTCAACCAGGGAAACCAGTTCGAGTCCGGCGTCCCCTCCCACCCGTGGATGATGAATGCCCGTTTTGGCATAATTCTACATTTAAATAATTTTCAATTTTCGAAACCAGTATTCCCAAACCGGCTCCAGTTTCAAGTTTTTTATTTCTTCTTTCGCATACCAGCCGATTGATTTCTCTTCACAATCGTCTTTTTCTATTTCGCCGTCTGCTTCGCAACAAAATAAATACCAGTAATGACCTCGCATGCCTTTGCTGCAAACATTCCACTCAATATATCCTTCAAAAAGCAACTTATGGCTTTTTATTTTCAGTCCGCTTTCTTCTTCGACTTCGCGAATCAAAGCTTCGGCTTCAGTTTCCCCCTCGTCGATATGCCCCGCCAGCCCGGCAAAACCGAAAGGCGGCTTCGCCCGGTCGATGAGGAGATATTTCCCATCCCGTTCAATCAGCGCACCCACTGAATAGTGCATTTCTTTCCCGCTTTTTGACAAACCCGTTTTGGCAATTCCCATAAATCTAGACTATTTGGCTTAAATCCTCATCAATCACAATCGGCTGCATGGCTTTGATTTCGTCCGTGTAGCTCATTTCTGGAATTGGATTATATAAATATATTCTTTTATCCAAAACATGCGCAAATCCCATTTCAATCAGGGTATTTCCTCCAATGTAGTTCAGAATTCCTTTTTTTTCCAGGTTCAAAACCAAAACGGCGTCGGACTTTCCTATTATTTCAAAATAACGCTTGATGATGTCGTCCTTCACTTTTCTGACAAAACCGTCTCCGTTTTTTTCTTTTTCAGCAATGAATTCTTCCATCGTCAATTCTCCCCTGATTATCTTCTGGCTGGTGAGCGGAATATCGACTTCATAGCCCATTTTCTTGAGTTTGTCAGCCACTTCTTTTATTTTCGGGGTGAAATAAATACTCCCGCAAATCACAATTTTCATTATTTTTCGATTAATTTTTATATCCGCAATATTTCGTGATCATTTGCGCCGCTTTCTTGGGAGAAATTTTCGTGGTGTCGATGTCGAGATTCTTGACATAAGGAATCCGGAAATAGAAATTTTCGCGATTATAGATGCTTTTGAGATATTTTTTGGTGACGATTTTTTTAAACTTCTTTCTTGATTCATTCGTTACTCGCTTAAATAGCTCTCTTTCTTCGCAAAAAATTCTGACAAAATATACCTTTCCGCCGT
>Ga0172371_10012535_pt1 | contig 11152 bp, 8 predicted proteins | sample Lak12m_FD_114543 | JGI IMG/M metagenome (GOLD analysis project Ga0172371, IMG submission 114543) | Freshwater microbial communities from Kabuno Bay, South-Kivu, Congo - kab_022012_12m | ecosystem: Environmental > Aquatic > Freshwater > Lake | place: Democratic Republic of the Congo: South-Kivu... | reverse complement strand
GTGAATTTGTCAGATGAAGATTTTATCGTTAACGACGGTGAGAGGATTGCCCAAATGATAATTGCCAGGGTGGAAAAAGCAGAATGGGAACCGGTTGAAATTCTGGAAGAAACAAAGCGTGGAGCGGGCGGTTTTGGGCACACCGGAACAGTTTGACGAAGCGGAATTTTAAAACAGATGCATACAATGAACTATCATGTGAAGTTTTTGTTAAAAAACCAAAAGCATACAATTATAAAACCGGGTAATTGTTTTGTTATGCTGAAAAATTATTGATTAACATATTGATTCTGAAATGAGAATGCGAATTTTGATACACGCTTTTGTGATGATCATTGTAATGATTGGCCAGGGCTTTTTTTATGAATCTTTTGCTCAGAAAAAAAAGGAAAAAGAAGTTGAACTTACTGAATTTGAACTGACTAAGCGTAAGGATTTATTCCACACAGCCAACAAGGAAAAAATCCTGGGACATCCCGTTGAAGCCGAAACCCTTTTTAAAGCCGTCCTTGATGTTGACGCCAATCACGACCCTTCGATGTACGAACTGGCAAGAATTTACTCTGAACAAGGCCGGGGGGGTGATGCCATTTTACTCATGGAAAAGGCCATCCAACTGAACAACCGGAATGTCTGGTACCAGCTTTTTTTGGCCGATTTGTACAAGAACACCGGTGATTTTAAAAAAGTGGCTGAAGTCTTTCAAAACCTTGTGAAAACATACCCCGAAAAGGTTGATTATCAGTTGAACCTTGCGCTGGCTTACGTCATTATGGGCGATTTGAAGGAAGCTATTGAAGTTTTTAATGAGGTCGAAAATTTTATCGGAATAACCGAAGAGGTTTCACTGAGAAAGCAGACCCTTTATCTCAACATGAATAAACCCGATAAGGCATTGCAGGAGATCGAACGTCTTTCGGAACATTATCCTCAGAATAGCCGCTACCTGCAGATTCTGGCTGAAAGTTACCTGGATTTGGGGCAAAACGAAAAAGCCCTCGAAACTTACAAGAAAATTGCGGAAATTGATCCTGAAAACCCTTACATACATATTTCCCTCTCCGATTATTACAGAAAAAACAACCAGGAAAAGAAAGCGTTTGAGGAACTTAAACTAGGTTTCGCCAACCCGGCACTCGAAATCGACTCAAAAATCCAGATATTACTGAGTTACTACACGTTGGAGCAGTTTTACGATACTAAAAATGATGAAACCCTTGAACTTTCAACCATCCTCGTATCAACCCACCCGGGTGATGTAAAAGCGATGTCAATTTATGGCGATCTGCTTTACAGGACTGGTAAACTTGAAGAAGCATTGAATGTTTTCAACACACTATTGACCAGCGACAGCAGCAGCTATTCCATCTGGGAACAGAAAATGTTTATCGAAAATGAGTTGCAACTCACCGATAAACTGGTAGAAACCAGCAAGCGCACTATTGAACTTTTTCCAATGCAACCCCTGCCTTACCTGTTCAACGGATTTTCCAACTACCAGAAAAAGAACTATGAAACTGCCCGGAAGTCGCTTGAAACAGGTTCCGGCTTTGTGGTTGACAACAATCTGATGGTGGCTCAGTTTTACAGTTCCCTTGGCGATGTTTGCAACCAGTTGAAGGATCACAAAAAATCGGATGAGTACTATGATAAAGCCTTGAAAATTAAACCCGACGACGCATTTGTGCTGAATAATTATAGTTACTATCTGTCGCTTCGCAATCAGGATCTCGACAAAGCAAAGCAAATGGCCAAAAGAGCCAACGAAATTCAGCCTGATAATGCCTCTTTCCAGGATACTTACGGCTGGGTTTTGTATCAATTAGGCGAATTTACAGAAGCTGAAGCCTGGATTAAAAAAGCAATCGACCATCCTGAAAAAGACAGCGCAGTTTTGCTGGAGCACTACGGCGATGTGCTTTACAAACTCGGGAAAAAAGATGAAGCCCTTGAATATTGGCTAAAAGCCAAAGAAAGTGGAGATGAAGCATCAGAATTTTTGGACAAGAAAATCAAGGAGAAAAAATTATTTGAATAATCTGGAGTAAAGCGAAAAAATGGCGAAACTGTATCGAAAGCTTTTCATAGGATTTTCTGCACTGATGCTGTTGACTATTTTAGCAGGTTGCAGTACAAAACGAAGTGTAATAAAAGCTCCCCTCAAGGAAGAAGGTCCTGATTACCTTTTTGATAAACTTCAGGCAAACCAGTTCAGGTTCCAGGAATTTTCGGCCAGGGTAAATGTTGGTTACAAAACCAACAACAAGTTATTTGAATTCAAAGGTCAGGTCAGGATTGTGAAAGACAGCGTCATCTGGATCACTTTTACACAGGATTTGGGTATCGAAATGGCCAGGATTTTAGTAACGCAGGATTCGGTAAAATTTATGGACAGGATAAACAAGAAATATTTTGTTGGCGACTACCTGTTTGTGAATAATTTCCTGAAAACCAACATCGATTTCGGAATTTTGCAAGGTATCCTTTTGGGAAATGATTTTGAATATTACGACAGTGTACAATTTAAAGCACAGGTGGACGGAAATCAGTATCACCTGTTTACTGGCGAGCGGTCGAAACTGAAAAAATATGTGAAAAACAGCAGCGATGAAAACCGGATTTTTTTCCAGTCAATTTACCTAAACCCAACTACTTTTAAAATCAGTCAGATTAAACTAAAAGAACTGACAAAAGACAGCAAAAAACTCACAGCCAGGTATTCAGATTTTGAAATGATTGAAGGACAACTATTTCCTTCATCTGTTCAGTATGAACTTGAAACCGAAGAACCTGTGAAGGTTGAGGCGAAATATTCAAAAATTGAGTTAAACAATCCCCTCACTTTTCCGTTTAAAATTCCTTCAAATTACACCAGCCTGAATTGATCTGTAGTTATCACAAATTTGTGATATTTGCCAACTGATTGTATTATGTGTTTTTTATTATGTATTGATGGTGAGAAATTTTTTAACGAACATTTATTGGCTGGTTTTTGCAGGATTGTTTTTCTTATTCCCTCTATCCGGGATATTGGCACAAAGCAAGAATGTAGGGATAGAGACTGAAAAAGTGGAGGTTGAAAAAGCAATCTCATATACCAACCAACTCATCAACGAAACACAGGTAAAAAAACAGGCTACACTCTCCGACCTTTCGGTGTTGACTAAAAAAATTATCCTCCGCAAATCTCTCATCGAAACCCTTGACCTGGAAAAAAAACATTTGTACGACACTATTTTTGAAAAGCTTGCAGGCATCGACCGCATTAATAGCGAATTTATCCTGATGAAAGCCGAATACGCCAAAATGATAAGAAGTGCCTATAAAAACAGGAATCTCTACCAACGTCTACTTTATATCCTTGCATCAGAGGACTTTGGCCAGGCGTACCGACGGTTGAACTACTTTAAAATATATGCTTCGGAACGTCAGAAACAGGCTGACTATATTGGGATTATGAATGAACGGTTAGCCAAAGAAGTGCAAAACCTGATGGAAAAAATTGAAAGGGTTGAAGAAACTTTGGTTGCCGTATCAAAGGAAAAGCAGAAACTTGTTTCAGAAAAAGAGCTTAAAAATGATGTGGTTGACAATCTTATAAAAAAAGAAAAAGAGCTCATTTCAACGCAGAAAAAGTACCAGCAACAGGCCGCTGTTTTAAAAAGCAAAATCGAACAATCCATTCATGAAGAAAACATGGATGGAGCTGACAATGCTTCTGGAAAAGCCAATCCATCCGCTGTTGAGGCTGTAAATAAAAACCTTTCAGAAAATTTTACCTCCAACCGGGGTAAACTTCCCTGGCCGGTGGAAAAAGGAGTGGTTTCCTCTGAATATGGAGAGCACATCCACCCTGAAATGAAAGGAATAAAGTTAAAAAACAATGGTATCAACATTGTTGCTGCATTAGATGAAAAGGTCAGGGCAGTTTTTGAAGGAGAGGTAACCCGTGTTATGGTAGTTCCAGGTTTTAATAATGTGGTCATTCTAAGGCATGGCGAATATCTGTCAGTGTATTCAAACCTCGACAAAGTGCTGTTAAAAAAAGGGGATAAGGTAAGTGCAGGTCAGGAAGTAGGTACCATTTTTGCCCCGGTTGACAAACAAAAAGCCGAGCTCCATTTCGAAATCTGGAAAGGTAAAAACCAGTTGAATCCTTCAGATTGGCTTTCGCCTGAAAAAAAACCCTGATTTTACCAAAACAAAACAGAATTTCTGACCCGAATCCCTGAAAAAAAGGTTTGAAAAACCAATCATTAGTTCCAGAAAACTGTTCTTAAAACTAGCATCTTTTCAAAATATTTATCCGGAAATAGGGGATGGAATGGCAAAACCAGATGAAAACGTTGGTTATTGCCCTCTTACAATAACTTACATGATATTTCTCAAAGCTCATTGGTTTGATTTTGGGGGTCAATTGTATTATTTTTGCACCCCTTTTTTGGGGAGTTTTTAACATATTAAGAAACAATGAAGTTATCACAATTCAGATATCATTTACCAACCGAGTTCATAGCACTAAATCCTTCTGAGAACAGGGATGATTGCAAATTGATGGTACTTAACAGGAAGGAACAGACTATTCATCACAGGGTTTTTACTGATATTCTCGATTACTTTGACGATGGTGATGTGTTTATTCTGAATAACACAAAGGTTTTCCCGGCAAGGCTTTATGGCACGAAGGAAAAAACAGGCGCCAAAATTGAAGTATTTCTACTGAGAGAACTCAACCAGGAATCACGCCTTTGGGATGTGCTTGTCGATCCCGCACGGAAAATAAGAATTGGTAACAAATTGTATTTCGGCGACAATGATGAATTGGTTGCAGAAGTGATTGATAACACTACTTCCAGGGGTAGAACCCTCAGATTTCTGTTCGACGGTCCTTACTCAGAATTCAAAAGAACCTTGCAAAATCTGGGAAAAACCCCACTTCCAAAAACAATTAAACGTGAACTCAAACCAGAAGATGAAGCCTGGTATCAGACCATTTTTGCAAAACATGAAGGTGCTGTTGCTGCCCCAACTGCAGGCTTACATTTCAGCCGTGAATTGATGAAACGACTCGAACTGATTGGAGTTCACTTTGCAGAACTCACACTTCACGCAGGATTGGGTAATTTCCGACAGATAGAAGTGGAAGACCTCTCTAAACATAAAATGGATTCTGAGGAATTGATAATCGACAACAAATGCGTTGAAATCGTTAATAAAGCAAAAGACAACAAACATCGTATTTGTGTTGTAGGTACAACTACCATGAAGGCAGTTGAGTCTTCGCTCACCATTTCAGGGCGTCTCAAACCTTTCGAAGGATGGACCAACAAATTTATTTTCCCTCCTTTCGAATTCAGCCTTGCTGATTCAATGGTCACCAATTTGCATCTGCCGCTTTCGAGCATGATGATGATGGTGGCTGCCTTTGCTGGTTACGATTTCCTGATGAGGGCTTACAAAGAGGCGATTAAGGAACAATACCAGTTCTTTACTTATGGTGATGCTATGCTGATTATTTAAGCTGAAAAAACATACTTTTGAGGGTCGCCTGTAAGCGACCCTTTTTTATTCATGGAAAAATACAAAAACAAAGCAGTAACCATAGTTGCTGGTGGCAGTGGTAAAAGGATGGAGTCTGAAACTCCAAAACAGTTTCTGCAAATTGCCGGGAAACCGGTTTTGATGCATACAATATTACGATTCTTTCATTACGATCCTCAAATTCTTATCGTGGTTGTTTTACCTTTTGAACATATCGAAACCTGGAACAGACTCTGTAGCAAACACCGGTTTATAATTGCCCATCAGGTTGTTCAGGGAGGGGAAGAAAGGTATTTTTCAGTAAAAAATGGTTTAAAACTGATTCCTGATGATTACCTGATTGCTATTCATGATGGGGTGCGGCCGATGGTGAGTGGCGAAGTAATTGAAAAGAGTTTTGCCCTTGCTTCCCTTTATGGAGGAGCCATTCCAGTTTTACTCCCATCTGAATCGATTCGAAAGTTTACCCAAAAGGATAGTTTTCCGGTAAATCGTGAAGAATACCGGCTCGTTCAAACTCCTCAGACTTTCAAAGCTGATCTGATTAAAAAGGCTTATGAAAAACCCTTTGAACCACGGTTTACAGATGATGCTACTGTTTTTGAGGCTTCAGGACATCCGGTTCATTTGTTTGACGGGAATGTGGAAAATATTAAAATTACCAGGCCTTTCGACCTGTTGATTGCCGGATTGTACCTGAAAAATGAACAATAAAACCGAAATCTTTTTGCCCTGAACAATTGCAATTCAAAAACCTATTTTTGAAAAAAAAGATATCATGAGTAATAACCGAATTATTTTAGGTATCGACCCGGGAACAAACATCATGGGTTATGGTCTGATCAACGTTGATGGGAATTCGATGAAAATGATCACCCTGGGTGTCCTTAAACTTTCCAGCTATTCCGGTCATGCCCTGAAATTGAGGAAAATTTTTGAGCGGACTTTGGGTCTGGTCGAAGAGTACAAACCAGATGAACTGGCCATTGAAGCTCCGTTTTATGGGAAAAATGTTCAATCGATGCTCAAGTTAGGGCGTGCTCAGGGGGTGGCTATGGCCGCTGCTTTGTACCGCGATATTCCCATTTTTGAATACTCCCCTCTCGAAATTAAAAAATCGGTTACCGGAAACGGAAGTGCTTCAAAAGAACAGGTTTCGGCCATGTTGCAAACTTTACTTCATTTTCAGGAGCTTCCCGATTATTTGGACGCTACTGACGGTCTTGCCGCTGCCGTTTGTCATTTCCTGAAAAAGGGAAAAACCAAAGGGGCAAATAGCTACAAAGGCTGGAAAAGTTTCATTTCGGATAATCAAGACAGAGTGAAATGATTTTCTGTCAGAAAATTCAATTCATTAATTCATAAATTATCCTTTTCGATAAGAGATTTTCTATCAGGCAATTAAAAGCAATCTCAAAACCTTTTCTTTTTGCTTTCTCAATATTTGACTTTACACTTTCTTTCAGTTAACATTGTTAGTTTTTATTTTGTCCTTCAGGAAATTATATCATCCTGTTTTAATTAATTTCGCGCCCGGATAATTTACCAAACCATTCATTTAAAGAGGATTAACATGAAAATAAGAGCGCTTACTCTCCTGATATGTATGTTGGGATTAAGCCTTTTCAGCCAGGCACCTTCAGGTATCAGCTATCAAACCATTATCCGCGACAGCGAAGGCCAGGCTATCTCAAACAAAGAACTCAAGATGAAAATAACTATCCGGTCGGGAACAACCGAAGGCGAAGTTGTGTATGCTGAAATGCATCCCTTGATTTCAAATGGTGCCGGCCTGATAACCCTGGTGATAGGCAGAGGCGAACCTCTCTTCGGCAGTTTTCAGAATATTGGCTGGGGTAAAACAGCATTTTATTTCGAGACTTCCGTTGATTTTGATTCAACTGGCGAATTCCTGATGATGGGGACAACCCAGTTTCTCGCCGTACCTTATGCCATGTTTTCGAAGACCAGTGGTGGAATTCTCTGCCTTACAGAACAAGAGCGCAACGACCTTGTAAATCCAAAACCGGGAATGCAGATTTTTAATACCTCTTCCAATTGTCTTAACTACTTTAACGGATCCATCTGGTTTGAAACATGCGGAAATCAGGTAAAAAACCTGCCACCTTCACCTCCTTCCAATCCTTCACCGCCCGATAATGCGACTGACCGACCCTTGCAGTTCACATTAGACTGGCAATGCCTTGATCCTGAAAATGACCCGATGACATTTGATGTTTATTTTGGATTGGAAAATCCACCTCAACTATACCTGAATGGCATCAGCATCTCATCTTTTGAAGCAAATAACCTGCAACAAGGTTTCACGTACTATTGGAAAGTCGTGGCCAATGATGGGCATGGAAATTCAGTTATTGGTCCACAGTGGAGTTTTACTACAAGCATTTTGACTGATCCTGAAGTTGATGCCGGGCCCGATCAGACTGTGTGCAAAAATTTCTCTGTTGACCTATCAGCTACTGCCACCAACTACTCCAATATTCAGTGGATTACCGGAGGTTTTGGTGTTTTCACAGATGAAAATTCGCTCCAGACAGTTTATATTCCCTCTCTCATCGACTACATGGTTGGTTTTACCAAACTTACTGTTATTGTTAGCCCGGTGCCACCATCAACAACACCTGCCGAAGACTCCCTTTTCTTGTATTACATCGATCCACCAACGACCCCGCATGCAGGGCCCGACCAGACCAATCTTCCCGGTAACGCTACAACACTTCAGGCCAACACCCCGGAATCAGGAACCGGTTCGTGGAGCATCATTTCAGGAAATGGAGGCATTATCGAAAATCCATCCAGCCCGGTAAGCCAGTTTATTGGAAACTCAGGTGAAATTTATGTTTTACAATGGTCAATTGTTTCACCCTATTGCACTTTAACGGATGACGTAAAAATAAGCTTCCAGACCTGGAGTTGCGGAATGAACCTCTTCGACACCCGTGACAACCAACAATATTCCACCAAACTGATTGGTTCTCAATGCTGGATGACCCAAAGTCTAAATATTGGAACCCGGATTGGCAGTACAAGTAATCAGGCGAACAATAGTATCATCGAAAAATATTGCTATCAGGACAACGACGATAAATGCAGTGTTTATGGAGGACTTTACCAATGGAACGAAATGATGCAATATTCTGCAGCCGATTCTTCATCGGGAATTTGTCCGATTGGCTGGCACATACCTTCCCACTACGAATTCATCGACCTGATCCATTCTCTCGGTGATGTAAATGTTGCCGGCGGAAAAATGAAATCAACAGGAACAATTGAAGCTGGAGATGGATTATGGGCAGCTCCAAATGCCGGTGCAACCAACAGCAGTGGATTTACCGGTAATCCGGGAGGATTTTACGACACCAGCAGGCAATTTTATTACATAGGTTATTTCGGATATTTCTGGACTTCTACCCAAAATGGTTCAACAAGCGCCTGGTACCGTGGTTTGTACAACTATGGTGAAGCAGCACATTCGTACAGCTACAATAAAAACTACGGATTTAGTGTAAGGTGTGTGAAGGATTAAACGACAATTAACAATTCATCAACAATGCAAAGTTTTAAAAGCCGGATTATTTTAGGCTTGATAAAAAACCGGCATTTGTTCAGTTTTAAGCTCAGACAACAGCCTTTCGACAGTTCGCCTGAAGGCATTTTTAAGTTGAGAAAAAAAACAGAAAAAGCCGGCAGATTGTTTGGCAGATTGCCTGAAAATCTCGCAACAGAACATATCACAATTGGAGAAATGTATGCTGAATGGCTGCGTATTCCTGAAGCAGATGAAAAAAAAGTTTTGCTCTACTTTCATGGTGGTATGTACGTCATTGGTTCTCCGCAATCGCACCGGCAGCATGTAATCAAATTTGTAAATGGAAGCAAAATCAACGCACTGGTTTTTGATTATCGTCTTGCACCGGAACACCCGTTTCCTGAAGGCCTTGAAGATGCCCTGGCCGCTTACGATTACCTCCTCGACGAAGGTTTTGAACCCACGGACATAGCTTTTGCAGGCGATTCGGCTGGTGGTGGTCTGGCACTGGCTGCTCTGCTGGCATTGAAAGATAAGGGCATCCCGTTACCGGCTGCTGCCGCTGTTCTCTCACCCTGGACCGATCTGGCTCTTACCGGTGAATCGTATATAAAAAACGCCGGAACCTGTGTTTCTCCCGAAGGTAGTGCTCAGAGTTGCAGTGCATTGTATGCCGGTAATGAAGATAGAACAAATCCTTGGATTTCGCCACTTTACGGAGATTTATCAGGGTTTCCGCCATTACATATCAGCGTTGGAAGCGATGAAATTCTGTTGGACGATTCGGTCAGTTTTGCAGAAAAGGCACGTAAGACCGGTGTAAACGTAACACTTGTTGTGGGTGATGGAATGTGTCATTGCTTCCCCGCATTCGCGGGTATTTTTCCCGAAGCCACCCAAACCATGACTGAAATTGGGCAATTTTTGTGTAAGCAGTTGCATAAGTGTGAATAATATCAACCTGCATTAAAACATAAAAATGCGTCTTACTGATTGTTCAATAAATCCACACGCAGATATGTCTTAATCATCCGAATAACAGTTAACTTCTGAAGCCCCAGGTTTTTTCTTACAGCAGCCATTTCCTGCGAAAGCTATGCCGCAAGAGCATCACGGAAGAAATGGCTGATATGGATGACAACTGAAAAGCCGACATTCAGATGTCAACCTTGTTCAAAATATTTGAAACTGGTCTTGGGCGAAAAATCCGTTTGACCATTTTATAAGATGGTTTATTAAAATGGTCTTGAGGGTTTCATCGAATGGTCTTGAGGGTTTCATCGAATGGTCTTGAGGGTTTCATCAAATGGTCACTGATTGTTTTATTAAATGCTCTCCGATAGTTACATCAAACACTTTCCGATGATTTTATTGAACCATTCCAGAAAACACATTCGCCCCCAGATTAACAGCACTATTACCTTCCGGTAAAAAAATGATTAATTTTGGAAAAATTTATTGATTATGGAAAACAGAAACCTGATACGATTTGACTGGGCAATTAAGCGGCTTTTGCGAAACAAAGCAAGTTATTTGGTATTGGAAGGATTCCTGTCGGAATTGTTAAAAGAAGATGTAGAAATTCAGTCGATGCTGGAAAGCGAAAGCAACAGACAGTACGAAAACGACAAGTACAACAGGGTTGATATGCTCGTCAAAAACCAGAATGGGGAATTGATCATTATCGAAATTCAGAACCAGAGCGAATATGATTATTTTCACAGGATGGCTTACGGGACATCAAAAGTTTTAACCGAATACATTTCCGTTGGTGAACCTTATTCTGCTATAAAAAAAGTGTATTCTGTAAATGTTGTGTATTTCGATCTTGGGCAAGGTCAGGATTATGTTTATCATGGTAAAACCGACTTTTTTGGCATTCACAATTCCGACAAATTGCAGCTTTCGGAAAAACAAAAGGAATTGTTGGGTAAAATCGAACCTTTTCAGATTTTTCCGGAATATTACGTTATAAAAGTCAATCAGTTTAATGACGTGGCAAAAAACACGCTTGATGAGTGGATTTACTATTTCAAGAACAATGAGATCAGAGAAGAATTT
>Ga0172371_10012532_pt1 | contig 11153 bp, 5 predicted proteins | sample Lak12m_FD_114543 | JGI IMG/M metagenome (GOLD analysis project Ga0172371, IMG submission 114543) | Freshwater microbial communities from Kabuno Bay, South-Kivu, Congo - kab_022012_12m | ecosystem: Environmental > Aquatic > Freshwater > Lake | place: Democratic Republic of the Congo: South-Kivu... | reverse complement strand
CGGATGAGGAGTTCCCGGGCCGCGGCCGGATCCACCGGCCCGTAGCGCACGCGACGCCCGGACACGAGGATCAATCCGTAGAGAGAAACCTTCTCCAGGGCCATGGCCGAGGCACTGGCCCGATCCCAGTGCACTTCGCTGTACGAGCGGTGGACCAAGTGCCCGGCGAGCGGTTCGATCCAGCGGGGATTGATCGTTGCGCAGCAGCGGAGGTAGCGGTTGGTCGTCTCCAGCACTTCCGCGGCAACGACCCATTTGGGCTTTGAGGCGAAGATGCCCGAGCCGGGCCAGAGCAGGGTTTTTCGCCCGCCGGCCGCGGTGTACTGCGGGCCTTCGCCGCGCAGGGCCACGCTGGAAAGGAGCCCGGTGAGGACGGCCCGATGGATCGGGTCGTACTCGTCGCGACGCGGCCCGGGCTTCATGCCGGCCTCGGCGACCAGGTCCATGAGCTGCAAGTGAATATCGGCCCATTCCCGCATCCGGTTGTGCGAGAGGAAGTTCTGCCGGCACGCCTTGCGGAGCTGGTTGCGGGAAAGATGGCCCTTCAGATGATGATAGAAGTCCCAGAGCTTGAGGTACGAGAGGAAATCGGAATCCACGTCGGCGAATTGGGCGTGGGCCTGGTCGGCCGCTTCCTGCTTCTCGATCGGCCGTTCCCGCGGGTCCTGGAGTTCCAGGGCCGCGGCGATGATGAGCACTTCGGCCAGGCAATTCTCGTCGCACGCGGCGAGGATCATGCGCCCGATCCGCGGGTCCACGGGCAGCCGGCCGAGCCGCCAGCCGATCTCCGTCAGGGCGTGGTCCTCATCCACCGCGTCCGAAAAAGGGGACAGGCCCCTTTTGCCTGAAAGGCCCGCGACCAACCTCCGGTCGGTGCCCGGCTTCGCACAAAAGGGGCCTGTCCCCTTTTTCGGACCCACCGCGCCGAGCTCGACGAGGGTCCGATAGCCGTCGCGGATCGCCTCGCTGCGGGGCGGGTCGAGGAACGGGAACCGCTCGATCTCGCCGAGTCGCAGGGCCTTGGTCTGGAGGATGACCGAGGCCAGGTTGGTCCGCTGGATCTCCGGCGAGGTGAAGCGGTCGCGGTTGAGGAAATCGTCCTCGCCGTAGAGCCGGATGCAGATCCCCTCCGCCACGCGTCCGCAACGACCGGAGCGCTGGTTCGCCGAGGCCTGCGAGATGGCTTCGATCGGCAAACGCTGGGTCTTGGTGCGGGCCGAATAACGGCTGATCCGAGCGGTGCCCGGGTCGATCACGTAGCGAATCCCAGGCACGGTGAGCGATGACTCGGCCACGTTCGTGGCGATGACGATCCGCCGGTGCGTGTGCGCCTGGAAGACCCGCTGCTGCTCGGCAATCGAAAGCCTCGCGTAGAGCGGGAGGATTTCCGTGTTCTTGCCCGCCCGCTCGCCGGGGATCTGCCGGCCGCGAAGCACCTTGGACATTTCGTGGATGTCGCGCTCCGTGGGCATGAAGAGGAGGATGTCGCCGGGACCGGCCCGGGCCAGCTCGTCGACCGCGCCGGTGACGGCATCCTCCAGGTCGGGTTCGTTGCCTTCCTCGTCGGGGAGCAGGGGGCGGTAACGGATCTCGACCGGGTAGCTCCGACCCGTGACCTCGATCACCGGGGCCGGCCCGCGCGGCGAGCGGAAATGATCGGCGAACCGTTCGGCGTCGATGGTGGCGGAGGTGATGATGAGCTTCAGGTCGCGGCGCTTCGGCAGGAGCCGCTTGATGTAGCCCAGGAGGAAGTCGATGTTGAGCGATCGCTCGTGGGCCTCGTCGAGGATGATCGTGTCGTACTGTTCGAGGAACGGATCGCCCTGGCATTCGGCCAGGAGGATGCCGTCGGTCATTACCTTCACGTAGCTCGTCGGCTGGAGGACCTCGGCGAAGCGGATCTTGAACCCCACGGCCCGGCCCAGCGGCGAGCCCAGCTCTTCGGCGATCCGCACGGCGATGCTCCGCGCGGCGATGCGGCGGGGCTGCGTGTGGCCGATCAGGCCGTCGATGCCGCGCCCGAGTTCCAGGCAGATCTTGGGGATCTGCGTCGACTTGCCCGAGCCCGTCTCGCCGCAGACGATCACCACCTGGTGCTCCCGCACGGCGGCGGCGATTGTATCGCGCATCCGGCACACCGGCAGCTCATCGTCGTACTGCACCCGGGGCACGCCCGCACGCCGGGCCTCGCGCAGGGCAGCCGAGCGGTCCAATTCGCTCCGCCACTGGGTCAGCCGGCGGTCGACCCGTTTGCCCTCCTTCCCGGCCGCCTGAATCGCGCGCAGAATCTGCCGCAACCGATGCCGGTCGGCCAGCATGGCCCGGGCGAGCTCTTCTTCAAGCGGCCGCGATGCAGTCAACTCTGAGAACCCTCGGCGAACGTCGGGAATGTCCTTTAGAATCCCCTATTATCGCACGATTCGGCGTCAAGGGAACCCATTCTTGCGCCCGACGCGCGAGTGTACTTGCCGGTGCCCGCTCGCTTTGGCATGATGAGATAAACCGATGTCTTCTCCCGATAGCTACCAACTGTTGGATTTCGGCGAGGGTCGCAAGCTGGAGCAATTCGGACCGTTGCGGCTCGACCGCCCGTGCCCCGGCACGGAGGGAATTTCGCCTGCCGACCCCGATCTGTGGTTGAGCGCTGACGCCCGGTTCACCGGCACCAGCGCGAACGCGGGCCGATGGGAATCGCGGCGCGACCTGCCCGAGCGATGGGCGATTCGCCTCGGCCCGATCGGTCTGGAGCTGAAGCGGTGCGAGTCGGGCCACGTGGGCCTGTTTCCCGAGCAGACCGAGAACTGGGACTGGCTGGCAGCGCAGGTACGATCGGCCGGCGAGCCGATCCGGGTGCTGAACCTGTTTGCCTACACGGGCGGGAGCACGCTCGCGTGCGCGGCGGCCGGGGCGGAAGTCACTCACGTCGATGCCGCGCGGAACGTGGTCGATTGGGCCCGGCGCAACGCGGAGCTTTCCGGGCTGGCCAGCGCCCCGGTCCGCTGGATCGCCGAGGACGCCGCGAAGTTCGCCCGCCGCGAGGTGCGACGTGCCAATGGCTACGACGCGGTGATCCTCGATCCCCCCAGCTATGGACACGGCACGCACGGCGAGGTATGGCGATTGACCCAGCACCTTCCCCGGCTCCTTGCGACGTGCGCGGAGTTGACCGCAGGGCAGTGCCGTTTCGTGCTCCTCACGTGCCACACCCCGGGCTACGATCCCGCCCGGCTCGAGAACATGCTCCGGGAGTCGTTCGCCGGAGGGACGGAGGGCTGGTTCTCCTCGAACACGATGGCGGTCCGCACCCCGGCCGGCAGGGAACTGCGGAGCGGAGCCGTGGCCCGGTGGGAGTGGGCGGCGAATTCGTGAGGGACGGACGAACGGCGGGCAAGCCCGCCCGCTAAACGGTATAATACGCCTGTTCCCCGGGCCGACCAATCCCTAATCCCCGATCCCCAATCCCTGCCCTCCGTCATGCCTCTCATTACCAGCCTCCAGAACCCGCACGTGAAGAACGCCGTGAAGCTCCGCGATCGAAGGCATCGCGAGAAGCAGGGGCGAATACTGATCGACGGCGCGAGGGAGCTGGAGCGGGCAATGGCCGGAGGCGTGCGCCTGGTCGAGGTTTTTGCGTGTGACCCGCTCTGCCGGAGCGAGGAGGCGCGGCAACTGCTGTCGGCACTCCCTTCCTCGGACGCCGCGATCTACTGGGTCACCGAGCCGGTCTTCGCCAGGCTGGCGTTCGGCGACCGGGCCGAAGGGGTGCTCGGCGTGGCCGCCACGCCCGGGGCGAGCCTCGATCGGCTTCGGCTTCCCGATCTCCCTTTGGTGGCCGTTCTCGAAGGCGTGGAGAAGCCCGGCAACGTGGGCGCGGTGCTCCGCAGCGCCGACGGGGCGGGCCTTTCCGCCCTCATCGTGGCCGACGCCCAGACCGACCTCTACAACCCCAACGCCATTCGAGCCAGTCTGGGGACGATCTTCTCCGTGCCCGCCGCCGCAGCGGCCACAGCCGACACCCTGACCTGGCTGCGGCGCCGCGGCCTGGCGATCTTTGCCGCCCGGGTCGATGGCGCGATCCCATACACGGAGGCCGACTTTCGCGGCCCGGCAGCGATCCTGCTGGGGAGTGAAGCCAAGGGTCTTTCCGCGGCCTGGACCGGGCCCGACGTGACCGCCATTCGCCTTCCCATGGACGGCGTGGCCGACAGCCTCAACGTCTCCGCCGCCGCGGCCGTCCTCTTCTATGAGGCTTCGCGCCAGCGAGGAGAGACGCGGAAAGGCGGGGACGCGGAGACACGGAGACGCGGAAACGCGGAGACGCGGAGATAGGGAGGCGCGGAGAGGGGGAGATGGGCAGAAGGGAAGAGAGGGAGGCCGTCGATCGTCATCTCTCCGCGTCTCCGCGTTTCCGCGTCTCCGTGTCTCCGTTCGCCTGCATCCGCGCGGCGGCGAGCGTGTTGTGCAGGAGCATGGCGATGGTCAAGGGGCCGACGCCCCCGGGGACCGGCGTGATCTGGCCGGCCACCTCGCGCACGGCCTCGAAGTCGACGTCGCCGACCAGCCCGGCCTCCGTGCGGTTGATCCCCACGTCGATCACCGCAGCCCCGGGCTTCACCATGTCGGCGGTGACGAACTTCGCCCGGCCAATGGCCACGATGAGGATATCGGCCTGCCGGGTGACCTCGGGCAGGTTCTTGGTGCGGCTGTGGCAGACGGTTACGGTGGCATCGCCCCCGGCGCCCCGCTGCATCAGCATGATCGCCATCGGCTTGCCCACAATGTCGCTCCGGCCGAGCACCACCACGTGACTCCCGGCAATGGGGATGTTCTTCCGGACGAGCAACTGATGGATCCCGTGCGGCGTGCAGGGGAGAAACCGCGGCCGGCCTTGGACGATCCGGCCCACGTTCTCCGGGTGGAAGGCATCGACATCCTTGATCGGGTTGACCGCGTGCAGCACCCAGCTCTCATCCATCCCTTTGGGCAGCGGCAACTGAACGAGGATGCCGTGGACCTTCGGATCGTTGTTGAGCTTGGCGACGAGTTGGAGAAGCTCATCGGTCGAGCTTTGGGCCGGGAGGCGGTGCAACTGGCTCTCGATCCCGGCCTGCTGGCACGCCTTGCGCTTGTTGCGGACATACACCTCGCTGCCAGGGTTGTCGCCGACCAGCACCGCGGCAAGACAGGGCACCACCCCTTTGGCGGAAATAAACTCCGAAACTTGCCTGGCTGTCTCGGTGCGGATCTCTTCGGCCAGTGCCTTCCCGTCCAGGATCGTCGCCGTCACAATCAAATCTCCCTGCGGTACAAAGTGTGGGTCACGAGAAACGCCCATTCTATCAAACCGAAACCCCGTGTCAGCACCCCGCGTAGTGCCGTTTGCCGCCACCGATATACTCAGGATGCTCCAGGCTTGGGGTTGTTGACTTGGTGGACGACGCAGGTACAATAAGACGACATTGTTTGTCAACATAATAAACAATTGCCTCGATGTCGGCAGTTCCCGGTTTGCGCAACTGCCTCGGAGGTGGGGAAAGGAAGGGTATGACAGAGCCTGCCGAACTCAGCGCCTTGGAGAAGCTCAAGGCTTCCAGCAACCACCTGCGGGGGAGTATCGCCGCGGAACTTGCCAGCCCCCGCGAGGCCTTCCAGGAAGAAACCGTTCAGCTCCTGAAACACCACGGGATGTATCAGCAGGACAATCGGGACCTGCGCGGCGCCAAAGACGCCCAGGGAAACAAGCTGGGCAAGGCGTATTCCCTGATGATCCGAGTGAAGATCCCCGGGGGGAGGCTCACGGCGGAGCAACTCATGGCCCAGCTCGATCTGTGCGATGAGCTCGGCTGCGGCACGGCGCGGATCACCGATCGCCAGGACATCCAGCTCCACGGGGTTTTCAAGCGCAACATCCGCCAGGCGATCCGCCGCATCCACGAGGCGGAGCTAACCACGCTCGGCGCGTGCGGCGATGTCGAGCGGAACGTCCTATGCTGCCCGGCCCCGTTCCGCCGGGACCCGATCCGCAATGCCATGCAGGAGTTGGCCTCCCGCCTGTCGGCCCTTCTGTTGCCGAGAACGACCGCGTACCATGAGATCTGGCTTGCCGATCCGGATTCTGGCGAGAAGGAGCTGTGCGCCGGCGGGCCGGAGGGACACCAGATCGAACCGCTCTATGGCGGCACCTATCTTCCGCGGAAGTTCAAGACGGCCTTCGCCCTGGCCGAGGACAACTGCGTCGACGCCTACGCGAACGACCTAGGTTTCCTGGCGGTCAGCGAGAATGGGCGCCTGGCGGGTTTCAATGTGCTGGTCGGAGGTGGTTTCGGCGTCACGCCCAGCAACAAGAAGACCTTTCCGGCCGTCGCCCGACGCATGGCCTTTGTCGAGCCCGAACAGGTGGTCGAAGTGGCGACCGCGGTGATCCGGGTCCATCGCGATTTCGGCAATCGCTCGGACCGGAAGCGGGCGCGATTGAAGTATATCATCGCCGACTGGGGATTGGCTCGGTTCAAGGCCCAGGTGGAGGAGAATTACGGACGACCGCTCCCGGGGCCTCACCCGCAGGACGTGTGCGGCTTCGACGACCATCTCGGCTGGCACGAGCAGGGCGACGGGCGGTGGTTCTACGGCCTGAACGTGGAGAACGGCCGGATCGTGGATCGCGACGGGTTCCAGCTCAAGACCGCGCTGCGGGAGGTGTGCCGCGCGTATCGGCCGGGAATCGGGCTGACGCCGCATCAGAGCATCCTATTCAGCGACATTCGGCCGGAGGATCGGGCGGGATTGGAGGCGATGCTTCGTCGTCACGGGGTGAAGCTCTCGGATGAGATCTCCAATGTCCGGCGGTGGTCCATGGCGTGCGTGGCCCTGCCTACCTGCCCGCTGGCCGTCACGGAAAGCGAACGCGTTCTGCCCGGATTGATCGACCAATTGGAGACCGAGTTGGAGTGCCTGGGCTTGGCCGGGGAGCGGTTTACCGTGCGTATGACGGGCTGCCCGAATGGCTGCGCCCGTTCGTACAACGCCGACATCGGCCTGCTAGGCAAGACCGCCGGGAAGTACTCCCTCTACCTTGGTGGCCGGCTGCTGGGCGACCGGCTTGCCTTTCTCCACAAGGAACTGATTCGGCTTGAAGAGATTGTCCCCACCCTGGTCACCGTGCTCAGCCGGTTCAAAGCGGATCGTTACCCGGGGGAGACTCTCGGGGACTTTTGCCACCGGATCGGTCCGGCGGGGCTTCAGGCCGGAGGCCCTTCGAGCGCGTAGGGCGGGCCGAAGGAAGTGAGGCCCGCCCAGGTATTGCCGTCCCTGCGGCACTCCTTCGCTTCGCTCCGTCCTCATCTACGTTCTGGACTGAACACGGAATACAGAGTGACGAACAGGGAATTCGGAATGAGAAGCTATCGGCATTCCGTATTCCATATTCGCTATTCCCGATTCATGCCCTCCCGCGAGCGATACTGACTTCGCCCCTAGATAGCGGGGGGATTTGCATTCCGTTCGGCAAACCTCTATACTTCAATACCGTCTGCATGTCTGAGGGAACAGAGATTCCTCAAGAAGGGCGATCCAGTATTCCAGGGGTGTAAGGTCGCGGTGTTTCGAGACTTGCGCCCTGACCTGCGCGGAGGGTTTTCCCACTCTTGTGTGGCTGACTTCTTTCGCGTGGAACGCTTGAGGAGGTGGACGCCCTAGCAACGCGAATCGCCGCCCTGGAAGAAGGTTGATGCCCCCCGAAATTGCCTGCTTCGTTACTGGTTCACGGGCGCCAGGAGGACCCGGATGTCGATCACGGTGAAATGCCCGGAGTGCAGCGCGACCCTGCTGATCTCCGAGCAGGCAGAAGGTGAACGGATTCGGTGCCCCCACTGCCAGGCGGTGCTGCGCTTTCCGGGGCAATCGAGTGTGGCGTCGTCGATCAACAGGGTCGGGCAGAGCCCGGCGTCGGGCGGACAGGCGGGACACCCGGCCGAAGTCCGCACCCCGCAGGAAGCTGCCCGGGTCCGGGCCGACAACTTGAACAATCAGGCGGTGAGCCTGCTCAATTTGGGGAAGCCGCCCGGGGCTGAGCAGCTCTTTGAGAAAGTGTTGCGGATCGCCCCCAACCACCCCCAAGCGACGTACAATCGCGCCTTGCTCCACTGGCGGAGCGGCCGGCTCACGGACCTGGGGTTCGTGCGGCAATTGGAGGAACTTCGCGGGGCGATCCCGGGCGATTGGCACCCCGCCTTTTATCTCGGCTTGGTGCATGCGGAGCGGGGCGACATCCCGGCCGCCGTGGAGCAGTTGGCCGGGGCGTCCAAACAACGGGGGGCCAGGGAAGCCGAGGCCCTGCTGCAGCGGATGCGGCCCCTGGCGGCGCAGAGTGCGCGGTGTGTCGGTGTCTTCGAGGGTCTCGGCGGTGCGGTGAAGGCGGTTGGTTTGAGCGAGGATGCCCGCTACGCCGTTTCCGGGAGTGCGGACGGCACCATGCGGCTCTGGGACCTTGCGACCGGGGCATGCCTGCAAACCATCCACACCGGGACGGAGGGCGTCGACTGCGTGGCGATCGCGCCCGACGGCCGTTGGGCGATTTCCGCCGGCCACTCCGTCGCGCTTTGGGACCTGGCCGATGGGAGTTGTCGACGAACCTTCACCGGCCACACCCGGCCGGTCACTTCCTTATCGCTCAGTGGCGACGGGACGCAGGCCTTGACGGGGAGCGCGGACGGGACGGCACGCCTCTGGGACACCGCGACCGGCGGTTGCGTGCGGGTGTTTGAAGGACACAGCGCGCCCATCATGTGCGTGTGCTTGAGCCCCGACGGGCGTTTCGCGCTTTCCGGGACGCGCAACCAGGATCTGTGGACGTGGGACACGTCCTCGGGCAGCCGCATCCGCGCCTTCGAGGTCCAGGAGTTCGGCCCGGAGTGCGTGAGCCTGAGCCGGGATGGCCGCTGGGTCCTCTCCGGCGACGCCGATGCGAAGCTCCACTTGTGGAGCACCAAGAATGGCATGCGCGTGCGGACGCTGCGCGGCCATACCCAGAAAGTGACCTCCGCCGACCTAAGCGGCGATGGCCGGTGGGCGCTCTCCGCGAGTCTCGACGGCACCCTGCGCGTTTGGGACGTGACGACCGGTTGCTGCGTGCGGACCTTGGAAGGGCATCAGGCGGGCGTGTTGTGCGCGACGGCGAGTGCCGACGGACGCCGGGCGGTTTCCGGCAGCGGAGACGTATCCGATCCCAAGGACAACACGGTGCGGCTGTGGGACCTGGCGATCTTCCATCGCCCCGAGGGCCGCTTTATGGCGCCTCCGGCACGTTGCGTGCTGGCGGCCAAGGAGGAAGCGAAGCCCGGGCAGGCACGGTTCGAGGGAATGCTGGCCCAGGCCCGGAGTCTGGCCGATGTGGCCCGTTTCGAGGAATCGCTTTACCTCATTGAGCAGGCCCGCAAGATCCCCAGCTTCGGATTGAGTGCGCAGGCCATGGACCTGCGAAACGCCGTGGGACAACACGGCATCCGGGATCGGTTTCGCGACGGGCGCTGCACGCGGATGTTGCGGGCCCCGGCCTCGGCCGTCGGGCCCGTGGCCCTCAGTCCCGACGCCTCCCACGCCCTCTCGGGCAGCTCCGACAAGATGGTGCGATTGTGGGACCTGGCCAAGGGCGAAATGGAGTGTACCTTGGCGGGCCATACGGGGCCGGTCAACGACGTCTGTTTTTTGCCCGACGGCCGACGCGCCCTTTCGTCCAGCGAAGACGGCACGGTTCGTCTGTGGGACCTCGCTTCCGCCACCTGCCTGCGGACCTTCGAGGGGCACCCCAGTTGGGTGAGTTGCGTGGCGGCCTCGCCCGACGGCCGCTGGGCGATCTCCGGCGGCCGTCACAAGACCCTTCGGCTCTGGCACGTGGAAAGCGGGGCCTGCCTCCGCACCTTCACCGGGCACGCCAACCTGGTCCGCGCCGTCCGCTTCAGCGCGTGCGGCCGGTGGGCGCTCTCCGGGAGCTTCGACAAGACGCTGCGCCTCTGGAACGTGGCCACGGGCGAGTGCGTCCGGGTGTTCGAGGGGCACGCCGACATCGTCCACTGCGTGGCCCTGAGCTGGGACCGCCGCTGGGCCCTCTCCGCCGCCAACGACAAGACCATCCGCATCTGGGACGTGGCCAGCGGTCAGTGCGTGCGGGTGTTTCAGGACCATTTCGAGCGGGTCCTTTCCGTGGCCATGACCGGCGACGGCCACTGGGCCATCTCCGGCAGCGGCGACAAGATGCTCCGCCTCTGGCACCTGACCACGGGCCAGTGCGCCCAGGTCTTCTCCGGCCATACCGGGGTGGTCACGTCGCTGGGCATGAGTCCCGACGGCCGCTGGATCATTTCGGGGAGTCACGACCAGACGCTCCGGGCCTGGGAGATCGAATGGGATTACGAGTTCCCGGCCTCCGCCGACTGGGACGACGCGGCGCTCCCCTACCTGGAGAACTTCCTCACGCTCCACACGCCGTACCAGGCCGATCTGCCCCAGGCCGGCCAGTTCAGCGACGAAGCGATCACGCGGGCCCTGACCCGTCGCGGAAGTCCCCGTTGGAGCGAAGACGACTTCCAAGGGCTGCTCGCCACCCTGCGCGGCATCGGCTTCGGCTGGCTGCGGCCCGAGGGCGTGTGCAACAAGCTCCAAGAACTGGCCGCCTCATGGCAAGAACCGGGGCTTTAGCCCGCATTGCTCACCATTCCCCGTGAAAGAACGATGGACTCTCTCCTGGGACAGGTTAGCAACCTGCCCCACGACGGTGTGAAATCTAGGTTAGGGGCGGCCGAAGAATTACTCCGGGATTTCGCCTTCGCCGGAAAGACTTCCGAAGTCTGGGAGACTTCGGAAGTCTGGAAGTCATTCCTCGGCCGACCCTTAGTAGTCCGCGGCGTCTTGGATTCCGACAAACGGAACAGCTTCGTCTGATTGCGACCGACCGTCACGGTGAACTCGCGTGCGGCGATGGCGACCGGCTTGGAGCCATCGAACAGATCGAAAACGTCGCAGGCCCGCGGCAGGACCACGGTTCGCGGCTTAAGTTTACCCACATCTTTCTCGGGCCAGTGCTGCTGCATGTTCGGCCATGGCTTGGAGTTTCGTCCAGCCACGCCAGAGCACGAGCCAACCGGGGCGGTGGTCGCCCT
>Ga0172371_10012526_pt1 | contig 11156 bp, 9 predicted proteins | sample Lak12m_FD_114543 | JGI IMG/M metagenome (GOLD analysis project Ga0172371, IMG submission 114543) | Freshwater microbial communities from Kabuno Bay, South-Kivu, Congo - kab_022012_12m | ecosystem: Environmental > Aquatic > Freshwater > Lake | place: Democratic Republic of the Congo: South-Kivu... | reverse complement strand
GAGGAAAAAGGGTAAATAGACTCCAGTTTCAGAAGCACAAATTAGAATACAAGCTAGAATCCTTCGATCCTAATCTAACGGAGTGGCAGAATATACAACTTAACGGTTATGACAGAATCTGGGATTGTGGGAATTTAATTATGGTAAAAGATTATGAATGATATTATTATATATAAATCTAAACCTTTAGACATTAAAATTCATTGTAGTATTTGTAATAAAGAAGTTAATGGGTTTTTTGGATTATCATTACATATAAAGAAAGAACATAGGAAATATTATGAAATTAAAATTGGTAGATGAGTATAATGAAAAAGACGATCTTCGTAGTCAATTAACGTTTTTGAATAATCTATTGGAACTTACTAGTATAGACGATGTAATAGATAGAATAAGTATAGAAAGTAGAAAAGAGGTTATACTGGAAAGGTTAAAAGAATTGGATGTATAGAGTTTAGAATTGATCTTTATTAAATTTAATAAAAATAAGGGTGTATTTCTACACCCTTATTTAAGATGTCTCCACAAATCAATATATAAAATCGCTCAAGTATATTTTTCTATTCTTGTCTTCCGGATTATTTTCTTCCCAAATAATATCTTCCGGATCCGGTCCATCCGAACCGTAGGCTGAAGGAGTTGGATTTGAACAGAGAATCTCATTTATTCTTATTCTTTCTAAAGAGGAGATTAATCGAGCTTCACTTATAATTTTGTTTTTACGAGATTTCTTCATAATAATTCCTCCAATAAGAAATATACATCGGTTATTTTATATTTTGGATAGGAAATTTGTTAGAAAAGATGATTTGTTTTTTACATAATATATCCTCCTTATTGGCCCATTAAAAGTTTAATTTTGTTATTTCTCTCCTATTAATATAGGAATTAATAATGCTAGATGTCCATATCCTTTTGCCCCATCAAAATCCCAGGAGCCTATACTATCTGAATTTCTTGGGACTACCCGCTTTTCATAACAAACTCCATGAAAAGCAAAATATTCATCATAATTACGAAAGCCTCTTCCATTTCTCCAGAAGTCCGTCGACAAAATAATAATAGCATCTCCTCCTATCTCCTTCTTTTTTTCGGATAGTATGCTTATCATTTCATCGATTGTTGTTATTTTCGTATTCAAAATATTTCACCTCCATCTTATATCTCTTTTAGTGATAGCATAGTTTTCGTATTATCCATAATGTTTTTTGAATCTTCCTTGAAACATTCTATAATAGTCTTTTTATTGATTTTTTCACTTAAAAAAGCTGTTCTATTTGTTCCACAGTACACAACGGTATATTCTAAATTCTTTCTATTATTCGTAACTGCTTCATATGGATTAAAAAATATGTTTTTGTAAATCATAAGCTGGATATACTTACCCTATAAATCATATTACATCCTTTAAATTAAATAAATCATATTACAATATTTAATATATATAATTAAAATAATATGAAAAAATATGGGGATTGAACCCGTATTTCTGATTACCCTCTTTTGTCATTTCGTTTCTCCCTCATTTTTAAAATTATATACCCTTATTCAATCTTTTATATATATAGTGAAATAATCTATATTAATCCATAAAAGGACAAATTATAAACAATAAGAGGTGTTCGATAAAATGGAGTCTGTTAGAAATTATATTGTTATTACATACCTAGAAATCAATTTAGTTATTTAGAATACATAGAAACGGATTAAAATATGTTAAAGTATAAGTGTCAAATATGCGAAAAAGAAGTTAATACGCTAACAGGATTGTCTTTACATATTACATCCATGCATAAAAGTATTAGTAAAGAAGAATATTATAGAAAATATATAATGACAGATAAAAATAACAATGGAATATGTTATAACGAAAACTGCAACAACAAAACAAGATTTCTAAATTTTAAAGGATATGAAAGATTCTGTTCTCTGAAATGTGCTTGTACATCAAAAGAGATAATAAATAAAAGAAAGAATACTTTCATCGACAAATACGGGGTGGATTGTGCTTTAAAAGTTCGGGAATTTAAAGATAAAGCAAAAGATACTTGTATAGACAGATTCGGTTCGGAGCATTTCTTTTCTAGTGAAGAAGGAAAGAATCGAATTAAAGAGGGAATGCTTGAGAAATATGGAGTAGATAATCCTACTAAGTCTAATGAAATACGGAAAAAAGTTATAAAGACTTCATTAGAAAAATATGGTTCAGATCATTATATGAAAACAGACGAGTATAAGAATAAGATAAGGGTGAAAAATTTTAACTTTTTATTGAGGTCGGATAGGTTTAGAGGGCTGGTAGAATTTAATTTCAATACAAATGAATATGATGGTGTTGATAAAGAATATTCTTTTATTTGTATAAAATGTGGTAATAAATTTTTGGATCATATGAATAATGGAAGAATTCCTAGGTGTAAAAAATGTTTTCCTATAAACATTAATAAGTCTAAATACGAGGACGAATTGTTTGAGTTCTTAGTTCAAAATAATATAAGAAATATAATCAGAAGAGATAGAAGTTTGATAGGTCTCGAGTTGGATTTATATATTCCAGATAAGAAATTAGCTATAGAATTTGATGGATTGCATTGGCACTCCGAATCATCTGGGGGAAAAATATCTAGTTATCATCTAAATAAAACCGTGCTATGTAAATTGAAAGGAATAAATCTTATACATATATTCGAAGACGAGTGGATACAAAGAAAGAATATAGTAAAATCAATGTTGAGATCTAAGATAGGGTTAATCTATTCTAAGATACCAGCAAGGAAATGTATTGTAGGAATTCCAACCAATTACCAGTGCAAATCTTTTTTGGAAGACAATCATATACAAGGAATTATAAACGGAAAATCTATAGGTTTATATTATAAAAATGAATTGGTTTCTTTGTTAGTATATGGTAGGCCAAGATTTAATAAAAATTATGACTTGGAAATACTGAGATTTTGTAATAAGATAGATACTGTTGTCGTTGGCGGACTATCTAAGCTTTTAAGTCAGATAGCTGATAAATCCATAATAACTTATGTAGACAGAAGATATGGGACTGGAGTTGGATATTCAAAGTCTGGCTTTAAACGTGTAGGAGAGACAGATCCGTCTTATTATTATTTTAAGGAAAAGAAAGATAGAATAAATAGAATAACGTTTCAGAAGCACAAATTAAAAAACATATTGGAATCCTTTGATCCCAATCTAACCGAGTGGCAGAATATGCAACTCAACGGTTATGATAGAATTTGGGATTGTGGGAATTATGTATATATTAAAGAGAATTTATAGGAGAACTTGGATGGTTGATACTATTACCATAGATGAAACAAGGAAGATTTTAGAATTCATTTCAAAAGGATATAAAGTACCCGAAGTAATTTACAATACTATAAAAAAGATTGCTATTAGAGAGATAGAAGACAAGGGGCGAGTCGTTTTAGTTAAACGTGATCCGGACATTGGAAGCGGTAGAATACAAGCGATGTATGTTAAGATAATAGATGGTAATGTAGTTGAGTTCTTTCCTCCAGCAGTTGCGGGCTTTGGGGCCGATTTCGATGGAGATTCGTGCTATAGTGCTCTTTTTGTTGAACTTATGAATGGCAAGAACATAGATTACATGAGGATTCACATATCGGAATTCGATAAATATGTTGATCTTAAGCTTATTGACGAGAAGGAAAAAGACGGAAAACTAATAAAAAACTATAAAGTTTTGAGCGAAGCTTATACTTATGCATTAGACATTAACACTGGAAATGTACAAAGAAAGAGAATTCTAAATTGGTCTAGACATGAGAATTTAGAAATGTATAAATTCGAGAGACGCAAAAATAATTCTATAATTGCAGATATAAAAGATTTGTGGATTTCATCGGAACACAGCGTTATAGTATTAAACAATAAATTACAAATTATTGAAAGAAAGAATCCCAAAGATATAATAGAAGATCCAAAGAATTACTTTCTTATCAGGAATAGGGTAGAAAAAGGTATTAAAAATACTATTTTTGCTAGAGATTATTTTAATAAAGGTAGTTTCAAGTTGTCCGATCGAAACGGAATAGCAACTGAAGAGGAACTCGGATATTTCTTTGGAGCCTGGGTCGGGGATGGATATATAACAAGAAATGACGAACACGAGAATTATATAGTAGCTCTTACAAACTTCAATAATGATATCGGAAATAGATGGTGCGATATATTGGAAAATATAGCTAAAAATAAAGTAACAAGAGGATTTGATTCTACCGGCAAGTCTACCAATGGATATAAAAATAAGAATGGCGAGTTATATAATAGATCGAAGAGATGGTACACAACACAAGTAGATTTAAGAGAAATGATAATTGATGAATTTTCTTGTGGTTCTGAGAATAAACATCTTCCCGATTGGGTGTTAAATACCACAGAAGAATTTATAATAGGTTTTTTAGCTGGTTATACTGACACAGATGGAACCACAACTGGAAAATATGTGTCTTGGACTACTAAATCTAAAAAATTAGCTGAAGACCTCAAATATGTTTTTTGGTATAAGTTTGGAATAGATTCTTCTATTGGAAATAATATATTAAAATACAATTATGATGTAGATGGAATAAAGAAAGTTCTTATCGAAGATCCTAATGAGTATAGACATTATTATGTTATTCAAATAAGATGCAAGCCAGAATATAAATCTTTTTTCAATAAAATTTTAAATATTATGAACGATTTGGAGAAAAAAGAAAAAATAGAAAAATGTTTCGAAAATATAGAAGAAAGTGCGTCTATTAATAATAAGTTGAAATATATCCCGGAAGAATTGAAATATGATGTTACTTCGGATGAGATGGCTAAAGAATATAATTTTTCTAAAAACGATGTCAGATATATGATAACGAGATCCGGTTATACTCTTAAAAACATTCCCATATCAGACAGTTTGATAAATAAAATTTCTTCTCCAGTTGTTAAGGAACTAATGAAAAAACAGGAGAATGATGAAATAGAAATTATACCTTGTTCTTGCATTGATATTACATTAGATCCAGAAATGACAATCGGATACGATTTGACTGTTGAGGATTTTTGTACATTTATAACAGGAACAGGATTATTTTTGTATGACAGCGTTTCTATTCTGGTTCCTCTATCTAAAGAAGCACAAGATGAAGCAAAGAAAAAAATGGTTAGAGCAACTAGTAATGAAGGAATCGATACTCAAAATTTTGAAATATCTAAAGAAATGTTAGTTGGTATATATACCTTAACTGATAAAGATAATGGCGGTTCTTATAGACATATATCATCCATTGACGATCTATATAAACTAGATATCGGAGATAGAGTTAAAATTAAATTCAGAAATTCTACTATAGAATCTACTGCTGGGAGAGTTATATTTAATAATTTGCTTCCTCAATTTGTTAGTTTTTATAATGGAGTTGTTGATAAAAAGGTTTTGAAGAAGTTGCTTTCTTTTGTAATAAGGTATGATAAGTCATTATATGCTGATTCTATAAATAAGTTAGTAAAATCTTCTTTTTATTATGCTACCATATACCCTCAAACAGTATCTTTGGATATGTTGAGTATAAATAAGAAACTGGAGAATCTTAAAGAGAAATTGTCGAAAAGTACCGACATAGAGGAACAAGGAGAAATAATTTCCGAAATGAAGATGGAAATGATGTCTCATATAAAAACTAATGCTCCTGATTTATATGCATATATTAAGTCAGGAGCTTCTAAGGGAGATGATCAGGTTAATCAAATATTAGTTTCAAAAGGAGTAATAGTTGATCCGTCTGGAAATGTACTCCCACCAATTATAAGTTCAATAAGTGAAGGATACAGTCCCGAAGAATATTTTAATTCTTCAGCTGGAGCAAGAGCTGGATTAATATCCAAGGCATTAGGAACTAGAGAAGGTGGATACGAGTATAGAAAAATAATATATGTTGTTGGAGATGTTCAGGCTGATATTAATATAGTAGATTGTGGAACTAGGGATACTTTGAATATAAAATTAACTGGAGATATGTTTAAAAGATTGGATGGAAGATATGTACTGGATGATAAAAACAAAATAATTCCAATTTCTAGTAATATGATTGGAAAAATTATAAGATTGAGAAGTCCTATTTATTGCCAGAGCAGAAAGATATGTAGAACTTGTTATGGAGATTTACTTGCACAATTGGCATCTCAGAATACTGGTATAGTGGCTGCACAAGAGGTAGCCTCACTAGCCGAACGCTTCATGAAATGCGAATTGGGTTTAGTGGAAAGCAACAATGGTATTTATTCGATGGACGATGTTTGGGAATTATCAAATTGTAATGATATATAAAACAATTTTAGTTGAAAGAATTATATAATGGAAGATTTTACTTGTAAAATATGCGGTAAAGTTTGTAAAGATATTAAAGGTCTCTCTTGTCATGTATCAAAGATTCACAAAGATATTACCAAAGAAGAATATTATTTGAAATATATAGCTTTGGAGAATAGTAATACTGGTATTTGCAATAATTCAAATTGTCAAAAACCTACAGTATTTGATGGATTTGATGTTGGATTTAGAGGATATTGTAGCATTAAGTGTATGTCGAATTCAGATAAAATAAAACAGAAAACAATAAATACAAATATGAAAAAATATGGGACTGCTAATGTACTGCAAAATAAAGAAATAAAAGAAAAAATCAAATCTACGAATTTAGAAAAATATGGTACAGAATTTCCATCTAGAACAGAAGAAGTAAAAGATAAAATGAAAAAAACTAATCTTGAGAGACATGGATACGAATGTAATTTCAGTAATAGCGGAAACAAAAAATATATGTTAGAAAAGTATGGGGTTGAAAACCCTTCTCACCTAAAAGGATATAGAGAGAAATATGTTAAAACTTGTATTGAGAGATTTGGGGTAGACAATCCATTAAAATCTAAAGAAATAAGAGATAAGATAGTAATTACTTGTACAAAAAAGTTCGGCGTTAGCAATCCAGCTAAATCTGAAGAAATAAAAGAAAAGATAAGAAATACCAATACTATTAGATATGGATTTTCTACTCCTCTTAAAAATAAAGAAATAAAAGAAAAGATTCGTAATACTGTAGATAAAAGGTATGGAGGATTCACATTGAAGTCCTTGGAATTGCGAAGGAAATATGAAAATTCCATGTTGAATAAATATGATGTTATCAATCCAGCTAAATCTGATTGTATTCTAGAAAAGATAAAAAAGACAAACCTTATTCGTTACGGTGTTGAAAATCCTTCCCAAAATTTGGAAATAGATAAAAAGAGAAGAAACACTAACTTAAGATTATATGGAAACGAAGTATACTATAAGTCGGAAGATTTTAATAACAAATATAAAAAGATAATATATAATAGATTATTAAATTCTGATAGATTGAAAAAAATGGTAACTCCTCTTTTTTCTATAGAAGAATATATTGGAGTCAAAACTTATGACACTAGATATAAGTTTAAATGTAATAAATGCAACAATGAATTTTTGGATCATTTAATGGATGGACATATACCCAGATGCAAGGTTTGTTATCCTACAGTAAATACCTCTATAAGCGAACAGGATATAATAAGATTTGTAAAAGAGGATTGTAAATTGTCTAATTTTTTAGAAACTCATAAGAGAGGGATATTGAAGAATTATGGAAATTTAGAACTAGATTTATATATAGAAAATAAAAGGATTGCATTAGAATTTGATGGTTTGTATTGGCATAGTGAGAATTCTGGAGGGAAAAATAGATATTATCATATAAATAAGACGAAAGAATGCGAAAATTTGGGAATAAAACTAATTCATATATTTGAGGATGAATGGATATTTAAAAAAGATATAGTTAAATCCATTATCAGAGCAAAACTAAATATAATAGAAAAAAGAATATTTGCTAGAAATTGTTCCATATCTTCTATAGATGATGAGAAAGCAAGATTATTTTTAGATACTAATCATATACAAGGATATGTTATAGGAAACCATATTGGATTGTTTAATTGTGGAGAATTGGTTTCAGTTCTTAGTTATGGTTCTTCTAGATTTAATAATAATTATTGTATTGAAATATTGAGATTTTCTAGTATTCTGAACACCATAGTTATAGGTGGACTATCTAAGATGTTAAAATTTCTGCAAAGAAATCAATATGAAAGTGTATTAACATACGTCGATAGAAGATTCGGGTATGGAAATTCTTATAGACAATGTGGATTTAAGTTTATTAAAGAATCAGAACCGTCTTATTTCTATATAAAAAATGGGAAACGATTTAATAGAATGAATTTTCAAAAACACTTACTAGAACGAAAATTGGAAATATATGATTCAACTCTAACTGAGTGGGAAAATATGCAGCTAAATAACTATGATAGGATATGGGACTGTGGGACTATATCCTATGGAATGAGGATAAGCAATGATATCTAAACTATTGAATAATCAAATTAAAGGTAGGGATGATATGGTAAATGCGTCTGTTATTCAGATGCATTTACCAGAAGTACCTATGCAATTTACAAAGATTTCTACAGGACATTTTATGTTTTGTCAGAATAATCACCCTGTAATAATAAATAGGGGTGAAGAAATTATTACAATAGAAGCTAAAGATATACAATTTGGAGATAAGATTTGGGTAGACAATACAATAGTAGAAGATGGAAAGTCCAATATAGAAGTGAATGAGAAGTTCGATCAACTAAATAAAGTATTGTTTTTTGGAGAAAGGGAAGTAATTTCTAAATATGTTCTAGGAAACGGATTTGATATAAGATTCGTTCCGGAATTTATAGATTTCGATAGAAATTTTATAGTTTCTTTTTTATTAAATTTACAAATAAAGAAAATAAATAAAACCGAAAGCTTTAATCTTCTATCTCAGCTTAAACTTATGGCTGATATGGTAGGTCTTAGATTTGAATCCTGGTTGATAGAAGAAGATAGATTGTATTTCGGTTTTAGTTTTACATATATAAATTTTGATAACAATATGAATAAATTTTTAGGTTACTTTCCAATAACTAGCAAACAGGAAACGGAAATGTGGAAATTTCCAGTATACGATATAAAAACCAGTTCTTCGGAATTTATTGCTAGCTGTGTACAGACTCATAATTCTTTTCATACCGGAGGAACTATTTCTTTTGATACTGTTAATATACAAAAAGAATTGATGACTAATATATCAGATAATTTTTTTGACGAGGTAAAGAAAAGTTCGTATCAAAAGGAAGGTACTGAGAATATTCTCTATCTATCGGTAGATACTGGAAGTATTTCTATAAATACTAATTTATATGAAGGACAATATAAAATAACGGATGAAGAAGATCATTATTTGCTTCCGATAGGAATTTTCGATTTAACTTTCGGAGAAAGTTTTAAAATTCCAGTTAGTATAGATAGAATAGTTAAAGTATTCAAAACTGAAGATATAACTGGAAATCTGAAAACTAATATTACAATTAAATACAAGAAAGACGATAAGATATTTCATGCTTCTTCACAAGCTTTAGATTACTCCAAAGCTACTCAGAGATTGGATGAATTGATAAGTGGAAAAGCTCCTACTAGAGATGTATCTTTATTATATGGAACATTTTATAGAACAATGGCCCCAACCGGAGGATGGGATTCTGTACATTTAGAAGTTTTGATAAGCAATTGTTTAAGATGGAGTAAAGATCCACAAATACCAGCCAGATTAAAGAGACCGTATGATCCAACAATGTTGCCGATAAAACAACTTCCTTCTGTCATCAGCTGGCCCATTGGTTTGGCATTCGAGAATATGGGGGCCGCATTACAATACGGTCTTATATCAGAACGAGGGGAAACGAGCGAGATAGAAAAAACTATTATTGGAGAACCTTTAAGTACATATGGAAAGGAATCAAAATAGAATGTGTAATTCTACATTGATATGTAAAAGTTGTGGTAAAGAAGTTAAGAACCTTATTGCTTTAGGAGTGCATATATCGAAAGAAAATAAAGAAGGAAATCATATATCTACCAGAGAATATTATTTAAAGTATATAGCTAAAAATCCAGATGAAAATATCTGTAAAAATCCTAAGTGTAAAAACGAGGTAGAATTTTTTAGTTTGGGTAGAGGATTTAGAAAATATTGTTCTATAAAATGTAGGTGTGAGGATGAGGAGTATTGGAAGTCGTATAAAGAAGGTATGATCAAAAATCATGGAGTAGATAGTCCATTAAAATCAGAGGAATTAAAAGAGAAATTCAAAAATACTTGTATCAAACATTATGGGTGCGATAATCCATTTAAAAGTGATATTATAAAGTCTAAACATAAACAGACGATGGTTAATAGATACGGAGTAGATCACCCATCAAAAATTCCGGAAATAAGGGAAAGATTAAAGTCCTTATTAGATTCTGTTAGACCGCAATCTAGAATTAGTTTTAAAAATAAATATGGAGTGGATTTTCCATATCAAATAAAAGGAATAAGAGATAAAATAAAAACAACTTGTATTAAAAAATATGGAGTAGATAATCCATTCAAATTGAAATCCATGCAATCTAAAGTGAAAGATACATGTTTGTTGAAATATGGTGTAGATCATATTTCTAAAAGTGACAGAAAAAAGGAAACTATTAGAAAAAAATATTTTAATAATTTATTAAATTCTGATAGACTTAAAAATCTTGTAACTCCAAATTTTAATTCAGAATTGTATGATGGAATAGAAAAAAAATATTCTTGGAAATGTATTAAATGCGGGAATATATTTGAAGATCATTTAGATAATGGTAAAATTCCTAGATGTAAAGTTTGTTTTCCTATATTAAACGGTTCTTCAAATTTAGAAAAAGAAGTTTATGAATTTGTTTCTCAGAATTGTCCCGATTCCATATCTAACACAAGATCTATAATTCCTAATAACTACGAATTGGATATCTTTATTCCATCTAAGAATTTAGCAATCGAATTTAATGGACTCTATTGGCACTCTGAAATTTCTGGAAATAAAAATAAAGATTATCATCTCAATAAGACTCTTCAGTGCCAAGAAAAAGGTATTCAACTCATTCATATATTTGAAGATGAGTGGATATTTAAAAAGGAAGTAGTTAAATCTGTAATTAAATCTAAGCTCAATCT
>Ga0172371_10012524_pt1 | contig 11156 bp, 8 predicted proteins | sample Lak12m_FD_114543 | JGI IMG/M metagenome (GOLD analysis project Ga0172371, IMG submission 114543) | Freshwater microbial communities from Kabuno Bay, South-Kivu, Congo - kab_022012_12m | ecosystem: Environmental > Aquatic > Freshwater > Lake | place: Democratic Republic of the Congo: South-Kivu... | reverse complement strand
TGGAATCTTTGAATGCTCTTCCGTTGATTTTGGGATTGGTAATTTTTTCTTTTTCAATAACCAGTGTATTAATTGTTCCGTTCATCAATCTTTTATATAAACTAAGATTGACTAGGCGTAAGGAAGCTCCGAAAGTTGGCAAAACTCCATTATTTGATAAATTACATGATAGAAAGGCGGGTACACCTATCGGTGGAGGAATACTTCTTATATTAGTGGTTGCGTTAATCTTTTATTTAGTCTTTCCAATATCCGCCCATATGGGAATGTTTATCAGAAGTGCTTATGATTTTAAGTTTGAGCTTTTTGTTATTCTATTTACATTCATATCTTATGGGCTACTAGGCTTACTAGATGACTACGTAAAAATATTTGGTAAGGCCTCTTCGGTCGGAAAGCTGGGCATGGCCTTTGGTTTGGGAAGAAAACAAAAATTTTTAATTCAGTGGATACTGGCTTTCTTTATTGGTTTTATTATGTACAAATATTTAGGCATAAAGATTTTACATATCCCATTAATAGATAAGATTATTAATCTTGGGATATGGTATATTCCGTTTTCAGCGATTGTTATAGTTTCCTTTACCAACGCATATAACATTACGGACGGTTTGGATGGGTTAGCAACGGGCCTACTTATGATATGTTTACTTGCTTTTGGAGTTCTTGCTGCTAATAACTTGGATACCCCACTTGCTAGCTTTATAGCTCTTTGGATCGGGGCTCTTCTTGCTTTTCTATATTTCAATGTCTGGCCGGCTAGAATTATATTGGGTGACGCGGGCGCCCTTTCTTTCGGGGCGACCCTTGCGGCGATTGGTCTTTTGACAGGCTCTGTTTTTGGTTTAGTAATAATTGGAGGTATTTTTATAGTTGAAATAGTTTCATCTGTGATTCAAATTTTCGGATGGAAATATCTCAAGCGGGCTATATTACCCCTTGCCCCGCTTCATAACACTTTTCTTACCATGGGCTGGGAGGAACCCAAAATTGTAGTCAGAGCATGGCTAATGGGAATTATTCTTGCTATTTTTGGTCTTTGGCTGTCTACGATTTAATTCTATACTTAAGGTTAGTTAACTTCTTTATATGCTAAGAAGGCAAAAACATGTAGTCGATAAAAATATATTGGTGACTGCAATATCATTAACAGTATTTGGACTTATTGCTGTAGCTGACGCCTCAGCTCCTCAAGCACTTAATGTATTTAACGATAGATTTTATTTCGTCAAACAGCAGGCGATATGGGCACTGGTAGGTATTATTGGTATGGTGATTTTATCAAAAATTCCATATATGTTATGGGAAAAAGTTGCCGCACCAGCGTTTTTTTTGAGTCTTTTGTTGCTAATTGCAGTACTTATTCCTGGAATAGGTTCTACTGCACTTGGGGCAAGACGTTGGATTTATTTGGGATTTTTCTCGGTTCAACCTTCCGAAATAATTAAATTTTCTCTTTCATTATACTTTGCGAAATTGGCATCAAATAATAAAAGTAGACTACTTTCATTTGTGATTCCGCTAGGGGTCATCTCCCTTTTGGTTATGATACAGCCCGATTTGGGGACAACCCTTATTATTAATTCAATTGGCTTAACCCAAATATTTGTCTCTGGAGTAAACATATTCCACTTTTTAGGTATTATTGTCGGTGGAGCCGGACTAAGTGTTTTAGCTATAATGACGTCTGCTTACAGACGGGCAAGACTACTAACATTTTTTGCCCAGACGCAAGATCCTCTCGGGAGATCCTATCATATAAGACAAATTTTACTCTCTTTGGGTTTAGGTGGAGTATTCGGTGTCGGAATTGGTGCCTCAAGACAAAAGTTTCTTTTTTTGCCTGAATCGGCAACAGATTCAATTTTTGCTGTTATTGCGGAAGAAATTGGTTTTGTGGGTGCAACTATACTGATCTTTGTACTGCTATATTTTGTTTATAAGTTAATTAATGTCGCAAGGTTTGCTCCTGATAAGTTTTCGAAAGTTCTATCAACTGGACTTGCATCGTGGATATTTTTCCAAATATTTTTAAATATCGGTTCAATTCTCGCTATTGTTCCGCTAACTGGGGTGCCATTGCCGTTTATTTCGTACGGAGGCTCGGCTCTTACTATGACACTATGCGCAACTGGTATACTACTTAATATATCTAGCTATGCGGACACACCAAAAAAGAAAAAGCGGTAATAAAATCCTTTTGACAGGAGGTCATGCTGCGACGACTGCAATATCAGTAGTTGAGGAACTGATGCGAAGGCGAAGTAATTTGATCTTTGGTGATATCTATTGGGTTGGAGCAAAATCTGCGTTTGAGGGGAAGAGTGTTCCAACTCTAGAGAGTCAGGCCTTTCCGAATTTGGGGGTTGAGTCTCATCATATAGTGGCGGGGAAAATTAGGAGAGGTTTTTCATTATTGACTGTTCTCTCCATTCTGAAAATTCCAGTTGGATTTATTCACGCCCTTTTAATATTAGGCAAAATTAAACCTGATTTAGTCCTTTCTTTTGGTGGATTTGCCGCTCTTCCAGTTGTGGTTGGAGCAAAGCTTATGTCTATTCCAGTTGTTATTCATGAACAAACGATGGCGACAGGAAGAGCAAATAAAGCCTCAGCGTGCTTTGCAGATAAGATTCTTTTGGCACACGAGAGCAGTAGTCTTCATTATCCAAAGAGCAAAACTGAGGTTGTGGGAAATCCTGTGATGACCCAAATTGCTGAACTCGGACCCAAAAAATCAATGGACACCCCCCCTACAATTTATGTAACCGGAGGGTCCCGCGGAGCGCAAACAATTAATGAGTTAATAGAGCCCAATATAAAATCACTACTTAGGGATTATTTAATTATTCATCAAACTGGTGAAGTAGACTACCAAAAATTTGTTCGAATCAAGAATGCTTTAACAGGGGGGCTGTCTGATAGATACGAAGTGTATTCAACAATTAATCCGATGCAGTTAGATAATGTTTATCGACAAGCAGATATAATTGTTTCAAGAGCAGGTGCTAATACGGTAAGTGAACTTATGATAATTAAACGACCTGCAATATTAATTCCAATACCATGGAGCAATTTTAATGAACAGCTTAAAAATGCGATGCGCGCAAAAGACTATGGCGTCGCATCCGTTTTGGAAGAGAGTCGGGCAACATCCGAAGCCCTTTTTAGACTAATATCAAAAACTAGAGATAATTGGTCTAATATAGTTTCAAATATAAAAGATAAGAAAACACCGGATATAGGAGCATCAGGGAAAATTGTAGACATCCTTGAAGGATTTGCGTCGTGAAAGTAGTAAAGATAACTCTATTTTTATTGTTTATAATTATTTTCTTTGTTGGTATATTCTTCCTACCTCGAGTGATTAAGATAAATTTTATTAAATGTAGTAACCAATTTGGGGATTGTGATGATGCGATTGTTGAAGAGTTAAATAAACTAGCTGAAAAGAGTTATTTTGAGACTAAAAACAATATTATCAAATATCTGTCTAGTAATTATTTAATTTCTGATTATTCTTTACAGTATCAAATACCCTTTACTTTAAAGGTATTTCTAATAGAGGAGAAGCCTTCATTCGCTCTTAAGATAGATAAGTATCTTCTAATCTCAAAGACTGGAAAATTTCTTAAAGAATCTGAGGTCACAGATTTGCCATATTTAAACATAGGGAGTATTTCAGCAAAAGTTGGAGAAAATATTAATGAAAAGGTGCTTTTTGCTCTTAATCTTTTATACGACATAAATAAAATATACGGGGTTTCTTATGGAGGAATAAAGAATACTAGTGTCGAGTTTAAGATCCCTGCTGGCCCATATTTGATTTTTCCCCTCGAGGGTGATAAAGATGTGTTAATAGGTGCGCTTCGTATTACAATTTCTCAGTTGAATAAAGGCACAGAAAATCCTAGAATTGAGAAAGCTTTATCGGAGATCAAGGTAGATTTCAGGTATAAGAATCCGGTAGTTAGGTAAACTGCCTAGTTATTATGTCAAAAACAAAAATCTTTGCGGGAATAGAGCTTGGCTCCAGTAAAATTACAACGCTACTTGCGCAAGTAGCAGATGAAGAATCTGTAATGGAGAAGACTGTCAATGTAGTTGGTGTATCCTCAGTTGAATCTAAAGGAATAAAAAGAGGCCAGATAGTAAATATCGAAGAAGCAGTTGAAACAACAATCTCAAGTATTGAGGCAGCTGAGCGAATGGCGGGATATAATTTAGACTCAGCCTTTATTGCCTTGGGGGGCGCGAGTGTCACTTCTCAAAATTCACATGGAGTGGTCGCCGTGTCAGACCCGGATGGAGAAATAAATGCGACCGATGTTGATAGAGTGATCGAAGCAGCATCGGCGGTTTCTCTACCTACTTCTAGGGAAGTTGTACATGTTATTCCAAGAGAATTTACTGTAGATGGAGAGAAGGGAGTGCGAGACCCAATAGGGATGAGTGGCGTAAGACTTGAAGTTGAAACTCACATTGTGACCGCCTCCTCCTCGTCTATGAAGAATGTTAAAAAAGCAATGGATGAGGTTGGGGTAAACGTTGAAGGAATGGTTTTTAACGGTCTTGCAGCGTCAGAATCTGTACTTACATTAACTGAGAAAGAGCTAGGCTGTGTGCTGGTTGATATAGGCGGAGGGACTACTTCGATAGCCGCATTTATGGAAGGATCTCTTTGTTATTCGGGAGTAATTCCAATTGGAGCCAAAAACGTAACAAACGATTTGGCCATAGGTCTAAGAGTATCTCTTGAAGCGGCCGAAAAGATTAAGTTACTTATCTCGCAAATAGACAAGCATAAAAGTGAAAACGAAGGAGATATCCTTGACTTAAGTAAAATTGGAGTCACAGAGGTTAAAAAAGTCTCTAAGAAAACTCTCTCCGAAGGGATAATTAGGCCGAGACTAAACGAGGTTTTTACAATGGTAAGGCTAGAGCTTGAGAAGAATGGAATCTTAACCAGAGTCCCATCAGGAGTAATTGTTACAGGTGGTGGGTCCGAAACAGTAGGAACACTTGATGCGGCAAAGCGAATGTTGTCTTTGCCCGTAAGACTTGGGGTACCAAAGGGAGTCAGTGGACTGGTTGATGATATTCTTACTCCGGCATATGCCGTTCCGGTGGGTTTACTGATTTATGGTTCAGGGCAAGGATTTAAAGAAGAGAACTTGATGAGTTTTTCCAAAAGGTTTAAACTGCCAACTAAAGGATTGGCAGGGAAACTTATTTCAACAATTAAGGATCTGCTCCCTTAGTTTTTAGCACAAGTTTATGCCCACTTGCTAAAGATTGCTGCCCTCTATATAATCGCGCTTACAACTGTATATGGCACTAGTCAAACCAGATTCGGCAAGAATTGCAAAGATAAAAGTAATTGGTGTTGGTGGTGGTGGAGGGAATGCCATCTCCTCAATGATTGAGACAGACTCAATATCAGGTGTTGAATTTATTGCTCTAAACACGGATGCACAGGTGCTTCTAAATAATAAGGCACCAACTAAGCTTCAGATCGGAGAAAAAATCACAAAGGGACTAGGTGTTGGAGGAAATCCGGAAATTGGTGAACAGGCGGCTGAGGAATCGATTGAAAAAATAAAAGAACTTTTAATTGATACAGATATGGTTTTTGTAACTGCTGGTATGGGTGGAGGAACAGGGACAGGAGCCTCCTCAACTGTAGCAAGAGTAGCGAAAGAATCAGGTGCACTGACAATTGGAATAGTTACAAGACCATTTGCTTTTGAAGGGACAAGAAGATCTGTTGTTGCCGATGAAGGAATAGAAAAACTTCGTGAACAGGTTGATACATTAATAGTTATTCCAAATCAGAGGCTAATGGATGTCATTGATAAAAAAGTAAGCCTAATTGAAGCTTTTAAACTGGTTGACTCAGTTTTGGCTCAAGCGGTTGGAGGAATAGCTGATATTATAACTACTCCTGGTTTAATAAACGTTGATTTTGCTGATGTTAAAACAATTATGAGAGATGCAGGAACTGCACTTCTTGGAATTGGAACTGGGGTTGGAGAAAATAGAGCTCAGATGGCTGCAAGAGCTGCGATTTCGTCTCCTTTACTTGATCTTTCGATTGAAGGGGCAAGGGGAGTCCTATTTAATATTGCTGGAGGATCGGATCTTACAATGTTTGAAGTTGATGAAGCTGCAAAAATTATTTCTGCTTCAGCCGACTCTGATGCGAATATTATTTTTGGAGCGGTAGTTAAAGACGATCTAGCAGATCAAATCAAAATTACTGTTATTGCGACAGGTTTTGATGAAACAAGATCAAGACTTGCAAGAGTCTCTCAAGTTCCAAAGCCTCCTATTCAGGGGTTAGTCTCGGAAAAGTCAGAGGAGGAAGAAAAAGAAGAAAATGGTGAGGAGGAATTTAAACTTGAAAAAATTGAGCATGAAGAGGAAGAGCCTCCCAAGGAAAACGGGGATGACGAAGGAGATATTTTTGGAAGAAAGTTTGAAATGCCTGCGTTCCTCAGAAAAATCCAGTGATTTAATATGAAGGAAGATTTAAGAATGAAGTTAAATACTGCTCTCTATTTGTCGAGCTGTGGTAGAAAGCGATATAGGCATGGTTTGGAAAGTAATAATTCAACAAAGAAACGTATGGGGTTGAAGCTTTTTGTAAAGGGAGTAATTATTGGAGATAGAGTGTCATCTGATTCGAAAAGAACTTTTGATTTACTCCAGCGCGATATATAATAAGAAACTTCAGAAGTTTGGTAAGACCTGATTGTTCTATTTGCCAATATTCTGGTGTAAAATAGCTTCATAGTGAAAAAAACTGATACTTACTTTAGCACAGTTGATTTGAAGATCGATTTTCCAAATTTGGAGAGCTCTCTTCTTAAAAAATGGAAAGAGGAAGGCCTAGTTGACAAATATCTATCAAAAAATAATTCTTCTGACAAGTATTTTTCATTCCTTGATGGACCTATTACGGCAAATAACCCCATGGGGGTTCATCATGCCTGGGGTCGGACCTATAAAGACCTCTGGCAAAGATATAAAAATATGAAAGGATTTAAACAAAGATTTCAAAATGGTTTTGATTGCCAAGGTCTATGGGTGGAAGTTGAGGTAGAGAAAGACCTTGGGATTAAAAGTAAAAAAGATATTGAAAATATTGTTGAGGGAGATAAAAAAGCCTCTATTGCAAAGTTTGTTGATCTTTGTAAGCAAAGAGTTAAAAAGTATTCAGATGTACAAACCGAGCAATCAAAAATGCTTGGATATTTTGTAGATTGGGACAACTCCTATTTTACCTTGTCTGAGAACAATAACTATATGATTTGGCACTTTTTGAAGGTTTGTCACGAAAATGGCTGGATTTATAAAGGAAATGATGTTGTGCCTTGGTGCCCACGATGTGAGACAGCAATTTCGCAACACGAAATATTAACTGAAGACTATAAAGAAGTAACACATAAATCTGTTTATATTAAACTTCCTATTAAAAATAGGGTAAATGAGCACTTACTTGTTTGGACTACAACCCCTTGGACTATTCCTGCAAACACAGCAGTTGCCGTTGATTCTAAATATACTTACGCTTTAGTTGAGGATAAAAACGGGGCCAGTTATTGGATTTTAAAAGAATTAGTTCCGAGTGTTTTTAATAAAGAAGCAAAAATTATAAAAACTGTCAAAGGAAAAGAGCTTGTCGGGCTCTCTTATGAGAGTCCCTTTGACAACCTGCCTTATGTGACAAAACTTACGGATGAGGAAAAGAAGAAGTTTCATATAGTAATCGCTACAGATCCTCTTCTAATGCCTATAACAATCGAGGAAGGAACAGGACTAGTTCATACTTCAACATCAACAGGTGAAGAGGATCATAGGTTAGGCAAAAAACTAGGACTACCTGTTGTTCCTGCAATAGATGATACAGCTAACTACTTGGAAGGTTTTGGAGATCTGACAGGTAAAAATGCTAAGGACGAGCCTAATATTATTCTTGAGGTACTAGGAGATAAATGGACTTATAAACTACTTAACTATAAACATCGCTACCCCGCTTGTTGGAGATGTAAGTCTGAGCTTGTATGGAAGGTAACTGACGAGTGGTATATAGCAATGGATAAAAAAGCAAAAACTGGGGAAGCAAATAAGACTTTAAGAGAAATGATGATAGACGTCGCCGAAAAAATAAACTGGATACCGAGTTTTGGAAAAGAACGAGAACTAGATTGGCTTAAAAATATGCATGACTGGTTAATTTCAAAGAAAAACCGATATTGGGGCTTGGCTCTTCCTATTTGGGAATGTGAAAAATGTGGGAGTTTTGAGGTAATAGGGTCGTATGAAGAACTGGAGTCAAAGGTGGTGTCTGGATGGGATGTTTTTAACGGTAAGACCCCCCATAAACCCCAAATAGATGAACTTAAAATCAAGTGTAGGACATGTGGTGAACTCTGTTCTCGCGTCGAACCCGTTGGGAATCCATGGCTTGATGCTGGGATAGTCGCCTATTCAACTATTAGTAAATCGAATAAAGCTTGTCTTTTTGAAAATAGTTCTGAGAAACCTTTGTACAAGGAGGATAGACCAGAGTGGGAAAAATGGTTTCCAGCTGACTTTATAACGGAAAGCTTCCCTGGTCAGTTTAAAAACTGGTTTTATTCCCTTATTGCAATGAGTACTGTTCTTGAAAACAAAGAACCCACAAAAACCATACTAGGTTTTGCAACACTTTTAGCTGAGGACGGCAAGCCGATGCACAAGTCCTGGGGGAACTCAATTGAATTTAATGAAGGAGCTAAAAAAATCGGAGTGGATGTAATGCGATGGATGTATGTTAAGCAAAATCCAACAGACAACTTGCTTTTTGGCTATAAAGTAGCGGACGAGGTTAGACGCAAGTTTCATTTGAAGCTTTGGAACACATATAACTATTTTGTAACATTTGCGAATATCGATGGGTGGAAGCCTAAGGACACAAATTATGGTTCAGAAAATGTTTTAGATAAATGGATTCTAGCTAATCTTTCCAGATGTTTATCGTTAGTTGATGGCTTCCTTAATGATTATAATGCCTGTCGGGCGAGTGCCGAAATTGAAACTTTTGTTGATGATCTTTCCAATTGGTATATAAGGCGTTCGAGAGAAAGAGTAGGACCTTCGGCACAAGATAAGCGTGATAAAGAGATGTTTTACTTAACTTGCTATAAAGTTCTTACCGATCTATCTAGAATTCTTGCTCCGTTTATGCCATTTATTTCCGAAGCGATATATACGAATTTAACAAAAGAAGAATCGGTTCATTTATCATCATGGCCAGAAACTCGAAAGATTAATGAGGAAGAAGAAGATCTTCTTAAAAAGATGCAAAAGTTAAGAGAGTTGGTAGAGATGATTCATTCAGCAAGAAAAGAAAAAGGAATACCTGTAAGACAACCTCTTTCAAAAGTTACCGTAAAATCGGCAGATATTGTGGCTTTTGGAGAAGAAATAATAAAGGTAGCCAAAGATGAGGTCAATATAAAAAATATAGTTTTCGAAAAGGGTGCTAATGAAATCGAGCTTGATACCAAGATTACACCCGAACTAGAGGAGGAAGCAAAAGCAAGAGACCTAGTAAGAAAGATTCAAGAAGAAAGAAAGACCTTAGGGCTTAGTCTTAAAAGTAAAACAATGGTTACTTCTCCTTGGCTTCCAGAAAACAAAAGTTTGATAGACTGGGTAAAGACAAAAACCCTTTCGCAAAAGTTACAATTGGGAGATAGCTTTAAAGTCAGTCCTCTTTAATATGTTAACCGTCAATAGGTTAGGTCGAGTAGACACTCCGCTTACTTTGGCAATTTCATTTTTAACAGTTTTGTCGATTATTATACTTCGGTCAATTGCCCCATCTCTTTTCCCCTCATATTATTTCTACATAATTATCGGAATTATTTGTTATTTATTGTTTTCAAAAATTGATTTTGATGTAATGTCAATTTTTTCAAAACATTTTTACATTTTCTCAATAGTACTACTTGTTATTACACTTATTCTGGGGCAAGTCACTAGAGGAGCAGTCAGATGGATTCCCCTAGCAGGACTAACATTTCAGACGGCGGAGCTTGTAAGACCTTTACTCATCATATTTTTCGCAAATTATGTTACGAGCTCCGAGTTATCGGTGAAGAAATTTTTCAAAGCAATTCTTCTTTTGTCACTTCCTGTATTTTTAATTATTATTCAGCCTTCCTTGGGTGTAGCGGTTCTTACACTAGTTTCCTTTGTTGGGGTTTTAATTGCGGGGGATTATAACAAAAAGATTTTACTGATAGGAATATTATTGTCATTAATACTAATCCCAGCTTCGTATTTTGCACTTGCTCCATATCAACGGTTACGAATCGAAACGTTTCTAAATCCCAATTCTGACCCTTTGGGGGCAGGATATAACAGCATCCAATCAATGATCTCGGTCGGCTCGGGGAAAATACTTGGTAGGGGATTGGGGAAAGGGGTTCAGACCCAACTATCATTTTTGCCAGAGAGACACTCTGACTTTGTGTTTGCTTCAATTTCTGAAGAGCTGGGATTTGTTGGATCAACACTTACTCTACTGATATTTTGTTTTCTACTTTTCAGAATAACAAAACTTATGGAGGGTGCACCCACTCCTCAAGCAAGGGCTTATCTATCTGGTGTATTTTTGGTTTTATTTACCCAGGGAATTATTAATATTGGGATGAATATAGGGCTTTTACCAATTACCGGTCTTCCTCTTCCGCTAGTTTCAGCTGGAGGATCATCTTATCTTGCGACCATGTCTATGTTAGGAATTGCGTTAGGTGCGAAATCCAGATCTTAAGTATTGAGTTTATGGCAAGTTAAAGATAAAATATACTCCGTATGAATAAGACTAATACCTATGCGGTAATAAGAATTAAAGGGCGTCAATATATTGCTGAGGAGGGTAAAGAAATATTAATTGACCGAAATACTGAAAAGGAAATAATTCCGGAAGTACTTCTAATGGTTGAGGGAGAAAAAGTATCTGTTGGAAAACCAACACTCGAGAAATCTAAGGTGATATTAAAAGTTTTAGGTGAGGAAAAAGGCGAGAAGATAGATGTTTTAAAATACAAGGCAAAATCTCGCTATAGAAAACACACAGGTTTTAGAGCAAAGTATACTAAAGT
>Ga0172371_10012522_pt1 | contig 11159 bp, 7 predicted proteins | sample Lak12m_FD_114543 | JGI IMG/M metagenome (GOLD analysis project Ga0172371, IMG submission 114543) | Freshwater microbial communities from Kabuno Bay, South-Kivu, Congo - kab_022012_12m | ecosystem: Environmental > Aquatic > Freshwater > Lake | place: Democratic Republic of the Congo: South-Kivu... | reverse complement strand
GCGGATTATCGCCTGTCCGGGCGGCACGGCCGGGAACACCACCGGATTGGCGAACACGCCTTCCTGTTCCAGCCGGCCCGCGGCCCGATAGGCGCGGTCGTCGTCGCCGACCGCTATCGGCAGAATCGGCGTGCCGTGGTCGTGGACCGCGAAGCCGGCAGCCTTCAGTTCGCCGCTCATCAGCCGGGCATTCGCGCGCAGCCGCTCAACCCGCTCGGGCTCGGACTTGAGGATGCCGAGAGCGGTGATGACAGTGGCGGCGACCGACGGTGGCAGGCTGGCGGAGAAGATCGACTGGCGGGCATTGTAACGGAGGAACTCCACGACCGCGTGCGGCCCGCCGGTGAACCCGCCGATTGCGGCCAGCGATTTGGAGAGCGTGCCGGATGTGACATCGACCCTGCCTTCCATGTCGTAGTGCTCGGCCGTGCCGCGTCCGGTTCGGCCGAGGACGCCGGTCGCATGGGCATCGTCAATCATCAGTCGGCAGTTGTAGGCGTCGGCCAGCTTTCGGAGCCCGGGCAGGTCGCAGATATCGCCCTCCATCGAGAAGACGCCGTCGGTGACGATCAGCCTGGCGGCTTGTACCGGTACCGGCTTGAGCTTTGCCTCCAGGTCGGCAAGGTCGTTGTGGCGATAGACAATGGTCGTCGCCGGGGAGCGGCGGCAGCCGTCGATGATGGAGGCGTGGTTTAATTCGTCGGAGAAGATGAAGTCGCCCGAACCGGCCAGCGTGCCGACGGTTGCGGACAGGGTCATGAAGCCGGTGGAGAACGTGACCATTCCCTCAACGCCCTTGAAGTCCGCCAGCGCCCGCTCCATTTCGAGATGGAGCGGAGTAGTCCCGGTCAGGAGCCGGGAGCCGGCGCAGCCGGTGCCGTACTCGACCACCGCCGCCGCGGCCGCGGCTTTCATCTGCGGGTGTTCGGTCAGGCCAAGGTAGTTGTTCGAACCAAGGTTGATGAGCTCCCGGCCTTCGCGGGTTGTGACCGGAGCCGCAGCCGGCGCAATGGAGCGGGAATAGAAGAGCCGGTTACCGGCCCGAGCCGACTGCAGGACGACGTCGAACTGACGGCACTTGTCGAAAAGGTCCACATTTGCCTCCATTTGCGACCCATCTAGGGCTGGATTATAACTCCGGCCAACAACAAGGCAAGAAGTGGAGTGCCGGGCCGTCCGGGTAGACAACGGCCGCAAATGCCGCTCCTGAAAGGTCTTGACAGCGAAACCGCGGGGTCTAGAATTACCCAACAAGATTAGGTGCGTCTGGGCATGTCTGACCGCAGCCGTTGCGCAGTTCTGGCGCCAGCGACTGTCGTGACAAGACAGCAGACTGACAGTCCGTAGTTCCGAGTCATGAACGACAGGAGGAAGATGTGAGGAAACTGATCGCTGCCGCGGCGATACTCGCCGTGGTGTTCGTCATTGGATGCCAGGACACCAAGAAGGTGACCGAGCTCCAGGGCACGGTTGACAAGTTGACGCAGCAGGTGACCGACCTGAGCGCCCAGGTGACCACGCTGACGGCCGAGCGCGACTCGGTCATCAAGCTCGTGACCGACCTGCAGGCCAAGCTGCCTGCCCCCAAGGGTGGCAAGGTCGTGACGCCGCCGGCCGCCAAGGGTGGTGTGAAGCCCCCGACCAAGAAGTAAGTCGCGCCATCAGCACAAAAAGGAGCATGAACAAAATGAGGAAGAGCACGCTGATAGTAGCCTTCGCAGCCGCGCTGCTTCTGCTCGCCACGGGTTGCGATACCATTGTCACACTATCGAAGCCGACCGTCTCGGCCGCCGCGCTCGACACCGACAAGGGCGGTACACTGCGCCTGACCTGGACCGCAGTGACGGATGCCAAGTCGTACAAGGTGACGACTGACGATTCAGTCTACAGCACGACGAACACGAGTATCGACATTTCTACCCCCAGTGCAACCATCGAGGTCAGGGCAGTCAACGGCAACGACGAGAGCGACCCGGCGATCGTCGACTGCAAGGTTGTAGAGACTTCCTCGTTGGTGCTCTACGGCATCAGCGACGCGGCCGCGAGCGATCCATCCGGGCTCTATTTCACCGCCGACGGCGTGGCGACTGCGCTCTCGCTGGACGACGCGAACAAGCCGACGATTGATTTCGTCTGCGACGACCAGCAGGCGAGTGTCGCGCCGGTCGGCCTGATAAACGCGGGCGACTACGTCTGGACGCCGCCGAACACGAAGAAGAACGCGCTGATGGACGCGGGCACGACCGATTTCGACGCCTTCTACCTCGCGGCGGGGACCGGATACATCTCACAGCTTCCGACCGCCAACGGCGGCGTGTACGCCCTGTGGCTCAGCACGAGCGACGCCTGGTCGACCAGCGACCACTTCTGCAAGATAAAGATCGTTTCCGTCGAGCAGCCCACGGGTACCTACTACAAGGTTACCCTGCAGGCCGCATATCAGAAGATCGGCGGACTTCGCTGGCTGGTAAAGTAGGCCAGGTCGACAGCGGTATAGAACGTCCGGGGGGCTTCGGCCCCCCGGTTCTTTTCGCACGCCACGCCCCTGCCCCAGACCACCGGCGGCACTTGCACTGGCAGGAAACGGGTGTATATTGTTGCCGTGAAACCGAACTGCGTGGCGCTGATTCGATGCGTACTCGGGAGCGCGCCGGATACTCAGCCTCCCGGCATCGCGGTCAGCACGCCGCCGCACTTTCCCATGGTAGATTCAGAAAGGACCTGACCCTCGAAGGAGGATGAACGTGATGAAGAGAACGATGGTAGGTGCCTTGATGGTAGCGTTGGCTATCATCGGCACAGGGTGCGACAACTCCTCGAACAACAACTCCACGCTGGAGAAGCCGTTTGTGACATCGTCGGCCTCCGCCGTTGGGGCATCGCTGCACCTGACCTGGAACGCAGTCACCGGCGCCGAGTCCTACGAGATCAAGGCCGGCGATTCGACCTACACGACCACGGCCGACAGCTTTGACGTCCCGGTACCGGCGACCACCGTCGAGGTAAGAGCGGTCAAGGGCAGCAACAAGAGCGACCCGGCGACGGTTAGCTGCAAGGTGGCGGAATCGTCGGTCGAGTTCTACGCCGACCTGAGCGCCACGCACGCCGACGGATTCGGCTTCGGCGAAAACGGCGATGTTACAGCCTGCACGCTGAACGTGTATCCCGGCCAGCAGAATATGGACTTCTACGCCGACAGCACGGCGGACGGTGTCAGGCTGGTCCGAGCGATTGTCGCTCAGAGCGCGATGGGCAATGGCGTGAAAGCGGCCACCGGCAGTTATGATGGTGCCGTGATGGCGGACCCGGTGGAGAACTATTCCTCGGCGCTCGTCGTGATGGTCGACAGCACCTACTACGTGAGGCTCAGCGCCGACACATCCAACACCTGGACCACCGGTGACAACTTCGCCAAAGTGAAAGTCGACTCGATTGTCGGGAACAAGATCAGCCTGACGACTGCCTACCAGAAGATCGCCGGGCTTCGTTGGCTCGTGAAGTAGTCTCCAGATACTGAACTCTTTATGCCGGGGGCTTCTGCCCCCGGTTCTTCTTACCCGGCCATGCCGGCCGCGCCGTGCAGCTTGAACGGCCCGGGAGGCAGCGTATATTTGTGGCGTGTTGCCGACGATGAGACCCCGGATACCGGGCGGCAGACTTCTCGCGGCGGCGCTGGCCGCGCTTTTGTGGACGGCGGGGTGCGGGCGTCTTGATGAGGGCGCGCCGACCGACGTTGTCCTCGCTGCGGCCAGCGATACGACGGTCAGGCTGAGCTGGGTCGCGCCCGGCGGGAATCTGCCTGACAGCTACCTGGTAGCTTTCATGGCGACCGGCACGTCGGAATGGCTCGACGTCGGCAGCGCGATTGACAGTGCCACGCAGGCGGACCACAATCCGGCGGGCCGGACCGGGCGCTATCGCGTCACCGCCATCTACGGCGACAGACCCTACCCGGCAGCCGAGACGCCGACATCAGCGCCGGTCCACACGGCTGCGATAGCCGTCGGCGAGCTGAACGGCTCGGCCAGCCCGGGCTATGGTTGGAGCCGGGACAGCGGCGCCGGGGCGCTGTTCGCGATGGGATATGCGAGCAATGCCTCCCGCGTCGATTTCTACGTGACTGATTGGGCGATTGGCTCGGCCGGGCCGGACTACTACGTGGCGAGCCCGGACTGGGGGCCACGTGAACCGGGCGGCAGCGGTCTCGTCCCGGTTGGCGCGTGGCGCCCGAACGGGTTGAAGTCTGTCTCGGAGGGCGAGTCGCCACTGCCCCCGTTCGATTCGACGAGCTACGCGAACAATCTCAAGCTGGCCGCGGACTCGACGCTGGTTGCAGTCGTCTGCACCGACACCATTTTCTTCGCCGACACAACCGACACTTTCACAACCGTAGAACGACACTACGCCATCGCCCGATTCGGCAGCCCAGATACCGTCACCGGCACTGTCCAGGTCGAAACCTGGTTCCAGCGGATTCGCGACCTGCGCCTGATTCAGCACTAGACGCCGGCCGCGGCGCTGCTCTACGGTCGACGGCTGCCGGTGTAGGCGGCAAGCTCCGCGGACTTCCGCTCTATTTCCCCAGTGAGCGCCTCGCTGCCTGCGGTTCTGAAGGCCGGCCCAGGCAGTTCCCGCCCGGTGACAGCATCGGGTGGCGTAGGCAGACTTGAACGCCGGACCGCCCCGCGTATAGTCTTGCCGTGAGCGAGACCGGAATACTACTCTCCAACTGCGCGCAGATCCTGACGATGAACGGCGGGCTTGGCATCATCGAACATGGGACGGTGAGGATTCGAGAAGGCAGGATTGCCGAGGTGGCCGACCACGCGTTGACGCCGGAAGATGGAGAAGCCGAGATCGACTGCCACGGCAAAGTCGTGATGCCCGGCTTCGTCGACCCGCACACCCATCTCGTGTTCGGCGGCTGGCGGCAGAACGAGTTTGAGATGCGGCTTGCTGGCAGGACATACCGGGAAATCGCGGAGGCCGGGGGAGGGATTCTCTCCACCGTGATTCACACGCGTCTTGCGACCGAAGACGAGCTCTACAACCGGTCGCTGGAGCGGCTGCACGAGATGATGCTCTGGGGTACGACCACGGTCGAGGTGAAGTCCGGCTATGGGCTCGACACCAAGACCGAGTTGCGGATGCTGCAGGTTGTGCGCCGGCTGGGCGAGTTGGGATTCTGCCGCATGGTGCCGACGTTCCTGGGCGCGCACAGCGTGCCCAAGCGGACGCCCAAAGCCGACTACATAGAACGCCTCGAGGCCGAGATGCTGCCGGCGGTGGAGGAGCAGGGAATCGCCCGGTTCTGCGATGTATTCTGCGAGAACTTCGTCTTCAACGCGGAGGAGAGCACGCGCATCCTTGAGGCGGGCAAACGGCATGGCCTCGTTCCGACTATCCATGCCGACGAGATTGGAGCGTCCGGAGGGGCAGAGGTCGCGGCGCGGGTCGGCGCGGCTTCAGCCAGCCACCTGCTGCAGCCGTCGGATGCCGGGCTTCTGGACATGGCCCGGACCGGAGTGGTCGCCGTGCTCCTGCCCGGCACCTGTTTCTTCCTGCGCGAGGCGCACAAGTCGCCGGTTGCGAAAATGCGCGAGCTGGGCATCGTGATGGCGCTGGCGAGCGATTTCAATCCCGGTTCCTGCCCGATGCTCGCCCAGCCGCTCACCGCCCAGTTCGGCTGCATCCACTACGGCCTGACAATCGAAGAGGCCCTGCGCGGCGTAACGGTCAATGCCGCGAAGGCGCTGCGGCTAGATTCGGAAATCGGGACGCTTGAGCCCGGCAAGGCCGCGGATGTCGTCGTGACCGACGTCCCCGACTACCGGCATATCGTCTATCGCCTGGGACACAACCCGGTCTGGATGACCATCGCCGGCGGGCGGATAGTCCACCGGCAGTTCTAGCGTTCGGTTTCTCCGCGCTTCTTCGCCGCCCGCTCCGCGTTCCGGCGGTCGATGTTGCGGCCGACCAGATAGCCGATAGTCGAGGCCTCGACCGCGATGCACATGCCGGTGAGCGCCATCGGCAGGACCGTGAGATATGACGGGTCGTTCTGCATCCAGCCCAGCAACTCGGTTCGGCCGTAATGGAGCGAACCCGCCAGCATGGCAAAGCCGGTCCCGAGCAGGAATCCGGGTATCGCGGCGCCCACTGCCAGACTCGTCCGCCACTCCCTGCCCTCATCCGCCGACGCCGGCATGACCGGTTGCGTCCGGTCGCGCCGGTCGCCGACGAGGTAGCCTCCGGCCGAGCCGAGTACGGTGAGGCCGCAGGCCGCCGACCAGAACAGCGGTTGATTGACCGAGTAGACCGGAACCACGACGTTCTGGTTCAGGCAGTTGGTGGTAGCGACGTAACGGTCAATCTTGATGCCTGCCCACGACCCGGCGCAGCCGCCGAGCGCCGAGCCGGCCGTCGCGCCGATCAGGGTCGAGTGGTAGCGGTTTTCGTTTGTAGTCGGCGGTCCGGCCGGGGCAACCGCCGCCGCCGCGGCCTTCTTCACCGGCTTGGGTGGCGGCGGCGGGGGCGGAGCGAGAGCTTCGGCGATGCTCCGGAACGGCTTGCTCTCAATTGACTGCCAGAACGACGCGAGGCTGCGCACGGCTGCCAGGTCGGTCTGCTGTTGCTGGGCGACGAACTCGCGGTAGTCGATTACGAAGCGCATCCTCTCCAACTGGCCGGGCTGGAGCCGATAGTAGACGGGGAACAGCGAGTCGCCATCGACCCGCGCGACCTTGGCGAAGTACTCCGGCCCGGGCGTCTCCAGAATCACGGCCCGCTGGAACCCGGGAGTGTTCGGGAAGAGACGAAAGCTGTCGCGTTCGGCCAGGTCAATCGTGTCGCCGACGGCGTTTCTCAAACGCACGACGGTCGTTTCCTGAGCCGCAACGGTTGCGGCCGCCACAACGAGCAACAGCATGAAACTCGATAATCTCATCTTGTTCCTCCAATTACGCTAGCGGCCAAGTTCCCGGCGTCGGGCCTCAGCCTCCTTTGCCTTCTGGCGGTCAAGTGTGCGGCCGATGTGGTAGCTGATGGTGATAACCTCAACCGAAACGCACAGGCCGGTCAGCACGGCCGGCAGGGCTGACCAGCCGTCCGGGTCGTTATCAATGTTGTAGTCCCAGTCGCGCTCGCGCCCGAATATCGTTCCTCTCACTGCGGCGCCGGTGATAATCCCGAGCGCGATGGCCGGCAGGACGCCGATGCCGGCGCAGTTGGTGCGCCACTCGGTCCCTTCACCTTCAAGTTGGACCGGGGCGGGCTTGCGGTCCTCGGCAGCGCCGAACGCGTATCCCGCGACGCCGGCGGCTGCGGTTGCACCAATCGAGGCTCCGAGGATGCAGGGCAGGTCGACGTGATAAAGGGGCGGGACGTAAAACGCGCAGCACTCAGTTTCCTCGTAGTGTCCGGGTGTGACAAGCGAGTAGCCGGCGTATGCCCCGATGCAGCCGCCGGCGACCGAACCGAGCGTGGCGCCGGTTGCGGCGCACGTGAGACGATTGTCGCAGTTGGTCGCTGGTTGGGCCGGCACACTGCGGCGAGCTTCGACCGCGGGTTCGCCGGCCGTGCTCTCAAACGGATGTTCCTCAAGCTCTTTCCAGAAGGCCGCGAGCGCCTGTCCGGCGCCGGAGTCGGATTCGACCTGCGCGGCCACGAGGTCATGGTTGTCGATGAGATAACGGATTCTCTCCAACTGGCTCGGCGCGAGCCGGTAGAAGATGTGTCGTGACGAGTCTTTGCCGGTAAGCGCGACCTCGGCCCAGAGCTCGGGTTTCGGGAGTTCAAGGATAACAGCATGCTGGAAACAGGCCGTGTTCGGAAAGAGCTGGAAGCAGTCGCGTTCAGCCACGTCAATCGTATCGCCGACCGCTCCGCTCACTCGGATGATTGTCGGCTCCTGCGCCCGCGCCGGCCGGGCCGGCGCAAGAACCAGCAGAGTCAGCAGCACGAATCCAGTGCGGGGCATTCTTTCCACCATCAGCATCTTATGACCATGCTTTGGCAATGTCAACTGCGGAAAAAGGAGCCGCCCGCTGGCGCGGGCGGCTGGTCGAAGCTGAAGTAGCGGCCTAGCGCACGATTGCCACGCGCTGCGACACGGTTTCGTCGCCGGATGTGAGGCGCAGGCAGTAGACGCCCGCGGGCAGGGACGACGTGCGGAGGACGCAGGAGTTGGCGGCCGGCGACTGGCGATTGGCGATTGTCCGGACCAGCCGGCCCTGCACGTCGTAGAGGCGAAGCGAGTAGGGAGACCGAAGCGGCGAAGCGAAACGGATGTTGAGTGAGTTGGTCGCCGGATTCGGGAAGGCCGCAAGCGTTATCCGCGACGGGTTGAGCGCAGCGCCCGCCGCTTCCCGGATGCCGACGTGCGCGTCGTACCAATCCTGGGCCCGCTGGCAGGCATCGAGATAGGTCTCCGAGTCCGCGGCCGCCACAAACGCGAAGGCGACGCGGATGTCGCCGCTCACGGGCAGGCTCAACGGGCCGGTCGAGACTGCAACCGACCAGTTGTAGGGATGGTCCGAGCACTGGCTGCCGAGCTGGCCGGTCATGATGCGGTACTTCATGTCCTCGGTCAGCCCGGAGTCGGGATAGACGTAGCGCTCGTGGTCGATGCACTCGAGCCTGGCCGCCGCCTCGTGAGTCAGGAGCTTTGTCCCGACCCACCGGTTCCGCGAAAGGGCGTTGCGCATGAAGGCGGTGGCCTGGCCGGCATCGGTGAAGGCAATGTCGTGCAGCCGGTCGGTGGCCACGACGTCGAAGTCGGCGAGGACGCCGGCATAGCCGCTGATTGCCTCGCTGCCGCCGTTGTGGACGTCGTACATCAGGATGACCCAGTCATTGTTGCCGGCATCATCGATTCCGAGCGCGTGCTGCTTGACCGTCAGGTTGTGGGAATTGGGATGGCCGCCGTCGTCAAACGCGGAAGTGATGTACTGGTCGGCGCTCCACAGCGGAGCCCGGGAGTAGACGCTGTCGTCGAGGCGCCAGTCGGCGTCGTACCCGTCGGTCAGGTTGTAGAAACGGTCGGCGACGTATTCCGGGCAACCGGCCAGGCAGAAACTGGCGATGTTGAGCGACGACGTGTCTGATTCCGGGAAACGGAATCCGCGGCCGGCACTGCCGGTCTGGCGGTCGAAGCCGATGGTCCCGCGGGCCGTGACGGTCAGCGCGACCTTGCCGGTGTCTACGTCGGCGCAGAGGCGTCCCGGGTACCCGAGCACCACCTCGAAGGTGAAGTCCCATTCCGACCCGCCCGAGGAAACCGCGGCGAGGAACTGCAGGCTTGAGCCGGGCCGGGCACCGGGGTCAGCCGCGATTGTGAGACTGGACGCCGTCGCGGTGTCGCCGGCCGCAATGGTGCCGTAGTCCGCGGTCGAATCGAGGACCGAGCCACTGCCGGTGAGCAGGCTCAGCACCACGCTTGCGTTATTCGCGGGGCCGGTGCCGGTATTGGCAACTGTCAGGAGAAGGTTCGCGGTCTCGCCCGGTTCGAGGATGCCGTTGGGGTTGGACTGGCCCGCGTCGTCAATCCGGTTCCGGCTGTAAGCGACGTACGGCTCGGGCGAGCCGTTCCGCACCACCACGGTCCTGGTCCCGGCCAGTTTATTGTGGAAGGTGGCCGAGAGTTCGAGCTCGCCGGACGTGGCCGGGTGTATCGTCAGGGTGGCATGGCCGGAACCGTCGGTCTGGCCGGTGACGAAGACCTCGTCGCCCTTCCAGGCGGTAACCAGCGCGCCGGCGAACGGCGGGGTAACCGTCACCGCAAGGTCCTGCCCGCCGGTCGCAATCGTATCCGCGGCCGCAACACTAAGCTGTCCCGGCGCCTCGGTCCAGATGTCGACTGCCGGGTCGCCAAACAGGTTGAACTCGGTCACGCACCAGCGCCAGAGCGCGTCGTACTGGGCCGCGCCGGCGTACTCCTCGCGCGACCGATTGTGGGCCGTACCGATGACGTACTCCTGCGAATCGAAGACGTGGTCGTAGAACCGCACGCAGAGCTTCTCGGACGGGCCCATCGACGGCGGCGTGCCCCAGCCGTAGCGCGAGTTCATCATCGCGCCGATGCAGCCGGCCGAGTCGCAGTTGAGAGCGGCCTCGGCGCAGCAGTCCTCGGCCTCGAAGTCGCCGGGGTCGCAGGCAAGCGAGGTCATGATGCTGTAGCGACGGTAGTTGTGCTGGGACGCGGCGTTGCCGTTCAGGTAGATGGGCGAGCCGCTCTGGTCATAGACTCCGGCCGAGTTACCGTGGCCGGCCGGGTCGAAGAACGCGAAGCCGTGGTCGAACGAATCCTGCACCACGCCGGCGCCGGGCGAGTTCTCCAGCTTCACATGGGTCCAGCCGGACGGTGTCAGGTTGGCGATGGAGTCGTTCACGAACTTCCCGTGGTAGCCGATGTCCTGCCAGAGCCAGCCGGAAGGGAGCAGGGTGCGCTTGATGTAGTCGGTCGCCGGGTTTCCCTCGTAGGTCATCACCTTGGCGATGAAGTTCTGCACCTGCAGGGCATTCTCCACCGAGGCGCGGCCGACGATAACGTCGGCGTACAGGTCGACCGAGTCGTCCATCTCGCCGAACAGGTCGTTCTGATTCGAGTCCCACGAATAGTCGAGGTCGCCGAAATAGAGGTCGGACGGGATATCGCCGACTGTCCCCGACATGTCGAGGTGTATGCGGCGGCACGGCACCTGCTTGATGTCCCCGGCCAGCAGTACGTACGACAGGCCGCGGTGCTGGAAACAGTCAATGATGAGATTCCGGGTCTTCTCCTGCAGGTCGCGGCCCTCATAGTTCCGGCCAATCCATTCCTCGGTGCGGACCTCGGTGCGCAGGCCGCGGCCAGTCCGGTAGGCGACGAACGGCGCGAACTCGGGAGCGAGGGCGTCGTTGGTGATGATGAGGTAGTCGATTGGAGGCAGGCCGGGCAAAGATAAAAGCGGCGAGAACCGTTCCAGGTCCTCGGGATTGCTGACGAGCGAGCGCAGACCCACGAGTGCGCGCTCCCGCTGCGCCTTGGTCAGTGTCCGTGCTCTGTCCACTCCGTCCACAAAGTCCACCTTGACCTGCAGCTTCGCGTTGAGCGACAGCAGCCCTGACTGCGGCCGGAGCGAGAACGGCGACACCCTGACCGATACGACCCGGAACCCGGC
>Ga0172371_10012520_pt1 | contig 11159 bp, 15 predicted proteins | sample Lak12m_FD_114543 | JGI IMG/M metagenome (GOLD analysis project Ga0172371, IMG submission 114543) | Freshwater microbial communities from Kabuno Bay, South-Kivu, Congo - kab_022012_12m | ecosystem: Environmental > Aquatic > Freshwater > Lake | place: Democratic Republic of the Congo: South-Kivu... | reverse complement strand
TCTTCTCCATATTTTCCGTGTGTAATCGGAAATGCGATATCGAAATATTTGTTAAAATTATTCGGTGTTACTTGTTTGGAGTAATTAATTTTTTTAACGTCTTCAATGTTATTTACTACATAAAAATTACCATCCTTATGCCAATAAACAAGCACAAGCCCGTACTTTTTTTTATCAATATTTTCGGCAATGTTTTTCGCCGACACAATTGAAACCGACGCTTCATTGCTTAAACCACCAAAAAATAATCCGATTTTTTTCATATTTTTTTATTTAATTTCAATAAATTTTTCATCGATATTTCGACGATATTGTTCATCAACCGACACGGAAGAGCCCTCAACTATACAACTAGAATTTTTACAAATCTCGGGATGTTTACCATAATCTGAACATTTACCAATATCTTTATTCAACTTATTACAATCGAAAGCCTTCAATTTTTTATCTGGATTATCTGCTGATACTATAATCCTAGGATTAGTCCAAATTTTCTGACCATTTTCATCCTCTGGTATTTTTTCATCAGGAAAAAACCTACGTACCCTAACAGGTTCACAACATGCTGAACATTTCTTTTCTAAACATGGCCCAAATTTCATAGCTTAAATTATAATTGACTCAAATATTCTTTCAAAGCATCTTGGTAGTTGCGCATTTTTTCAAACTTGGTATTCGCCAAAACGGAACAGGTCGGACGCTTCGCTGGGCGAGGAAATTTATCCGAAGTCACAGCGTTGACCTTGATATTGATTCCGACCATTTTGTATAATTCCAATACCGCCTCATACCATGTGCAGGCTCCTTCGTTAATAAAGTGATAAATACCGGAGGCGCTGTCACTTTCTAACAACTTCTTCGTCCATAAGGCTAAATCCGGAGAATAAGTAAAACAGCTTTTTTCTTCATTCACAACATCAATCGACTCTCGCTCGCGTCCCAACTTTAACATCACATCAAAAAAACTCGGTTTAGCAACTTCGCTCTCACCTTTTGGTCCAAATAGTTTTGACAAGCGAATGATAAAATATTTCAAGCCCTGATCGGCAAATTCTAGTACGCTTTTCTCCCCTGCTAATTTTGTCTCGCCATATTTATTAATCGGGTTCGTCAGTGCATCTTCCTTGAATTCCTCAGTCACTTCGCCGTTAAAGACGTAATCACTGGAATAATGCACCAGGGTCGCACCCACCTCCAAAGCCGCTTCGGCTAAAAACCCTGGCGCATCGCCATTAATCGCTTGTGCTACTTGCAGCTCTGCCTCATCGGCCTCACATTTATCAACCGCATTATAAGCCGCCGCGTTGATTATTATATTTGGCTGCAAGTCCATAATTTTCATCAAAACTTGATCCCGATTCGCAATATCAATTTCATCGCGATCCCAAGAATAAACATCATATCCTGAGAAAACTTTCTTTAATTGTCCGCCCAGATTGCCTTGTGCCCCGATTAGTAAAATTTTATTCATAAATTTAAATAATTATTTTTTTAATTTCTTCCACCAATCTTCAACACTTTTATACCACTCCACCGTCTGCCGTAAACCTTCTTCAAAATTAATTTTTGGCTCCCATCCCAATTCCTTTTTCGCTTTGGAAAAATTAATCGCATAACGCAAGTCATGACCTTTGCGGTCTGCGACGTATTCAATCATATCTTGCTCATGTCCCATGATGTCAAGAATCTTTTTTGTGATATCAATATTGGTGACTTCACTATTTCCACCCAGGCAATATGTTTCACCTATACGCCCTTTTTTGATAATCGCTTCCACGCCGGCATTGTGATCGTCAACATGAATCCAATCACGGACATTCTTGCCCTCACCATAGACGGGAATTTTTTTGCCTTCGATTAAGTTTGTTACAAACAACGGGATTAATTTTTCCGGATATTGATATGGTCCGTAATTATTGGAACAATTTGAAATCGTAATCGGTAATTTGTGTGTATGATAGTAAGCACGCACCAAATGATCTGAGGACGCCTTGGATGAGCTGTACGGACTTCGCGGGTCATAAGGAGTGTTCTCGTGAAAAGGCTCATCATTCATACCAAGTGCGCCAAAAACTTCGTCGGTAGAAATATGATGAAAACGAATATTGCCATTATTTTTTGCAGCTTCCAATAGGACATGTGTGCCAAGAACGTTGGTTCGTATAAAATCGGCACTATTCTCAATTGATCTATCAACGTGTGACTCGGCAGCAAAGTGAACTATAACATCAACGCCCTGAACCAATTTATTTACCAAGTCGGCGTCGCAAATATCGCCCTGCACAAAATTATAGCGCGGATTATTTTCAAGATCGCGCAAGTTATCGATATTACCGGCATATGTTAATAAATCCAGATTGACAATGCTGTCCTCTGGATTATTGTTGAGCCAATACCGAATAAAATTTGAGCCGATAAAGCCGGCTCCGCCCGTTACTAATATTTTCATAATTTATCTATATATTACTTTTAATTTTCTTCGCGACCTCTTCCATCTCGCCATCACCATAGCGACCGCCTTGCCAAAGCTTGTATCCGTCATTTTCATTTCTTGGCATAACGTGAAAATGAATATGCGAAACAACCTGACCGGAAATCGGATCGTTGTTTAAGCCCACATTATAGCCGGCAACACCTAGTCCGTTTTTTACTGCGGCACCAACTTTTTTGACAACTTTCATGACTTCAAATAACTCAACTTCAGGAATTTCTTCCAAGTTTTGAAAATGTTTTTTTGGAATAACCAATGTATGTCCGTAATTAACCGGTGCGATATCCAAAAAAGCAAGCACGTTTTCAGTTTCATAAATTTTTACAGAAGGAATATTTCCTTCAACAATATCACAAAATAAACACATATGATTTATTACTCCCTCTCCTGGCCAGGAGAGGGCAGGGGTGAGGTTGTAGAATATAGCAATAATAATATTTTTAAGAAGGAGCCAATTACCACCGTTTTCTACCTCATCCTAACCTTCTCCTATCCAGGAGAAGGAACCAATATGTCTAATTAAACCAAATTCGCCTTGATTTTTTTCAAACAAATTTCCGCCTCACCGTCGCCATATCCACTTGATGGCCATCTTTCCAAGCCATCCCCCTCTTCTCTTGGAACGACATGGAAATGAACGTGTGGCACGTGTTGATTGGCTGCACTCTTGTTGTCCAAGAAGACGCTATAACCCTTTACATCAAGTCCTGACAAGATTGCCTTGCCAACTCTTTTGACTGCCACGGCCATAGCGGCCATATCCTCATCAGTCAAATCTTCGACGTCAGCAACGTGATTCTTTGGGGCAATGATAGTGTGTCCAGGACTAATCGGTAAGATATCGAAAAAAGCTACCACCTTATCATCTTCATAAACTTTATAACCAGGAATATCCTCGTTAATGATTTTGCAAAAAATACAATCCATGTATTTCAATTACAAATTACGAATTACGAATTACGAATTACTATCGCGATGCGAATAGCAACGAATCCAAAATTACGAATTTGTTTTTAAGTTAATTATTTTAATTTATTAAATTTTATACGGCGATTCTTCATCAGTTTCCCAACGAATCTCGTCAACTTCCGCATCACCCTTTTGAATACCCTTATATAATCTGTCAGGCAAGTTTATCGAATAAGCATCGGTCTCAGAGATGCATTTGTATCCATGCACAACTCCCGGTGGCACAATCGCCACGGTTGGATTATTCTCGCCAACTTCCATCTTGATGTGCTCACCCTTGGTTGTTGACTCTTCGCGACGATCCCAAAGATATAGATCAAAGGTGCCCGGACCGACAAAAACAAAACAATCCGATTGATAACGATGCTCGTGCGGACCCCGCGCTACACCCGGTTTGGTTACGCTTATATAAGCCATCGCGGGGTTATAATCCATCTCGTCATGACGATAAAATTCTGCCAACCAACCGCGCGGGTCTTCATGTTTATTAAGCTTTTTTATTACTACTCCGTTCATAGAATTTATAATTTTATTTAATTTAACTAAAAAATTTATCAAACTTCTTATAATCTACTTACCCAATTCTTTAAAGGTGGGCATGCCCGTTGTTGGACTGGTTGGCACATAAATTGTGCCTTGACGATCTTTTAAGGTGTTAATGTATTGATAATATAAATAATTTGTCGACAAACTTTCGTTGATAATTTTTTGCGCATCGCGTTGACCCTCTGCCTCAATTATTTTTCTCTCTTTTTCTTTCTTTTCAGTTTGCAATAAAAAATCGTATTTTTGCGTGCTTTGTTCGGCTTGTAATTTTTCTTGGATTGATTTGGCAAGATTTTCCGGCAAGCGCACATCTCGCAGTAGCATATCCTCCAAAACTATGCCACGATCGTCAAGTTCTCGCTGAACTTGTTCTTTAATTTTCAATGCCGCCTCTTCTCTTTTATTCGAGTACATTTCCTTGGCATCGTATCCGGCAACAACATCTCTAATAGCAGTTCTAATGACCGGTCGAATAATTTTTTCGTCATATTTTATGCCCAATTCCTTGTACACGTCCGAAGCATTTTCTTCGTTCAGATGATAAAGCGCAGTTAAATCCAAACCTACGCTCAAACCCTCCTTGGTCAAGGCAGTGATTGAATCATCGCCACTTTTATTACCCTCTCTTGAAACAATACTCATTGTATATTCTTCGGTTCTGATGCTCATTTTCTCAACGTGTGCCAAGGGAATAACAAGGTGAAAGCCGGATCTTAGCTCGGTGTCACGAACTTTGCCAAACAAAGAATAAACGCCAGTTTCGCCGGCGTCAATAATTACAATTGAAGCAAAAAAAAGCCAAAGTCCGAACACTGTCAAAATGCCAGTCATAAGACCTCTTTTAAGATTTACCATATTTTTAAGTTTATCCACATCAATTGCGTTTGACATGGGATTATTTAAATTATTTTTTGAAATAAAATATTTGGCCCCAAAAACCATGGCGACCAATAAGACAACCAACAATAGCAAGATCCCGTTTTTTCCAAGCGCTGGAAATATCAAAAAAATCAAAAAGATCAAAAAAGGAATATTTTTTAATGTATCTTTATTCATAATTTATTTATTTTCACTTTCGGGCAACTTTAATAATATAATAACAATAATTAGCCAAATAATCAACAGTTTGGAGATGTTGATATAGGCCAAAATAACCCTGGGCCAGATAATCTCCAAAATGGCGAAAATAAGCAGAGAAGCAGTCAGGGTGTAGAATGATTCCTGGAAAAAAATCTTGGTTTTAGAGTTATGTTGAAATCTCATTTTTTATTTAAATAAATTTTTAATTCGACTGACTAATGACCAGCCTGTCAAATCGATGCGCACTTCATCGATAATTATTCCGTCATCAATCCCGTCATCGGTTTTTAAGCCTGGAATCGAAACCAAAAAACTGTATCGCTGTTTTTCACGATAGGCAGAGCTCAAATCCACAGCCACGCTCGCTGTTTTCCAATCATCTTCGACAATCGGAGCTTGATAACGTGCCAAAACGTATTCGATGCCGTCATTTCGCACATCGATATTATTATCGATTTTTTTAATACTAGGGTTGATCAAACTCTCGGTTGTATAACTAAAAACACCATTGCCATTCAAAAATACTCCGTCTTTCTCCAATAAAATTTTCGTAAGTTCATCCGTGCTCGTCGCCCTGACAACCGACGTCTCAAATTGCTTATATGTCTCGGTCAACTGCAACTCGAAATTCCCAATCTTGATAGTTTGTAACGAACTCGGATAAATAGTCTTGCTTTGAATTTTTTTACTATCAGTAAAAATCGTAATATCGCTATTACCGACGTCGTGCAATCTGACTCCGTTTACAAAAGCCAATTTATTTTGTTTGGTTACGATTTTTTCCGTTACAATATCATCATTTGCCTTTAGTTCGAGCTTATAGACACCTGTCTCCAGATCAAAGACTGTAAAATTCAGTTTGCGTATCTCATTTTCAAAGCCGTCATCCGACCTATTGCCATCATCTTCTAACTGCCTAGTTTCAATCAATTCATTATTACGAAAAAGGCGCACCTCGATTGGATCGCTATCACGATTCTTATTCAAATCGCCAAATTCAAAGTCAAAATTCAAATTTTCCTTGTCAATGTAGGTATAAAACTGGTATGCCCCGCGCATCGCCCGATCGATAACCAAATTTCTCGTCGACGCCTTGTAATCTCGCAATAAATAATCGGTTTCTAGATTATAATTATAGACCGCAACTTTTGCCAAATCAATCTCATTCAGGGCACCCAAAAAATCATCAACACTTGCGAATCTTTTTTCCTTTTGCAAAAGCACCAAATCACCGGAAGTTACTTTCTCCCAAACCAAATCCATCGAATCAATCAATTTATTCTCCACCGGCCGCAAGTCATAACGCCAAGAAATCTTATCAACCAAAGGACCTAACTCGATGATTGGATTCGCTAAATTGTCGTGATTAATATTCTTATACCGCAAATGCACAAGCGCCCAATCAAAGCTCCGTGGCGTATGCAAAGTAAAATAAACCGGATCGCCAAGCATAGTATTTGGATATTGAGCATCATTCACACGCTCCTTCGGCGTCAAAGCGCCTATGAACTCGCTGGTTCGGTCAAAGCGATAAACATACGAGATTTTCCCAAACGGCACAATTCCCAAATACAAAAGCACTGCAATCACAGCAGCTAAAATTGACCAGAGAAATATGCGTATTTTTAATTTGAATTTATCCATTTGTTAAATATTATACATCAAATACAATGACAATTCAAACAAATAAAAAAGGATCATCGCTGATCCTTAAGGTGAACTTACGCTATCACCTTTTCTATTTTTCCTGAGATAAAACTCGGTGTTGGCTCCTCGCCTTTATAAAAGACCAAGACGGCGCCGATCGGATCGCTCACGACATTCATATTATTTATGTCTGTCGGAGCCGGATCACACAAAACAACTTTGCCCTCCATTGTCATTGAATTATTCACGACCAAAGTAGTCTTATTTTCTTTGGAGCTGTCAATAACCTCACAAATTCCGGTTGATGTTATATATTTCATATTTTTTCCTCCCTGTTGGGAATACTTTATTAAATTCACCAAAAATGTCAAGTCTGTTGTCAAATGAATTACATGATAAACTTTGACACGACGTTGCTCGGTATCTCCAAAAAATTTCCGGCATTTTGAATTTCTTCATTCAAGCGTTTTTTTAATAAGCCGACTCCTTCTTTCCCCAAAGTCGATAAAATTGCCTGGTAGCTAAATTCGTTACCGGCACCGGCAAATTCAGACTGAATTTTTTCCAAAGTCTTATCATTTTTCATTTTTTCATAAATTTTTTCAACAGATTGCATCAATTCTCGGGCAATTTTTTTTGCCTCCTTGGTCAGCACGATATTTTCCAAACTACGAACGCCTATTTTGTCATTCAGAACATTCTCAAACGTTTCTTCGAGTAATAAAGTACCGTTTTGCTTTGACTTTTCCAGATCCTGATTCAAAAATTCTTCATTAGCCAATCTAAAAGCAATATTCTTGAACCCGATATTTGCCAGCATATCGGCATCATAAACCGTCTTATCAATAATGCTTTCCGGTTCTTGAAATCTCTCGCCCTTGCTCAACATAACCAGAAATGGATGATTCATGTGCCGCTCGATAGCATTCAAGGCATTCGCTTTTATTTCCTCGGTTATTTCAATACCCTCTATTTCCGTCCCGATCAGATCACCTACAAAGCTGTCTGCCAGCTCTACTCCCTTTTTATGATGATCAAGCAGACCGGAGCTTAATTTTCCGCTATCATGAAAAATAGTTGCGATCGTAATCGCAACTTTGTCTTCCGGTGAGAGATCTGGATTCATTTCGCAAAGACCGTTTGCATAATCCAAAACAATATCATTATGAACATTCAAAGCTATTCGAATATTTTCCAAATCAGGATTCATTTCCACGTCTTTGTCATATTGACCTTCCCGCCTTTGCAACACCTGGTTATATTCGGTTTTGATTATTTCATTCCTGTTTATTTTTTTTGTTAACTGCAAATTTTCTGACATATTTTTATCAGGCAATATTTTATTAAAATGAGTGTCTCTATTTTCACCTTGATACATATTCGCTTCTATTCTAGTTATTAATATTATAATTATAGCTTAATTTAGAAATTTTTTCAACCAACAAAAAACTCCATAGCGGAGTTTTTTTTAGATTAAATGTTTAATTTTATTCCTCACCCATCACGTCCTCAACCAATACTTCTTCTGTCTGCCGATTGTTATCAATTCTTTTTTCCTTATATTTTTTGATCGCCATCGTCAAATGGTCTTTAACATTGTCGATTGATCGGTATAAATCCTCTTCCGTCTTCTCAATTCGGAGCAATTCTCCGGGAAGACTTAGGTTTACTTCCGTGCGAAATATTTCGCCCTTATTGTGATGATTGGAAGTCATCCCCACCTCGACGTCGCAGTTCAAGACTTTGATACTGCCCAAATTTTTTTCGAGCATGTCCATTTTTTCTTGAACATAATCCTTGATTGCGTCGGTCAATTCGATTTTTGTGGATTTAATGCTTATTTTCATACTTTTATTATAGTATTTAATTATTAAAGATTTATTAAAATTACTTAAACACTTTCAAAACATCTTTCAAGGTAACCACCGCCATCAATAATAACAGCAACACCATGCCAACTGTGTTCACGGCATTCTCAAATTGTCTCTTCACCGGGCCGCCTTTGATTTTTTCAATAATCAAGAACAAGACGCGACCACCGTCGAGGGCTGGAAATGGCAGCGCATTAATGATGGCTAGGTTGACCGACAGCAGTGCGGTCAGATTTAACAGATAGCCGAAACCCATTCGGGCGGCTTGGCCGACATACTGTGCGATCATGACCGGACCACCGACCTCTGTGCCTGAACCTTGACCCATAACCAAGCTCTTGATAACAAAGAAAAAGGCCAGTACCATTTTTACCAACAAAAGAAGTGTAAAAGTAATTCCCTTCCAGATTGATAAATACCAAGGATAACGCACGACGCCAACGTCGGTGATACCGATACCGATGCCGCCCTTGCCTGTTTCGACTAATTTCTTGGGCGTAATTTTCTTTTCCAAAATTTCCTGATTTCTTTTGATCTTATAGGTCAGTTCCTTATCGACATTCTGGTCGACATATTTGATCAGTTCTTCCGATGATTTGAATTCGATATTATCAATGCCAACTACGATATCATTCGGTTTTAATTCAGCGGCACTAGCCGCACTGTCCTTCAATACTTGATCGATGATAATCTGGTGTTCAGTCACGATTGCCTTTGGATCGATGCCGTCCAGAGATTGTGGCAAGCCGAAAGCAAAACCGATAGAATACAGAACCATCGCCAAAATCACATTCATCGTCACACCAGCCAAAAGGATCATTGCCCGTTCCCAGATTTTTTTATTCGCAAAATGCGTCGGGTCATCACCAAGGTCTTCGTCTTCCAGTAGGTTCACAAAACCACCGAACAAAAGCCAGTTGACGGAATAAATCGTGTCGGCCGCATCGATAATTTCCCGCTTGCCCCAAACTTTTTTCCAGGTTCCGTCAGTGCTTTTGTAGATACACCAAACACGCGATGGTAGACCCAATCCGAACTCTACAGGCTTTAAGCCGCGATTCTTTGCAGCCCAAAAATGCCCGAATTCGTGGGCCAAAACCAAAACTGAGAGAACTAATATAAAAACTACTATTGTTAAAAACATAAATTAATTTCAATGACGACCCCCTCACCCCAACCCTCTCCCGCGGGGCGAGGGAGAGCTAATTCGTAATTCGTAATTGATAATTGTTAATTGATTTAGATTGTCATCACTTCCACTTCTTTTTTATCACGAAGCGCCTTTAACTCTTCGTTTTTTTCATGGACTTCTTTGTCGAGTTCGGCGATAAAGGTGAAACGATTGTCCTCGGAGATTTCTTTGTCTTTTTCCGCTTTTTCGATATTGCCCTTCACTTCGTCACGGATTTTGCGGAATTTGATTCGGCTTTCTTCATGTTTTTCATTTAATTTCTTGACTAATTCCTTGCGATTTTCCTCTGTCATTCGCGGCACAGTCAAGCGAATCTGCATACCCTCATTAACCACTCCAACGCCCAAATTTGCCTCTACAATGGCCTTTTCTACGGCTTTTGAGACACTTTTATCCCAAGGAGCCACAACGATGCTTTGTGCGTCTGCAACTGTAATGGAGGCCATGCCGTTGATCGGAGTTTTGGTGCCATAAGCATCAACCTGGATGCCGTCCAAGATAGCCGGATTAGCGCGGCCGGTGCGCAAGGTAGCAATTTCTTTTTTGAAAAAATCGATGACTTTTTCAAATTCCTCCTTGTGTTCTTGAATGTATTTATTCATACGATTATATATTTTAATTATAATTATTTATTCAAATTCACAACTCCCAAATATATCACGCTCGGATTTTTTTGGTCAAGCAATAGTCTCCAGCCGGCGCGACTGGTTGGCAGGGGCAGTGTCTTCCAACTCGTGCCGCCGTCAAGCGATTTGTAAAATGTTGAATTGGTTGTGTAATAAATTTCGTCCGTGTTGCTGAAGTTCACGGCCATGGCATTGATTGTGGCGCGATCTTCTGGCGCGACTAATTCCAATTTTTTCCAAGTAGCGCCATTGTCAGTTGATTTTAACAACCCGTAGTATGTCGCCAAGAACATCGTGCGTCCGCCCTCATTATCAATTACTAAAAAATCCCTAACCTCATACTTTATCTCATTATCTTTCAATGCGCTTTCGATCTCAGCCATCTTAACCCAGTTCTGTCCGGCGTCGCTCGTTCGATAGACGCCTTTTTTGTAAGTGACCACGAACATTTCGCGACTGTTCTTATTATTGATAATCAACTTCGCGATTCTATCTTCAAAGCGATAAACAGTCTGCCAGGCATTGCCGCCATCATCACTCTTGATCAAATCACCACGCGATATGACGGCATAAATAATCGAGCTATTCAGCGGATCAACAGCCACTCTGTTCATAGTCGCTGTCTGGTCATTGTCCTGGTAAATCTGCGACCATGTGCGATTGCAATCTGTCGATTTTAAAATCTTATTCAATCTCGTGACAAAAATATTGCATTTATTCTTGGGATCGATCGCCAC
>Ga0172371_10012519_pt1 | contig 11159 bp, 24 predicted proteins | sample Lak12m_FD_114543 | JGI IMG/M metagenome (GOLD analysis project Ga0172371, IMG submission 114543) | Freshwater microbial communities from Kabuno Bay, South-Kivu, Congo - kab_022012_12m | ecosystem: Environmental > Aquatic > Freshwater > Lake | place: Democratic Republic of the Congo: South-Kivu... | reverse complement strand
GGCCGTCGAGATGCCACGGGTCAGATTGTAGTTGCCCCGCTTGTCTACTAGGGTCTGTAGGTCGGTGGTGACTTCATAGGGTGGTAGGGTGGCGGCTGGGTAGAGCTGCGACCGGGCCACGAAGATGCCGGGGCCGACAGTGTAAGCGGTGGTGTTGTCCGAGGGGGTGGCTACCGCGTCGTGCGTCAACACCTTGGTCGAGCCGTTGTATCCCGAGGGGGTGAGCGGTGTGATGCTGGCCCCGGTGCCCCCGGTGCGGTAGAAGTCAGCGCCCCAGGCTTGGCCTTGGGTGGGGGCGAGGTAGGCAGTGGCTGCGGCGGCTTGCTCGATTTGGACTTCATCGACGTAGAAGGTCTGCGCGTCGGTAACTAGCCCCCTTACAGCGATGTGCGCGAATCCAGCCGTAGCAGGTACAGCAGTATTGTTGATGGCATAGCGGGCGTGCTCGCTAGTCAGCGTGTGATTCGCCGCCGTTCCTCCCGAGACATATACGCCAGCCGCCGTATAGAAGTTGACGTTGATGGACACCGTTTCTCCGCCAGAAGCACCCTTGATACTGGCGGACGCGGAGACTACCTGTCCTGGGGTCACTACTGCCCCCTGTAAACTGGCACCACCTTGAGTTGAGACTAACTGCTGATTGGCTGCAGCAGTCACCATCTTGGCACATCCACTCCCGCCGACACCGTTTGAAGCATCATACGAGGCTGTTCCGGCAGCGGCACCCCAGTTACTCAACCATCCATACGAGAAGTCTGACATAGCCATCGGCCACACCAGGTTCTTGTTGGCCGCTGCCGCCAGGAAGTAGTGGCTGTAGATGTCGTCCACCGCAGACGCCGAGGCGTCCAGGATGCTGTGCGTGGCGTCGTTGCCTGCACCGGCTTGGCAGGTGGAGGAGCGGCCGAGGCCGGAGTAGGAGTTACCGTTGTCCCCAGTGGCCATCTCCAAGATTGAGGTGATGGTCGTGCCGGCGGACAACCGAGATGCCGTAATCCAGTAGTAGGCACCAGACGCCACGATGGCGGCCGTGTTATCTGCCGCGTTGGTGCCGACCGTCCCTGCGTCAAGGTTGAAGAACGTGCGATGGGCTGAGCCGTCGAGCAAGTTGATGGCAACCCACGTGCGTTCACCCTTCTTCACCAAGTAGCCGTCGGTGTAGGTGACAGTCGTGCCCGTCACCCCCTGCTGGAGCAGATGGGTGTCACTCGGCGTCCCATTCTCCACCAGCTTGTCCACCGTGAGGCTGCCCGAGATGGGGTCCGCAAGCACGTTCGGGACGATGCTGCTGCGGGTCTTCGTCCAGGAGGTGCTGGAGAACGTCTCCGACTGCAACAGGATGTTCGGGAAGTAGAAGTCGTGGTAGAGCGTCGCGCCGGGGGGTAAACCTTTAGGCGAAAACAAGATTGGAATCGTCATATTATGCCGCCGGACGAGTCCTAAGTGTGACTGTGCGATCAGCGGCTTGGGCAGTGCCCATCACCAGTTTGAGCCACCGTATTCCGAAGAAGTGGGTAATGATGTTACCCAGAGAGGTCTGCGTGTCCTGCACGAGCCCCGTCAGTGTGATCGCTGCGCCCGAATCGTCTTTGTAGGCTTTGTAGGTGACGCCATCCGTGGACACAAGGAACGTACACGTGGCTGCTGTGAGTGTCATGGCAGCCGGCCAGCTTATCCCAACAAGCACCCTATTGCCGAGGTCCATCGCAGAGCTGGTGGTCGCTCCGCTCGCGATCGTGACCTGGCTGTTGAATACGTCCGCCATGTTTCCTCCTAGAAATGGCAAAGGCCACCCCAAGGGTGGCCTCCGCTGGCTTACGGTAATGCCGGTATCCAATGTACCTTGCGCACGCCTTGCTAGTCAAGCACTCCTTGCTCCCATGATTGGACAGGCGCAGCGATGATGCGTGATTCCTTCATGTACTTTAGGCAGGCATCTTCATACTCAAACTCGCAGTAGCACATGGCCCTCACCACGTCGTCTGGTGCGTTGTGCATTAGACAGTCGACGGCGTTGTTGACTCGAGCCTCCCGATTGGCGTTGCGAGCAGTGTCGCCTTCGACCTCCCACTGCCACGGATAGGTGGCCAGGTGCTTGCCATGAGCCCAGCCGTCGACTTGGATGCGTACCCAAGTGAGGAACATGGAGCGGAAGGGCGCCTTGGCGTGAAGTGTCTCCAACTCCTGAGCTGCCTTACGCACTTGCGCTACCTCTTGCTTTGGCCCGAGCTCGCCGGCAAGCAGGTAGTCGACTTGGCCAAGGAAGTCAGACGGCACAACAGGTTCTCCGAAAATGTCAGCGATGCTTTGCAGGTCAGACATGGGTGCCTCCGAATAGTTCGGTGATCAGGTCGTCATGGCCACGAAGGTAGCGGCGGGCAGCGTCCTCACCACGGAACTCGAGCATGTCTCGAGCACTGGCGAGTCTCTCTCTGCGCTCCCGAGCAGGGTCTACTCCGTTGCCGTTGGTCGGTGTGTCATCCCACCGCTCCTCCTCCAGCCACTTCTTCGGTGCCGGGATGAAGCGTTGCTCCTGTTCAGCCCAGGCGGGGAGGTGGGAGGCCAGGCCGGCGAGGATCGTCGCGGCGTCGGCCTTCTTCAACGCCTTGTTCCATGCAGTCCTTGCTGCTCCCTTCCCGGTCTTGACTGGGTACGTTTCCCAAAACGAGTCAAACGCCCTCGTGTCGGCAATCGCCGACGCGAGATTTTGTCTTTTAGAGGAACGGGTAATGGGTACGGGTACGGGGACGGGGACGGGGGCATCATTTTGCCAGTCGTTTGCCATGGTGTTTGCTATCGGTTTGCCATCTTTGCTATGCCACCTAGCCTCTGCTCCCTTCTGCCCAGCTCTGCTGCGCATCTGTGACAGTTCGTCTTTGTGCTTGAGAGCGTACTCACGGGGAGGGTTGTACTCGAGGTAGTCGTGAATCTGGTAGCCATCTTCTGTGGCCTCCCAGAGCCCCACTCTGACCAACTCTTCCGCCAGGGCATAGCCGGTGGCTGAACCTGAGAACCGAACCACCTTGTGTCGGGGGATTTTGCCCTCAGTGAGCGTTGCCGCTGACCAAGACAGCGCTAGGAAGTACAAGCCTACCGCTGCTAAGGTCGTGTCGATCTCGAGGGCTTCGACTTTGGGATGACAATGGAACTGGTCATCAATCTTGGCCCAACTCATAGCTGGACAGGGAGGGGGGGGAATGATACCGTGTGCATGTAACCTCCATCTAGGTTGCCGATGCCCCGGGAGTTCACGCTCTGCGGGGCTTCACTTTGCCGTCGCCGAACCGGCGGAGAGCTCCACGATACACCCCGAGACCGGGCTTCGCAACCCACTGTTTGCGAACGGAGTCGATCGGTGCTATAGTGTGACTTGCATGGTTTGCCTCCGTGCCCCGCCGGCCCTCTTGTCAGGGGGGGCCGGCACTTTTTTTCTTAGCGCAGGAACGGATCGTGAATCAACCCGCGCTCATACAAAAGCCTGGTAGTGACCACTTCTGCTGTCTCTGTAGCAGCACGCCGTGCAATCTTCTCAACCTCTGCCCGCAGCCCCTCCAGCATGGAGTGTTGCGGCACGATCAGGATTCGCCCCTCGCGGTAAGACTGCATCAAGTACTCGAAGGTCATGGCCTTGTCCAACCCGAGTTCGCGGCCCCACTCCTCGAGACTCTCGAAGTCACTTGGTCGGACCCTCATTCGTAACGGCGTGGTGCGCTGCTTCATGCGCTCACGTTTCCAAGACGCTAACGTCATACCCTCTTCCATTCCAGTAACCTCCATGATAGAGTGTCACGTAATAGCGTATCAGAGCAACGAAGGGAGAACACAGTGGGTCGAAAGGCAAGGGCAAATGAGGAAAGGCGAGCGTTGGGAAGCAAGGAGTTGCAAGACTGGTTCGGCAAGGCGCGGTCCTGCACCGTCTTCACCCCCCAAGGGACGGAGGACACGTTCTGCCCCGAGGACTTCGGCTGGGGAGTGACGGCCGGGTTCGAGGGTGAGGCGCTCGTGATCAGCCTGGTGGTAGACCTCGGTGGTGGCCAAGGTGGCCCGGTGCCGATCAGGGTCTACGCCAAGGGTGAGTGGGCCTGGGTTGAGTTCGACCCGCCCCCGCAATTGCTCAAGAGCCGCATCGTGGTTCCTGACGTGGGCACGATGACCATGCTCAACGACAACGAGAAGGGGGTGGCCTGATGACAGAGGCGAAACCACGCGCACCACGAAAAGCGCCGGTCAAGAAAGAGCCGGCCGTACTTCCGTCCAACCCGAGCTCCGAGTTGGTCTTGGCCGTCGACGCCTTGCGCTCCGCGAGCCTGGCGATTCACAGGACGAAGCACCAAGGCTCGTACGAACAGTGCCCCGAGACCATATGCGCACGCGCCAACGTGTTGTGGGAGGAACTTGGTGGGGCTATGGAGGTCTCGAGACTACTGCCGGCAGCCGAGGATTGGCTGTTGATGAGGGTGATCCCCGTAGCGCCGACCGCCGAGCTCGATGACGCCCCCGAGTTCACCAGGACGGAGCAGAAGTTCGAGGGAGAGGTCGTCCCGAACGCTCCGCCCATGGTCATAGCCAAGGTGAGCGAGAGCCGCAGGGATGCTGACGATGAAGGTATCCCTCGGGGCTGGAAACGTATCAACCTCAACACGCCGGAGGCACTCTGAGTGGAGAAATGCGCGACAAGCGTATGGCACTTCGCCAGCGGGACCAGTAAACGCTGTACGAACGATGCAATGGCGCTCTACAAACCCAACGAGTTCCAGGATTGGGAGCCCATATGTCGCGAGCACTTGGACAACGTGCGGATGAAGGGAGGTCGCGGCGAGGTGGTGATGCTTCGTGGCGAAGACAACGCTTGAGATCGGCGACAAGCTGACCGTAGTCGGACCACGGGTAGCAAAGGACGACTACGACAGACTCTACCGGGTGCTTCCCGGTGGAGTCCTGATAAAGCGCGAGTGTGAAGAGTGTGGAGGACTCTTCGTCATGCGGAGAAGCGATCAGTTGTTCTGTTCCACGACGTGTTCAAGTCGAAACCGGCAGCGCCGGTACAGGAGGGCGAAGAAGTGTGCGAGCGTCACGAGTACCTGATCGCGTTCAGGGTGATGGAACCCTCGCCATCGAACGCATGGGTGGTGGCGTTGCCCGAGGAACAATTCAAGGACATCATGGTCAGGCGCAGCATCTTTGAATTTTCACAGGCAGCGCTTCCTGCTGACGCAAGCGTGCTGGTGGTGCCGGAGGGAACCGAGGCGTACCCGCTCTCGGTGGCCCAGATCAAGGTGATGCACGAAAATATGCCCGCCATGGCTGGCACTCCACGGGCAACGAAAGTTGTGGTCGACATATCGAGAGAGACGGAGGCACCATGCCCAATGTGCGGGCAAGGGACGATCAGAGTCGTCCACGATGTCCACGAGACGGACGGCTCTTAGAGCGCAGCGGAAAGCGCAGCGGAAAATGTTGGTTCTGTGGCAAGACACCCGAAGAAGTGGAGAGAGAGATGGCACTCAAGGCTGTGGACCCGGAGACCGGAGAGATAGAAGAGTTTGACGTGCCCGCACCACTCCCGGCGGCACCGCTTTCAGCGCAGATGTCGCTCGACGTGGCCCTGTTCGCCTCCTACAGCGTGCCAGAGGTCATGGTCACGGTGACGTGCTCGCAGAAGATGAACGTAAAAGAGTGACGCGACCTGCTCAACGGGCAGAGCGTTCTCCCCGGTGAAGCGGTGAGGCTTGTTGTGAACGGGTATGTCGCCGGCGCCGGTCTCAAGTGGAGGGCGAACGGTGAAGGCAAGAGAGCTACTCTGTCGATTGTGTGCGATGACATCGAGTCCATGGACGTTCTGTGAGCGGATGGCACAACGCCAACTGGGGCACGAGCCCCGAGTACCAAGAGTACTGCGAGCGCATGAGGAACGGAGACACGAGTGAGCTGGATACTGACTGTACTGATATTTGTCCTACTTGCGGCAGTCGCGTTCAACGTGTGGGCGATGCTACGGTCGGCGTCAGGAGACCTGTGCCGCAAGTGCGGCAGGATAACCGAGTGGTCTGATAGACGTGGCCCCATCTGCCCTAGTTGCCGCGTCCACGACAAGGACGACAAGGGAGGTGGACTTTGATCCAGTTCTTCGCCGGCGTGGCACTCGGTGCATCAGGCACTTTTTTGATCCTGCTCGCCTGGGTATACGTGTCAGGACCGAAGCGGGGGAGGCGGAGGTGAGCGATCCGCGCCCGTGTTCGTCTCCGAGTACCACCACGGACAGTGGCCAGGCACAGACCCGGACGATTGGTGCGGGGAGTTCCGCGAAAAGAAGGAGGTGACTGATGCTTGCGAAGACTACTCGTAAGACAAACCCGGGGAGGGGCGCACACGCGTCTCTCCCCTTTTTTTTGCTCTTGCGCCAGCGCCACCCAGCCTGCTAGTCTTATTACGACCGGCTCACCACCGGAGTCTTCGCCCGTCAGAGGGGCTCGACCCCGACACGCATGAGGGAGACTCTACAAGTCGCGAGACACCTCAGCGGTGGCTCGGAGGCTTGAACTGGTGAGCAAGCACACAGTCGCGGAGACCGACTCTAACCTCGTCTCGGTGGGGCGGGTCCTGCCTTTTCCCCCCGTCGCTTGCGTACCAGAGCGGTCAGGTGAGCTTGGCTCGAGGATCGACTGACTTGGCTCGAACACGCCCGCCGGAATCCCTGAAACATGGCGAAAACATCGCGCGAGCGTATATATATAGTGGTGTCTCGGCCATTCACATCCCCCGGTCTTACCCCCCGGGAGAGGGCTGGCGACCACGACCGCGCGACCACCTAGCCGCGGGGGGGCGCGCACCCGCACGCTGCACCTCCCACCCCCCGTACGTGCGCGTCTGTCTTCCTGCAACACCCCCTACCATGTTCATATACGCAAGCACAAGCAGGTGGTAGTTGCACTACATAGCCCCGCGCATGTACAGGCGCACGCTTATAGACCATGCGCGATAAGGTGGACTGCGAGTGTGGACATTGGGCATACCCTGCTAGGTATGGCAATCGATCCGGCCGTGCAAGCCGCACGCAAACAGGGAACAGTCATAGGCGCGCCCGTGTGCACGGCTGTTTGGAGCCGGACCGGCCTATCTGATGCCGACTGATCCGCCAATACTTCACCTCTGGGAAGATAGGGCTGAGTACCCAATTCTTCCCGTTGGATAGCGGCTGTTTGCAGGCTCTTTGCATTGTTCTACTCGAACAGCGCAATAAGTCGCTTCCTCCTCGGGAAGTATTGATATCTAGGCATATCTTCCTGTTTGGGAAGTGCCATTCCAAGCTATGTTAGATACCCGCCTGCGCGCGCGTTATAGTAGTACCGTTTTCTCCCTGCAAACGGCCAATACTTCCCTCCGCCCCATTGTACGGCTGTACCCCGATGGGTTACGCTATCTCCGGTGGCCAAGAGGTCACCGACAACAAGCAGCCGCCAACGCGGCAAGGAGGCAGTCATGTCCAAGGTCAAGTACATCGTTGCGTTCACGGACGGCACGTGCAAGAACGGGCACGTGAACAACCCCGGCGAAGCCGACGCCACAACGGCCATCCGCGCCAAGATTGCCGCCACGCCGTTCCTGCGAATCCCGAAGGGATTCGTGTTCGAGGGCAAGAGCTACCCGCTCACTCCTGCGAAGCCGAAGGCTGGCGGACGCAAGCCGAAAGCCGCCCCGGTCGCCCCGGTCGCCCCGGCCGCCCCGGCCGCCCCGGCCGCAGCGCCGAAGGCGCCGAGCAAGACGAGCGTGCACAAGGCCCTCATGGCGGGGCGCAGCCGGGCCGCCAAACGGTATCGCGCCCACTACGCCGCGGCCGTCGCCGCCCATAAGGCGCCTGCGTCACTCGCAGCGCACCTCCACGCGTGCAAGGTGGCTGGCCTAGACGCAATCGTTGCAGCTGCCTAGCCTCCCGCACATGCCCCGCCTACGGGCGGGGCGCCTAACGCCAGCGTTGCCGGGTCCAAACTCCCGGACGGGAAAGGCGGATGGGGCATAGCAGAACTCGCGAGAGACACGCGGACTGACGCCGCGCTTGCGAGGAGGGGCCACCCGGAGGCGGACGTGGGCACCCACGTGCATCGGCACCCGTGAACGTGCGGGGGAAGCTGGGACGTAGGACAGCGCGGGGCAAGGGTTGGACGGGTTAGTGGACGCGTGAGGAGCGCGGCGACCCGTCTGTGATTGGCAACCACCTATCGTCAGATCCCACGTACGCGTACCCTGCGTGCGTGTTCGACCACTGGCCCTCACGTGTAGCGGCTCAGCGCCGACCACGGTCGCGCCGGTGAAGCGGATCCTATCGCGATGGCACGCGACGGGTCGGCACGTTCGGGCACGTACGAGAGCCAGGACACGCGGAATCGCGCCGAAGCTGACGCGAGGTGGCACGCTCACGAGAGGGCGGCCGTGGGGTAGGCACAGGGTCGGAGGCACGAGTCAAGCAAGCACGCGTTGTAGAGCGTCGCTCGGGCACTACGTGAGGACTTCCGACCCGAGCAGCACGCTCACGCGTGTTCGCTCTGAGCGCCGATCACACGACGTTGAGAGCGGACACACGTCCGCACACACCTACGGCGCTTGACAGCGCCAGAACGGAGGCACCATGCGTCCCACGTCCGAACAGCTCGCCAGGGTCGCGATGGACACGCAGCGCGCCGTGTTCAACGCGATGGCCTCTCCAACAGTCGTGCCGCACGCGCCATCCTGGCGCCTGCTCACGATTGCTCGCGACGGCATCGAAGCCGCCATCGCGGCCATGCAGGCGTACGAAGCCCTCGTGGCCGGCAAGCCCGGCGCGGCGGCAATACACCTGGCCGACGAGAACATTCCGCCATCGCTCGACAAGCTCGACATGATCGAAGCACTCAATGCGTACGTCGCCGAGCAGTGCTCGCTGCCCCAATGGGTACGCGAGAAACGCGCCCGCTATGCGGCCGAGGGCTACGACCCCGGCACACTTCGCACGGTTGGCATCTGACACACGTCCCCAAACGCGGCTGACACCGCACGAGAAGGAGGCATCATGCAGCAGCAGCACGTACAGCCCAGCATCACCCAGTCCGCACGTCCGACCTTCCGCATCAAACCCATGGCTAAGCACGAGCACCGCGTCGATCACCGCATCGGCGTGGACGGCTGGATGCAGCAGTGCCAGTGCAACTGCGGCCACACGTTCTGGATTCCTCGCACCACGGGAATGGTGGCGTGATGGCGTGGGGCATCAACATACCCGACCCGACCGATACTGAGACCAACCGCCTCTCATGGGCGGGTATGTTCGGAGTGTGGGACGACGGCCAGTTCGACATAGCCTACGGTTTCTCACACGCCGTGGTGTACGACCTACGTTGCGCCATGTCCGCCCTCGCGTGGGACATGGCTGTTGAGCACGTGGCCGCCTGCGACGACCGCAGGCGCGGACGGACAAACTGATGTGCCGCTCAGGAGGAGAGAAGCGCGGCAACGTGTACGACCGGAACTGCCGCAAGACTTGGATGCTCGCGACGTTCGGTGACGGGCACGAGTGTCAATGCGTCCACTGTGGACGTCAGCTCACACGTGACACGGTCGAAGCCGACCGCATCATTCCCGGAGGGTCATACCGGCGCGACAATATTCAACCGTCGTGCCGGCGCTGCAATGCCAAACGCAGCAACAACGTGCACTGGTCATACGTCCAAGAGGAGGCAGCATGAGCTACGCGATCGATCACCAATGGGGCGGGTTGCGCATCGCACCCGACCAGGAGGCGCAGGCGTTGTGGGCGCTCGCCGAGACGCTCGAAGGCATGGCGTACGACCGCGAGAGCGGGGCGTGGCACAAGGTGCCCTACTGGGACGAGGGTCTCGTGCCCTTCACGCTCGAACAGGCGTTGGATGAGCTGGGCATCTGCAAGGTGGACGACGAGACCGGGTATCGCTTGGACGACTACGACGGGCCCCCGTCGTGGGACTACGGCCAGCACGCAGACGTGTTCTGCATTCTCGCGACCTATGCCGAGGAGGGGCAGTTCGTCGCCTTCCAGGGCGAAGACGGAGAACGTTGGGGCTACCACACGCTCAACCACTCGTGCAAGACGATATCGGCCCGGACCGTGTGGTCAACCGACGAATCGTACGGACGGCACATCGTGTGGGAGGACTGAGCATCACCATGGACACCCACGAAGCGCTCTGGACCGCGCTCACCATCGTGGGCGATGCCAACGGCCCGTGGGCGGTGCAGGCGTGAACCCCGGCGATCTCGTCACGCTAGACGGCGCCAACGACTGAGACGAGGAGGCGTCTCAACGGGACCACAGCGCGGAAGCAGCAGGCTGCTGACACTCACGAGTACGGAGGCAAAGGCAATCATGGCAAAGGTGTTCTTCATAGGCGGACGCATCGTAGACGACGTGTTCCATCCCGACTTCTGTACGCAATCGACCACCCGGCGGGAGGCTAGGCGGCTGCTGGCCATCACGGCCACGGCCGACGAGGGCTACGTCGCGAAGTACGAGCCCACGTGCACGCTGGCGCCGTGCGAGTACGACGTGGTTATGGCCGAGCGCAACGACGACGGCTCTGTCGAAATGGTGCTCGCATGAACGCCGAAAGCAAAGCGCGCGACGAGTTGGTGGCGTTCATCTACGACCTGGAACGTGAAGCCGCGGCGTGTGACGCCGAAGCGCTCATAGCCTGGCCGGGAGACACGCAGTTCGACGGAGGCGAAGAAGAGGTGGCTGCGGCTGCTCTGGAGGTCCACGCGCAGGTCAACCGCGAGCACTCGCGGCGGCTCGCGAGGGTGTTGGAGATGCTGTCGTGAGGACGGGCACGAGATACTTCCGCGACGTCGAACAGGCGTTCGAGGACGCTCTCGCAGCCGGCGTGCTCGAGTATGCGATGTACATGGGCTCGGTCGTGGGCACAGGCCGCGTGTTCGACGAGTTCAAGCACCGGGAGTCGCGTCTGTACCTGAAGAACGTGCGAAACGGAGCTGACCCGAGCAAGGACAAACTCTACCACGAGGAGAAAGAGTGAACATTTACGAAGCGGAGCTCATACTGCCACGCACCGAGAGAGTGCGCAAAGCATCGATCGAGCTGGTCATCAGCCAGGACGAATGCGAGCGCTTGACCGTTGACCACGAACTCGTCACGG
>Ga0172371_10012517_pt1 | contig 11160 bp, 1 predicted proteins | sample Lak12m_FD_114543 | JGI IMG/M metagenome (GOLD analysis project Ga0172371, IMG submission 114543) | Freshwater microbial communities from Kabuno Bay, South-Kivu, Congo - kab_022012_12m | ecosystem: Environmental > Aquatic > Freshwater > Lake | place: Democratic Republic of the Congo: South-Kivu... | reverse complement strand
TCTCCTTGGTGGCGTCATAGGTCTCGCCGAAATAGATGCCCGACTGACGGAGCGGCCCCACGTCGGTAGCTTGCCACGAGGGGTCGGTGACGATTGTCTCGACTTGGCCGTCGGCCCGCTCGACGTCCATGCGCAGCAGGAGCCGAAAGACCGGTTTGCTCGTGGCCTGTTTGAGCATCAGGGGGCCGGCGTACCAGCCTTCGCCCAGCAGGGCCCCGATCGCGTTGGCGCCCGACCGCACCAGGGAGGTCACATCGTAGGTCTGGTACTGAATTCGCTGGCCATAGCGGGTCCATTCGGGCGCCAGCACCTGGTCGCCCACGCGGCGGCCGTTCAGCCGCAGCTCGTACAGGCCCAGGCCCGTGGCGTAGATTGTCGCTCGGCGCACGGGCCCGCCGACCTGAAACTCCTTGCGGAACATGGTCGCCGGCGCCATGTCCACCTGGCCGCGCTGCTCGACCGTGGCGGCCTTGGCATCGGCGATCCACTGCGCCTGCCAATCGGCCGGGGTCAAGAGGCCCATGGTCCAGCAGGCCGCAGGGCTCCACGGCGACTCTTCGGCCCGGACGTCCCAAACCCGCGCCTTCCAGAAGCAGGTCATCCGAGAAACGAGCGGCCGGCCAGCGTAGGCGATGTGGATCGACTGGTCGGCGGCCATGCGACCGCTGTCCCACAGGTCGCCCTCGTCGGCCGCGAGCTTCGACTCGCTGCTGGCCACCAGAATCTGGTAGGCCGTTTGCCTCTGGCCGCGCTCGCTGGAGACGACGATCCAACTCAGCCGAGGCTGACTCACGTCCAAGCCGAGCGGGTTGATGAGGTATTCGCAGCGAAGTTTCTCAACACGGACAGTGGAAATGGCTTGGGCTGCCGTCACCCGCACCGGCATGGCCGCCAAACCAAGACACCCGGCAGCGAACACGAGAGCAGGAAGCAAGATGTGCGATTTCATGAGTGGGTCTCCTCAAACTCGTTCAGTCCGATCCCGCGATCACGGCCGTCTCGCCCAGTCCTTCCGGTCCGTGCCGGCCGCGGACTGTCCGGCCGCTTCCTGGAGGTCGCTGAACGCGACGCGGCCACCCTCCTTACAGGACTCCTCGACTCGTCTCCTCCGTGGTTTTAGAGCCATTAGCAGAACAAAGCAAGCGTGGCCGCAACCGCGTCTTGACGCAGGACGGTGCATCCCGCATCCTGATACCTCTGGCGTGGGCTCGTTTCTCTGAGCGGAAGGGCACAATCCTGAGGGTCCGGCGAATGAAGAGGGGCGTCCTGGCGTTACTCGGCTACACGGCTGCCGATGTCGTCTGCGTGGGGATGGGCATGGGTGTGCCGGTCTTCTGCATCCTACTGGGCTTTCCAGTTGGTTGGCTGATGGTTGGGCACGTCACGGCCGAGGTTTCGGACATCGGTACGGTGCTCAAGAAGCTGTTGCTGTTGGCGACCGTCACCGCGGGTGTGACTCTTGCGGGCATGGCCGTGATCTGGGGACCGTGTGCTGCCATGCTGTTTGATCCCGATGCGGACTTGGCGAACTTCGGCATTCCGCCGATTCTCTACGAACCGCGGGCGAGTTTTATCGGCTGGCTTGTGTTGATGATTGTCATTTCGCCGGTTCTACAACTGCTCATGAGTCTTCTGGGGTCGCATCTTGCCCTGATTCGCTGGGCCCGGAAGCGGGCATGAGGGCCACGCGTGGCAAGCTGGACGCTGCCTCATGGCACCACCCGAAATAGCGATAATAGACCGGTGGCGCGAGTTCTAGAATGTGCGTCGCCAGTGACTCCTCGCGAGGCGACGCGGTGGCGGGCGCGGGACGCTCGGTGCCTCCGGATAATTTTAGCCTCTTGAACAGTTCTGCTCGGAAGGAGTCTCGCATGATGCGCGGTCCCGAACGGTTGCGGCGTGGTTTTGTGTCCGAAGTCTCGCGCAGCCCCGGCGGCGGGCGGCGCAAGTCGCGGCGGACGGGAAACGGCCGCCCGCCGGCTGCTCGCGATCGGCTGCGGAAGCAGCTGGGGCTGGAACAGCTCGAAGACCGCCGGGTGATGAGCGTGTTTTACGACATCCAGGCGGTCAGCGCCCCCGTGACCGCAGGCGGCCATTCGATTACCGCGATCGATACCGAGGTGTCGGTGAACGAGCGGGGCCAAGTGGCGTTCGTGGCCGAGTTGGACGACGGCGGCGAGGCGCTGGTCGTCGGCGACGGGATCAACCCGCCGCTCAATCTCAGCTCGCTGCTGGCGCCGATTGACGACCAGTATTCCGCGCCGCAGATCACGGGAGATGGCAAGGTCGTTGTCCATTCCGATACGCTGGCGGTCGGGGCGGTCGAGGCGTTTGATACGAACGCACCGGTTTCGTTCACGGAACTGATTACCGCGGAGGGCTTTCCGGCCAATCCGGGGACGCTGACGGCGGTCACGGCCGGGCTCCGCGCCGAGGATGGGGAGACGGCGTTTGTCGGCCAGAGCGATGCGCTGGCGGTGCCCGCACTGTACTTTGCCAACGGCGGTTTCCTGCAGCCGGACCAGGCGGCCTTGCTGCACGATACACTGACGCGGCCGATGGTGGCCACGGGGCGGACGGCCGTGTTCCGCCAGCAGAACGGGGCGACATTCGAGATCGTGGTGGTCCGCCAGTCGGGCGGGTCGTACGTCAGTCAGGTCGTGGCCAGCACCAACGCGGCGGATCCGGCCAAGCTGTTCCAGGACTTGGGGCCTGCGCCGGGGATCAGCGACGACGGCTCGATCGTCGTCTTCTCCGGCGATCGGGGCCACGGGCCGGGCGTGTTCGCGGTGGTCAACGAGGGCGGCGGCTTCGGCTCGATCATCCGCGTCGCGGGCGAGAGTACGATCGATTTCAATCCGTACAGCCCTGCCAACCCGCTGCTTCCCAACAACGAATTGGGCTACGACGGCGCGGGCAACGGGATCTACTTGTCGACGATCGATCTGTACCGCCGCGTGGGCGTCGAGCGGATGGGACTGGGCGGCGGCGGCTTTGACGGCGAGAGCTTTGTGGTCACGTTTGTCGGCAAGCCCAGTGAAGCGAGCGTCGCCAATCCGGCCATTCCCGGCGGCGCCACGCCGTTGCTGTTCTCGGACCAGATGGGCATCTGGAGCGTGCGGGTGGACAGCCAGCGGGAACTTCAGACGCCGCAGGCTCGCGTGTTCCATCCGACCAGCCCGCTGCCGGTCGTCCAGCTGCACGACAAGCTCGACGGCGAAGAGGTGATCGATTTTGAGGTGTACGATCCGGTTGCTGTCGCCACGTTCGATCCCAGCGGAGGCATCCGCGACGTGCGGGCGGCCGATCACTACGTCGCCTTCTGGGCGGGCGTGCTGCCGCTGGCGGGTCCGGCGGTGGCCAAGGTCTACCGGGCCGCGTACCTGGACACGGACAGTGACGGGCTGTTGGACCATTGGGAGCGGCCGGGCGGCGGGATCGACATCAACCAGGACGGGGCGATCGACTTGGACTTGAGCGCGATGGGCGCCAGTCCGCTCCATAAGGACGTGTTCCTGGAGATCGACTGGCTGGCGGATCAGCCCACTCGGCGGTTCGAGCCCGCGCCGTCGGTGACCGCGGAGCTGGTCGCCATGTTTGCCCAATCGCCGCTGGCCAATCCGGACGGCACGACGGGCGTGCGGCTGCACGTCGACGCCGGGGCGGGCGTCGACGCCACGGGCGCGCCGTACTCGCAGCAGCTCGGCTCGACCACGCCGCGCGGAGGCGACCAGATCGGCATGGCCGGTGCGCCAACGGACTTGGTCCAGGTCCTGCACTTTGGGCAAGTGGCCACGGTGCCGGGAGTCAACACGCGGCCGTTCGAGGAGGTCAAAGCCAGTTACTTTGGCAACCACGACAACTGGGCTCGCGAACTGGCCTTCCACTACACCGTGCTGGCCGATTTCCAGGGCTACTACCCCGCAAACACGGCTCCGCTGCAGGGCTCGATCGACAGCGTTTCCGGCACAACCCTGGTGACCAACGGATATCCGTTCGGCGGCTACACGTCGGACGATTTGAAGGGCGTGCTGATGCTGATCACCAGCGGGCCGGCGGCCGGGCAGACGAACACGATTTCCGGGCTGACGGGCACGGACACGCTGACGTTCTACCAGCCGTGGGCGGTCACGCCCAACGAGGACGACGAGTTCGTCCTAGTGACCGGTTCGTCGGGGCTGGGTGAGACGGCGTTCTTTCCCGCCCCCGACAACCGCGGGCTGCCGGGCAGCGACTTCCTGATGACGCTGGGCGGTTTCAGCGCGGTGCCGGTCACCCGGGCGGGCGTGGGCACGTATACCATCCGCGGCCGGGCGGTCGACCAGTGGCGGACGCTGGCGCACGAAATGGGCCACACGCTGAGCCTGCGGCACTGCGGCACCGATACCGACGCCGAGACTTGCAAGGCGCTGCCGTTCAGCTACCTGAGTCTGATGAGCTATGCCCACCAGTTGAAAGGGCCGCTCACGGGCGACGTCGCGAGCGCGGCAGCGTTTACCCTGGTGGCGGCTGGCACGCCGTTTTTTGGCAAGAGCTACACGGACTATGTCGTCAAGATCACGGCCGGCACGGGCTTTGGCCAGGAGCGGAAGGTGCTGATCAACGACGCCAGCACGCTGACCCTGACCACCGACTGGCTGACGCAACCGGACAACACGAGCAAGTTCTCGTTGAGCATGGGCGCCGACAGCTATTCGGGGCCGGCCGATCCCGAGTTCTACGACTGGGGCAACCTGCGGCCCGATTTCCACACGGCGTTCGCCCACTTGGGTAACACGCAGGGCCGCGGCCTGGGCGGCGGTTCGCCGGAGCCGCCCGACGAGATGACGCTGGTGGATTACATCGATGTGTACGGTTCCGAGCCGGATGTCACGCCGCCCAGCAGCGAGCTGTACGACGCGCCCGGCGGCAGCCCGCAAGCGGACGGCGAGGAGATCTCTAAGGGCCGCGACTTGACGGTCTACATCGCCGCCGCGGACGACGAGGGTGTCGGGGGCGTCTTTGCCCGCTTCGACGCGGACGGCGACGGCACCCTGGAGAGCGACGAGATCGTGCTGGCCCTGTACGAGGCCGACAGCGGGATGTACGTGGCCACGATCGAGAACCTGACCGGCGAGGTGGGCACGCGGACGCTGGACGCGCTGGTGTTCGACACGTCGGGCAACTTTGCCCTGGACAGCGTGGACGTCGAGGTCACGCACGACTATGCGTTCTTGGCCGAGTTGTTCGAGCAAATCGGCCAGGCCCTGCAGGAGGCGATCCCCGAAATCCCAGTCACGGTCTCGATCCCGTTCCTGGACACCAGCCTGTCCGACGTGGTCGACTTTGCCGGCACGTTCGCCACGCTGGCCGACAAGTTCTATGGCGACGTCGAGGTGACCGGCGGCCCAGTCGCCTCGCCGGTGGTGGCCACCGACCAGACGTTGTATGTCACGATTGACGGCGGCGCGCCGCTGGCCGTGACGCTGCCGGCCGCCAACACGGTGGGCAACGCGAACATGGCGGCCTTGGTCGCCGATCTGAATGCCGTGCTTGCCGCCGATGGTCTGGACGGCGACCTGCTGTTCGGCTGGACCAACGACGGCGTGAACGACCACTTGACGCTCGAGGCCATCGCCGATTTCTCCCGCTCGATGACGTTGACCACGTTGCAGTTGCGAGCGGACTCGGCCGTGCCGGTCGCCTATGGCCAATTGTCCGGCGACGCGGAGATCACGCTGACGGTGACGCGGCTGGACGACGGGCAATCGTTGACCAGCGAGACGCAGAATTACACGCTGTTCATCGCCGCCGCGCCGGACCCGACCGACGAGGACGTGCCGCACACCCAGGACAATGCCCTGCCGGAGGACCTAGTGGACGACTTGAACGCCGCACTGGCCCTGGCCGGGGTGGACGGCGTCTATGCCAGGCTGGACGCCAGCGGGCGGATTGCGCTGGCGGCGATCGATGTCAGCATCGACCAGTTGGTGGTCGCCGATTCGATCCCCGGCAGCCTGGCGGCGCTGGGCTTTACGGCGACGACCAGCGCCTCGGCGGGTCTCACGCCGCTGGGGTTCCTGCGGGAACAGGCGATCGCCGAACTGCGTTACGATACGCTCGAGGACTTTGCCGTCGTCCTGATCGACGTGCTGAACGACTATACCGACAGCGCCCTGCCGCCGGGCTTTGACGTCGACCTGGAATACGACGAGCCGAGCGACACGCTGACGTTCAACTTTGCCTTGAACAAGAGCTACGAGGAATCGGTCGCGTTGAACCTGGTCGACGAAGGGATCGATCTGGGACCCTTCGGGACGCTGGATGTGGCGGCCCTGGGCGACGCCACGTTCAGTGTCGACGCGGGCTTGAATTTCCGCCTGGGGCTGTACCTGGGCGACCTGGGCGCCGGCATGTCGCTCGACGGCAGCACACTGTTGTCGGAGTTGAACGGCGGCGCGGGCGTCGACGTGCTGGTGGGCATGACGGCCGACAATGCGGCGCCCGGCAACGGCCAGTTGGGGAGCAACGTCAGTTTCTCGATTGCCATCGAGCGCGAGGACGGCAGCGAGGACACGGTCCACGGGTTGACCCTGTACCAGGCGGCCAGCATCAACAATCCGGCTCGCCCGGCCAGCAGCGACAATTTCAACGTCGCCTCGTTGGTCAGCGATCTGAACACGCTGTTCGACCAGGCGGGGCTGGGCGAGGTCATTGAAGCGGCGAAGTACACCTTCGAGGACTCGCTGGGCAACGTCACCGAGGAGCGTGTCCAGCTGCGTGCGGTCCAGACCGCCGCGTCCGGGCTGTCGCCGATCCGCGGTTTGCGGATCAGCGGCGCGGAAGCGTTGGGCTTTGGGACCAACCAGGAGGGCAATTTTGCCGACTTGGAGATCCGGGTCGTCGGCGACTCGGACGACACCTACCTGGTCGACCTGGACGGGGCCAAGGACGTCCAAGACGTGATCGCCGCCATCCAGGCCCAGACCGGCGGCGCGGTGGCCGCGGCCGTCAATGCGGACGGCACCGGCCTGGAACTGTCGGCCGACGGACTGCTGACCGTTCAAGGCGCGTTCACCACGACGCTGTTCACGGACAACGGCGACGATTCCGACAACGAGGGCTTCCGTTCGCTGGCCGCCGCGGGATTGGGCGTGCTGGCCTCGAACGCGTACGGCAGCGTGCCGGGCCAGGCGCTGCACGGCGCCTCGCTGGCCGATCGCGTGTTCATCGAGGAGAACGCGTCCGGCGACCCGAATTTCACCTTCACGGCCGGCGTCGAGGCGAACCTGGACGCCAGCGCGGCGCTGGGCTGTCTGGGCTTGAGCCTGGCGACCACCACGCCGCTATCCTTTGTCGTGACCGCCAGCGCCCACCTGGCGGACCCCAACGCCGACGACAGCCGGATCTATTTGCGCGAAGTGTTCGACGATCCGGCGGCGGTGGTCGACATGAGCAGCGCCACGCTGGGCGCTTCGGCCGCAGGCGTGATCGAGTTGACCATGGGCTCGACCGAGCTGGACCCGCCGGCGAGTCCCGACCCGGACCTCCTGGAACAGGTTTCCGGCCAGACCGATCCGCTGGTCACGCTGTCGGTCAGCGGCGATACGATCAACGGCTTCAGCTTTACGGCGGACACGAACTTTCAGGACATCGTTTCACAATTCAAGAACGTCTGCCTGGCGGACATCCTGAGCCTGTTGAGCAACCTGGCGGACGAGTTGCAGAGTTCCAGCCTGCCGATCGTGAACGTCAAGATTCCGCTCCTGGACAAGTCGCTGGGCGACTTGATTGATTTCGGCGACGGCCTGGTCGACGCCGCGGCGCGGTTCCTGGCGTCGGTCGACGTCGCGGACGTCGAGGACGCGCTGGACGATGTGGACACAGCCATCGCGAACCTGTCCCTGCCCTTGGAGGATCGCGACCGGCTGTTCCGGATCGGCGAATTGCTCCGCGGGCTGACCAGCCAGCCCGAGCAAGCTCCCGGGGAATCGGCGGCCGCGTTCCAGACCCGGCTGGACGAGTTCACCGAGCGGCTGCCCGGCAAGCTGCTGAGCGGGCTGATCCAGCTGGGCAAGATCATCAACGCCGACGTGCCGGACGGAACGATCGGCAAGACCGCCCTGGAAACCGCGTTTTCCCAGTTGGCGGATCTGCTGCCCTCGTGGAACACGCTGGCGGATCGATTGGAAGAGGCGATCGAAGGAGCCTTGGTCGACGTAGGCTTTGCGCCCGGCGACATCGACGTGGCAATCGGCTTCGCGGACTACGACGGCAACGCGGGCACGAACGACAACGCACTGGTCGTGGGGCTGACGATCAGCCACACCGTCAGCGACACGTTCGCGCCTCAGCTGCCGGTGACCAGTGAGTTCGGCCCGATTTCGTTCGAGGTCGATCCGTCGCTGGCCGTGGTCGCAGGCGGAACGCTGGCCCTGGGGTTCGGCATCACGCTCGATTCCTCCGCGACGCCGTTCGTGATCGTGGATCCGCCGGCGAATCCCGACCTGGTCAAGACCTCGCTGAACTTGAACGCCGGTTTCGATGGCTCGGTCAGCGGCAACATTTCGTTGGGCAGCCTGGACCTGGTCGAAGCCCAGGCCTCGCTGATTCTGGCCAACGCGGTGCACGAAACCAAGACGGTCAGCGGCGGCAGCGTGACCTTGGCGGCGGCCCCGTTGAGCGGCGACGAGCGGTTTGTGATGGTGACCGCGGGCGGTTCGCTGGTGCCGACCCAGGATTTCACGATCAGCGGCAGCACGCTGACGTTCGCTTCGCTGAGCAACGGCACGGTGGTTGACATCGAGTACCAGACGGCGGCGACGCCAGGCAGCAACCCGGATCCGCTGGGCGACCCGCTGGACCGGGCTCAGCTGGACATCGACTTCGTTCCGTCCAGTCCGATTGTGGGCAATGCGATCGGGGCCGTCTCGTTCGGCTCGTGGCTGTCGAACACCAATGTCGCGGCGACCGGGATGGTCACGGGGGCGCTGGACGTCTCGTTCCTGGGCAACACCGTCGAAGACGGCGTCACCTTGGCGGTCGGCCTGAACCACTTGACCGAACCGCGGCTCGAGGTGGACAGCGAGGCCCTGGCCGGGATGTTCACCAACCTGGACTTCGACCTGATGACGATCATCGTCGGGATCGAGAAGTTGCTCGAGCTGCTCGAGGACGGGCTGACCAACGAAGTCGTCACGCAGATCCCGGTGGTGGGCGATGGGTTCGACGCCGCCGGGACGTTCATCGGCAAGCTGGAGGGATTCGTCGAGGATTTCCGCATCGCCTTGCAGGGCTTCGGCGGCGACGCGTCGACGGTGCAGGGGCTGGTCCAGTCGTACATCTACAGCAAGCTGGGACCGGCCGGCCTGAACATCCTGGGCAACCTGAACGCGCCGGCCTCGATCGACGCCAACGACGTCGAAGTCGAACTGGACGGCGATCATTTCCAGATCTTCTTCCGCCTGGCGGGGCATGACGAAGTGTCGCTGGACTTTGACATCGGCCTGGACGGGCTGCCGATCTCGGCCGACGGCCAGGGCGGGCTGGAGTTCGGCTGGGACTATGCGGTCGATTTCGGCATCGGCGTGGATCGCGAGCAGGGGATCTACCTGGTCGCCGACGCGGCCAACCCCGAAATCACCTTCAACATCGACGCCGGACTGGCCGTGCAATCGTCCGGCGGCGAGTACGTGCCGACCGGCCTGACGCTCGACTTGTTCGGCCTGCAGCTGTCCGCGACCGACAACGTGAACCAGGCGACCGGCGTCCCGGGCACGCACGTCGGCGGCAGCCTGGAATTGGACCTGGTGCCGACGTCCGGGAACCGGCTGCCGCTGGGCGATCTCGCCTCGGCCAGCTTCGTCGACCTGTTCGGCGTGGATTTGAACGCCACCGCGGCGGTTGACATGATCCTGGAGGCGGGCTTGGGCTCGAACCTGCCCAGCATCCAGACCGAGCTGGTGCTCGGCTGCACGGCGGGCGCGTCGTTCTCCGGCGGCGAACTGGACGTGAACGCCAGCTGTTCCAGCATCGAACTGAAGAACACGGGCATCAATTTAGGCGACTTTCTCAGCAAGCACCTGGGGTCGCTGATCAACCGGATCAAGGAGTATCTCGAACCGATCGAGCCCGTGATCCGGTTGTTGAAATCCGAGGTGCCGGGCGTTTCGCAGCTGTCCGAGGCGGCCGGCAACGGCCCGGTGACGATGCTCGATCTGGCCCTGATGGACTATCCGGACGTGGCCAAAGTGGCCCGCAAGTTTGTGGACGCGTTGGACACGATCCTGCAGATCGCCGACAGCCTGGAGACCATGGACAACGGCAGCGTGGTCTTCAAGTTGATGGACGACTTGAACCTGCCGGCCGGCAATGTGGATGATCCCGACTGGGCCGGCGGCGTGGACGTAGACGCGTCGATCAGCGGCAGCGGCGGGCAGACGCACGAGGCCGAGGAGAGCACGGGGACGATCAAGTCGCTGCTGCAGGCGGTCGAGGAGCTGGGGATCAACTTGCACTTCCTGGAGATCGGCAATATCGTCCGGATGCTGCTCGGCCAGCCGTTTGACGTGATCAGCTACGAGCTGCCGCGGTTCGAGCTGCCCTTCGACTATGCGATGAAGTTCCCCGTCTGGACGCCGCCGCCGATCAGCGTCGAGGTCGGCCTGCACGCCGAGGTGTTCGCCGACTTGTCCGTCGGCTACGACAGCCACGGGCTGGACACCGGCAACTTTTTCGACGGATTCTACTTTGGCGATCGCGAGAACGTGTTCACCGGCGACGACATTGACGAGTTCGGGCTGGGCGTGGGCGTCAGCCTGGCGGCGTTGCTGGACTTGGTGGTGGCCTCGGCGGGCGTGGAGGGCCAGATTCGGGCCGACATCTTTGCCAACTGGCGGGATCAGGACAACGACGGCAAGATGCACTTGGACGAGCTGGTGCAGATCGTCGAGACGGACGGCGTGGGCTGCATCTTCGACCTCCGCGGCGAGCTGCGGGCGCTGGTCAGCATTGTCTGGGAAGTGTTCGGGGCGGACGGCAGCTACACGTTCATCGACGCCTTGCTGTTCTCGTTCCACAACGAATGCCCCACGTTCCAGCTGGGGCACGTTGCCGAGGCGGGCGAGGCGTTGCCGGACGGCTCGACGACGGCCGCCGGGACGCTGGTCCTGCACGCCGGGG
>Ga0172371_10012516_pt1 | contig 11161 bp, 10 predicted proteins | sample Lak12m_FD_114543 | JGI IMG/M metagenome (GOLD analysis project Ga0172371, IMG submission 114543) | Freshwater microbial communities from Kabuno Bay, South-Kivu, Congo - kab_022012_12m | ecosystem: Environmental > Aquatic > Freshwater > Lake | place: Democratic Republic of the Congo: South-Kivu... | reverse complement strand
GGGTCAGAACACGGCAACGCTCGATGCGACAGCGCTCTCGCGCGGCGTCTACTTCGTGAAGGTCGAAGGCGCGAGCAACTTCAGAACGACCAAAGTCATCATCGAGTAGCCTGACGAATTTCCCCGGACGCCCACGCGGGCGGAGTCCGAAATCGGACTCCGCCCGCAACGTTCGCGGCCTTGCCAAGGTGCTACCGGTACCAGCATGTCGAAGACCCAGTTCCGAATCAGCCACAACGCGAACCAGAGCAGTCCGCTCCCACGCGCCCGGACCTCACGGGCCACCCGAAACGGGCCGTCTTCTTAGCTCATCTGGTGCATCCCCATTCCCATCATAATGGGAATCCGGGTTTTCGGCTGGCCAGGCTGCGGCACTTCCTACAGAGCGTGCAACCGCATCTTGCACGGGCACGGGAGCAGCCAATCCGGACCCGCTTCCACCCCTCTAACGCCCAATTCCGCCAATGCCGAACCCTTTCCCGGCTCCCTCCGCTCCCAATTCGTCATTCGTCATTCGGATTTCGTCATTCTCCCTTCCCCCCTCCCCTGCTCCCCAGGCCGTATCGCAGGCCCTTTCGCAAGGCCTCTTGTGACGCCCTATGCGAGGCCTATCGCGGAGTCTTTCCCGAAGTCTCATGCGAGGTCCTTTTTGGTGACCTATGCGCGGCCTTTCGCGACGTCCCTCGACCTATCCTTATCGGTGTCCAGCGCAGGGTCGAGCGCCGGGCCCAGCTCGATGCCTCGCGCGAGGTCAAGCGTGGTGTCCTCTGCAACGCCTTTGCCGGTATCCTCCGCGATATCCTTCGTCCTATGCTGCGCGAGCCGTTCCGCGATACGCTGCGCAGTCTCGGTGCCGCCCACTCGCGGGCCTTCCGGCGCGGTTGCTGCCGAATCGTGCCGCTCTTCCTCGTTGAATCTACCCGCTCTGCACGTAGCGTCCCACCCGACCGCGCTGATACACAACTTCCGCGCCGTTGCGTGGAAGGCGGCTTCCGACTCCGCTCCCGGGCAGGTGATCTAATGAAGCCAAAGCTGAGACTGGAATTGAGGCTGGACGTGAGACAGAGAACTGCGCAGCATGAGATGCTGGCCGTCGACCACTTGCCAATCCATGGCCCCTGGTCCCTGATCCTCATCCCCGACCCCATGGTCCCCAGTCCCTCGTCCTTCCCAGAACCGAAGTTGGAGCCACGAAAGCACGAAAGGCACGAAACGCACTGTCAGACAGGGGCCGTCGAGGCCAATGGGTGCGGGATGCGACAAGTCCGTTTCACTCCGTCTTCGTGTTTTCGTGGCCACCCATGTCGGATTCAGGGGTCCTGCCGTCGGTTGACACCCGCGCCCGCGATTCCTAGAATCCGACCGTGACGAGAACCGAGTTCGGGCTGGCGTTTGCTGATGGTTCAAGCTGGGTCATCCGTGCGCTGGATAACGAGGCCGAGGCGACGGTGCGGAATCTGGGCATGGTTTTACGGCTGGGCCCAGCCCGAGACCGGAGCAAGCTGTGCTCGGTGTCAGGAATGAAGCCGGTTCGCCCCCACACCGTGGCCGGCAAACGAGGACTTACTTGCCGGCTGGGACCGGCTCTGAACCGGTATGCGGAAGCCTTCCGGATGGACCGGGTCACGTCGGCCATCGCTGAGCGGTCAATCTCGTCTGGCGGGCTCCTGCTCCACGGCGCGTTGGCAGTATGCGATGGAGCCGGCTTCCTCCTGGCCGGGCCGAGTGGAGTCGGCAAGAGCACTGCCAGCCGGCGTCTGCCCGCGCCCTGGAAGGCGCTCTCCGATGATTGTACGTTCGTGGTGCGTGATTCGCAGGGTCGCTACTGGGCACATCCGTGGCCGACCTGGAGCCTGTTGCGGGAGAAGGGCTTGGTCGCAGCATCCTGGCCGCTCGAGCAGGCCGTTCCGCTGAAGGCCCTGCTGTTTCTTCGGCAGTCGGCGAATGATGCGATCGAGCCAGTCACGGCAACGCCGGCTGCTGCTCTGACCATGGAATCGGCGCACCTCCTGGGCCGGGTGGTCACGATGATGCCGGATACCAGCATCAGCCGGGCGACATGTCTGAAGTACCTGCGCGCTTCCTGCGCCCTTGCTGCCGCGGTCCCGGCCTTTCGGCTCAGCGTGAGCCCGAACGGGCGCTTCTGGGAGGAGATAGAGCGGGCAGTACCGACCATGCCACGGATGGACGCGGGTTCACACGGATGCGGACGCCGGACTCAAAAGAGAAAGGAGAGGCTGGAACTGACCGGTAAGGGACCTGGCCGTTCCAGACTGCCGCGCCTGCCGCAAAACAGAGAGAAGGCAGAGGCCGAACACAACAAACCGGAGGCCGCGCAGCCCACCACGCCGGCCCGCGCCGTCCGACCGGAGCGGCGGCGACGAAGGAGACGCAACGTGCCCGCGCCGCCGCGACACCTCCTGTCCGGAAGCCCAAAGCCCACACTGCTCCGCTTCCAGGCCGGATTACGAACGTTCCTGAAACTCGTGGCCGGCCGGCGAGTGATTGCGAGTGCGAATGACATAGTGACCGAATGGCACGTCCAGCCGTCGTCCCGTTCACCGGCCAGGCGGCGGAAAGCTCCCGCCAAACCCCTGGTCCGCAGTCGCAAGTCGCACGCCGTCAGCCGCCGGCCACGATGACGAATCCCCGCACTGCGGCCGCGGGTGCCAGCACATCGTCGCTCTCCGGCTGGTTGAAGTCCGGCAGACCCCAGGCAACAAACCGCAGACCGCTTGTTCGGACCGGCGGGCGCGGACACAATGCAAGCAGGCAGGACACCTCAGCGTTGCGGCCGCCCGGATTGCATAAAACCGAAGCCCCCGGCACGTTGGCCCGGGGGCTTGGAGCTACTGACCCTCTACTTGGCCGGGGCGAGGTCGAACTCTCTGACCTTGACGCCGATGACCCCGACCAGGCCGAGGATCTCTGCCTGCTGGCTCAAGTCGCCCTGAGCAAGCTTCAGATGCAGCGCGCTCGCCGGGCACTCGCCGAACGTCGCATCGACCGGAATCCACGTCCCAAGGTAGACTTCGTTCCACGCGTGGTAGTAGAACGCCCGGTTCATGTAGAGCAGCCCGACCGCGATTCGCGTCGGAATGCCGGCGGCCCGGGCAAGGGCCGCAAACAGAACCGCGTGCTCGTTGCAGTCACCCTTCATCGTCTTGAGCACGTCAAGCGCATTCGGGAAGGACGCGGTCGGCTGCTTGTCGATGACGGTGAAGACCCACGATACGAGCTTGCGGGTCGCGGCCACCCCATCCTTCTCCGCGCCGATTGCCTCTTTCATCTTCGCCTTCACCTCGGGCGCGTCGCACTGGATTGAAACCGTCGGCTTCAGTTCATCGTTCTCCGCCGCAAGCGGCAGGACTACCGGCTCGGTCGGGACATCCGGTGTCTTGATCTCGACGACCAGCGGGTCGGTGCTCAGTACCTGCTGGCCCGGCCCCTCGAGGTTGTGTTCACTGGGGTCGATGCCGGTGATCTCCAGCTTGAGACGCTTGACCATTGCCCCTTCGGGAATCACCGTGTCAACCGGCACTCGGAACACCGCCAGCACGTCGAGCTTCTCACCCTCGGGCTCGGCCTTCAGCACCTGATCTGCAGTGGTCCGCTCCGACCTGATGCCCGGCGGCGACGTTTCGACAATCGCCATGCCTTTGTCGTCAATCCATGACGTCACTTCGGTCTTGGCCATCCTGGTTGTGAACTTGAGCGCGTCGTATTCCCGACCTCCGGCCTTCACCTTCTCCCGACCCAAAACCTTGACCTGCGCCAGCGACACGCCCATTACCGCGGCGTCGAAAACCGGCACCTCGTAGGTCGAGTCCTTGGCAAACCTCCTCACAACCACCATCCTGCCCAGGGCGGAGGACGGAAAGACCGGACCGGTGAGTTGAATGCTCCGCTCCTCCTTGCTGCCCGGGGCCGTGATCCAGAGCGTGTTACCGGCTACGCGGCCCTTGACCGCAAACGGGTGGTCTTCCGCCGAGAACGTGAAGTTGAAACTCACCAGGGCCAGGTCCGGCCCGGTGTGCGCTTCCGAATGTGACTGGACCTGCTGCTTCTTGCCGGCCATCGCCAGTGTCATCTTGATGAAACTCTCAAACCGGTAGCCACCGCGAACCTGGTCGAACCGATAAACCGAGTAGCCGACCTTCTGTCCCTGGATAGTGGAAGAGAGCCACGCTTCGGCGCTGTCCGAGCCCGGCTTGGCCGCCTTCGCTCCCCCGCACCCGACCGCAACAACGGCGACAGTCGCAATGACGAACAGGTTTCTCATGTGATGAGAGTAATGCAACCGGCCTGGGCTGTCAAACCCCGTCGTCCCGACGCCGGCTGCTTGACAATCGGGGGGCTCGCGCTACAATTCCCGCCGTCCAATGCTGACATTCCGCGGCGGAGTACACCCCCGTGAAGACAAGGAAGCAACCGAACACAAATCTGTTGAGGTGCTTCCCCTGCCGGCGCGGGTTTTCATCCCCTTGTCCCAGCACACGGGCGCGCCGTCCAAAGCGGTCGTGAAAAAGGGTGACCCGGTGAAGACCGGCACGCTCATCGGCGAGCCGGGCGGACGCATCTCGTCTGCGACCCACGCTTCGGTATCCGGCACCGTCGCCGACGTCTCTGACATGCCTCACCCGCTCACCGGCCGGCGCGGCCCCACCGTGATTATCGATGCGGACGGGACTGACACGCCGGACGAAGCCATCAAAGAACGCGACTACTCCGGCTTCACCACCGAGCAGGTAGTCGAGACCCTCCGCTTGTCCGGCGTCGTCGGCCTCGGCGGCGCGGCCTTCCCGACTTACTTCAAGCTGATCCCGCCCAAAGAGAAGCCGATTGACACCCTGCTCATCAACGGCTGCGAGTGCGAGCCGTTCCTGACCGCCGACCACCGCCTGATGCTGGAGCAGCCGGCGGAGGTTTTGGAGGGCGTCGCCATCATGTCCAGAGTCCTCGGCGTGAAGAACGTCGTCATTGCGATCGAGGACAACAAGCCCGATGCCGTGAAGACGATGACCGAGGCCGCCGCTCCATTCTCGTACCGGGTGAGGAAACTGAAGACGAAGTACCCGCAGGGCGCGGAGAAGCAGCTCATCAAGGCTTGCGTCCGGCGCGAGGTCCCGTCCGGTGGCCTGCCGATGGACGTCGGCTGCGTCGTGCAGAACGTCGGCACGGCGCTGGCGGCCCGCGATGCGCTCCGTTTCAACCGGCCCCTGTACGAGAGAGTCACGACCGTCACCGGTCCCGCGGTCAGAGAACCGAAGAACCTGCGTGTCCGCGTCGGCACGCCGGTCAGGAATCTGATTGAATTCTGTGGCGGCTACTCGATCGAGGTCGGCAAGCTCATCATGGGCGGACCAATGATGGGCATCGCGGTCAGCACCGACGAAGTGCCCGTGCTCAAGGGCACGTCCGGCGTGCTCGTGCTCGACCGGGCGGCGACCGTGTTCGAGGAACACGACTGTATTCGTTGCGGCCGCTGCATCGAGGCGTGCCCGATGGGCCTGGCTCCGCAACGCCTCAACAACCTCATCCGGCGCGGCAGACTGGAGCAGGCCAGGGCCGAGCACGTCAAAGACTGCATCGAATGCGGATGCTGCGCGTTCGCCTGCCCAGCCAAAATAAGATTGGTCCACCAGTTCAAGTACGCCAAGTCCGAACTGGCGGCGATGGAGCGGAAGTAGTGGACGAGAACCAAGAGGCGAAAGCAGAGGCAAAGGTGAAGGAAGCCAAGCTGTCCTCTACCTCTACCTCTACCTCTACCTCTACCTCTACCTCCACACCTCTCTTTGTAGTCGCCGCTTCCCCGCACGTCCGTTCCCGGGCAACGGTCAGCCGTATCATGTGGCTGGTCGTGATCGCTCTGCTGCCCGCGCTCGGCGGCTCGGTCTACTTCTTCGGCCTTAAGTCGCTGGTGCTGGTCCTGCTCTGCGTAGCGTCGGCCGTCCTGTTCGACGCCCTTGCCCAGAAGGCGTTCGGCCGCAAGATGACACCGCTCGACGGTTCGGCGGTCATAACCGGAATGCTGCTTGCCTACAACCTCCCACCCGGCGTCCCGATCTGGATGCCGATTGTCGGCGCCGCCTTTGCGACCGTGGTCGTGAAGCAGTTCTTTGGCGGCCTCGGCCACAACTTCGTCAATCCGGCGTTGGCGGCCCGGGCGTTCCTGATGGTATCGTGGCCCACGCAGATGACGTCGCTCTGGCTGAAGCCGGGTGGTGATCCGTTGTCCGGCCTCGACGCTGTCACCGGAGCCACCCCGCTCTCACTCGTCCGCCGCGCTTCCGAGGTCGCACCCGCCGGAGTCGACCCGGCCGAACTCATCCGCCAGGCCAACTCGCTGCCGCTCCTCAAGAAGCTCTTCCTCGGGAACGTCGGCGGCTGCCTCGGCGAGACCTCGGCCCTGCTGCTCCTGATCGGCGCCATCTTCCTCATCGTCATCCGCGTAATCGACTGGCGCATCCCCGCCGCCTACCTCGGCAGCATCATCGTGCTCGCGCTCGTGCTGCCTGGGAGCCAACTGACTCCCTGGTTCCACGTGTTCGCCGGCGGCGTCATTCTCGGTGCGTTCTTCATGGCCACCGACTACGTAACCGTACCGGTAACCGGCAAGGGCCGCGTCATCTTCGGCATTGGCTGCGGCGTCATAACGATGCTCATCCGGCTCTACGGCGGGTACCCCGAAGGCTGCTCCTACGCGATACTGCTGATGAACGTCGCCACTCCCCTTATCGACCGTCTGACCAAGCCGCGGCTGTTCGGCGCGTTGCCGCGCGTAAAGAAGGCGGCCTAGTGCTCCAGAGCAAGACATGGATCGTGGTATCGCTGGTACTGACCTGCGTCATCGCGGCGGTCGCGCTGTCCCAGGTGTACGCTGTCACCAAGCCGGTAATCGACGGCCAGGCGGCCGACGCGCTCAAAGCATCGCTCTCCGAGGTCCTGCCCGGCGCTGCCGACTTCGTTGAGCTGGAACCGGGAGTAGTCTGGTCGGCGAAAGACGCCGCCGGCGACCGGGTCGGCATCGTCTTCAAAGTCACTCCGCGCGGCTACGGCGGCCCGATCACCGTGGTCGTCGGCGTCGACACGACCGGCCGGATTGCCGGTCTGGGAGTCGGCTCGGACATGAAAGAAACGCCCGGGCTCGGGCAGAAAGCCAGAGAAGCATGGTTCCGCGACCAGTTCCGCGGCAAGTCCGAGACCGAGGTGGCCCTGAAGCGCGACAATGGCACGCTCGACGCCATCTCGGCGGCCACCATCACCTCGCGCGCGGTCACAAACGGGGTCCGCGAAGGCATGGCCGACTACATCCACTACCTGACTTCAAAATGAGCGCTCCCTCCCGCTGGAAGTACTTCGCCGACGGTATCATCAAAGAGAACCCGGTTCTCATCCTGATGATCGGCCTCTGCCCCACGCTGGCAACCAGCGTGTCGGCCCGCGATGCGCTGGGCATGGCCGCGGCAGTGACATTCGTGCTCGTTGGCTCGAACGTGGTCGTGTCGCTCATCCGCAAGGTCGTGCCGGGCTCGGTCCGCATCCCGATTTTCATCATCATCATCTCCACGTTCGTGACCATCATCGACTACGTACTCCAGGCCTACCAACCCGCCCTCTACCGCGTGCTCGGTGTCTTCGTTCCGCTGATTGTCGTCAACTGCATCATCCTCGGCCGGGCCGAGGCCTTTGCCTACGGTCACGGCGTATTCGACTCCCTGCTCGACGCCCTCGGCAAATCGGCGGGCTACGCACTGGTGATGCTCGTAATGGGCAGCATCCGCGAGATCTTCGCCGCCGGCACCTGGTTCGGGGTCGCGGTCACCCCGGCCTGGTTCCGCTCCGCGCCGGTCCTCTTCATGATTTTCCCGCCCGGCGCCTTCTTCCTCATCGGCATTCTCAAGGGCATTGTCAACCGGCTGACCGCAGGCAAGGTCTAGGAGGCAGACATGAACCCGGCCAAGATTCTGATGGGCGCGTTCCTTGTAAACAACATCATCCTGATGCGCTTCATCGGCCTCTGCCCGTTCTTCGGCGTTTCGACCTCGCTCGAAACGTCGTTCGGGATGAGCGCAGCGGTCCTCTTCGTGATGATGCTGGCCGCGTGGGTCTCCTGGCTGCTATACCACCTGCTGCTGGTGCCGACCGGTCTCGTCTTCCTTCGCACGGCAGTCTTCATTCTCGTCATTGCCGGGCTGGTCCAGTTCGTCGAAATGGTACTCAAGAAGTACATGCGCGGGCTCTACTCGGCCCTCGGCATCTACCTTCCGCTTATCACGACCAACTGCGCCATCCTCGGCGTCACCTTCCTGAATATCGACTATCGCTTCAATCTCCTCCAGTCTACCCTCTTCGCGGTCGGCACCGCGCTCGGCTTCGCCCTCGCTATCATCCTCTTCGCCGCCATCCGTGAACGTCTTGAGGACTCGCCGATATCACCGTCGTTCAAAGGCTACCCGATTGCCTTCGTCGGTGCGTCGCTCGTGTCGTTGGCGTTCCTCGGGTTCACGTCGCTGTTCGGGATCTCTCTGTAGCCATCGATGGACTGGAATCTCGTCCTGATATCGGCCGCGGGTCTGGGCGGGCTTGGGCTCATCATCGGCATCGTGCTGGCCATCGCCTCGGTCAAGCTCGCGGTCAAGGTTGACGAACGCGAAGCCGCCGTCCGTGCGGTACTGCCCGGGGCGAACTGTGGTGCCTGCGGGTTTCCCGGCTGCGACGGCTATGCGGCCGCGGTCGCGTCCGGCTCGGCCCCCTTGAACAAATGCTCAGTCGGTGGAGCCAGCGTCGCCCGCAGCATCGGCGAAATCATGGGACAGGAAGCCGGAGCGGTCGAACCGATGGTTGCAGTCCTCATCTGCCGCGGCGGGAAAGACGTTGCCCCGGCCCGGTTTCAGTACAAAGGTGCCGCCGATTGCCGTCATGCCGCGCTCCTGCTTGGCGGACCCAAGGCCTGCGTCTACGGCTGCGTCGGGCTCGGCCACTGCGCCAAGGTCTGTCCGTTCGGCGCCATTACCATGGGTCGGAACAACCTGCCCGTCATCGACGAGAAGAAGTGCACCGGCTGCGGCAACTGCGTCCGAGGCTGCCCCAAAGGCACGCTGCTGCTCGTCCCGCGCTCGAAACTCGTCGTCCTCGCCTGTGTCTCCCATGACAAGGGCAAAGCGGTCAAAGACGTCTGCCGAGTCGGTTGCACTGCCTGCACGCTCTGCACCAAGGTCTGTCCGGCCGGGGCGCTGACGATGGTCAACAACCTGCCGGTGATGGACTTCGAAAAGTGCATCGACTGCGGCATCTGCGTCCACAAATGCCCGACCCGGTCTTTCATCGACCGCGCCCGAGGCCGGCCCAAAGCCGTCATCAATCCCCGCTGCACCGGCTGCCAGGCTTGCGTCAGAGCCTGCCCGTTCAAGGCAATCGAGGGCGAGCCGGACAAGCAGCACAAGGTTCTGGCCGACAAGTGCATCGGGTGCGGTGAGTGCCGCAAGGTCTGCCCGGCCGAGGCGATCGACATGGTCGGCGCCCTCGGCCATGCCCACCCCGGCAAAGCCGCCTAGCGCCTTCCGTTCTACTCCCCGAATCCGGCATTCAACCACCAAGCCACCAAGAGCACCAAGCATACATCCGACATTCGCTTCCGAACCCTCTTCGTGTCTTTGTGCCTTCGTGGTAAGTGCCTATCTCGGTTCTGGGGTTACTTCCTCCATTTGACATCTCTCGGCCCGTTGTTAATATCGTCAGCCGGGCACGGGGGACCTGCGCCCGGCGACAGACAAAAGCCAAGGTCCCGGAACCGCTTGAGAAGCGTGCGCGAGGTCCACGTGTGTATACGCCTGAGCAGTCCGCAGGCTGGTCCCGTACCGAATCCCAAGCAAGAAACGACCGGAGGAACGAAATGGCAAAGCGCATATTCGTGGGCAACCTGCCCTTCAGCGCTACCGATGACCAGCTGCGCGGCCTGTTCAGCGCGCACGGCGAAGTCTCGTCCGTCAACATCATCACCGACAAGTTCACGAACCGCTCGCGCGGGTTCGCGTTCGTGGAGATGAGTGATGACGCGGCGGCGGCGGCGGCGATCGCGGCCCTCAACCAGTACCAGCTCGACGGCCGGGCCCTGACCGTCAACGAGGCCCGCGAGCGGAGCGAAGGCGGTCCGCGCGGCGGGTTCGGCGGGCAAGGACGCGGCGGCCCGCGCCGCGGCGGCCGCGACGACCAGAAGCGCGACTTCAACCGTCCTCGCTGGTAGACCTCGCCAGTTCTCGAGCGGGCGGGCGCAAGCCCGCCCGCACTGCTTGACTTCACTTTGTCAGAATCGGTGCCGGAGCAACATGAGACACGAAACGAACGTGAGAAAGTCCACAGATTTCGCCGATTGCACAGATGCTCGGCAGTCCGGAACCTGGTCCGCGAAATCTGTGGAATCGGTGGATGTCCGCGCCGGCTCCGATCCGGCCTCAGCGGTCCCGGTCCGACAGTGCGTGTCTTCGTGGCCACCTGATGTCGGACTCGGGGCCTCGGCCTTTGTTGACTTTCACGCTCTCGCCCCTAAGATGCAATGGTTTGCTCTGTCAATCGATTCAACTGAACCGCCGGAGGTCGTCCCTATGAACGTCATCGAGTCGGGCACGGGCGAGCTGTTCCAGCCGCCGGACCCGGATGGTTTCCGCGAATGGGTCCACACGCGGAAGAACACCAAGATGGTGGACAAAGTCATGTCCGAACAGGACGCGGTCGCCAGGTTCGTCGCCGACGGCGACTACATCGGCACCGAACTCTACGGCACCGTGCGCGCTCCGATGTCGCTGGTGCGCGAGACGATCCGCCAGGGCAAGAAGCACCTGCGAGTCGCCGGCCAGGGCATCCATGAGATTGACCTGCTGCTCGCCGCCGACTCAGTCGACACCCTCGACATAACCTACATCGCCTGGGAAGTCTACGGCATCTCCTCCTGCCTCCGCCGCGCGGTCGAGTCCGGCCGGGTCAAGACGACCGATTGGTCCAACGGCGGCATCACCTGGCGGTTCAAGGCCGCGGCCATGGGCGTTCCCTTCCTGCCCATCCGCTCGATGCTCGGCACCGACACGCTCAAGTACTCGGCGGCCAAGGTGATTGAAGACCCCTTCACCGGCAAGCCGGTCTGCCTGGTCCCGGCCCTGGCGCT
>Ga0172371_10012515_pt1 | contig 11162 bp, 7 predicted proteins | sample Lak12m_FD_114543 | JGI IMG/M metagenome (GOLD analysis project Ga0172371, IMG submission 114543) | Freshwater microbial communities from Kabuno Bay, South-Kivu, Congo - kab_022012_12m | ecosystem: Environmental > Aquatic > Freshwater > Lake | place: Democratic Republic of the Congo: South-Kivu... | reverse complement strand
GCAAGCGGGTCTTGCGCAAAAGCCGGGCGATTCGCTGTTTTGTGGTGGTCATCCCTGCGTCGTCGTGGGCGAGCCTTTCCGCGGGAACGACGGGGGCCTTGCCCCGGTCGAACGTGCCCAAGGTTATCGTCCCGAGGAGCAGCGTGCAATACGAGCCCGACCTCCCTCAGGCGATCTCTCTTGTTTGGGCGGACCTCGCGGCGGCGGGTACACGACCGCGACCCGACCCGAGGATCTCGATCTCAAATTCGACCTCGCCCCAGAATTCGCCCCGGTGTGCCTCGATGAATTCCCGTGCAGCGGCTTGCGCGAGTTGCCGGGCGTAGTACGAGGAAGCGGAGCCCTCGACGACCACGCGCGTGCCGTCGGTGCTGACGGAGAGGGACCGGACCCTGCCGCAGGTGCGTTGGGCAATCCAGCGGACGAGTTGGGCGGTGCGGCTCACCGCGTCCGGGCCCGGCGCGGACGATCCGTCGCCCGTCGAGTCGGGCGTCGGACTGTGACGTTCGGCCGCACCACCGCGCTGCCCAGCCAGGCGTCCGGCCCCCCTCGCGCGGGCCCGCAATTCTTCCCGGACGATCGGGACGGTCGAGGGCGCGGCGATTCCGATGCGGACCCTGCTCCCTTGGATGTCGAGGACCTCGATCGCAACCCCGTAGTCGGGAATGTAGATTTGCTCACCGATCTTTCGAGAAAGCACCAACATCTGCGAGACTCCTTTCCATGGGTTCCCAGTCATTCGGGCGAATTCCGACTCACTTCGAGAGGGCGCAGCCCGTGGGCGGCAACCCAAGCCGAACCATGGCCTTGGGAGTGTCGCCGGCTTTGGTCTCCAAGAGGCGTTCGATGGCCCGTTTCAACTCCACCAGGTCCTCGGACTTCTCAATGCACGCTTGCGCAAGGGCCCCACGGCGGTCGCGAAGGCAGTCTTCGTCGTACGCCGTGAAGAGGATCACGGGCACGCGGGGTTGTAGCTCCTTGAGTCGCTCCAAGGCGTCAATGCCGCTCATGCGCGGCATGGAGATGTCGAGAACGGCGATGTCGGCGCCGGTCTCGGCGAACAGGCGGACCGCGTCGGCGCCGTCGGAGGCCGCTAGTACGCGGTAGCCTTCGTCCTCCAGCGCCTTGCAGCAATGCTCGACGACGTGCTTGTTGTCGTCGGCGAAAAGGATGGTTTTCATCGGCAGACCTTTCACCCGCCCCGCGTTGCATGGTGCCCGACAAGCCGCGTGCGGAGCGTGCAATCGGCGTGCCGTTTCTTCCGCACGTCCCGAGCCCCGGCCGCAAGTGGCCCTTGCCACAAGAGATACGCCCGGAGTGGCCGGCGCCTCTGAAACGGAAGGCGGGGCGACGGGTGTCGAGCCGTTGACAGATCGTCAGGAACCTGACACCGCGATTCTCAGCCGTCGGGCAAGCCGTGCAGGCCGTACTTCTGCAACTTGGCGTGCAGCGTGGGACGCGGCAGCCCCAACAATCGGGCGGCGTGCGTTTGATTGCCGCGCGTGCGCCGCATCGCCTCGGCGAGCACCAACCGTTCGATCCTCTCCAACAGTTGCTCATGCGCGCGCCCGCCTGCGTGCGACTTCAAGAAGGTGCGAATCAGCGCGAGCCACTGTTCCTCTTCCGCCGCGGCGGACTCCCCGGGGGGGACGTCGCGGCCTTCCCGCAATGCCTCCCCCAAGTCCGCCGCCTGGATGGTGTAGCCGCGCGTGAAGATCATCGCCCGGTGAATGAGGTGCTCCAATTCCCTCACGTTGCCGGGCCAGGAGTAGTCAGTCAATAACGTGAGGGCGTCGGCGGCGAGCGGGGGCTTCTCGATTTGGAGTTCGCGGGAGAAGTGATCGAGGAAGTAATCAATCAGCAAGGGAATGTCTTCGCGCCGCTCGCAGAGGGGCGGCAGGGCAATCGTCACTACGTTGAGGCGGTGGTACAAGTCCTCGCGGAAACCTCCTTCGGCAATCGCCTTCTCCAGGTTCCGATTGGTCGCGCAGAGAAGGCGGACATCGACGCGGATCGTGGCATTGCCCCCCAACCGCTCGAAGCTCCACTCCTGCAGCAGGCGGAGGATCTTGACCTGGATCGCCGGGGCAAGGTCGCCGATCTCGTCGAGAAAGAGGGTGCCGCCGTGGGCCCGCTCGAATTTTCCGATCCGCCGCGTCGCGGCCCCGGTGAAGGCGCCCGGCTCGTAGCCAAACAGCTCGCTTTCCAGGAGCGTCTCCGGAATGGCCGCGCAGTTGACGACCAGGAGCGGCGCATGGCTCCGCTTGCTGTGGTCGTAGACGGCGCGGGCCACGAGCTCTTTTCCGGTCCCTGACTCGCCGCGGATGAGCACGGTGGCGTCGGTCGGGGCCACGCGGCCGATGGCCTTATAGACCTGCTGCATCCCCGGGCTTCGCCCCACGATGGCGTCGCTGGCGCCGGCGGTCGGAGGGCCCAAGGTCACGTGCCCCTTCATCAAGCGGGCGGCCTCCGCAGCTTTGGCAATCTCCCGCATCATGACGGCCGGCTCGAACGGCTTCAACTGATACTCGAAGGCCCCGCGCTTGGTGGCCTCGATGGCCGTCTCCGTGGTCCCCTGGCCGGTCATCACGATCACCGGCAGCTTCGGCCGCAGCTTCTGGATTTCGGCCAGGGCATCCAGTCCGTTCATGCCCGGCAGGCAGATATCGAGGACTACCACGTCACAGTCCTCGGCGCGAAGGATCGCGAAGGCCGCCTCCGCCCGGTCGGCTGCGAGCACTTCGTGCCCCTGCTCGTGGAGAATCGTGGCGAACGCCGCGCGGACGCTTCGCTCGTCGTCGACAATGAGAATCTTGCTCACGGTTGCCTGCTCACCGGCCCTCAGCCACAGGAGTCCAAACGGCAAACACGGTCCCTTGGCGGGTCGAGGATTCGAGAACCAGCAGGCCGCCGTGCCGGGCCATGATCTGGGCGGCGATGCAAAGGCCCAGTCCGGTCCCCTCCTCCTTGGTCGTGAAGAACGGCTCGAAGATCCGCGCGCGGACGTCGTCGGGCATGCCCGGCCCGGTGTCGCGGATCCGGACCACCACCATCGGCCGCCCGTCGGCATCGTCCTCGGCAGAAGCACTGATCGCGATTTCGCCGCCGCCGGCCATCGCCTCGGCCGCGTTGTTGATCAGGTTGATGAGCACCTGCTTGAGCTGCTCGGCGTCGGCCATCACCGGGGGGAGGCGCCGGCCGGGCTGGCGCACCACGCGGATCCCCCGCTGGCAGAGCCGCGGGCCCACGAGCTCCAGGCTGTGATCGATGACCTCGGCAATATCGTGCGCGCGGGACTCCATCGCGGAGGGACGGCTGAACTCGAGGACGTTGCGCACGATGCTCTCCAGACGCGTGATCTCCTCCGAGACCACGCCGCACTTGTGGTCCAGCTCGGCGTTGTCCTTGACCGACTCGCGGATGGAGTACAGCCACATCTTCATCGCGGAGAGCGGATTGCGGATCTCGTGGGCCACGCCCGCCGCCAGCTTGCCCACGGAAGCCAGCTTCTGGGCATTGAGCAATCGGGCGCGGCTCCGCTCCAAGTGCGAGCGGGTGTCGGCGACGTCGGACATCAGGCCCCGGAGGTATTCGCCTACTTCCCGAAGCTCATCCTGCGTGGAGTGCGAGGAATCGTTCTGGTTCTGCCCGCGAAACAGTCTCGCATCCGCCGCCATGCCTCGCAGCGGGAAGATTACGTCGTGATAGAAGAACCACAACAGCGCGCCGCCCAGGGCGATGGTGACGAGCGCCGCGACACCCACCAGCCAGGTCACCACGCGAATCCGGCGTTCGGCGGCGTCGGTGAGATCTTTCACGTCCCGGTCGTTGGCCCGGACGAACGCCTCGCAAAGGCGGTAAGCGCGCCGATCAATGCGATCGGCGACCTCTCGCAGGAGGATGGCCTTCGCTCTCTCCGTCTCTCCGCGCTCGTACAGCCCGAAGGCATCTTTGCGCTTTGCGGTCAGATCCCGGTAGGTTGCCTCGAGGCGTTCAAGGATTTCGGATTCCTCCTCCGAGACGTGCGTGGTCTTTCGGATTTGCGTCATCCACTCCTGGAACTCCGGCTCGCGCTGGCGCAATTCCCGGAGCCAGACGGGGTTGCCATGGTCGAGGAGGTACGCGCTGATCAGCCCCTCCTGCCCCAGGAAATGCGCCTCCAACTCCTCGGCCGCCCGCACGCTGGTCACGTCTTCGGCGGTGGTCTCCTTGAGGACCTTCCCCACTTGCCACGCCAAGAGCGTCGCGATCGTGCTGCTCACCAGGGCCAGGACCACCACGCCTGCGATGGTCAGGGAGATCTTCGTCGCTAATCGAATCTGCATAGGCTGCCACCTGGATGTGGTCGCCGGCCCCACGATCGGATGGAACAGACGCGCGGCGCCAACCCTCGGGTGAGCGCGTACCCCGGGGAATGATACCCACCTGAGGCTATCCCGCGTAGAGCGAAGCCCCGCCCCACCCGGCGTGTGGGCGCGGTGAGCCGCCCCTTCCGGCCTATGGCCGTTGCCTCTTGCCTCGTGTCCCCCACATTTGACCAGCCGGGGTTGAGGGAGGCACTCCGAGTACCCGTCCCATCCGGCTGGAAGGGCCACTAGCCCTTAAACCCCGACCCCGCTATATTGGTGGCAAAGAAACTGGAAAGACTGCCGAGAACTTGAGGAGTGTGCCCATGCCCGCTTTCCCGGACATCGCCAAGATCCGCTACGAAGGCCCCCAATCCACCAATCCCCTTGCCTTCCGGCACTATAACCCCGACGAAATGGTCGAGGGCAAGTCGATGAGGGAGCATCTGCGGTTCAGCGTGGCCTACTGGCACACGATGCGGGGCACGGGGAGCGATCCGTTCGGCCCGGGCACCATGCTCCGCCCCTGGGATACCGGCGACGATTCGCTGGACAACGCGACTTACCGGGTCCGTGTGGCCTTCGAGTTCATCGAAAAGCTCGGTGCCCCGTTCTTCTGTTTCCACGATCGCGACGTCGCCCCCGAGGGCCGATCGCTGGCCGAAACCAACAAGAACCTCGACGCCGTCGTAAAGGTCCTCAAGGAGGAGGTGCAGCGGACGGGCGTGAAGCTCCTTTGGGGCACGGCGAACCTCTTCAGCAATCCCCGCTACGTCCACGGCGCGGCCACGACCTGCAACGCCGATGCGTTTGCCTACGCCGCAGCCCAAGTCAAAAAGGCCCTGGAAGTGACCAAGGAGCTGGGCGGGGCGGGCTACGTGTTCTGGGGCGGACGTGAAGGCTACCAGACCCTCTGGAACACCGACATGAAGCGCGAGCTCGATCACCTGGCCCGCTTCATGCACATGGCCGTCGACTACGCCAAGAAAATCGGCTTCACCGGCCAGTTCTACTTCGAGCCCAAGCCCAAGGAGCCGACCAAGCACCAGTACGACTTCGACGCCGCGGCGTGCATCAACTTCCTCCGCGCCTACGGCCTGGGCGACCGCGTGAAGCTCAACATCGAGACCAACCACGCGACGCTGGCCGGGCACACCGTCGAGCACGAGTTGGAATACGCCGGCCACCAGGGCTTCTTGGGATCGGTGGACGCGAACACAGGCGACTTGCTGCTGGGCTGGGACACCGACCAATTCCCCACCGACGTCTACCTCACCACGAAGGTCATGCTGATCTTCCTCAAGTACGGCGGCTTCACGACCGGCGGAGTGAACTTCGACGCCAAGGTCCGCCGCGAGAGCTTCGAGCCGATCGATCTCTTTTACGCCCACGTGGGCGGCATGGACACGTTTGCCAAGGGCCTCAAAATTGCGGCGGCGATCCGCGGCGAGGGCGAGCTTGCCCGCATGGTCAAGGCCCGCTACGGCTCCTGGGACTCGGGCGTCGGCGCCGAGATCGAGGCCGGCAAGCACGACTTCGCGTCGCTCGAAAAGTACATGCTCGCCAAGGGCGAAGTCGCGCCCAACCAGAGCGGCCGGCAAGAACTGTTTGAGAACGTGGTCAATCGTTACGTGTTCTGACCGAAACGGAGTTTCACGATTCGGATGGGGTGGCACGCCCAGAGCGAAGCGATGGGCGTGGGGAACCGCAATGCGGCCCAGCCACACCTTTCATTCTTCAGGGCACACCCCCAGTTTCGTTCCTCATTGACGGGGCACCTGGGAGAACTTACAATGAGCGGTGTGGGACGATGGCCCGGATGTCGGCACTTCGGTAGTCTGAGGGTTCACCAGTGACGATCAGTTCCTTCTCTCCAGAACTCCGGCAGCTCGTCCAGGAAGAACTCGCCACGGGGGAATTTGCTTCTGAAGACGAGTTGCTCCTTCAAGCAGTGCGGCTGCTTGCCGATCGCAACCGGCGGCGTCAAGAGCTGCGGCGGGAGCTTCAAGTCGGACGCGATCAGCTCGACCGCGGCGAGGGAATCGAACTGGATAGCGACGAGGCCTTGGGGGTCTTTTTTGACGAAATCGAGGCGGAAGTCAACGCGGAGCCGGCTGCCGAGAATGGCCAGTGAGTCGCTACACCGTTTCCCCGAAGGCCCGGGAGGATCTCAAGGACGTCTATCGGTCTGTGGCCAAGGACAAGCCCTCGGCAGCCAAGAGGCTGCGGCATGCCTTCTACGAGAGCTTCCGCGTGCTGGCTAGGCAGCCGTTCCTAGGGCAGGCGTGTCCAAACCTGCGCGCTGATCTGCGGGCCTTTAGCATCGGGAGCTACGTCATCTTCTACGTTCCGGTGACGCGCGGCGTACAGATCGAGCGAGTGCTCCACGGGGCCAGGGACATCCAGTCGCTCTTCTGACGGGAGCGTCGCCCTACTGGCCAAGATTGTGCGAGTTATCCGCGGAGCCCGAGACGTCGTGGAGCCTCACGATTCGGGGACTTCCGAGCCGCGCCGTGTCGGCCCGGCGATCGCGTGGCACGCCCAGAGCGAAGCGATGGGCGTGGGGAACCGCCATGCAGCCCAGCCACGCCCTTCATTCTTCGGGGCGTGCCACCCGACCGCCTCGCCCACGCCGTAACCCAGCCAGCGGCTCGCGTGCTACGGCCCGTTCGCGGGCAACCGGCGGACCCGCACGTTGCGGAACTCCACCGGTCCGTCCCAGAGCTGCAATCCGATCCGTCCCGATGCCCGGGCCAGTCCGGGGATTCGGTCGGCCTTCGCCGCGTGAGCGTCGAGGTTGGCATCGACGACCTTCGTGCCGTTGACGGCCACCTGCACGCGCCGCCCCTGCTCGCGGATGCGGACGGCGTTCCATTTGCCGAGCGGGGCATCGGGCACCGGGTTGGGAGCAACCAGGCCGAAGATCGCCCCATTCTTCACCTCCGGCGACAGACGCCAATACTGCGCCGCGTCGTCGTCCATCAACTGCACCTCCACGAACTCACCGTCGTTGGGCCGGCCTTCCGGCCAGGCGCGGAGAAAGACCCCGCTTTGGCCGCCCTTAGGGAGCCGGTATTCCAGCTCGAGCTGGAAATCGGCATACTCCTCGTCGCTCATCAGCCAGCCGCGGCCTGGGCCGCCGGCTTTGAGAATCCCGTCGTGGACCGTCCAGACTTGAGAGCCCACGGCCTTCCAGCCGCTCAAGTCGCGGCCGTTGAACAGCTCGATCCAGCCCGATTGGGAACCCGAAGCGGAGGACGCGACGTCGGCCGGCGTTGCGGTCCCCTCGCCCTTCGCGAGAACGGGTGGCTTCGTCCCCTCGCCCATTGGGAGAGGGCTAGGGTGAGGGCCCTTCGCGTCGCCGTTGCTGGACGAGCCGGCAGTGCCAGCCGGCTCGTCGCGTTTGGCACTCCGATCCAATGAGTAGGCAGCGGCGGAATAGACTACCGAACCCCCGTGAATCTGCTGGAAACCGACGTAGGCAGGCGCATCTGGTTCGACAGACCCTGATGGCTGAGTCGCCTTCAGCACGAGACGGCCATCCAGGAACACACGCACCGAATCGCCTTGCCGTTCAAAACGCGCCACGTACTTGCGGCCGCCAAGGGGCGCATAGTACGGCGTCTGATCCAGAGCCTGTCGCTGCGTGCCCGTGATCCAGTTCAGAGAGTTCTCGCCATAACCTCCGGAGAGCGGCACTTCGTACCCCGCCGAGAAAACGGCCAGGTGGGCATTGAAGTCCTTGGGTCCGGGCGGTGATTTCTGGAGAGCGACGAGCAACTTGAAATTCAACTCCTCCGAACCTCGGCGAAGATAATGGTAGGCCCAGGATTCGTTGAAGTGGGCGGGGGGCCACGGGCAGGCGGTGGGAACGTACTCAAAGGTCACCTCGTAGGCGAAGTCTCCTTGGATCGGCCTTGTGTTCATCACCGCGGGGTACCCATTCGGGCCGCCGACAACAAGTTTCTCGGGTTCGCACAACACCGCGTTCTGCGGTTCCGAGCGAAACCAGGCCGACGAGACAAGGTCCCGCGGGGTCGCCTGGAATACCGTTTTCACGTTCGCAGCGGGCAGGCAACCATCGGGTGGGATCAGCCGGAGGCTCGCCAGGTCCCGCTGTTCGTCTTGGGACAGGCTCGGCCGCCGCAGAGACAGTCCTGCATAACGAACGCCGAACTCGCCGTGGCCAGCATAAGATCCTAGTCCGAGACGCGAATGGAGGGCTCCGGTCAGCGGCTCGCTGTCCGAGTAGGTGATTGCGAGCTGACCGTCGATGCTGACGAAAATCCGGTTGTGGCCGCGAAGGAAGGTGCCGGTGTGGAATACGCCACGCTCCAACTTCCGCGGGAACGTGAACGTGCACACCTCGACCCCTTCTCGCAGCAGTTTGGCTTCGGTCGGATTGACCAACACGCAGTAGCCCAGCCCCTGGGAGACACCATAGCCTGGGCCCGAAAGCCAGATGCGCGGCTCGCCGTGCTCGGTCAGTGCGAACCTGAGGGAAAGCTCGAACTGGGAGGAGATCGGCTCTTGGAGCCACAACGCAGTGGAGCTGGAAACGCCGAGAATACGTATACCCCCCTGGTCGACGACCGGGGGCACCCCCTGCTGTCCAAGACAACAGTGGAAATGCCGCAGTGCCGCCGAATCGATCAGCGGGTCCCCGAGAACAACGGGCCAGGCCGACGCAATGTTGCGGATGTCGGGCGGAACGACGGCCGGCGGCGTTTGTCCGGCCCCGTCGGGCTTCCCCACGCTCGGTCCTTGGCGTTCGCACACCACACGGAAGCCGGTGGCAGGGTCGCGGTGGGCAAGCCCTTGGCCGGCGCGTTTAGCCGAGCGGCAGTAGGACAGGTTGGAGCGATAGTAGCCGCCGCGCAACACATGGCTTGAGTCAGCGGTGGGTCCGGCAGGGTCGATCGGAGGGGATTGGCTGTAATAGTCCACACTGAACGAGTCCGAGCACCACTGCCACACGTTCCCGTGCATATCGTAGAGACCCCAGGCGTTCGGTTTCCTCTCGCCTACAGGGTGCGTCATCCCGCCAGCGTTCTTGTTGAACCACGCCACATCACCCAACGCCGCCTCGTCGTCGCCGCAGTACCAACGGGTTGTCGTTCCGGCACGGCAGGCATATTCCCACTCGGCTTCAGTCGGCAGCCGATAGACCCGCCGTGCCGCTCGTTCCGCAGGCATCGCTGACACGCGGCGGCAGAACTCCGTCGCCTCCTCCCAACTTACCGTCTCCACCGGGTGGCGGCTGGTGTCCTTGCCCGCCATCTTCCTGGCAAAGTTCTTGCGCGCTCCCACCTGCTTTGCGTCAAACGGGGGGTTGATGGCGGACACATCCATCTGCTTTTCAGTGAACGCGCTGGGATTCACGCGCATCACCTTCTCGTATTCCGCTTGCGTGAGCTGATACATCGCCAGATAGAACGGCGTGGTGATTTTCACCCGGTGGCGTGGAGTTTCACTGGATAGACGGGTGGCGCGAACCTCGTCATCCTGAATGTTATGTGCCGCTTCCATCGCCCAGGCAATTTCCTCAGGTGTCGAACCCATCTGGAACTCCCCGGCTGGAACCAGGACCAGCTTCATCCCGATCGAATTGGTCGTCTCCACCGGCACGCCGAGATAATCGGCCCACGCTTTCTGGTGCTCTTGGGCCTTCTTCTCGTCGAACGGCGCGACGGCCCGTGGCGGCTCGGTCCCCTCTCCCTTTGGGAGAGGGCTAGGGTGAGGGCCTCTCGTGTCACTACTGCTGGACGAGCCAGCAGTGGCACCCGACGCGTTCACGACGCAACGGAACCCTACGAGGTTGTACGTATTCGACGGCGGAAAACGATGACTCCGGTCGGCACAGCGGAAATCGTCAGGATGAATGATGGCCCAGGAGCCACCCCGGACGATTCGGTCCTTGGCAGTCGTCGGCCCAACGGCTTCGACGTTTCCACCGGAGCGGGCATGGTCCGCATGGGGATCCTCGCACCACTCGAAGACGTTGCCCGCCATGTCCTCCACGCCAAACGGACTGGCACCTGCCGGATAGCTCCCCACCGGGGCTGTTCGGCTGGCTGCGGTGCCACCGCCAGCGGTGTTGGAATCCAACCAGTTGTTAGACCTCTCGGGGTCCCATTCGTTTCCCCATGGGTAACGTCGCGCGTCGGTGCCTCGCGCGGCCAATTCCCATTGTGCTTCGGTAGGCAAGGCCGCGCCGGCCCACTGCGCGTAGGCCGCGGCGTCATACCACGTAACGTTGACGATCGGGTGTTCGTCGATCCAACCCCACGGCGGTTCGGCAGGCATCGTGCGTCCCGTCGCTTGACAGAATTTCCGATATTGGCCTACTGTGACCTCGTACTTGTAGATCCAGAAGCCGCTCAGCGTGACCTCTCGCGCGGGTTGCTCGTCCTGGAACCACTCCGGGCTCCAATCCGGGTGAGCCCGCAGCAACTGGGCGATCTCGGCATTATCGCTACCCATGATAAACGTCGTCTCAGGTATCCAGATCATTTCGGTTCCGTCGCGCGGGTTGGCCTCGACGGCGCGTCGCATCAGGGTCGCCCGTTCGCCGGCCGCCTGGGGGTCGCTGGCATCCTCCGGGCACTGCTCGGGGATGTGCAGGAGCGTCGCCTGCAAGTCGCTGCCGCCGATCACCAGCGGCCGGTTCCCTCGGCCGGAGAAATGGTCTCTCGCTTCGTTCCGGGCAATGGTCCATAGCCAGCCGCGAAAGGTTCCGCGGGCGCGATCGCGCTCGAACCGCCCGATCCCCGACGCGACGGCGCGAAAAACCTCCTGCACCACGTCCTGACTATC
>Ga0172371_10012512_pt1 | contig 11163 bp, 11 predicted proteins | sample Lak12m_FD_114543 | JGI IMG/M metagenome (GOLD analysis project Ga0172371, IMG submission 114543) | Freshwater microbial communities from Kabuno Bay, South-Kivu, Congo - kab_022012_12m | ecosystem: Environmental > Aquatic > Freshwater > Lake | place: Democratic Republic of the Congo: South-Kivu... | reverse complement strand
TCGGGCACCTCGTGGTTCGAGATGCGCTGGGCGAAGCCCTCGACGATGGCCGTCTTGCCGACACCCGGCTCGCCGATGAGCACCGGGTTGTTCTTGGTGCGGCGGCTGAGGATCTGCATGACGCGCTCGATCTCGGTCTGACGGCCGATGCAGGGATCGAGCTTGCCCTCCTCGGCGAGCTTGGTGAGATTGCGGCCGAACTGGTCGAGCACCTTGGCGGCGCGCTTGCCCTCGCCGCCGCCGGCCGCTTGCGGGCTGCGGCGGCCGGGGCCGCTGAGCGCGCGCATGACCTCGCCGCGGATCTTCTCGGGCTCGGCATCGAGGTCCAGCAGGATGCGCGCGGCGACGCCTTCGTCCTCGCGCACGAGGCCGAGCAGGATGTGCTCGGTGCCGATGTAGTTGTGGCCGAGGCTCAGCGCCTCGCGCAGCGCCAGCTCGAGGACCTTCTTGGCGCGCGGCGTGAAGGGGATCTGGCCCTGTGGCGACTCCTCGCCGGAGCCGACGATGCGGACGACGGCCGCGCGGACCTCCTCGACGGACACTTCGAGCCCGTCGAGCACGCGCGCGGCGACCCCCTCTTCTTCGCGCAGAAGACCGAGCAAGAGATGTTCGGTGCCGATGTAGTTGTGTTTGAGCGCCCGCGCCTCTTCTTGCGCGAGGACCACGACCTGCCTGGCCCGCTCCGTGAAGCGTTCGAACATGCGGCCACTCCTTCGTGAAACGGGAGCCGTTCGGGTCGAGGAGAGGACGGGGACGGCCACCGGTGCTTGCTCTCAGCCTCCGGCGCACTCGCATGTGCCCCGCCGGAGGCACGACGTGGGTCTATGGTACCCGATTCGCCGGACGACGCGACCCGGGCACCTTCCACGCGATGCGCGACAGGGGTTCCGCCGCTCGGCCGCCACACCTACAATCAGGTTGACGTCCCGAGGAAAGGCAAACGATGGATCCCGGCTACCAGCCCAAGTACCCGCGCGCCAAGCTGCGGGGCATAGTCATGAAGCATCTGGCGGCCTTGCGGCTGGCCGGGCTTGCCCCCAATTGCAGCGTGGTCTTCGGAGAAGCGCCGCCACAGGGCGATCGCGTCCGCGGGTGGCTCCTCGAGGATCCCCGGCAACGAGTCGCCACGGTCCGGTATCTGCTCCTCGACGACGGCGACGTGTGGAGAGAGGTGGAACCACCGCACGACGCCGCGGAGACCGTCGAGCGCATCTGGCTCAGCGGGCCCGACGACGACCTGGTGACGCTGCTCATCAAAGCCGTGAACGACGCGAGACGCGAGGGCGCCGCGTGCCTGGTGCCCGAGGAGCGCGTCGACCTCGCGACCCGCGTCGTCACCGACCGCCGCGAGGGCCACCAGCCGCTCGGCGGCCCGGAGCGTCGCCGCGCCTGATCGCCGCCCTCGCGGACGCAGCAGGGCGCCGGTCGTGTCTGTCAGCCCCGCAGCGCCGGGAAGAGGATGACGTCGCGGATGCTCGGCGCGCCGGTGAGGACCATGACCAGGCGGTCGAGGCCCATGCCGAGGCCGCCGGTGGGCGGCATGCCGTGCTCCATGGCCTCGAGGAAGTCCTCGTCGAGCCGGTGCGCGGTCTCGTCACCGTCGGCGAGGTCCTGCATCTGCTGCATGAAGCGCTCGCGCTGGTCGTCCGGGTCGTTGAGCTCGCTGAATGCGTTGCTCAGCTCCATGCCGGCGATGAAGCCCTCGAACCGCTCGACGAAGCGCGGGTCGTGCGGGGTCTTCTTGGCGAACGGGCTGGTCTCGAGCGGGTGCTCGGTGATGAACACGGGCTGGATCAGCTTTGGCTCGACGCACTCGCTGAAGAGATCGTCGACCTGGGCGCCCCAAGCAGGAGCGAGCGGCACGACGTCCGCGAGCCCCTTCTCCTTGATGCGGGCCCGCAGATCGCCCACCGTGCGCGCGTCCTCGGCGCCGATGTCGATGCCCGTCTCACTCTCGATGGCCGTGCGCATCGTGAGACGCGGCCACGGCGGCGTGAGGTCGATCTCGTGCTCGCGGAACGTGACCTTGAGTGCGCCGACGGATTCAGCCGCATACGCCGTCATCTGCTCGACGGTGTCCATGACGTGGTTGTAGTCGACGTAGGCCTCGTAGAACTCGAGCATCGTGAACTCGGGGTTGTGCTTGAAGCTCACGCCCTCGTTTCGGAAGTCCTTGCCGATCTCGTACACGCGGTCGATGCCACCGATGATGCAGCGCTTGAGGTACAGCTCGGTGGCGATGCGGAGGTAGAGGTCGCGCTCGAGCTCGTTGTGGTGCGTGATGAACGGCTTGGCCAAGGCCCCGCCGTAGAGCGGCTGCAAGACCGGCGTCTCGACCTCGATGAACCCGCGGTCGTCGAGAAACCGGCGCACGGCGGCGATGATGCGCGCCCGCTTGATGAAGACGTCACGCGAGTCGTCGTTGGCGGCGAGGTCCAGGTACCGCTTGCGGTATCGGGTCTCGACGCTGGTGAGGCCGTGGTGCTTCTCCGGCATCCCGCGCAACGACTTGCTGAGCAGCTGCCACGAGGTGATGCGCAGGCTGAGCTCCCCCCGCCGGGTGCGCATCATGGTGCCCTCGGCGCCGACGAAGTCGCCGAGGTCGACGTGCTCGAGCGCCGCGTAGCGCTCCTCACCGAGAGCGTCGAGCTGGCAGAAGAGCTGGAGCTCGCCGCTCAGGTCCTTGAGCACGACGAACGTGAGCTTGCCGTGGACCCGGCGAGCGACCACGCGGCCGGCGACGCGGCGCACGTCGGGCGAGTCCTGACCGGCCTCGAGTGCGGCGTAGACGTCGTGCAGCGATCCGATCTCGTCGCGCGGTTGGTACTGCGTCGGATACGCCCCGCCCTCGGCACGCCAGGCGGCGAGCTTGGTACGCCGCTCGGCGAAGACGTCACCGTGCTCGGCGTGGTCTTCCATCGCGACGATCAGGCCTTTTCGATGGCCAGGACCTTGAACTTCTTCGAGCCCTGGGGGACGCTCACCGTCACCTTGTCGCCCGGCTTGTGACCGATGATGGCGCTCCCGACGGGCGACTCGTTCGAGAGCTTGTGCGCGCCGGGGTCGGCCTCGGCCGAGCCGACGATGGCGTACTGGACCACATCGCCGGCCTTCATGTCCTGCAGGGTGACCTTGGTGCCGACGCCCACCTTCTCGGTGGTGATGGAGTCGGAGTCGATGACGATGGCGCTGCGCAGGCGCTCCTCGAGCGCATAGATGCGCGCCTCCAGCATGGCCTGCTCGTTCTTGGCGTCGTCGTACTCGGAGTTCTCGGAGATGTCGCCGAAGTCCCGCGAGGCGCGGATACGCTCGGCCACCTCGTCACGCTTGACGGACGACAGATACTCGATCTCCTCCTTGAGGCGCTGGAAGCCCTCAGGTGTGAGGATGATCTCGCGATCGACCACTGGTTCCTCCTCTTCAACGCGGCAACGCGGCCCCAAACGAGACCGCGCGCCGAAGTGGCGAGTCAGTATAGGGCATGGCCGGTGTCGGCGCAAACGCCGCCGCGGGCGCGAACGACCGTCACGGCCCGGCCCCACGATCCTCCCTCCGAGCGTGCCTCAGAGCCCCAGAAGCAGACGGATCTCGGCAGGGTCTTTCGCCTGCATCAGTCGCAGCGCCAGCGCCTTGTCCAGCGTGCCGTTCCGGCGGAAGCGTGGCCAGAACTGACGCAGGTGACCCACCGCGCGACCGTCCCTGTCGGCGAGCACATCCGCGACGAAGCGGCGAAGCTCCGCGAGCCTCTCCGCATCGCCCGGCGGCGACGACCCGAGGACTTCGGCGAAGAGCCACGGCGCGCCGAGAGCGTGACGGGCGAGCATGACGGCGGCCGCGCCGCCGTCGAGGAGGGAGAGCACCGCTGCGCGGCCGTCCACGTCGCCGGACGCGACCACGGGGACGGGCAGCTCTGCGGCGAGCGCGAACGTCACCGCGTGGTCGGCGCGGCCGCGATAGAGCTGCGCCGCCGTGCGCGGGTGGATGCAGAGGGCGGCCGCGCCCGCCGCGACGAGCCGGGGCGCCGCCAGGCGCCCGAGCTCGTCGCCCTCCCGCAGCCCCGAGCGGATCTTGACCGTGACCGGGATGCCGCGTCCCGGAGCGGCATCGTCCACGGCCCGCACGACGGCGGCGACGATGCCGGAAGCACGGTCCGGCTCGGCAAGCAGAGCCGCCCCCGCGCCGGTCTTGACCACCTTTCGGACCGGGCACGCCATGTTGAGGTCGATGAGGTCGGCGCCGGCGGCGACACAGCGCCCCGCGGCAGCGGCCAGCACGCCGGCGTCGGCGCCGAACAGCTGGAAGCCGATGGGATACGCATCCACGCCGCACTCCAGGTAGTCGAGTGTGCGGCGATTTCCGTAGTGCACACCGTAGGCGGAGATCATCTCGGTGAAGACGAGACCGGCGCCCCAGCGGCGCACGCTGCGCCGGAACGCCGGCGTGGTGACCCCGGCCATCGGCGCCATGAAGAGGCGCCGGTCCAGATCGAGACCGCCGATGCTCAGCGGGCGGCGCAGCGGATCCCGCGCGGCCACGCCCTTCCCTCAGTCCCGCTGCTGGCGACGCATCACGATCTCGATGCCGCGCAGGGTGAGGAACGGATCGACCACCTCGATGACCTCGGTGTGCCGGGCGATCATCTCGGCGAGACCCCCGGTCGCGATCACCTTCGCGCGCACGCCGAGCTCCGCCCAGATCGCGTGCACGATCCCCTCCACCTCACCGGCGAAGCCGTAGACCGCCCCCGACTGCAGCGCCTCTGTCGTCGACTTGCCGATCGCGTGCTCGGGCTCCACCAGCTCGACCTTGATGAGCTTGGCGGCGCGCGTCGTGAGCGCCTCGAGCGAGACCTCGATACCGGGCGCGATGGAGCCGCCGAGGTAGTCACCCCCGGCCGAGATCACGTCGAAGGTCGTCGCCGTGCCGTAGTCCGCGACGATGCAGGGGCCGCCGTACATCTCGTAGGCGGCGACGGCGTTGACGATGCGGTCGGCGCCGACCTCGGCAGGGTTCTTCATCGCGATACGCATCCCCGTCCGTGCCCCAGGTCCGACCACGAACGCCGAGATGCCGAGATGCTTCCGGCACATCTCGACCCACTGCTGGGTGAGTCTCGGCACCACGGACGCCATGCCCACCTCGTCCACGGCATCCTTCAACCGGGTGCCCTGGAGCGAGAAGAAGCCCTGCAGCAGACCGGCGATCTCATCGCTGGTGCGGTGTCGCACGGTGGCGATACGCCACTCGTCGACCACGGAGCCGCCGTCCATCAGGCCGAGGTGCGTCTGGGTGTTGCCGACATCCACGACCAGCAGCACGTCACACCTCCAGATCAAGGGCAAGGTCGATCCACGGCGCCCTCGTCGTCAGGGCGCCCACGGAGATCACGTCCACACCGGCCTCCGCGAGTTCTCGCACGCGCTCGAGCCGGACACCGCCGGAGACCTCCACCAGCGCCCGGCCGGCGACGCGCGCCACGGCCGTCCGCACGGAGGGAGTCGTCATGTTGTCGAGCAGTACGATCGTGGCTCCCGCCTCGATCGCTTCATCGAGCTGCTCGAGCGTATCGACCTCGACCTCGAGCGCATGCACGTGCGCCGCCCCGGCACGCACGAGCGCCACGGCGGCGGCGACGCCGCCGGCCGCCGCCACATGGTTGTCCTTGATCATCGCCCCATCGAAGAGGCCGAACCGGTGCGGCGTCCCTCCGCCGTGCACCACGGCCTGCTTCTCGAGCGCGCGCAGGCCGGGCGTCGTCTTGCGCGTCGCGGCGATGCGGGCGCCGGTGCCCGCAGTCTCCCCGACGTACCGCGCCGTGAGCGTCGCCACGCCGCTGAGGCGACCGAGGAAGTTGAGCGCCGTCCGCTCGGCCGCGAGGATGCCCGCAAGAGGGCCGCGCACCTCCGCGACGGTCGCTCCGGCGGCGAAGGCGTCGCCGTCGCGGACCAGGCGTTCGACCACGAGCTCGGCGTCGACGAGACGGGCGGTCTCCTCGAGCGCGATCACTCCGGAGAGCACGCCGGCCTCGCGCGCCACGACCCGCGCCACTCCGTCGCCGGCGAACATGGAGCCGGTGATGTCACCGTAGCCGGCGAGATCCTCGCGAAGCGCGCGGCGCACCGCCACCCGCACCGCGACGAGATAGCTTCTCCCGCTCATCAGCGTCCTCCCCGGCGCCCTACCGCGCCGCGTCGCGCTCCTCCGCCGGCAGCCTCAGAGTGATGTGGCGCCGCCACTCGACGTCGTCGACCGCCGGGTAGTCGTCGCGCAGATGCACGCCCCGTGACTCCTCGCGCAGCAGGGCGCACTTGGCGATCTGCGTCCCCAGCGTCAGCATGTTCAGGACTTCGTACTCGGCCTCGCCTTTGCGCCCGAATCGAAGCTCCGATGTGAGCGCGTTCAGCTCCTCCAGCGCCGCCGCAAGATCACCGGCGCGGCGCAGCACGCCCACATCATGCTGCATCACGTCGGTGAGCCGGCGGCGCGCCGCCGCCGGGTCGCTCCCGCCTGCTTCGCCCGTCGCCTCCGGCAGATCGAAGCGGAGCCTGCTGACGTCCTCACCGAGCCGGCCGACGTACCGGTCCAGGTCGCGGACGACACGGTCTGAGAAGACCAGCCCCTCGAGCAGTGAGTTGCTCGCCAGACGGTTGGCGCCGTGCACGCCGGTGCTCGCCACCTCGCCGCTCGCGTAGAGTCCAGGGAGAGTGGTGCGACCCCACCGGTCGGTGATCACCCCGCCGACGAAGTAGTGGCATACGGGCGCCACCGGGATGAGTTGCGTCGTCAGGTCCAGACCGTGATCACGAAGCCCCGCGGTCACCGTCGGGAAGCGCTCCTGGAGCCAGGCCGCGTCGAGATGAGTGGCGTCAAGGTAGACGTGGTCGGAACCTTCATCGCGCATCTCCGCAACCATGCCGCGCACCACCACGTCGCGCGAGGCGAGCTCGGCCCGCGGGTCGTGTGCGGTCATGAACCTCTCGCCGGCGGCGTTGCGGAGATAGGCGCCTTCCCCCCGCAGCGCTTCAGTGATGAGCTGCACGGTCTGCTGACCGGGGACCGCGAGCCCCGTGGGGTGGAACTGTACGAACTCGAGGTCGCGGATCGCAGCACCGGCGCGGAAGGCCATCGCCACGCCGTCTCCGGTGGCGACGAGGGGGTTCGTCGTCCGGCCGTAGACCTGCCCGGCGCCGCCGGTGGCGAGGATCGTCACCATGGCGACGTTCAGGGTGAGGCCACCGTCGGCAAGGTCGAGAGTGAGCGCCCCGACACAGCGCCCGCCGATGGTGAGCAGGTCGATGACGAACTCGTCTTCGTAGAGCTGGACCCGGCTGCCGACCCGGGCCGCCTCGGCGAGAGCGCTCGACACCTCGCTGCCGGTCGCGTCGCCGCCGGCGTGGACGATCCGTGGCAGTGAGTGGGCGCCCTCACGGCCGAGGACGATCTGCCCGTCGACCTTGTCGAAACGCGGGCAGATGTCCATGAGCTCGCGCACCCGGTCCGGACCCTCGTTCACCAGCACACGGACGGCCTCCTCGTCGCAGAGGCCCGCCCCGGCGTCGACGGTGTCCTTGAAGTGCAGTTCCGGGGAGTCGCTCGGGCCGAGCGCCGCGGCGATGCCGCCTTGCGCGAGGAACGTCGTGGTGTCGTCGAAGGTGGACTTGGTGAGCAACCCGACGCGCCAGCGCCGAGCGGCGCCGATGGCGGCCGTGAGACCGGCGATGCCGCCGCCCAGCACGAGCACGTCGAAGGTCCGTCGGTGCAGCGTCTCGGAGGACCGGCTGGCGACGTACGGTCGCGTCATGGCGTGCCCGTCACCACGCACTCATGCCCTGCCACCGCTCTCTCCTCCGCCCTCATCGAACAGCCGCACCTGCTGGCTCCGGGCCGTGGTCCGCGCCAGCCCGGCCACGTCGAGATCGGGCATGCCTCTCGCCAGATCCCACACCTCCAGCAGGGGAACGAGCACGAACGCTCGCTTGACCATGCGCGGGTGCGGGAGCGTGAGCTCCGGATCCACGGACTCGACGTCTTGGACGAGTAGTATATCGACATCGAGCGTACGCGGACCAAAACGGAGTTCACGGGTGCGTCCGTGCTCGCGTTCGATGCGCTGGCATTCCGCGAGCAGGTCCTGCGGGTTGAGGGCGGTCTCAAGGCACACGACCTGGTTCAGAAAGGCGCTCTGGTCGAGGTGTCCCTGGGGAGCGGTCTCGTACACACGCGACTCGCCGGCCACCCGCGTTGCCGGAAGCGCCGCGAGAGCCTCCCGGGCCGCGTGCAGGTACGCGAGGCGGTCGCCCATGTTGGACCCCAGCGACACGAAGACGCGGCTTTCCGGCGAGGCGGTCAAACCGTCCGCACCACCTCGACCCTGGCGACCGTGACCGGGATGCTCACCGGCGGCGACGGCTTCGTCACCGCCACCTCGAGCAGCTCCGGCTCGAACTCGTCCCAGATGCCGTCGGCGATCACCGTCGCGAGGCGCTCCAGGAGATGGAACTCCCCGGTCTCCACGACCCCACGCACGAGATCGACGACACGACCGTAGTCGACGGTGTCGTCGAGGTCGTCCGTCGTGCCGGCGGTACGGGACACGGGCTCAAGACGCACATCCACGACCAGCGTTTGTCCGACGGCGCGCTCTTCGGACGTGACACCACAGCGACCGCGCAACTCGATGCCCTCGATGGCGATTGAGAGACTCCGCGTCATGGTGAGGCCTCCTAGGGATGCACCGGCTGCTCCGGCCGGCGTGGCTTATGGAGCCGTCGCGCCTTCCCGCACGGCCTGAGCGACGCGAAGCGCCTGGAAGTTGGGCTTCACGTCGTGCACGCGAAACACCTGCACCCCCGCCACGGCACCGAGTACGGTGGTCGCCACCGTCCCGATGAGCCGCTCGCCGGGCTCGGCGCCCAGGATGGCTCCGAGGAACCGCTTTCGCGAGGCGCCGAGCACCACCGGTCGGCCGAGCGCGACGATCCGCTCGAGGCCGGCGAGCAGGGCGAGATTGTGCGCCGCCGTCTTGCCGAAGCCGATGCCGGGGTCGACCATGAGCTGTTCCTCGCGCACCCCACGCGCCAGCGCGAACTCCATGCGCTCCTCGAGGAAGCGGACGACGTCGCCGACGACGTCGTCGTACCGCGGATCGTCCTGCATGGTCTTGGGCAGCCCCTTCATGTGCATGAGGCAGACGGGGCATCCCGCTTCGGCGATGACCTCCGCCATGCCGTCGTCGCACCGCAGTGCGCTCACGTCGTTGACGATCCCGGCGCCGGCGGCCAGAGACGCGCGTGCGACGGCCGCCTTCATCGTGTCGACGGAGATCGGCACACCGATACTGCCGGCGAGGGCGTCGATCACCGGCAGAACCCGGCCGAGCTCCTCTTCGGCCGACACCGGCTCCGAGCCGGGGCGCGTCGATTCGCCTCCGATGTCGACGATCGCCGCCCCCTCACGCACCAGCGTGAGCGCCTGGGCGAGCGCGTCGTCGGCGGCGAGAAAACGGCCGCCGTCGGAGAACGAGTCGGGCGTGACGTTGACGATGCCCATGATGCACGGGAACGGCAGGTCGAGAGCCGAGCCGTGTGAAGCCGCCGTCATGACGGCGCCGTCAGTGTGGGGCGTTGATCAGGGCGAAGACCTCGGCGCGCGTCGCCTCGTTGCTCTGGATCAGGCCACGGACAGCGCTGGTGACGGTCTTGGCGCCGGGCGTGCGCACACCGCGCATACTCATGCACATGTGCTCGGCCTCGATCAGGACGAGAGCGCCGAGCGGCTCCAGCGACTTCTGGATGGCGTCGGCGACCTCGCTCGTGATGCGCTCCTGGAGCTGTGGGCGCGCCGCCACCTGGCGCACGGCGCGCGCCAGCTTGCTGAGACCCGCGATGTGGCCGTGCTCGCTGGGGATGTACGCCACGTGGGCGCGTCCGTGGAACGGCAGCAGGTGGTGTTCGCAGGTCGAGTAGAAGTCGATGTCCTTGATCAGGACCATCTCGCGGTGGTGATCGCCGGGCATGGCGATCAGCAGCTCCGCCGGGTCCGGAGCGCCGATGCCGGAGAAGATCTCCTCGTACATGTCGGCGACGCGTCGTGGGGTCCCGACCAGACCCGATCGCCCAGGGTCCTCCCCGATGCCTTCGAGGATGAGACGCACACCGGTCTCGATCTTTTCGCGGTCCACTTGTCTCCTCCGATACGGCGGTGACTCAGGTCGCTTCCGGATTGACGGGGTTGACGTGCGCGGGCTTGGGCACGGGCGGCTGCTTGGACCGCTCACGCTTCTCGGGCTCCGGCGCCGCCTTCAGGCGGCGTGCCGCCTCCTTCTCGTCGCGCTCCCGGAAGACCTCTTCCTCGGGGACGCCGTCGACGAGCCCCTGGAACTCGGTCGCCTCGATGGTCTCGCGCACGATGAGGATCCTGCTGATCGTGTCGAGGAGGTCGCGCTTCTCTCCGAGAAGGTCCTTGGCGCGCTGATGAGCATCCTCGATGATGCGCCGGATCTCATCGTCGATCTGCTTCGCAATCTCCTCCGAATAGTCGGCCTGCTGCTGGAACTCACGGCCGAGGAACGGCATCGACTGGTCGTGGCCCAGGGTGCGCGGGCCGAGCTCCTCGCTCATGCCGTAGCGCATGATCATCTGCTTGGCGGTGGCCGTCGCCTTCTCGAGGTCGTTGGCGGCGCCCGTGGTGATCTCGCCGAACACCACCTCCTCGGCCGCACGGCCGCCCAAGGTCATCGACAGCGTGTCCATGAGCTCCTGCTTGGTGGTCAGGAACTTGTCCTCGGTCGGCAGCGAGATCGTGTAGCCGAGCGCCTGGCCACGGCTCACGACCGAGATCTTGTGGACCGGGTCGGTGAACTCGAGGAAGTGCCCGACGAGCGCGTGGCCCATCTCGTGGTAGGCGGTGATCGCCTTCTCCTTCTCGCTGATGATCCGTGTCTTCTTCTCGGGGCCCGCCAGGACGCGCATGATGCCCTCTTCGAGCTCGGTCATCCCGATGAGTTTCTTGCCGTGACGCGCCGCCAGAAGCGCCGCTTCGTTGACCAGGTTCGCCAGATCGGCGCCGGTGAAGCCGGGGGTCTGGGCGGCGAGGGCATCGAGATCGATGTCCTTGTCGATGGGCTTGCCCTTGGAGTGGACCTCGAGGATCATCTTGCGCCCC
>Ga0172371_10012511_pt1 | contig 11163 bp, 9 predicted proteins | sample Lak12m_FD_114543 | JGI IMG/M metagenome (GOLD analysis project Ga0172371, IMG submission 114543) | Freshwater microbial communities from Kabuno Bay, South-Kivu, Congo - kab_022012_12m | ecosystem: Environmental > Aquatic > Freshwater > Lake | place: Democratic Republic of the Congo: South-Kivu... | reverse complement strand
TCGGCAATTAAAATGGTGCTTTTCAGCTCAACCCCTTTTTTGTATTCATATCTTGCGACCAACCAATCAATCAAGATGCAAACAGCCAGAATTAAAAAATAAAAGATGGAAATTTCCGGCTGCATCGGGCTAATAAACCTTTCTATTATACCTTTTGAGAGCTCCCAAGCGGCAATAATTAAAAGAAAAATAATTCCCATTGCCGCTAATGCTTCGTATTTACGATAACCGTATGGGTGAGTTTTATCCGCGGGCCGTTGAGCAATGTTTATGCCGAAAAGTCCCAGTATATTTGAAAACCCGTCAAAAAGAGAATGGAGCCCGTCGGCCATAATACTTAACGCTCCGGAAAAAAAACCTATAGCAATTTTCGCGAAAGCCACAAGCCAATTCAAAAAAAAGATAATCAAAAGAACCTTCTTAATTTCTTTGAACCTCATTTACCTCTCCTTATTTAAGACTATTTTAAAAGTACATCATTATGCTATAACAGAGATTTAGTTTTGTGTAAAGAGACTTAAGCCGATAATAAAGAATTTTCCGCCATGTCTTTTAATTTGCTGTAGGACCCCTTAAACTCACCCATCGTTCTCTCAACCGCCGCATATTTCTCCCATTCGCCATCTTCCATCCCCCTGTCGCCGAAATCTTCGTCTATGCCAATTTCTTTTAATGTATTTTTAAGGCTATCCGAAGCTTCATAAATTTTTTGAAACTCCTTAATCTCCAAAAGTCTTTTTAAGACTTCTGAATCTGTTTGTTTTTCTATTGAATTTTTAAGTTCTTCTATGGAAAATCCCTCCTCTTTTGATTTTAAATATACTTTTGATTGCTGTCCTGCTGTTTCTACATTTGTTATATTTGAAGCCCCGAGTAATAAATAAGAGTCTTCGGCGCGTCTTTTTGAGGCGGGAAGCAAATCAATTTTGTCAAAAATAGAAGACACCTCTTCAAACGACAAATTAAATTTCTTCTCAAACCATTGAGCCATTTTCAATCTCTCTCCAAAAAAAACTCTAAAAACCCGATGAGCCACAAATATTCCCGCTTGTTTGATATCGTTTTCTTTTTGGACTAAAAATTCTGGCCTATTTCCGTCAAAAAATTTTATTAATCTTTCGTCAGTTAAAGAATTTAAGTGCTTTTTTGAAGAAATTTCTTTTATTATTCCATCTCTATTTTCTTTAGTATGCTGTTCTTTTGAAAACTCCTCGTAAAATTTCCAAAAAATATCATCTTTCATCCCTTTAATTATTTTTTCCGCCTCAACCTCCCTTAAATAATCTTCTGTTCTTCCGATAATAGTGGCTAAATACGATTTTGTTAAAAAAACATTTTTTTTCTTTGCCGCAATCATCCCCTCAATTTCCGCAAAAATAAGGGAAATCTCCTGAGAGAACCCGAACGTTACGGTGCTCATAGTCCCAAAACCAATTTCGTTCAGCTGTTTTATTATCTCCATTGATTTTGGCGAAGAAGCGGCAATTTTAAAAACTATGTTGGGTTTCCCGCTGTATTTTACGGGGTCCCATCCCAACCAAATATCATAAAAATAAACAATATCTTTTAATATGGAATAAATCATTTTTGCATCATTTATACTAATTTTTACGTCTTCAGCCAAAAAAGGGTTTAATTGATATGTGGCAAGCCCATCGTTAAAATCGGAAAGGAGCGCAATTGGCCTCAGCGCCAAAACGCTTGGAAGAATTGAACAAATCGTCGCAAAGATAGCTAATTCGTCAGAATATTTCTTACTTTCCTTGCGCCATTCCTGATTAATTACGGCAATTTCTGAAAAATCCTTTAAAAATTCCGGAAACTCTTCATAGGCGCGAGTAATTATTGATGGATTTGTTGTGGACTGAAAGAAACCAAGATGCCTCAAGAACCTTAAACTAACCGTGGAATCATTCCCAAATTTACATATTTTTTCATCAACTATTTTATAATATACGTTGTTTTCAATTTCCGATTGAACTGCCCAAAAAAAACTTTCGGTGAGATTTTCTGGTTCAATTTTCCTTTCTATATCTTCCGCCATTAAAAAAATCATTCCGCTCTCGCCGGAAAATTTTTTCATTTCCTTAAAAGTATTCTTTATCACGGACTCAATCAATTGTTTGCCAGTGGCGATTCTTTCCCATTTTTTTAAAACGTCGGTAATCCATCTTAGGGCAATGTCTTTTTCAAGCTGGGAAATCCCGATTATTTTTGATTCAAGCCCAAAAAAATTAAATGCCGTCTCAATAAGCGCTCGGCAATTGTTTTCCGAGCAACTTATCTGCTGCGCAATCTCGCCGATTGTTTCTTCAATTTTTCCGACCATTTCTTTCCGCAATAAAGAATCGGCGGCAAGCATGGGATGAGTTGCGGCCAACTTTAAAAAAAGCTCAACATAAGTAAGCCTCTCTCCCTCTCCAAAAGGACAGAACCTCAAAATAAGACTGTTTATTATTTTATCGTAAGCCTCTTTTTCCATTAAAAACCTACATTTTTTCGGGAGCAAAAACCCCTATTAAATCCAAGGTTTTTTTCAAAACGCTTTTTGTCGCAAGAACAAGACTTATTCTTGAGTCCTGTAAAATTTTATTTTCTTCCAGAACCCTACAATCGCAATAAAATCTATGGAAGGAATTAGCCAACTCCATTGCGTATTGAGAAATTCTTTGAACCTGATAATCTTTCGCCGTTTCTTCAATAATCTCAGGAAATCTTATAAGTTGTTTTATCAGCCCCAATTCTGATTCGTGGCTTAAAAATTTATAACCCTGGTTCTTATATTTCGCTTCTTTGACTTTTCCAAGAATACTGCAAATTCTTGCATGAGCATATTGTATGTAATAAACCGGGTTTTTTTCCGACTGTTCTTTTGCAAGGTCAAGGTCAAACTCCATTTGAGTTCCCAAGGCCTTTGTAGAATAAAAAAATCTCGCCACATCAAGCCCGACTTCGTCAATTAACCCTTTTAGAGCCACTATCTCTCCTGTTCTTTTTGACATTTTCCCAGACTTTAATCTTACCAATTGCGAAATTAAAATCTCAAACTCCGTTTTGTCCTCAAGAATTTTTGAGGCCGCCTTCATTTTTCTCACATGACCCTGATGGTCCGCCCCCCAAACGTCAATAACTCTGTCATAGCCTCTATCAAATTTTTCTTTGTGATAAGCAATATCGCTTAAAAAATATGATGGTTCTCCATCTGAGCGGATTACCACCCAATCTTTTTCGTCTCCAAAGTCAGATGTTTTGAGCCACACCGCACCCTCTTTTTCATATGTAAGTCCCCTACTATTCAGCCATTGAAAAATTTTCTCCACTTTTTTAGTTTTGAAAAGTTCTTGTTCTTCAGAAAACCATTTATCAAATTTAATTTTTAATTTTTTTTCAATAAAATCTTTATTCTCTTTTTGAATTTCCTGACAGAGAATATTTCCGGCTTCGCCTTCGCTGGAAATATTTTTAAGTTTTGATTTTATTTTATCTATTTTTGATTTTAAATCCTCGTTCAAATAAGTCTCTCCCCTGCCAAGAGCTGTTTTCCCGAGCTCTTGAATCTGATTGCTCTTTTTTGCATCGTTGACAAAATATTCTCTATCTACTTTGTAGCCGGCCATCTCCAAAACATTGGCTAAAATATCCCCAAAAAATGCGCCCCTTCCATTTCCTATATGCAACACTCCAGTCGGATTTGCAGAAATAAACTCTATGTTTACTCTTTTGCCATTTCCCATTTTTAGCGCGCCAAAATCTGTTTTTGAAATATCCTCCATCTGTTTCTGCAAAAAATCCTGAGAAAGAAAAAAATTGATAAACCCGGGGTTGACCGCCCAAATTCTTTCAAAAATATCCGAATTTTTATGTTCTATTCCCGAGACTATCAGGTCAGCTACTTCCATGGGAGATTTTTTAACCGCCTTAGCTATTTGCATCGCCACATTTGTAGAATAATCACCGTTTGATTGGCTCTCCGGACAATCAATTTTTATATCCGGTAAATCAAATCTCGGCAAAAAATTTCTGTCAAAAAGACCCGATAGACTTTCTTTTATTTTTTCTTTTAGAAGCTGTTTAATCATATGTTTTGCTGATTATTCAATTATAGATGATTTTTTGTCCTAAATAAAACTTCTTTATATTTATTAGAAAAATGCTACACTCTATTTAATGAATATCTTCGCGGAAAACAGAAAAATATTCTTTGAATATGAAATTTTGGAAACATTTGAAGCCGGAATCGTGCTTTTTGGTTATGAAACAAAAGCAGTAAAAACCGGACATATAAACCTTTCGGGCTCATTTGTCGCCATAAAAAATGAGGAACTCTTCCTTACTAATGCCGATATCCCCCCGTATCAGCCAAAAAATACCCCCCCAGAATATGACCCCAGGAGGTCCCGGAAGCTACTGCTTCATAAGGCCGAAATTAAGTCTCTTATAGGGAAAATAAAGCAAAAAGGCTTGACATTAGCTCCCTTGAAAGTTTATACTCAAAAAGGTAAAATAAAATTACAATTTGGAATTGCAAAAGGAAAAAAGACACACGACAAGAGGGAAACCATAAAAAAGAGAGAATTTAACAGACAAAAAGAGAGGGCTCTTAAAAATTCTTAAGGTCTCGTCCGTAATACTTTACAAAAATATTTTTTGGTAAAATTGTGCGGACGGGGGCGTAAGGCTTCGACAGGAAACTTTCACAAAACATTCGAACCAAGGTGTTGATTCCTTGCAAAACTGTCAACAAAAACATAAGTGTAAACTTATTTAGGAATGCTATCGCCGGCATAAAAATGCCGAGCTTAGCTCCGAACTTTGCCTGCGCTTAATCGCGCGAGCCATCCGGATTGTTGATTCTCGATAAACAAACCCCGGGTGTTATAAAATCGAGATAGGTATTTTCTTTTTTTCTCGGGAAGACCTACCGAAATCAACCGAGAAAAGCTTAAAATATTTTTTTCTAATTTTAAGTTTTAAGCTGAAAATAAATTAGGATATGTCCGTAAACTTGTTTTGAGAAAATTCTTTGGACGCGGGTTCAATACCCACCGCCTCCACCACGTTAAAAGTTTAAATAATAAAAAAACTTATTAATAAATATTACAGAGTTAATAATCAAATAAGGGTTCCCGAGGTAAAAGTGATTGACGAAACCGGCAAGAATATCGGAGCGCTTGAAACGTGGAAGGCAATTGAACTGGCAAAAGAAAAAAATCTTGATTTGATAGAAATTGTGCCGAGTCTTTCCCCGCCCATATGCAAAATAATGGATTATGGGAAATTCCTTTATAAAGAAGAAAAAAAAGAAAGAGCGCAAAGAGTAAAACAAAAAGGAGGAGAAACAAAGGGAATAAGATTTGGAATCCGTATTTCAGTGCATGATTTAGAAATAAGAGTAAATCAAACTGAAAAATTTTTAAAGGAAGGAAACAGGGTGAGAATTGAGATGGTACTCCGAGGAAGAGAAAAAGCGCTTGGAGATTTCGCGAGACAGAAACTGGAAGAATTTCTTGAGTTAACAAAACAAAAAATAGAATTCAAGGTCGAGCAGGAGCCGAAAAGAACTCCTCAGGGAATAAATATGGTTATAACAAAGGCCTAAGTATGAAAAGCAGAAAATCAATAACAAAAAGGTTTAAATTTACAAAAAGCGGAAAAGTTTTGCACCGAACAATGGGGCAAGATCATTTTCGCGCCAAAAAGTCGGGAAAAAGAATAAGAAAATCCAGAAAATGGGTCGTTATGTCTAAAGCCGACGCAAGAATTATAAAAAAAATACTTCACTAATAAATCAATTTTGATTAGAAAAATATGGTAAGAATAAAACGCGGGAAAATAGCCAATAAACGGAAAAAACATTTGCTGAAATACGCAAAAGGTTTTAAGTGGGGAAGAAAATCAAAAATCAGGCTTGCAAAAGATGCCGTTTTTCACGCCCTCAGATATTCGTATCGCGACAGGAAGAAAAATAAAGGAAATTTCAGAAAATTATGGCAAACTCAGATAAACGCCGCATGCCGCCAATCAGAAATGTCTTACAGTAAATTCATTGCCGGACTGAAAAAGAATAAAATAGAGCTGGACCGAAAAATATTGTCTCAACTTGCTCAAAAAAATCCGGAAATTTTTAAAGAAATAGTAGAAAAATCAAGAAGTTAAGTATTATAAAAGAAAAAGTCTCCACCTTTATAAGTGGAGACTTTTTTATTTTATATAGCGGGATATTTCGGAAAATTTCCGGTAAAGCATCCCAAACAAATATTTTCAATTTTAATTGGGTCTTCTGCCCTTCTTTTTTCGCTTTGAGCTAAAATTATTGAATCGGCAAAATTCTCTACAGTATTAAATTCCAAAGTTTTAACGCCCAGAATTCTTCTCATCTCTTCTGTCGTATGATCAACCGCAAGTAATGCTCCCCTCGGAGTAATATCAAACGGACATGGATATTTAATCTGCGGAGTTTCAATTCTAAGATGAACTTCTGTTGCTCCCCATTTTTTAATTATAAAAACACGTGCTAAAGTCTGATTCCCTTCAACCACAGAATCGTCAACCACAATAATTCTTTTCCCTTTTACGGCCCATGGCATTATCAAAAGTTTATTTCTTGCTCTTCTTGCTCTCTTTTTTGAAGAAAAAGGCAAAAAGCTTCGACCGCCGGCCTCATCATTATAGTCAAATATACTCTGATATTTTATTCCGGTAGCCTGATGTAATCCTTCCGCTGCACAATTTCCTGATTTTGGAAAACTTGAAATAATATCAGCCTCAGGACAATCAAAGGAAAGTTTTTTCCCTGCATTATTTCTTGTCTCGCCGACCCAGATATCATCAATTCTCGACGATGGCCTGGCCCAATATCCATATTCAAACCCGCAGATAACAAGGCTTGAGCTTGGCATTTTTTCAACAACCTTAAACCCACCGGAATTAACCGAAATTATTTCTCCGGGCTTAACGTCTCTGATTAATTCCATTCCGATATGCTCCAGACAGACTGACTCAGAAGCCACAGCACACCCCACTTTATTGTCTCCAAAAAACCTCCCCAAAGCTAATGGCCTAATGCCAAACATATCTCGAGACGAAAATATCCCCTCCAAAGTCAATAAAACAAGACTATATGGGCCTCTGACGTTTTGATAAACATTTTTTAACCCGTCAACAGGATCTTTTCCTGCCGCAATAAGCCTCGCTATAATACTTACCTCGGATCCTACAAGATATGGCGATTTTTTCTTCAATTCATCTTTATTTATAATTTTCCCATCAAAAGCTACACAAATTGGCCCCATCTCGCTTTCTTCAATCCAGGCCGGTTGCGGATTTCTGGGGCTTTGATTTACATGAATTATTATTTTTTGCGGATCCTTTAATTTTAAACTGTTCTCTTCCAGCAGGGGGGTTATTTTCCCTTTTCTCGCCTCTCTTATAATCTCATTCCCTTGAATCACAGCAAAACCTCCCCACTCATCTCCCCGATGCTGAAGTATTCCGGCTGAGTCAACTATCATATCCAAACAATTTTCATTAATGTCTACGCCTATTACTCCCGACATTTTTCCCTCCTTTTTGTTTTCAACGAACTATTCTACTATTCTTAATTACCACGCCCTCCTTAATAAGTAAATGAATTTTCCTGGAAAATCCCTTATTATATCCCCCAGCGCGCCCATCGGACTTAACAACTCTGTGACATGGAATTTTGGGATTGTCATTTTTGTTAAGGATATTCCCGACCGCCCGCCATGCAAATTTATTTCCGGTTGCTTTTGCCACTTCTTTATATGTCAAAATTTTTCCTGCGGGTATCTTTGAAACTACTTTTAAAACTTTTTGTTTAAATGAGGTTCCTGATATTTTTGCCGACTTGTCTCTTTTCATTTCTGCGCATTAAAATAAGTTTGTAATTTTTCCAAAGAATTAGTGTTTATTATATCCTTTTTTTCTGCCCAGCCCCTTCTCGCCTGAGCAACACCAAACTCAATGAGTTTAAGTTGGGTTTTCTCATGAGAATCCGTATTTACAATCATTTTTACGCCGACATTTTTTGCCTTGCGTATATTTTTGTCGTTTAAATCCAGCCTTTCCGGATGGGCATTTATTTCTAAAATCGTTTTCGTCTTTTTTGCTTCTTCCAAAACTTTTTCAAAATCAACCCGGTATTCATCTCTTTTCTTGAGAATCCTTCCTGTCGGATGCGAAATAATATCAACGTTTGGATTATGTATTGCCCTTATAATCCTTTCGGTCATTTTTTCTTTTGACATTTTCATCTGACTGTGGACTCCGGCAATCACATAATCAAGTACTGATAAAACTTCGTCTTTTATGTCTATTGAACCGTCGGCCATAATATTTGCTTCGCATCCCTGCAGAATACGAAATTTTATTTTTTTATCTTCAAATTCCGAATTCAATTTGTTGATTTCTTTTCTTTGTTTTAACAATCTTTCTTCATTAAGGCCATTTTCTATTTTTAAAAACTTCGTGTGGTCGGCAATCCCAATATATTCATAGCCAATTTTCATTGCGGCCTCCGCCATCTCCAAAATTGAATTTTCTCCGCCGTCCCAATTAGAATGGCAATGCAAATCTCCTTTTATTTCATTTAAAGAAACAGGTTTTGGAAGACTTATTTTATCTTTTTTTTGTAGAACAGCCGCCTTAATTTCTCCCGTGCCTTCTCTTAACTCTGGTTCAATATATTCCAAGCCCAAGGCTCTGTAGATGTCTTTTTCCGCCGGTGAAAAAATTTTCTTTTTTCCCTTGAAGAGCCCATATTCGTTTAACTTGAAACCTTTTTCAATTGCGATTTTTCTTAACTCTATGTTGTGCTCTTTTGAGCCCGTAAAATATTGCAGGGCTGAACCGAAACTTCCCAGAGAAATAATTCTTAGGTCAACGTCAATCCCAAAATCAAGCCTGACAGACGACTTCGTCGCTCCCCTGCCCCAAGTTTTAATTACACCCGGCATAGACGTAAAATAATCCATAATCTTTTTTGCAGAATATTCTTTTTTTACGACAACTAATATATCAATATCTCCTATGACCTCTTTCATTCTTCTTAAAGACCCTGCCGGACTAATTTTTTCAACCCCTTCTATATTCCGCAATTTAGAAGTTATTTCCGAAGCCATCGGTAAAATATCCCCGAGGAGAAATTTTCCGGTGCTTTTTCTGAAAAATTCTATCCCCTGAAGAATATTATTCTCTGTTTTTTCTCCGTAATTCGGCAACTTTCTTATTTTTCCGGCCCTAGCGGCTTTTTCCAGAGAATTAACGTCTTTTATTTTTAAATATTTCCAAAAATCCTTAATCATTTGAGGACCAACTCCTTCTATCGCCATCAACTCGCCGATATCAACCGGCATCTTCCTTCTTAAGTCCAGATAATATTTAATCTTTCCTGTTTCTAAGTATTCTATTATTTTTCCGGCTATGCTTTTCCCGACTCCGGGAATCTTTTCTATCCCGGAACCCCCTGTTTTTTTATAAATATCCTCTATACTTTCCGACAAAGACTCAATTGATAAAGCCGCTCTTTCATACGCTTGCGGCTTAAAGGCAACCCCGTCCATCATTAAGAGAGTTGAAATCTCATAAAATATTTTTGTTAAGTCCTTATTTGTCATAAAAGTCTCTTTTAAGTGATTATATCAGAAATCAATTTTTGCCTTAAACCGTTTTGGGTATGGTATAATAAAAACAAGTTTTATAATTAACCATAAAATATGGAAAAAATAAAAAATCAAGGAACGGCGGAATACGAAGAAATAAGCGAAAAGAAAACCTCCAAGCTCGGATATGTTCTTTTAATTCTGCTTGGAATCTTTCTTTTTATAGTCGGCCAGAATGTATTCAGAGACATCCAAAATATTCCGAAAAGACCGATTGCCCCGAATCAATCAATTGAACGATATCTTGACGCCGATAATCTGAAAAACCTGCTTGATTCGTCAAATTATTATATTTACGAAAAAACAAGGATTATTGAAAATAATCAGCCAATCGCACCAGGGACAATAGAGCAAGAAAAAACTTTACTCACCATAGAAACGCCTGAATTTAGCGAAATAGACAAAAAATTCGGGATAGAAAAAAATTTCAGCGAAATTGAGCCGACGCTCAATAATATCTTATTTCTAAACAGGGAAATCAAAAAAAATGAAGAAGAATTGGCAATAAAAAACCAACGGTTAAAAGAAGCTCTTGGGAAATACGGTTTAAGTCTTCAGGAAATAATGGCAAAAGAAGATGCCCTCATGGATAACCCCGAACTAAAGTCCCAGATAATATTACTTAATGGAGAGGTTTCGTTACTTAACAGAAAAATATCTGACGAAATCCTAACAAGAGACGAAAAAATAAACTCTGTAAATCCCTTGCTGATTGAAACGAAATCCTTATATAAATCCGCTTTGGAATATTATAAAGACGCGATTGCAAGGTATAACTTTATAGTTTTTTTGCTGAAACTCCTTTTTGTGCTGCCATTTTTCCTGATATCTTTGATTTTTTATTTCAAATTACATAAAAAAAACAGCCCGAATACTATTATAGTGGCTTCAATCCTTACCGCGTCATCAGCTCTCTTTATGGAAATAGTGATAATCTTTTTTTACCAGATATTGCCGACTGAATGGCTCCAAAGAATATTTAAAATTTTAAAGGAATTTGCCGCTCTAAAATACATACTTTACTATGCTTCGGCAGTTTTGGTGATAGTAATTTTTGGAGGGATAGTCTATGTAATCCAAAAAAGAGTGTTTGACCCCAAACTTATCGCAATCCGACGCCTGAAAGACGGAAAATGTCCAAGTTGTTCATTCTTGATAAACCAAACCTACGATTTTTGCCCAAAGTGCGGCAACGGACTTAAAGAGGTGTGCCAAAATTGCGGAAATCAAAAAACCAAAGACCTGCCTTTCTGTCAATTCTGCGGAAAATAAAATTTCTATTTGAAAATTGATTTTATAATAAAAAACGACCTTTGGGTCGTTTTTTATTATTTCGCTGAGGCCGGATCTTTTATCTCCCCCATCGGACTCCTTAAATGCCCGTCTTGATGATAAATATTTTTTAAAATTAAAAACAGCACGAGACCCGCTCCCAAAGTAAATGCACTTACGGCCAAGAATAAAAATTTAAATCCGACAACGC
>Ga0172371_10012510_pt1 | contig 11165 bp, 7 predicted proteins | sample Lak12m_FD_114543 | JGI IMG/M metagenome (GOLD analysis project Ga0172371, IMG submission 114543) | Freshwater microbial communities from Kabuno Bay, South-Kivu, Congo - kab_022012_12m | ecosystem: Environmental > Aquatic > Freshwater > Lake | place: Democratic Republic of the Congo: South-Kivu... | reverse complement strand
GTACCCCTCCTGGAGTGGCTTCATGGAGAACAGGTACGCCACCCAGGCCAGGGCCGCCCCGAACATCAGGAGGGTGCCCCAGGGGTCGCCGGAGCCGGCGTCGCCCGGAACGCCGACCAGGAGGGCCGAGCCGACGAACGACGCCAGCGTGGCGGCCACCCCCACCGCGCCCAGGCGGCGGCCGCGCACGACCCGCTCGGCCAGCAGCGTGAGGACGGGGATGCCGGCCACGATCAGGCTGGCCACCGAGGCCGGGACGCGCTGGAGACCGTAGTTCTCGCAGAGGAAGTACAGCGTGATGCCCGTGCTCACGCTGAACACCAGGGCGCCGCGGTCCCGGGGCGCGAGCCTGGCCCGGGGGCCTCGGACCCGGTAGACCAGGCCCAGCGCGGCCCCGGCCAGGACGAACCGGCCGAGCGCCAGCGTCATGGGCGGGAACTCGACCAGCGCCGCCTTGATGGACGGGAACGACAGGCCCCAGGCCAGGATGGGGACCGAGAGGGCGAGGATGGCGACGAGTCGGGGCATGGGCGCCGGTCGGTCAGCGGACGAGGACGTAGACGGCCGCCAGGGCGCCCAGGGCGACCACCAGACCGATCAGCAGGCCGGCCACGAACCCGCTCCTCCCCCGGGGCAGGTCGCGCTCGTCGATGACGATGGGATCCGGCGGGCGGCGCGTCGGTTCGGTCGCCGCCGCCGCAGCGGCCGGTCCGAGCAGGCCCTCCATGGCGGCCATGGCGGCTTGGTAGCGCGCGCGGACCTCGGGCGGTAGAGCGTCCTGGCTGCCGTAGCTCTGGCCGTCGACGGTGACGCTGGACGACCGGAAGGCCGCCTGGCTTCCTCCCTGCGCTTCGGCCTGCTCCAATAGCGATTGGGCCTGCAGCCACAGCGCGCGGTCCGCCGCGGGCATCTCGTCGACGTTGGCGTAGGTCTTGCAGTTGATCGTGATGGACGTGGACATCGTCGCCTCGCGGCGCGTGGAACCCGCGCAGTATAGCGCGGAGCGCTCGACAAGCAGAGCCCCGAGCCACGGCACGGAAACCGACGCACGCCGGCCATTCCAGATGTCGAAAAATGCTCCAGTCCAGAAGGGAACGTTTTTCGATATAGCGAGCATCCGTGGACGAAATTGTCGATGACGGGTAACCTGGGGGCACTACGACCCGCCCCGGGGTACCCGATGAACGTCCTGTTGATCGTGTCGTTTCTGATGCTGGCGCCCGCCGGCTCGTTCCGGCCGCGACAGCTGGAGACCCCCGAGGATCTGCGCGCCCAGGTCGAGCGTTCGATCGCGATCGGGCGTCAGCTCTACCTGCTGGACAAGGCCGCGGCGATCGCCTCCGACACGATGCTCGAGAGCTTCAAGGAACCCGGGAAGCTGGCGGGATATCTCCCTGCATGGGAAGCCGGCGAGGACGGGAGCCCCGGGGATTCGTTCATCGTCTCTTTCTATACGCGCGATGACCCGCCCCGCATCGCCTGCGAGGTCCGCGTCGGGGAGAAGAAGCCCGAGCTCCGCACGTTCGAGCCGCCAAAGCCGGCCTCCTCGTCCTTCGTCACGCTCGTACGGGCGCGGAAGCTGGCTCTCGACGCGCGGCCCGAGAATGGTCAGAGGGTGAATCCTGTGGTCCTGCCGGGGGCGGTGGCCGGCGAGCGCGGCATCCTGGTCTACCTGCTCGCCGGAACGACCAAAGCGAACGTCGCCGTGTTCGGCCGTCACTTCCGGGCGCTGATCTCGGAGGACGCCACGAGCGTCGTCTCGATGACACCCCTTTCGAAGACAGCGCTCGAGATGCCGATGAACCAAGCCGACTGCAGCAATCCCGTGGGCTTGTTCGTACGGCACGCCGTGACCGACTACCCGCTCGAAACGCACGTCTTCACGAGCCTGCTCACGAAGTCGCCGGTCGTCGTCGGTACGAACCGCGGCATGTGGAAGGTCGATGGCACCAAGGTGTCGCTGGTCGACGACAAGCCGCCGACCGATCCTCCCGAGCCCGGGGGCGCCGCCCGCGCGGGTAGCGTGCGCGAACGGGTGCGGAGTGACCGTGGCTTCCGGATGTACGCGGTGGTGTTCGGGGTGACCGTCCTCTCCGGCTCGTCGGCGCCGATCGTGCGGGTCGAGAAGGTGATAGACCCGAGGTCGGGCTCCACCGACCCGGTGAACGTGGACGTCCCCGACGCGTTCGTGCAGCAGGTGCGGAAGCTGATTGCGGCGAAGCACGACGAGCCACGGACGAAGGACGGGAAGCCGGTGGAGTACTTCACGTACTTCTACTACGCCCCGGAGCGTCCCGGCGTCGTCGTCACCGACCTCGACAAGCCCCTCGACCAGCAGCCCTGACGAGCCCGTCCGACAGGGCTCCGCCCCGGGGCGACGAAGAACGGCGATGCCGATTCGTAGGGGAGCTACGCGATCCGGAACCGCGCGGCCGATCCTACGGCGGCCGCAGAGTGTCCACGTGGCTCATAGTTGACAATTTGCCATGAAGTTTGCAAAGTATATTTGGCAAGCCGCCAGGAGAACTGCCGATGGATTTGCGCGCCATCATCGAAGAGCACAACCCCCACTGGAGGGGAAGGCCGCGGGAAGATTCGCTTCCCTTCCGGCGGGACGCCGTCGCTCGCCTGACGGAGGCGTTACTGGGGCAGTCCGTAGCGCCAGAAACGCGGCGGGCGCATGTCGTGACCGGGTTGCGTCGCGTCGGCAAGAGTACGGTGCTTCGACAGGTCATCTCCGGCTTGATGGAGCGGGGGATCCCGCCCTCCGGCATTCTGTATTTCGAGATGGATGATCCACGCACCCAGGGCGCCTCGCTGGAGGACGTTCTTCAGGCCTCTGGCTTCGAGAGCAGCTGGTCCATCGAGAGGGCGCGTTTCCTCCTGCTCGACGAGATAGGTCACGATCGATGCTGGACGCAGACGATCAAGCGGTTGGCGGACTTGCGCGGTGCGGCGCCGTGCGTCGTAGTGGCCGACTCCGTGGCCGCGAAGCTGAAGCCGAGCGATGGGGGCGAGAGCGCGGTCGGGCGTCGCACCGACATCGATCTGGAGCCCCTCTCGTTCGGCGAAGTCGCGCGTGCGCGCGGCCTCCTGGTGACCGATCCCAGGGACGCCGACGGGCCCGCGTTGTCGCTGGAAGCCGACACCTATCTTCTGCGGGGCGGCATGCCGTCGGTCGTTCTTTCTCCCGGGCCGGGGCCGGAGGCCGCCTATCCTACTCTACGGGCAGACGCGGGGCTCATCCTCGCCGATGCGCCGCGCATTCGCGAGATCCGTAATCTCGAACCGCTTCGCCTGCTGTGGTCTATCCTGTCCGAGCATCCAGCAATTGCATTGAACGTGAAGAGCATCAGCGAAGTGATCGGCTGCGCGCGCGAAACCACCGAACAGCTGCTCGCGGTCATCCGGGAGCTTCTACTTCTCCGCGCACTTCCGGTCTTCGGGGGTGGGCCCCTGGCCCCGGCGCGCAATCCGCCCAAGTACTTCGCGGCCGATTCCGGAATCGCGGCGGCGCACGTGAGTTACCGAGACCGCGCGGAGGAGCGTATCCGAGGGCCGTTGACGGAGGTCGCCATCCTGCGCCATCTGGCAGAGTTGGCGGGGCCCGTCCATGACGCGAAGCTCGGCTATGCAAGGATGGCGAGAGATGCCGAGGTCGACTTCGTGGTGGAGCGGCCGGACTTGGGGCGCGTTGCACTGGAAGCCAAGTACAGCCCGCGGCAGGCGGACGACCGCACCCTGGAGAAGCTGGTTCGCGTGGCGAAGGCGGTGGGGGCCGACAGGGCGATGCTCGTTTCGCGATCGCCGGAGCTTCGTCGCCTCGTCGTCGCTGGGCTGGACGTACTCGCCTGCCCGCTCTGGACGTTCCTGGCCTGGCCCGAACGAGCCCTCCGAATGGAGGTGGACCGATGACCTCCGACGCGGCCTCGTGGTTGGGCCGGGCCGAGGGGCCGGACCTCGAGTTCAAGCGGGAAGACGCTTCGGATGACTCGTTGCTCCGGACGATCGTGGCCTTCTTGAACTCGAGAGGGGGGACGCTGGTCGTCGGCGTGGATGCACCGGGCCCCGGAGACCTCGCGATCGCGGAGCCCGGAGTCGGAGAGCCCAACCTCCTGAGGGATCGCCTTCAGAGCCTCGTATTGGACCGAATCGACCCGCGCCCGGTCGGCAACCCCGTAAATTGCACTATCGAGAAGAGCGAATCCGGGACGAGGCTCGTCGTCGTGAGGGTGCGTGACGCCGGAACGAAGCCTTTTGCCCTGCGTACGAAGAATGGCCTTCAGTTCCTGGCGCGCGAGGGGGCCTCGAATCGCGTGCTGTCCGTAGGCGAGGCGATGCGCTTGGCGATGCCGAACAACGCCGGCCCCGATCTCGCGCTAGACGCAGCCAACGCGCGTTTCCCCGAAGCAGTCGCGTGCGCACGATCGTGTCTGGGCAACCGGGCGGCCTCCTTCTTCTTCGCGATCGCCCTGGAGACCGCAGGGCCGTTGAACGAGCGGGATTGGATCGCCGCTCGTCGTCGAATCCGAGAGCCGCTGGAACAGGAGAGGCCGTTAAACATGCGGTCCGACGGCTTCTCGCTCGCGCTCTGGCCCTATTGGAAGCCCGAAGAGCGCGGTGGCGAGCTCCGGTTGGGGGAGGCGTCGCCGCTATTCCGGTACGCCGCCGTGCGTCGCGGCTCTGGCGTTGCAACCGTCTGGGGCGCCATGCGCATCGAGTCCAACGAAAACGCCAGTTGGGCTTCGACGGTCCTGCCCCAGACGCGTGCAGAAAAGGGGCGCGAAGCGCTGATGGTGAGAGCCTTGGTGCCCATCGAGTTCGCGACCTCCGTAGCCCGCTTGGCGCAGTTGGCCGCTAACGAGTTGGAGGCAAGCGGCCACGCCTACGGGAGGATGGGGCTCTTCCACGACCTGCCCTGCACCGTCGTCGGAAGTGGCGAGATCCAGGCCTTCCATACGGCCAACTTCGAGCCCTTCTTCCTGCGCGAGCCCGCCGACACGGGCCTGGTCGCGGGACAGGTGGCCGACATCCGCGAAAAGGGCGACGCGTCCGACCTGGTGCACGACACGCTGACCAGGCTCTTCGACCAGTTTGGAAAACCGGACCTGTGGCGACAGTGGTTTCGCGGGGGTGAGTTCGTGTTTCCGTGAGCTACATGCGCCATATATTATAAGATTATTATCTTCACTGCGCGCCTGCCGCTTAAGCTCGTGCGGCTACTTACTCATGCTCTCTGCTGTCTCGTTTACCATATCGGCAACCTCCTGATTGCATATTATTACACTCGAGTTTGCCCCCAGGGCTAATCCAATTGCGGCCATGCACGGTAGCGATGCATTTTTGCCAAATACTAATAAAGCGACCGCGGCTATCCATGATGCGATGGTCAGTAGCCATATGGCGCGTCTTTCCCATTTTACCGCATCGTTTGTTCGTTCTAGCTTAACCAATAGGTCTGCTTCGTCGTTTAGTGCCTGCGTGTTCGATATGATAGATGCGCTTTTCATTCTGTCGGCAACAATTCCGCTTATCTTTCTTATCTGTGCCTTGATCGCATTGCCTCCGTTTGTCGCGGGCCAGGCTGCCATTGTTGGCAATATCGCCGTTATTGCCGCATAATCCGTCTTGTCGCTCATGAATGCCGATAAAATCGAGAATACGAACGAGACAAGCCCTCCGTATATGGCCATTGGGCGTGTCCAGTATCTGGTGGCATTAACTGCGATCATTTGCTATTGTTCTGATTCGGTTGAAGATAATTCTTTCATTAGCGCCACGCCTGCGCCTCCAAGCGCGGCGTCATGGGCGGATAAGTAGTCTTTCGTTTCGGCTCTGCGCAGCTCCGATGGGCGATCTGAATGGTATGGCTCTATTCGTTTCGACTCTAGCATTTTGCCTTTCGCCAGAACGCTGCCGCGGCCTTCCGATAGATAGACATCTATCTAAGCGACCTGCGAAGTGGTTAAAGCAAGCTTCTCTCCCTCTACCAAGGCGGTCGCTTTGTGGGCCCCATCTATCCAATTGCGGACCTCCAGTAGAAGCGACTCGACTCTCGGTGGATCGAGATTTGGTCCAGCAAGTCTTATTTCTAGCCTTTTTAGCTCAGACACTCTTGACGGGTATTCTATAAAAGCTCGCTTTCTGCCGATTGGTTTTATCTGTATGGTGGTTGACCCGGCATTTGCGACGTATCGGCGATTAACGTTGACCATCTTGGAAATCTGATCGCAAAGTCCTTCGAAGCCGTGTGTTCTCCAAACGTCGCCAGATGAAGCAATCGCAAGCATCGCTCGCTGTGGAAAATATACGGCAGGGGTTACGACGATATTGGGAATGTCTGTTCTGACTACTGCGCTTTCTGATTCGTATTTGATACTGCCTTTCTTGTGGCACAAGTCAAAAAACAGCGCAGTGGTGCCGTTTGTCCACTCCGGATTTGCCAGAAACCGCGTTTGGCCGCCTCTTGAGATTCTGTTTCTATTCATAGCAGTCTGTAGCCAGAGCAGGGCGCGGTCCGCTGGATTTGAAAAGAATTCAACGAATAGGTCGGCTTGGTCTCTAGTGCGCCTGTGGTAATGCACCCGGGCGAAATACCAATCCATTTCCAGCCCTTATACCGGTTTGGCGCATCGAGCGAGCAAGAATCGCTTCCTAGCTCGACGAGTATCGATGGGTTCTTGGCTAGGTCAAGTTCTGTCGCGAAGAACAGGAGATGAGCGATAGTATAGGAGGGCTACGCGATCCGGAACAGCGCCGCCGCGCCCATGCCGCCGCCGATGCACATGGAGACCACGCCGTACTTCACGTTCTGGCCCAGGGCCTTGCGGCGCTTGGCCTCGTAGATCAGCTGGGTGGTCAGCTTGGAGCCGGTGCAGCCGAGCGGGGGACCCAAGGCGATGGCGCCGCCGTTGACGTTGACGCGGTCCATGAGGCCGGCGGCCTCGAGGCCGATCTTGCGGCAGCTGTACAGCGCCTGGCTGGCGAAGGCCTCGTTGATCTCCCACAGGTCGATGTCCTGGATGGTGAGACCGGTCTTCTTCAAGAGGTCGGGGATGGCGTACGCGGGCCCGACGCCCATCTCGTCGGCCTTGCAGCCCGACACGTGGTAGTTCTCGAAGTAGGCCAGGATGGGGATGCCCTTGGCCTTGGCCAGGTCCTCGCTCATGAGCAGCACGGCGGCGGCGCCGTCGTTCATCTGGCTCGAGTTGCCGGCCGTGACGATGCCGCCGGCCTTGAAGACGGGCTTCAGCTTGCCCAGGCCCTCGAGCGACGCGTCGGCGCGGGGGCCTTCGTCCTCGGTGTGCACCTTCTCGACGTAGGTCTTGCCGTCTTCACTCCAGGCCTTGTAGGGCACGGGCACGAGCTGCTCGGTGAAGTAGCCGGCCTTCTGGGCGGCCACGGCCTTCTGGTTCGACGCCAGCGCGAACTTGTCGAGCTCGTCGCGGGTCAGGTTGAACTCGGCGCCGTAGCGCGCGACGACGTTCTCGGCCGTGAGGCCCATGGACGTGTAGACCTCGATGGCCTTGTTGGCCACGTCGAGATCGACGGCGATCTTGTTGCCGCCCATCGGGATGCGGCTCATGTGCTCGACGCCGCCGGCGATGATGCAGTCGTTCCACCCCGCCATGATGCGGCTGGCGGCGATGGCGATGCTCTCGACGCCCGACGAGCAGAAGCGGTTGATGGTGAAGCCCGGCACGCTGTCGGGGAAGCCGGCGTACAGGCCGATGATGCGGGCGTAGTTCATGCCCTGCTCGGCCTCGGGGAACGCGCAGCCCAGGATGATGTCGTTGACTTCTTCGTGCTTGATGCCGGCACGCTCGACGACCTTGTTGAGCACCAGCGCGCCCGTATGCTCGGGGCGCGACCAACGGAGCTTGCCGCGCGGCGCCTTTCCGAGGGGCGTACGGGCGGCGGAAACGATGACGGCCTTCCTCATGGCTTTCTCCTTCCTTTCCTTCGTCCGCCTAGTTGCGCAGCGGCTTGTTCTTCTGGAGCATGTAGATCATGCGTTCTTGCGACTTGGGCTCGCCGCACAGGCTCATGAACGCCTCGAGCTCGAGATCGAGCAGCTCGTCCTCGGTGCGGAGCGTGTCCTTGCGCACGTAGCCACCGCAGAGCACCTCGGCGACCTTCATGGCCACCTTCATGTCGTGCTCGCTGATGAACCCGCCGTTCTTCATGCCGTCGAGGCCCACCTTGAACGCCGCGATGCCTTCTTCGCCCGGCAGGATCAGGAAGTCGGGCTCCTTGGGCGGCGTGTAGCCGGCCAGGTTCATGCCCAAGACCATCTGCTTGGCGTCGTAGACCAGGCGGTCGCGGTTCAGGATGATGCGGTCGGTGGCGCGCAGGCTGCGCATGTCCTTGGCCATCTCGGCGCTGAACGAGACCTTGGCCATGCCGATCATCTCGAAGACCTTCTGGACGTACGGGAAGCGATCGACGGTCATCTGCGGGGGGATGCCCTCGAGGTAGCGGATCAGGAGCTCCTTGGTGCCGCCGCCGCCGGGCAGCAGGCCCACGCCGACCTCGACCAGGCCCATGTACAGCTCGCTGTGGGCCAGGACGGCGTCACCGCCGAGCACGACCTCGCAGCCGCCACCGAGCGTCAGGCCGAACGGGGCCACGACGACCGGCTTCCTGGCGTAGCGCATGGCCTTGTTGGCGTACTGGAAGCCGCGCACGATGCCCTTCACGGACTCCCACTCGCCCTGGGTCGAGGCCATCCACAGGAGCATGAGGTTGGCGCCCACCGAGAAGTTCTCGGCCTGGTTCGTGACCACCATGCCGTTCCACTTGTCCTCGGTGTTCAACAGGTTCGTGCCGTAGTTCATGGCCTCGACGATCTCGCCGTCGATGGCGTTCATCTTCGAGTGGAACTCGAGCAGCAGGACGTCGTCGCCGATGTTGATCAGCGAGGCCGACGAGTTCGTGTACACGACCTCGTGGATGTCCTTGGCGTACTGGATGACGATCTGCGTCTTGGGCTGGGGCTCGGGCTTGTAGGTCAGGGTCTTGATGTCGAAGAACAGGCGCTGGCCCTTCTTCGCGTCGTACTTGTACCAGGTGCCCTCGCCCTTGGTGAGCACGGCGTCGACGATGGCGGGGATCGCCAGGCCGTCGGCCTTCATGCGCTCGACCGACTTGGCCACGCCGATGGCGTCCCAGGTCTCGAACGGGCCCTTCGACCAGTTGAAGCCCCACTTCATGCCGTTGTCGATGTTCACGACGTCGTCGGCGATCTCGCCCAGGCGGCGCGCCGTGTAGGCCAGGGTGCGCGACAGCGTCTTCCACGCGAACTGGCCGAACTTGTCGTCGCTGGTGATGAGCCCGTTGATGCGCTCGCCGAGCTCCTCGGTGTTCTTCGCGACCGTCAGCAGGTCGGACTCGACGCGCGGCGACAGCTTGTAGTCGCAGGTGTGCCAGTCGAACTCGTAGACGATCTTCTTGCCCTCGGGGCTCTTGTCCTTCTTGTAGAAGCCGCCCTTGGTCTTGTTGCCGAGCCACTTCTTCTCGACCATCGCCGTGAACCAGGCCGGCACCTTGAAGACCTCGCGCTCCTCGTCGCCGGTCAGGTTCGCGTAGCAGAAGTCGCCGATGTGCTTCAGGGTGTCGAGGCCGACCAGGTCGACGGTCTTGTAGGCGGCGGTCTTCGGACGGCCCATGGGCGGCCCGGCGATGGCGTCGACCTCGCCGATGGACAGGTCGAAGTTCTCCATCTCCTGCATGGCGCAGAACATGCTGTACACGCCGATGCGGTTGGCGACGAAGTTCGGGGTGTCCTTGCCCCACACCACGCCCTTGCCCATGCGGTTGGCGGCCCAGTCGGCGACCTTCTCGGCCACGTCGGGCTTGGTCTCGGGCGCGCACACGAGCTCGAGCAGCTTCATGTAGCGCGGCGGGTTGAAGAAGTGGGTGACCATGAAGTGCTGCTTGAAGCCGAGATCGAAGCCGTCGAGGATCTTGGCCAGCGGCAGCCCGGACGTGTTCGTGGTGACGATGCCGTCCGGCTTGCGGACGTCGGCCACCTTCTTGAACAGGTTGCGCTTGATGTCCAGGTTCTCGACGACGCACTCGATGATCAGGTCGCAGTCCTTCAGGAGCGCCAGATCGTCGTCGAAGTTGCCGGTCGTGACGAGCTTGGCGCACTTTTCCGAGAAGAACGCCGCCGGCTTGGCCTTGAGGGCCCCCTGGAGTCCGTTGAGGGCGAACTTGTCACGGTTCGCCTTCAGCTTCCGTTCCTCGTCGGTGAGGTTCGGCGGCACGATGTCCAGGAGGACACACGGGAGGCCGGCGTTGGCGCAATGGGCAGCAATACCAGCCCCCATCACGCCGGCGCCGAGGACGGCCACCTTGTTGATCGTTCGGCTCATCGAGGTCCCTCCACGTCAGTTTGGGTTGACGAATGCCCCGACCGACGCTAGCACCCCTGCCGCAGTGTGTCAATACACGCCGAACCGCCCGGTGAAATAGCATCATCGCGGCCATGGGTGCGGGTTTGGTCGTTGACGCACTGCGCGCGAACGGGCTCCGACTACACTGCGATCGAGGAGCTCCTGGCATGACCGGGCCGACCTACGAGTACCACGGTCGCAAGGCGGAGGCGCTGCACCCGAGCGCCTTCCCCTGCCTCGGGCCCGTGGCCACGCTGAACGTGATCACCGGCGCGTCGCGGCGCTCGTTGTTCTCGGGCGCGCGGCGCTATCACCCCGGCACGCCCGTGGTCTACACCGACCTGCCGCGCCAACTGGCCGACGACCTGCACCGCCTGGCGTTGCGCGGCGCGTTGCCCGAGCTCGTGTTCTTCGGCTCCGCCTCGGACGCGTTCGGTGAGACGGCGCTGGTGCGCGAGCTGGCCTTGCAGGCGTTCGGCCACCTGCTGCGCGCGGGCGTCCCGGTGGCCTTTCGCACGCGCGGGCCGATCCCGGCGCCCTTCCTCGAGCTGTTCGGGCGGCACCGCGACCTGGTGCACGCGCAGGTGGTCGTGTCGTCGTTGACCGAGCACGCGCGCGAGGCGTTCGAGCCCGACGACCCACCCCGGGAGGCGCGCCTGGCCGACGTCGAGGGCCTGCGCCGCGCCGGGTTGGCCGCCGACGTGGTGCTGAAGCCGCTCCTGCCCTTCCTCTCCGACGACGAGGCCGTGCTCGACGACCTGTTCGAGC